>JACXTT010013294.1_pt1 | contig 10858 bp, 3 predicted proteins | sample 9270951 | NCBI WGS metagenome assembly JACXTT01 (sample SAMN15532306, study PRJNA645909) | rock metagenome | isolation source: weathered quartz diorite | place: Puerto Rico | collected 2017-06-21
ATGTCAAACAGTTCCCGGTGCACCGGCTTAATTACGACAAGTCCTCCATTGCCGCCAACACCGTGGACAGCGACGACGCGGCTATCGTGATTGCCATCATCGCGATGGCGAAAAATCTTGGCCTGAGTGTGATTGCCGAGCGCGTGGAAACCAAGGCCCAACTGGAGTTTCTGCGGGCGGCCGGTTGCGATACCTACCAGGGCTACTACTTCAGCGTGCCGCTGCCGGCAAATGCTTTGCCGAACTTGTCAGGCGACAAGTTCAGCAAAGGCAGTGACGGGGGGCGAGTGATGGGTGATGGGTGATGGGCGATGGGTAAAGGCTCTTCTCACGGTACTTGTCACTCGTCACTCGTCACCCGTCACTCGTCACTCGTCACTGCTTTCACCGCCTTCTTCCCCTTGCAGGGAATTCGTGAGCTTCGTTGACGCGCAGCGGCTGGCCCTTGAAATCCTTGCCGTTCAGTCCCGCAATTGCGGCTAGCGAGTGATTGCGGCCTGGCATCTCGACGAAACCGAAGCCCTTTCCGACACCGGAAAACAGTTCGCGCTTCACTTCCGTCGATTTCACCTCGCCGAAGGGCTTGAACAGTTCGGCGAGGTCGGTTTCTGTGACTTCCGGTGCAAGGTTGCCGACGAAGATGTTCATGTCATTCTCCTCTCTGGTTTCAAAGAAACGAAAGCGGCGCGCCGAAGGCCGCGCCTCGGTTCAACGCGAACCGCGCGATCAGCGATTGCCGCCAAGTAGAGTTGCCCCCGGCCGGCCCCGGCCGCCCTCGCCGCGGCGCTGCGTTTCGGAACACCGGGAAGGCTGCCCTCCGTACGGCCTGTCGCCGTTGCGGCCGTTGCCGCCGCGGGCGCCGTTGGCCGGACCCTGCCCACTGCGTTGCGGGCGCCGTTGCTGCGAACGCGCATACCTGGCTGCAGGCGGCGGCGCGGAATCGAACCTCGCCATGCCGGAGCTGGGCTCGAAACCCTCGATCACCACGCGTTCGACGCGTCGTTGCATCAGGCGCTCGATATCGCGCAGGAAGCCGGTCTCCTCGCTGCACACCAGGGATACCGCGCAACCATCGGCTCCCGCGCGGCCGGTGCGGCCGATGCGATGCACGTAGTCCTCCGAAACATTGGGCAGTTCGTAATTCACCACGTGCGGCAGCAGCTCGATGTCGAGTCCTCGGGCGGCGATGTCGGTCGCTACCAGCACGCGCAGCTTCCCGGCCTTGAACTGGCTGAGCACCCGGGTGCGCTGGCTCTGATTCTTGTTGCCGTGGATGGCATCGGCCGTGATGCCGTCGCGATCGAGTTGCTCCGCCAGGCGGCTTGCCCCGTGCTTGGTGCGGGAGAACACCAGGACCTGGCGCCAGTCGCCGCTGGTGATCAGATGCGCCAACAAGGCGCGCTTGCGGTCCTTGTCCACCGGATGCGCGACCTGCGATATAAGGTTCGACGTGGCATCCACTCTCTCCACTGCAACCTCCACCGGCGAATGCAGGAAAGAATCGGCAAGCCCGCGAATCTCCTTGGAGAACGTGGCCGAGAAGAACAGATTCTGCCTTTTCGCGGGCAGCGAGGTAAGGATGCGCCGGATGTCGCGGATGAAGCCCATGTCGAGCATGCGATCGGCCTCGTCGAGCACGAGGAATTCGACGTTGGACAGATTCGCCGTTCTCTGTTGAAGGTGGTCCAACAACCGCCCTGGCGTGGCGACCAGGATATCCACGCCCTGGCGCAGCGCGCGGATCTGCTGGTTCATGCTGGTGCCGCCGTAAACGGTCGCGGAGCGCAGGCGCAGATGGCTGCCGTAGGTGCGAACGGCTTCCTCGACCTGCGCGGCCAGTTCACGCGTCGGGGTGAGGACCAGGGCACGGATGGGGCGGGACGCGTTGCCGTTTGCCGGCTTCGCCGACAGCAGTTGCAACAGCGGCAAGGTGAAGCCTGCGGTCTTTCCGGTGCCGGTCTGGGCGCCGGCGAGTACGTCGCGGCCCTGCAGGATGACCGGGATGGCTTGCGCCTGTACCGGGGTGGGCTGCGTATAACCCTGATCGGCGACAGCGCGGATCAGCTCGGCACGCAGGCCGAGGCCTTCGAATGACGTAGTAATAGATATCTCCTGAAACAGCCTGCGGAAGCCATGCTTCCGAACCGGTTCAGGCAGAATCGACTAGGGTTGAAAACTTCGGGGAAAAACGACCACCACGAAAGGGCTGAGACGCGGACCGATTGACGCGAACCAAAATCCTTGGCGCGCACTATACAGGCCCAATACCCGAATGTCTCGCACTATTTAGGGACTAGGCGGCGGGGCACGAGGCACTAGGCTCCAGCTCTTGAGTGCTTTACGGGTTTGCTCGGCCCTCGTGTCTCGCGCCTCGCGCCTAGTGCCTGCCTCTGCCTTCTTGCTCAGCCGCAGGCGCCGATCGCGCCGCAGGCGGTGCAGAATTCGCAGCCGTCCTTCCTGATCACCGCCGTGTTACCGCACTCCTTGCAGCGCTTGCCGGGCAGCATCCGCAGTTCCTCGCGCTCACGTGCGGCCTCCGGGATCTCGAGCACGCCCATTTCGTTCACCGGGTAGCCGCGCTCATCCAACACGCCGAGCATGGCGTAGCGATGGATGATGAGCCGAGCCACGTAGGCCACCGTGCTGGGCCAGTTCCGCTGGCGATTTTCGCCCGGGACACGCGCCATGAAATCGCCCAGGGGCTCGCCATAATTGAGCAATTTGCGCAGTTTCATGCCGATCCACGCCGGGTCGATCACGCGCATGTCCAGCGAAAGCAGCTTGCACAGCCCGTCGAGCGATCGCGGATAGGCGCCCGCCATCCAGACCGAGTACGGCCGGCGCTGGCCCGATGGCAGCACCAGCTCCTTGAGAATCAGCACGAAGTCGTCGCCCGAACTCGGGTTGAAGACGTCCACCGACCAGGACATGGTGCCGTCGGTGCCGGTCTTGGGTTCCTTTTTCGCAAACAACGCGTCGAGGACCGGCGAACGCCCGTCGCGCGCAGCGAGCGCGCCCAACTGCTCGACGCGCCAGGCCACGATGCGGGCGAAAGCGGCCACCATGCTCGGCACGCGCATGGGCTTGCCGTCCGGCGGCAGCGGGCAATCGAAGGCGTCATCGCCCGCGGTGCGCGACAGGATGTCGAGCTTCACGCGCAACCAGGCCTGGTCCTGCGCGCGCATGTCCATCGAAAGCGTCTTGGCCACCGCGCCGATTCCACGCGGCTGCTCGGCGCCGTTGACCCAGACTTCGAAGGCGTGCGGATCGCCGTTGTCGACATGACCGACGAAAATCGCGAACTGGCCGAAGGGCGACTCTACCATGTAGGTCCACGCCGGATTGCCGGCCGCGAGCCGCGGCCGGCTCGGCCAGCGCAGGCTCGACAGCGCCGGTGTCGGCGCAGCCTCCAGCCGGATGCGGCGGTCTGCGTCCGAGGTATCGAGATCGTTAGGCGCTTCCTCGTGCGCGGTTACCGACAGCACGCTCCCGAGCACGCTGTTGGGACGATAGGTGGTGATGCCTTTCAGCCCGGACTTCCAGGCCTCGAAATAGAGGTCCCTGAAGTCGTCGAACGGATAATCCTCCGGCACGTTCACCGTCTTGCTGATTGCAGAATCCACGAACGGCGTCACCGCCGCAACCATGCGCATATGGTCGAGCGCGGAGATCTCCAGCGCGGTCACGAACTGCGGCGGCAATTTTTCGGTATTACCGCCCAGGTGGCGGTACAGACGCCAGGCGTGGTCCTCGACGTCGTAGACCTTGTGCGTGCCGTCGTGGCTGCGCTTCTTGCGCTGGTAGGTCCAGGAGTACGGCGGTTCGATGCCGTTGGCCGCGTTGTCGGCGAAGGCGAGCGAAATGGTGCCGGTCGGCGCGATCGACAGCAGGTGCGAATTGCGCACACCGTGCCTGCGGATCGCCTGCTTCAACACTTGCGGCAGCCGCGAGGCGAAACGCGGCGCAGCGAGATACTGGTCCGCATCGAGCAGGGGAAACGCGCCCTTCTCTTGCGCCAGGTCCACCGACGCGGCGTATGCCTCGTCGCGCATGTGCTCCGCGATCCGTGCCGCCATCGCCCGCGCTTCCTGGGCGTCGTAGCGCAGTCCGAGCATGATCAGCGCGTCTCCGAGCCCGGTGAATCCGAGTCCGATGCGGCGCTTGTCGTCCGCCTCCTGCTTTTGCTGAGGCAGCGGCCACACGGTGGCATCCAGCACGTCGTCGAGCATGCGCACGGCCACCTTCGTGACTTTCGCGAACGACTCGAAATCGAAGCGCGCCTTGGGCGTGAACGGCTGTGATACGAACGGCGTCAGATTAATGCTGCCGAGGCAGCAGCAGCCGTAGGCCGGAAGCGGCTGCTCGCCGCATTGCCCGGTCACGAGGCCGTTGAAGATTACCGTGTTCCTGTCCGGTTGTGTCGTGTCGTAAACCGGTTCCCGGCCAACTCGGACGACAGATTTCACCCTGCTGGAGAATGTCTGGGTCTTGCGTAGAACCCTATCGCTCACCCACTTCTGATACTTTTCGTTCTTTGTCGGCACTACGAAGGCGATCTCGCGCATGAATCGCTCGCGCGACTCGCCATCGATGATCAGCTCGTAGTTGGCTCTGCACTGACAAAAACTCTGACCGCCCCGGCCATTAGGCAAGAGCGTTGCGCGCGCATTTCGGAGCAGATGGATACGGCAGAAGATGCCCCAGTTGGCGAGCACCACCTGGACTTCTTTCAGTAACTCCAATCGGCTCGAAGCCAAACGTATCGAGCAGCTCTGGCTGTAGCTGGAGACGTTGACAGTGCCGTCCGCCTGAAAGAGCCCGCGAAGATAACCTCGCACACAATCTTCGCTTCCCTTCCAGACTATTTCGGGAACCCGGTGCTTTGTCTCGGCCGAGAATCCAAGACGCTGCAAAAATCTCGCAAGCAAAACCGATCGAATGAATACATGGTTTCGTGCGGGTACGGCCACAGGTTCCGTCCGATACGCCCGGGAAGAAAGAGACCATTCCGTAGTCAGCGTATTGATGTACGCGGCAACCGCCGGCGCCAATACTCGGTCCTCTCCCCAGAAATTCACAATCGCAGCTTGCTGGCCGTGCCCACGATTCGTGAAATGTCCGTCGCCGGCGGTAAGTCCAAGCAAAATACCAAGCTCCAGCGAACCTTGATTGCCGAACTGTCCCTTGGCCGATTGGATGAGCAGATGGTCGCCCGGCACAAGATCCCGAAGTTTAATTTTTCCACGCTCCGTGTAGAAATCGTGCCACAAGGTCGCCTTGACTTCGTACCCGTCTTCAGTCTCGACCCGATAGATATCCGCTTCGCGTGCCGTCATAAAAGCTGGCACAGCACTTCGAACGCTTGTTCCCTTGCTTTCGGTTCCTAGCACTCTGTTATCAACCGTCACAGCGAGGGGGACCGCTAGTTCGCACAACTCGCCGATCGTGACCATTCCATGCTGCGTATGCAGGCGAGTATCCGCAGTGACGCAAGGGTTGGTCGCCTCGATAGTCTCGCAGTATGAGAGGTTGTCGTCGGCGTCAACCCGGTCGATGAAAATCACGCCGGGCTCGGCGTGGTCGTACGTCGAGTCCATGATCTGCTTCCACAGATCGCGGGCCTTGACCGTGCGGTACACCCACAGTCCGTCGGCGCGCTGCCGGTAGACTCTCTCTCCCTCCGGGAGAGAGCCGGGGGGAACGCTGGGTGCCATCTTGTGCACCAACTCCCAGTCGCCGTCGGTCTCGACCGCGCGCATGAAGGCGTCGGTGACGGCGACGCTGACGTTGAAATTGCTAAGGCTGCCGTCGTCCTTGGCGTGGATGAAGCGCTCGATATCGGGATGATCGCAGCGCAGGATGCCCATCTGCGCGCCACGGCGGGCACCGGCCGATTCCACGGTCTCGCAGCTCTGGTCGAACACGCGCATATACGAGACCGGGCCGCTGGCGCTGCTTTGCGTGCCGCGCACCAGCGCGCCGTGCGGCCGGATTGCGGAGAAGTCGTAGCCGACGCCGCCGCCGCGGCGCATGGTTTCCGCCGCCTCCATCAGCGCGACGTAAATGCCGGGCTTGCCGTCAACGGTTTCGGACACCGAATCGCCCACCGGCTGGACGAAGCAGTTGATCAGCGTCGCTGCCAGTTGCGTGCCGGCGGCGGAGTTGATGCGCCCGCCGGGAATAAAACCGCTTTCGAGCGCTTCCAGGAACACCGGCTCCCATTTAGCCGGCTCCTTTTCCACAGCGGCAAGCGCGCGCGCCACGCGCAGGCGCACGTCGCGCACGGATTTCTCCCCGCCCTTGGCATATTTCTCCAGCAGGACGTCGACGCTGACCTGCTGGGCCGGCAGCGAAAGATGGGGATCGTTGGCCTTCATGACTTTATTTCCTCGAATTATTTCAATGATACCTCTGCGCCCCGTAACCGGCGTCGTTCAGCTGGCGGCATAGCCAGCTCCGGACGCCCACGCTCGCGCAGGAAGTCCGCCAGCACCTTCGCGGTGTGCGACGTCGCAGGGTATCTCGCAATCGACTCCGGTGGGCCCATCGCCACCACGCGGCCGCCGCCATCCCCGCCCTCCGGGCCGAGATCGATCAGCCAGTCGGAATCAGCCATCACGTCGAGATTGTGCTCGATCACCACCACTGTATTTCCGGCATCCACCAAGCGGTGCAATACGCGGATGAGTTTTTCCACGTCCGCCATGTGCAGTCCGACGGTGGGTTCATCCAGCACATACAAAGTGTGCTTGTCCGGTGCCGTCACTCGTCCCCGCACCATCCCGGGATCCGGCCGCACCTTCGCAAGCTCGGTTACCAGCTTGATCCTTTGCGCTTCGCCCCCCGATAACGTCGGGCTCTGCTGGCCGAGGGTGAGATAGCCCAGTCCCACGTCCTGCAGCAGACGCAGGGCATGGTGGATCGACGCGTGCGCCGAAAAGAAGTCCACCGCTTCGTCCACGCTCATCATCAGCACGTCGCCGATCGACTTGCCCTTGTAGCGAACCGCCAGCGTTTCGTGGTTGAAGCGTGCGCCGCCGCAGACCTCGCAGGTGACTTTCACGTCCGGCAGGAAGCTCATCTCGATGGTCTTCAAGCCCTGGCCTTCGCAGCCGTCGCAGCGTCCGCCCGAAGTGTTGAATGAAAACCGGCTCGGTTCGTAACCGCGCATGCGCGCTTCGGTGGTGGCCGCGAACAGTTTCCGGATCGCGTCCCAGAACCCGACGTAAGTTGCCGGACAGGAGCGCGACGTTTTGCCAATCGGCGTCTGGTCCACTTCCAATACCCTTCCCACCTGCTCCCAGCCTCTGATCTGCCTGCAGCCGTGGAAATTCGTCGCCTTCCTCTTGCGTGCCTCAGCGACCAGCCGGTGCATGTTTTCGTGGAGCACGTCGCGCGCCAGGGTCGATTTGCCGCTGCCTGACACGCCGGTCACGCAAATCAACCTTGCCAGCGGTATTCGCACGTCGACGCTCTTGAGGTTGTGCATGCGCGCGCCGACCACCTCCAGCGACGGATGCTTCGGCGCGGTCTCGCGACGGTCCACCAGCGGGTGGCGCAGCGGTTGTGCGAGAAAGCAGCCGGTCACCGATTCGGGCGCCTTCATGAGATCGGCGACCGTTCCCTCCGCCACGACCCGGCCGCCGAGGCGGCCGGCGCCGGGGCCGAGATCCACGAGATGCCGCGCGCGCCGGATCGTGTCCTCGTCGTGCTCGACGACAAGCAGCGAGTTGCCCTTCCTTTCCAGCTTCTCCAGCGTATCGAGCAGGATGCGGTTGTCGCGCGGATGCAGGCCGATGGTCGGTTCGTCGAGGATGTAACACACGCCGCGAAGGTTCGAGCCGAGTTGCGCGGCGAGCCGCATGCGTTGCGCCTCGCCCCCGGACAGCGTCGGCGCGGAGCGGTCGAGCGTCAGGTAGTCGAGACCGACTTCCGCGAGGAAGCCGAGGCGGCTGCCGAGTTCCGCCGCCAGATCGCGGGCGATCTCCCGCTCGCGTCCGGCCAGCTCGAGATCGGCGAACAATCTCGCGAGCGCGGCAACCGGCTGCGCGCCGTAGTCGGCGATCGAACGACCCCGCCAAAGTACCGCGAGCGCCTCGCGGTTCAGACGCCTGCCCTCGCATTGCGGACAGGGTTCGTCCACTTCCAGCCACTCTATCCACGAATCGAGGATGTGGTCCTCGGCGCCGGTGCGGGTACGCTCCTCATCCCAACCAACGTCGGCAATCTGCAATCCGGTGCCGTAGCAACCCGGGCACCAGCCGTGCTTCGAGTTATACGAAAACAGGCGCGGATCGAGTTCGGGAAAGCTGCGCCCGCAGGAGGGGCAGGCGCGCTTGGTCGAGAACACCCGCTCGACCTGCGCCTCGCCCTTCATGATTCCGTCCAGCGGCGTGATGACGTGCACCACACCCTTGCCGTATTCGAGTGCGCGCTTGAGCGCCTCGCGCATTGCGTTCTCGTTGCCGGGCTGGATTTCGAGGTCCGCCACCGGCAACTCGATGGTGTGCTCCTTGAAACGGTCGATGCGCGGGAACGGGCTCGCCGGCAGGAACTCCCGATCCACTCGCAGATGGGTATGGCCCTTGCCGCGGGCCCATTTCGCCAGGTCGGTGTAGACGCCCTTGCGGTTCGTCACCAGTGGCGCAAGCAGGCCGATGCGCACTCCCCGGTACTCTCGCATCAGTCGTGCGGCGATCGCTTGCTCGCTTTGCGGCTCGATCGGCACGTTGCAGTCGGGGCAATGCTGCACGCCCAGTTTCACGAACAGCAGCCGCAGGAAATGATGGATCTCCGTGAGCGTACCCACCGTGCTCTTGCGCCCGCCGCGGCTGGTGCGCTGCTCGATCGCCACCGTCGGCGGAATGCCGCGCACCGCGTCCACGTCCGGGCGCGAAGCCGGCTGCACGAACTGCCGGGCGTAGGCGTTCAGCGATTCGAGGTAGCGGCGCTGCCCTTCCGCGAAGACGATGTCGAAAGCGAGCGTGGATTTGCCGCTGCCGGACACGCCGGTGACCACGGTAAAACACTCGCGCGGAATCGACAGATCGATGTTCCGCAGGTTGTGCTCGCGGGCGTTGTGGATGTGGATTGAGGGACGAGGGGCGATGGACGAGGGGCGAGCGGGCTGCGCCGGTTTGGGTTGCGCGACCGCGCCTTTCTCCAGCGCCTTTTCGTACTCGGCGAGCGCCTTGCCGGTATGCGACTTCTGGTTGCGCTGCACCTCTTCCGGCGTACCGGCGCACACTACTTGCCCGCCGGCGTCGCCGCCCTCGGGACCGAGGTCCACGATCCAGTCGGAGGCGCGGATCACGTCGAGGTTGTGCTCAATCACCACCGGCGAGTGACCAGCCGCCATCAGCTTGCGCAAGGCGCGCAGCAGCTTGGCCACGTCCTCGAAGTGCAGGCCGGTGGTTGGCTCGTCGAACAGGAACAAAGTACCTGCCACCTCACCCCGTCCCTCTCCCCCACGCTTACGCGCGGCGGAGAGGGAGCGAGACCCGATGGCGGTTGAGTGGGTAGCGTGTTCCTCGTCACCCTCTCCGCCCTTTAGGGGGGAGAGGGACGGGGTGAGGTGGGTGGGTTGAAGTGCAAGGTGCTTTGCCAGCTTCAGGCGCTGTGCCTCGCCGCCAGAAAGCGTCGGCACCGGCTGGCCGAGCCTCATGTACTCCAGGCCCACATCCACCAGGGGCTGCAGACGTGCAATGACTTCCGGGCGCCGGGCGAAAAACACAGCCGCCTCAGAGACCGTCATCTCCAGTACGTCCGCGATCGACTTGCCCTCGACAGTCAGCTCCAGCACCTCGGCGCGGAAACGCTTGCCGTCGCAGTCGGGGCAACGCAGGTACACGTCGGAAAGGAACTGCATCTCCACGTGTTCGAAGCCATTGCCACCGCAGGTCGGGCAACGGCCGTTGCCGGAGTTGAAACTAAAGGTGCCTGCAGTATAACCGCGCTCCTTTGCCGCCGGCTCCCTTGCGTAAAGGTCGCGGATCGGATCCCAGGCGCCCACGTAGCTCGCCGGGTTGGAGCGCGTGGTGCGTCCTATCGGGCTCTGGTCCACCATCACCACTTCCGCAATGCGTTCGTGCCCGCGTATCTCCCGGTGCGCGCCGGGCAACTCGGTCGGCTTGCCCTTGTCCTTCAGGAGCGCCGGATAAAGCACGTCCTGGATCAGTGTGGACTTGCCAGACCCGCTGACGCCGGTGATGCACACCAGGCGATTGAGCGGAATCGCGACGTCGATGTTCCTTAAATTGTGTTCGGCGGCACCGAGAAGCTCGAGCCTCGCCGCATTGGAATCGACCGGCGCCGCCTCGATGCCAGCGTCGGCACGTTTGCGTCCGGAAAGATAATCGCCGGTGAGCGACCTGGCATTGCGCGCGAGGTCGGACGGCGTGCCGAAGAACACCACTTCACCGCCGCGCTCGCCCGGTCCGGGGCCGATATCGAGAATGCGGTCAGCTTCGAGCATGATCTGCGGATCGTGCTCCACTACCACCAGCGAATTGCCGGAATCGCGAAGCCGCTGCATGATGCCGATCACCCTGCCCATGTCGCGCGGATGCAGGCCGATGGACGGTTCGTCCAGCACGAACAGCGTATTAGTGAGCGAGGTGCCGAGCGCCGTGGTGAGGTTGATGCGCTGGACTTCGCCGCCGGAGAGCGTGCGCGACTGGCGGTCCAGCGTCAGGTAGCCGAGCCCAACCCGGTCGAGATAGTCGAGCCGCGTGCGGATTTCCCCGAGCAGCTGATCCGTGGCCTCATCCAGCGGGGTGGGAAGATGTAGCGAACCGAAGAATGCCCGCGTCTTGTCTATCGCCAGCAGCATCAGGTCATGCACCGTCAGGCCGGCCAG
>JACXTT010013295.1_pt1 | contig 10858 bp, 11 predicted proteins | sample 9270951 | NCBI WGS metagenome assembly JACXTT01 (sample SAMN15532306, study PRJNA645909) | rock metagenome | isolation source: weathered quartz diorite | place: Puerto Rico | collected 2017-06-21
CGCGAATCAAGTCTACGAACCGATCCAGATCGCCGCGATCGAGGTCGGCAACAACCCGCGCTACCCGTACAAGCCGAAGATCCCGCTGACCATCCTGGTCAACCCGGTGATCGAGCCGATCGATCCCGAAACCTTCGACAACTACGAAGGCTGCCTGTCCGTCCCCGATCTGCGCGGCGTCGTCCCGCGGTTCGTGCAGGTGCGCGTGCGCGCCTGGGATCGCCACGGCGCCGAGATCGATCGCGTGGTGAAAGGCCTATCCGCCGGCACCTTCCAGCACGAGGTCGATCACCTGAACGGCAAGGTCTTCCTCGACCGCGTCACCGACACCACCACCCTGTGCAGCTGGAAGGAGTTCGATCGCCACCAGCTCGCCCCCTTCGTCGCCCGCGTCGAGAAGCTCGTCGCGCGGTTCGGCAGCTAGGAGCTAGACCATGGAGCGCGTCACTGGCATCGGCGGCATCTTCTTCAAGTCCGAGGATCCCGCGAAACTGTCCGCCTGGTACCGCGAGCACCTCGGCATCACGCCCGACGGCGGCGTCGTCGTCTTCAGCGGCGAGGGCATGACGGTCTGGTCGCCGTTCGCGAAGTCCACCACCTACTTCGCCCCCAGCCAGGCGCCGTTCATGATCAACTACCGCGTCACCAACCTCGACGCGATGCTCGCGCAGTTGCGTGCGGCCGGCGTGAAGGTCGACGATAAGGTCGATGACTCCGAATACGGCCGGTTCGGCTGGGCGATGGATCCGGAAGGCAACCGCTTCGAATTGTGGCAACCGCCCGCGAAGACGCCGTAGCGGACCGAAGAACCCGACCACGTCGCCGTCGCTCTCGGCGACCGCCGTGCGTCGTCGCGAACTCTTTACAGGTTCAGCGGGATGCATTGATGTCGGTGGTTCCTGGTTAGGCAACGACTATACAGAATTTCTGCAACAAGCGATATCGGCAGATCCCGATGGCATCGTACCACTGAGAGTATATGACTCTCTCTCAACTTATGACCCTTCGATCGACGCCAATGATGCGGCTTGTGCTCGAGGCTTTTTCGGAATTGCCACGCCGGGCTGCAAGTACGGACAATAGTCGTGCGTATCCGCGAGCGTTGGCACCTGCTATTGCCTGCAATGTTGCTGATTGTCGGCCATCCGACTGTCGCCCATGCTGACCTCCGATCCGAGGAGAGTACGCCGTGGGATGTCGGCACTCTCGTATGGGTATTGGTGGTCAGTGCCATTTGTTGGGGGCTCGCTCGCTTTAGAGAATGGTATGCGCGAACTGCGGCACTGGGCATTGCGGTTGCCTGGATGTGGTCAAGATTTCAAGTGGATGATTGGTATTCGAACATCGGATGGCAAGACGAGCTGAATAGTCGTGAGAAGGCATTCTACCTGCCCGTCCTCTGGGTCGATCTCGTTGTCCCATTGGCATGCGTGACTGTTACTATTGTTGTTGACTGGAGGCGCGGGCGTCGGGCACGAACCGGTGACCAGAGGCATACCCGAGATTAGAAAATCTGAAGTTAGCTAGTCTTGCCGTCGCTCTTGCCGACCGCCGTACGCGCCGCCGCGACGAGATCGACGCCGGTAGCCGCGCGGATCTGCTCGTTCGCGCTGATCACCGACTGGCCGAGCGGCACGGTCGAGCCCTGCGCCGCGCCGATCACCGTCAGGCGATCGACCTTGATGTCGCGCATCGTGCCGGTCAGCTGATCGAAGATCGGCACCAGCTTCTGCAACAGCAGCGCGTCACGCGCGCGCCCGCCCGCGGACTTGTAGCTCGTGGCGAGGGCCGTCAGCGCGTCGGCGCCGGCGCGGCCTTGCGCGAGGATCTTCGCCGCTTGCCCCTTCGCCGCGGCCTCGAGCTGCAGCTTCTGCGCGTTCGCCGGCGCGATCACGTCGGCCTCGAGCTTGCGGCGCAGCTGCTCGGCGCGCGCGTCCCAGTTCTTCACCTGCGCCTTGGCTTCGGCGACCTGCGCCTGCACCTGGCCGCGCGCTTCCGCGATCAAGGCTTCGCGCTGCGTCTGCGCCTCGACGATGCGCCGCTCGTTCTCTTTCTGTGCGACCTGGATCTCGGCGTCGATCTTCGAGATCTCCGAGTTCATCCAGTTGTTGGCCTTCTGCACCAACGCGATCGCCTGCGCGCGCAGCTCGCCGATCTTCGCCGACTTGCGCACCTCGGCGCCGCGCACGCGGCCGACCGACGTCAGGTACCCGACGTCGTCGGAGATCTTCTGGATCTGCAAGTTGTCCAGCACGAGCCCCAACCGCTGCATGTCGCGGTGCGCCTCCTCGATGAGCTTCTGCTGGAAGATGACCTTCTTCTGGTTGATCTCCTCCGGCGTGAGCTCGGCGATCACGCCGCGCAGGTTGCCTTCCAGGGTGTCGCGCGCGACGAAGATGATCTGCTCCTGCGTGTAGCCGAGGAACCGCTCGAGCGCGTTGTGGAGCAAGGGCTCTTCGCTGGGGATCTTGATGTTGGCGACGGCGACCACGTTGAGCGGCACGCCGCCCTTCGAGAACGCGTTGGTCACCGACAGCTCGATCGGCATGTTGGTGAGCGACATCTTGTCGACCACCTCGATGATCGGCATGCGCATCGCGCGCCCGCCGCGCACGACGCGGAAGCCGACCTCCTTCCCCTCGGCGCCGGGCAGCGGGAACGTGCGGCCCGAGAAGATCAGCACCTCGTTCGGCGAGCAGACGTAGGTGTTGCGCACGACCGTGATCACGATGAACAGCGCGGCCGCGATCAGCGCGGCGATGACGACGAGGGCGATCATCGGGCACCTCCATTCGAGCCGTCCCGTGTGGCGAGCATCTCCGAGACGTCCACGCCGGTCAGCTCCTTGAGCGTGCCCAGCACGGTGGCGACGGTCGCCGGGAAGCTGGCCGCCAGCGCCGGCAGGGACTTGCCGTCGCCGCCGTCGACCACCTGCACGGCGCCGAGCTGCACGGTCTTCACCTTGGCCGACACCTGCGCGACCAGCGTGTCGAGCTGCGACAGCACGAACATCTCGCGCGCCTGCGGGCCGGCGGCGGTGAGCGCGTCGGTCATCGCCTTCATGACCTCGGCGTTGGCGGCGCCGAACTCGCGGCGCGGCGCGGCCTCGCCCTCGGCGATCAGCTCCGAGGCGGCGCGCTTGGCGTCGGCGGGGAGCACGACCTCGGCGTAGAGACGCTTGGTCTCGAGATCCTTGCGGACGCCCTGCAGCTCCTGCTCGGCTTCGGCGCGCGCCTGCTCGGCGGCGACCGCGGCCTCGCGCTCGACCGACTGCGCCTGGCCTTCGAGCTGGCCGACGAACGTGCGCAGCTGGTTGCGCTTCTGCGCGATGCCGATCTCGGCCTGCTTCTGCGCGACCTCGGCGGCCTGGCGCGCGGCGGCTTCCTCCTGCGCGACCTCCTGGCTCGCCTGGTTCTCGGCGTTCTCGGCGTCGCGGACCGCGTTGGCGATCTGCGTACGGCCGATGTTCACGAGGTACTGCGCTTCGTCCTCGACGCGCAGCACCTTCAACGTGTCGAGGGGCAGGCCCAGGTTGTTTAAGTCGTCGGAGGTCATCTCGAGCAGCTTGTTGGCGAACTCGATGCGGTCCTCGTTGACCTGCTCGGGCGTGAGCTGGGCGAGCACGTCGCGCAGCTTGCCTTCCAGCGTCTGCTTCGCGGTGGTGCGGATGTCCTCGATCGGCTTGTCGAGGAATCGCTCGACGGCGTTGTGCACGTAGAGCGGATCGCTGGTCACCTTCACGTTGGCGATCGCGTGCACGTCGAGCGGGATGCCGCCGTGCGAGAACATCTTCATCACCGCGAGCTCGATCGGGATCAGTCGCACGTCCATGGTCTTCACGGTCTGGACGAACGGCACCTGCCAGTGACGGCCGGCCTGCACGACGGCGAAGTTCAGCTTCTCGCCCGACGACAGCACGGTCTTCTTGCCCGAGACGATCAGCATCTCGTTGGGGCGGCACACGAACAGGAAGCGCCGAAACAGGCTGATGGCGATGGCCGCGCAGATCGCCATGACCAGCGCGCCGCCGATCACGATCCCCGCGGGGCCGATGTCCTTGAGCGGCCCTTGCTTCGCGTCGTCCTTGTACCCCATGCCCGTCGTGACAGGCCCCTCGATGCCTACTGACATCTCCATGCACTCCTCCAGGAAAACGTTTACGTGCGCGGACCGAGCTGCTTGATGCTGGGGTTGCGCGTGACCAGCGCACGCCCCTCCTTGACCTCGACGACGATGACCTCGTCCTTCGCGGCCAGCTCCCCCTCTTCGCAGACGGCGAGCAGATCGATGACGCTGTTCTTCACGCGCAGCCGGATCGTGCCGGTCGCGCCGCGCGCCGCCGGCAGGAGCACCTCGGCCGGCTTGCCGACCAGCTCCTCGTTCTGCACCGTGCCGCCCGCGCCCGAGGTGAGCGCGCGCTGGATCACGGTGCGCGCGGTGACGCTCGCGGTGACCGCGACGCCGGCGGACAAGAGACCCGCCAGGACCGACCCGGCGCCGGTCAGGTAATGAAGCAGCAAACCGGTGATCCCGCCGAACGCGAGGAAGTAGGTCCACAGGCGCAGCGAGAACAGGCTCGCGCCGGAATGGCCGGTGTCGCCGTGCAGCGCGCCATGGCCGCCGTGATCGCCGCCGACCACGGACGCCGCCAGCAGCGCGCCGCCGACGATCGCTGCGAACAAGTAGACGTAGAGCATGGATGTGGACCGAAGCCCTGTGATCCTGCCGGGTTTCGAGCAGGTGACTCTAACGGGGAGGCGCCTTTCTGGCAAGGACCAGCAAAACTTGCGATGATCCTTCCCCAGCGTGTGCATTCGCGGTACATGGACGCGCCTCGGCCGCCCAGGAAGCGGCCGGCATGCCGCTTGCTGATGCCCTCCCCATGCTTCTGGAACCGACCAGATCTCGGAAACCTTCCCGCCCGCGCGTGACATTTCGGCAGCGCGGGTGGACGGGATGGCACGCGCTGTTCGCGCTCGGGCTGCTCGCGGTCGCTCCCGCCTGCTCGAAGCCGCCGCCCGTGCCGCAGTCGGTCGCGCGCATGAGCCTCTTGCCGCTCGGCGCTCCCGACCTCGCGGATCCCAACGGGGCGTCCGCGGCGAAGAGCAAGACGTTCGCGGCCGGCCGCACGCCCGTCTCGCCACGGCACGTCGCCGCCGCGCCGTCGGTCGACGCGCCGACCACGCCCGGCAAGATCGAGGATCCGTCGGGCCACGCGCTCGACGCGTTCTATGACGGGCTCGCGCGCGCCGAAGCCGGCGCCAGCGACGGACGCGTCGCGATCGTGCAGTTCGGCGACTCGCACACCGCAGGCGATTCGTTCACCGGCCGCCTACGCCACGTGTTGCAGAAGAAGTTCGGCGACGCGGGACGCGGCTTCCTCCTTCCCGGCCTGCCGTTCGCGGGCTACATGGCGGAGGACGCGATCTATGGATCGACCGGCGCGTGGCACGCCGAGAACGGGCTCTACCGCACCTCGCACGGGCCGTTCGGCATGGCCGGCTTCCGCGTGCACGCCGACGCGCCCAACGCGATCGCGTGGGTCGGCACCTGCGCCACGTGCGAGACCGGCCGGTCGGCGTCACGCATCGCCGTCCTCTATCGCAAAGCCGCGGGCGCGGGACAGCTCGCGATCCAGGTGGACGGCGGCGAGTGGCAGCTCGTCGACACCGCCGCGGACGACACGTCGTCAGCCGCGCCCGGCATGTTCTCGCTCGAGCTCACCGACGCGCAGCACAAGGTGGCGGTGCGGCCCGCCGGCAACGGCGCCGTCGACGTGATCGGCATGGTGCTCGAGCGCGACCAGCCGGGCGTGATCGTCGATTCGCTCGGGGTGGTGTCGGCGCGCGCGGCGCACATCGAGAGCTGGGACTGGCGCGACCTGGGCGCGCAGCTGGCCACGCGCGATCCGCGCCTGGTGATCTTCGCGTACGGCACCAACGAGATCGACATGGGGACCTCGCCCGCGCAGCTCGAGGCGCAGCTGGTCACGCTGATCGCCCGTGCGCGCAAGGCGGCTCCGCAGGCGTCGATCCTCGTGCTCGGTCCACCCGACATGGCGAAGTACGCGTTCGGCGCGTGGCGCACGCCGTCGAACCTGCAGCCTTTGGTGGCGGCCGAGCGGCGCGCGGCGTTCCGCGGCGGCGCGGCGTTCTTCGACGTGTACGGCGCGATGGGCGGCGCGAACCACATCGATCGCTTCCACGCCGAGGGCCTGGCGTCGCGCGATCGCGTGCACCTCACCGATCGCGGCTACCAGGCGGCGGCGGATCTCCTGCTCGCCCAGCTGCTCCACGACTACGCGCAGCGCTGAGCGCCGCTACTTGGTGAGCGGCGTGACGTCGACGTCGTACGACACCTGGTAGAACGACTCGCCCGCCGCCTCGGGGAACGCCCAGTCCTTGCCCGCCTTGGCGAGGCACGCGTTGCCCTTCTTGTCGCCGCCCTTGGCCGTCACGTCGCGCACCGATCCGTCCATGCGCAGCGTGAACGCGAGCGTGAGGTGCTTCGCCTTGGGCGGCTTCTGCTGCTTCTTGCTCTTGCGCACCACGACCTTGGGCAGGCAGGCCGCGAGCCCGTCGACGTAGTGCAGCTTCACCGTCGCGTCGATCTTCGTCACCACGTCCGCGGGCGCCGCGACCGCCGCGCCGGGTTTCAGCAGGAACGGCACGGGGACGGTCTGCTCGACGGTGGCGGCGGGGAAGCGCCACGCCTTGGCCGCCTTGGCGATGCACTCGTCGACCTGCCCGTCGAAGCCGGCGGCCTTGGCCTCCTTCACCTTGCCGTCCTTGGCCAGCTTCAGCGTGAGCGCGACCTTCCCCTGCAGATCCGAATTCCGTCGCAGCCCCGCGTAGTAGCAGTCGAAGATCTGCTTCATGTACTTGTCCTTGATGGTCGACTGCACCGCCTCCGGATCGTAGTCGGGCGACGGCTCGTCGGCGACGGCGGCAGACGTGGCCAGCAGGACGGCGAGCGCGGGCGCGAGGAGGCGAGCCATGCTCCATCATAGCGCTCCCCTCACAGCGCGCGGGCGCGGTATTCCGCGTAGCGCGCGAGCATCGCGTCGACGAGCGCGTCGGCGATCTTGAGCTCGCCGGCGTAGCTCGGGTGCATGAGGTCCTTGGCGCCCCAGCCCTTGTCGAACCACTTCGCCATCGCGCCCTTGCCGCCCATCCAGGTGTACGTGTCCCAGAACGCGCACCCCTCGGCGACCGCCGCCGCGCGCTGGGCCGCGACCATGCCGGCCACGGCCGCGCGACTCTCCAGCGTGCCGTCGTCGCCGCGCGTGGCCTGATCGAGCGGCGACATCACCAGGCACGCGGCGTCGGGGCGCGCCGCGCGCAATTCGCCGAGCAGCTTCTCGAAGCTCGCCTGGTACGCCGCGAGCGCGCTCTTGCTCGACGACATCCACTGCGCCTCGTTGGCGCCGAAGAACAGGATCATCAGATCGGGGTGGCGGTGCTGAAGCTCGTCCTTGAAGTGATCCTCCTGGATGTAGCCCATCGCCTTCACGGTGCCGCTGATCACGCCCAGGTTGTCCCACTCGACGCCGGCGTCGCGCTCCATGACCACGCCGAACGCGCGCACCGCGCCGCGGGCGATCTTCATGGTCAGCGTGTGCGCGCCGTCGTCGACGTCGAGGCGGTGGTAGGCGGCGTGCGTGCTCTCGTCGGAGGTGTCGAGGGTCTCCACCGCCTTGCCGTCGATGGCCAGCTCGACGCTGCCGCCGTTCGGCTGCGCGAGGTAGTAGAGATCGAAGTGCGCCACCGCGGTGCCGGTCTTCCCCTTCGCTACCGTGCCGAAGCTCGCCGACGCGCCGCGGCCGGCGGCCTCGAAGCTGGCGCCGCCCAGGCCGTAGAGGCCGTCCTTCGCGTGGAGGAAGGTGATCGTGCGCGCGATCCAGTCCTTGCTCTGGTTGTGCACCACGCCTGAGCGCGCGTAGAACTGGTGCGGGCTGCCGAGGTAGACGAAGCCGGCGCCCGCGTCGCCGAAGCGCGCCTGCAGCCGCTTGCGCGCGCGCGCCGCGATGGTGTCGTCGGCGACCAGCGAGTCGCCGAAATGGATCACGCGGGCGATCGCGCCGGCCTCGCCGTCCTCCGCGCGGCCGAGGGCGGCGAAGAACGGATCGAGCGCGTACGCGTCGCATCCGCCGTCGGCGGTCTGCTTCACGCAACCGTCCTCGATGGTCGGCGTCGCCGCCCGCGCGACGCACGTGAAACACATCGTCGCGACGCCGATCGCGACTGCCCCCGTCTTCATTGCAGCCATTCTATCGCGCGTATGGTAGGCATCGGAAATGGATACGCGCATCGCGCCCGTCGATCTCTACTCGGGGACCTGGGCGCTCGTGACCGGCGCGTCGTCGGGGATCGGCGAGGAGTTCGCGCGCCAGCTCGCGGCGCGCAAAGCCAACCTCATCCTGACCGCGCGCTCGGAGGACAAGCTGCGCCGGTTGGGACGCGATCTCATCCAGCGCTACGGCGTGCAGACCCGCGTCGTGCCAGTGGATCTCGGCCGCGCGGGCGGCGCGGAGCGGCTGTGCATCACGGTCGACGCGCTGAACCTCGTCGTCGATCACCTGGTCAACAACGCGGGCTTCGGATCGGCGGGCAAGTTCACCGAGGGCGCGGAGATGCGCGCGGCCGACATGGTGCGCCTGAACTGCGAGGCGGTGACCGTCTTGTCGCGCCACTTCCTGGCCGGCATGGCCCTGCGCGGGCGCGGCGGCGTGATCCACGTGTCGTCGATCGCCGGGTTCCAGCCGGTGCCGTACATGGCGATCTACGGCGCCACCAAGGCGTACGTGCTCAGCCTGTCGATGGCGCTCCACGAAGAGGTGCGCGGCCGCGGCGTGCGCGTGCTGGCGCTGTGCCCCGGGCCGGTGCCGACGGGCTTCCAGTCGGCGGCGGGCATCCGGATGGGCGGCGGCGGATCGGACAGCCTGGCCGCGCTGTCCGCGGAGGAGACGGTGCGCCGCGCGCTCGACGCCTACGACGAGCGCAAGGACGTGCTCGTCCCCGGCCGCGCGAACTGGCTGGGGACGATCGGCTCGAAGATCCTGCCGCGCGGGATCCTGGTGAAGGCGGTCGGCGAGATGATGCGGCGGGCCGGCCGCGGCACGTAGCCGGCCGTCAGCGCAGGCGCGTCCACTGCTCGTAGACGTGCCACGAGCGCGCGTCGCTCCAGAACTGCACGAACAGGCGCGTCTCCAGGTTCTGCCAGAGGTGCTGGATGGTCTGGTTGGCCGGCGTGGTGCTGGCCGGGGCGCCGTACTGGCGCTCGAGGTCGGCGAGCACGGCGTTGGAGGCGTTCGCGTCCTTCAGGTCGTCATGGCGCACGACGATCTCGATGATCTGGCCGCCGGCGCCGGCGAACGTGACGTTGCCGGTCCAGCCGCCGTCGAGCGCGAGCGTCATCATCGGACGCTGGATCGGGCGCTCGACCCGCGCGCGCGGGGCCGGCGCCGGATCGTCGACCATGACGGCCTCGCCGTCGAGCCAGCGCGACTCGCCGCGGCCGCCGTCGAGCGCGGCCTCGCCGGGGAGCGTGTAATAGATCCGCGCGGCGTCGAGCGCGGCGCGGGCTTGCGGGAGCGTCATGTCCCAGGTGAGCGGTCCCCAGCCGCGCACGCCGGCGAAGCTGGCGGGCGGCGCGGGCTTCGTGAGCGTCGTGGTGGCCGTGCGGTGGGTCCCCGCACAAGCGTTCAGGACCAAGGCGAAGGGGATCATGGTTCGTAGGTGGCGCATGCACCCTGACACGCACGACCCGGTCAGCTGGTCTTCTTCACGCCGCTGACCACGAGCTCGTTCGAATCGGAGACCGGCTGCGTCTTCGCCAGCTCGAGCTCCTTGGTCGTGCTCTGCGCCGACACCGGGCCGGCGCGTTCGAGATCGAGCAGCCGCGACGCCAGCCGCGCCGCGTAGCCGACGATCGCCTCGGGCGCCGTGCGGCTGGTCCACGTGGGCGCCTCGGCCGGCAGCCCGGATTCCGCGCCCTTGCGCCGCAGGTAGGGCTCGATGCGCGTGCGTACGTCGTCGGCGAGCGCGCGCGCGCGTGCCCGGCCCGCCGCGAAGAGCAAGAGCGCCACCACGGCGAGGAGCCCGACAGCGACGCCGAGCGCGATCGGGACCATCAGATACGCTCGCTCGCCTCGGCGCGGGGCTCCAGGTCGCTCGGCTGCACCTCGCTCCAGGGTCGCCTCATCCGCGCCTCGGCTCGCTCGCCCATGGGGCAAGTCTACTTCGACTCGCCGCCGCCGTAAAAGCCGCGCAGCACCTTCTCGGCCGGTTTGCCGCGCGGGGTGTAGCCCTTGTCGTCCTTGCCGCCGTCGCCGTACCACAGCCACCAATAGACGCCGGCGAGCGTCTGCTCGTCGCCCCACGCGTCGACGAACGCCTGGTACGCGCGCCGCTGCTCCTCGAGATCCACCTTGGCGGTGCTCGCGTAGTCCCACGGGTGCGTGGCGGCGCCGTCCTGGCTGGTGTAGCCGACCTCGGTGATGACGAGCGGCTTCTTCTGCTTGGCGGCATACGCGACCAGCTTGGTCTTGATCGGCGCCCACGCCTTCACCAGCGAGGCCTCGCTGGCGTCGTCGTCCTTGGTGAGCTCCCAGTACGCGTTCACGCCCACGAAGTCGACGCGCTCCCAGAACGACACGCTCTCGTAGTGATCCCAGTTCGCGCTGTAGAGCAGCTTGCCGCGGTACACGCCCTGCACCTTGCCGGCGAGGTTGAACCATCGATCCTTCCACGCCTCAGTCGAGCCGAGCTCGCTGCCGATCTAGAAGATTGCCACGTCCTCGGCGGCGGCTAGCTGCGCGTAGTGGAGCACGAACCCCTCGTGCGCCTGCCACCCCGCG
>JACXTT010013296.1_pt1 | contig 10858 bp, 8 predicted proteins | sample 9270951 | NCBI WGS metagenome assembly JACXTT01 (sample SAMN15532306, study PRJNA645909) | rock metagenome | isolation source: weathered quartz diorite | place: Puerto Rico | collected 2017-06-21
GAGCGCAACGAAACTTTGGAGAGACCAAGCGTTGCCAATTCTTGCGTGGTCGGAAGGCTGACAAACTGAACAATAACGTCCAAATCTTCATCGTCCCTAGCGGAATCGATGTCCTTGGATATTTTCTGGTTGTCTGCAAAGGCGACGGAAACGAGCGCCAAAAGCGCTAATGTGATGCGAAGGAAGGGGTACATGCATTTCTCTCACTGTGCAGTTTGCAGCATTTGGCGCAAGATGCTACGAGAAGAAAGTACTGAAAGTGGATGACCCTTCGGTCACAGGTCATCTAAGTAATACGCTGTAGGCGAATTCATGATTCCTTAGAATCAATATCTTACGAAGTAGTACCATCAGAACTGCAGTTTCGCGAGAAACCCTTTTCGACGCTCGTTCGCATAACGAAGTAGTGGACGGTACTAGTTCCTCTATTGCTGCTGCGGCGGCTGGCTGACTGGTTCCTTTGCTGGCTGCTGCGGTTGTTGCTTCTTGCGCAGCCGGCGTTGCGGCGGTGGCGCCGTGGTCTTGTCTTCGAATGCCTTCAGCCGCTCTTCGAGGCGCTTCACTTCGCCCTTCAGCCTGCGATTCTCGACGAGCAGTTTGTCGCGCTGCTCGCGAACCTCCGACGGACCGCGCGGTCCCGCACCGGGCTGCGCTTGAGCGATGAAATTCGCCGACTCTTCGACCTTCGGGCGAAGAAATCCGGTCACTGAAAGCCGGACCACGACATCCGAGGCCCCGGCCGGGAACAGATAGACGCCGATCGCCAGTTGTTCGGGTGACAACTTGATGCCGCGCGTCCTCGCGCCGTCGCGAATTTCCAGCAACCCGTCCGAAGCATTGCGAATGGAAGACGACGCCCGGTCCCATTCGATCCGCAGATCGCCATTTTGTTCGGCGATCCGCAAGAGGATAGGCGATGGGTTGCTGACGTTCCAGATCCAATAGCCGCCGGCGCCGATGGCCGCCACCGCGACGAACCATAGAGCCAGCCATCGCCAATGGCGATCGTGGGGCTGCGGCTGCCCGGGGCGCTGCAATTGCAGCATGCGCATGCGCGCGGCGTTGCGCTGCGTGTCAGCGCCAGAACCCGGCGGCGGCGGCGTTGGCTCCGATTGCGGCTGGGGCATCGGCTGACGCATAAGGGGCGGTGTAAAGTCGGCCGTGCGATGCAATGCAGGCCCGCCTGTCGCCGCAGAGGCAGCAGTGCCTCGCCCTGTGGCTCCGGGAGGCGGCGTCGATGGCGAACCCAGCGGCATGCGGGCCGCGGCGATCAAAGCCGCATTCTCGGCCGCCGACTCCGGAGGCTCGAGTTGGAACTCCTCGTAGCTGCGGTCGATCTGCATTTGCCCCAGCGACGCACGAACAAAAAAGCCTGCTCGCACGGCCCCTTGGCGCGCCGGCCGCAGAATCAGCATCACCTGCCAGGGATCGGAAAAGAACTGATTGTAGATCGCCAGATCGCGCTCCGTGGCGCAAATGTCGTCCTTGGTATGGGAGACGTAAAAGCCAACCGGACTGAGTCCTGCAACGTCAGCGTCCGGACCCTCGAGCTGCTGCGTCAAAGCCTCGCGATCGGTCTCCGAAAGGACGAACGAAGGGCCCGATTTGTACTCGCAGCGAATCTCGCGAATTTGCGAAATCGTAACCCGGCGGCCTTCCCGCAGGCCGTAAAGAATTCCTCCGCATTCGATGCCCCGTTTGGCGAGGCGATGAAAGCCGACAATGACGTGATCGCGGATCCGCGACATCAGGTCGAGCGGGTACTCGATTGCAACCGGACTCGCCTCAGGCGCCCATTTGACGTTCGTCGAAGCAGGTTGTTCGGGTTCGGGTTCCTGTTTGCCGGCTTCCGTCATGGCTGTGGGTCTTGCTGCTTCTTCAGCCGGCGCTTCGGCAGCCACCGGCCGTTTGGAGAATGGCCGCCGTCTCTTCTGAGGCTGCCTCTTCGAGGTTGTCGTTTTCATGCAAGTGGTAGTAGTAGGTCACCCCAACCATCACAAACGCCAGCGCCAGAGCCAACGACAACCAACCGATGGTCTTGCCGTTCCAAAACCGTTCCGCCTGCGACGCGGCAACGGTCATGCCAACTACGGCGCCCGCCATTGCGATGGGAAGGCCAAGCTTCCAATACCACATCATGACATCCAAGTGACCTTGCCCGCCCGCTTGGGGCCACACCACATGAATCGTGAGCAGCACGAGCCAGAATTCGCAAATATAAGCCAAACGCAGAAACTGTGGGGGCAAACCTCAATTGTAGCCATCATCCGTGGCTACGCTGGCGGCGCCTTACACTGGAAACATCCTCGTTGCACAACAAGTCATGACCGTCACCTCGCAGATTGCCCATTTTGGACAGTTGCGTCTCGACTCCGGCGCCACGCTCAGTCAGGTGGATTGCGCGTATGAGACCTACGGCGAATTGAACGCCGACAAATCGAACGCCATTCTCATCGAACACGCCTTTTCCGGCGATGCCCACGCGGCCGGCATGAGCGACGATGGCAAGCCCGGCTGGTGGGACAACATGATCGGTCCCGGCAAGGGCTTCGACACCAACCGTTACTTCGTGATTTGCTCGAATGTTCTGGGCGGCTGCCGCGGCACCACGGGACCGGGTTCGCCCGACCCCGCCTCCGCCAAGCCGTACGGCATGTCGTTTCCCGTGATCACGGTCGGCGACATGGTTCGCCTGCAGAAGATGCTCGTCGATTCCCTGGGCATCCGCAAGCTGCTCGCCGTGGCGGGCGGTTCGATGGGCGGTATGCAGGTTCTGGAATGGGTGGCGGCGTATCCCGACGCCGTCGGAGGCGCGCTGCCGATCGCTTCCACGTGGCGGCACAGCGCCCAGCAGATTGCTTTCAATGAAGTGGGCCGGCAGGCGATCATGGCGGATCCAGATTGGGCGGATGGCGCCTATTACGGCAAGTCGCGTCCCGCCCGCGGACTTTCGGTGGCTCGCATGGTTGGCCATATCACCTACATGAGCGATCACTCGATGCGCGACAAATTCGGCCGCCGTCTGCGCGACAAGAACGAGTTCGGCTTCGACTTCGGCGTCGACTTCGAGGTCGAGAGCTATCTTCGTTACCGTGGCAGCCAGTTCGTCGAGCGCTTCGACGCGAACTCGTACCTGTACATCACCAAAGCCATGGACTACTTCGACGTAACCGCCGGGCGCACCAGTTCGCTCGCGGCGGTGTTCGAAAACGTGGACACGCGGTTCCTCGTGATGAGCTTCACCTCGGACTGGCTCTATCCCACCTATCAATCGCTCGAGCTCGTGAAAGCGCTGCGCAGCCGCAACCGCGACGTGGCCTTTGTGGAACTCGAATCCAACTACGGGCACGATGCGTTTCTGGTGGAAGTGGACGAGCAGCGCGAACTCATCAAAGGATTTCTCGCGAGCACCGCCAAGGGGATCGCGCGCTAGCCATGGCATTCGTACAGGCGCTCTTTGGGCGCAGCGACTACGCAATCATCGGCGAACTCGTCGAACCCGGTTTGAAAGTGCTGGACCTCGGCTGCGGCGAAGCGGAACTGCTTGGCTGGCTGGTGGAAAACAAGAACATCCAGGCGCGCGGCGTGGAGATTTCGCCCGCCAAGGTGCAGAAGGCGATCGCCCGCGGCGTCGCGGCCTATCAGGGTGACATCGAAGAGGCGCTGTCGGATTATCCCGACGCTGCGTTCGATATGGTGATCCTCAGCCAGACGCTGCAGGAAACGCGGCGGCCTTTGCAGGTGTTGAACGACATGATGCGCGTCGGCAAGCGCGCCATTGTCGCGTTTCCGAACTTCGGCCACTGGCGCGTGCGCGTTTCACATCTGTTCAGTGGACGCGCTCCGAAGACGAAGCTCTTTCCGTACGATTGGTACAACTCGCCGAACCTGCACTACCTCACCGTCGACGATTTTGAAGAGGTCGCGGCGAAAGAGAAATGGATCGTCGAGCGGCGCATCTGCCTCGCCGGAACCCGGGAACTGAACCTGTTGCCCAACTTGCTCGCGGAGGTTGCGGTATACCTGATTCACAAGTGACCAACGCACGCGTGTTCGACGCTCTCGCGCCGTTTTACGACCAGCACTGGGGACCTGCGTTTCTCGACGACGCCACGCATTTGTTCGAAGAGTTCCTGGGGCCGAAATGCGCGCCACAGGCCCATATTCTGGACCTTTGCTGCGGCGCGGGCCACTTTTCCGCCTGGCTCGAGGCGCGCGGATTTCAGGTCACCGGCGTCGATGCGTCGGCGTTGATGATCGAGTACGCCGGGCAAAAGGCCGTGCGCTCACAGTTTTATCAAGCGAACATGGCGGGTTTCCATTTGCCGGTGGTTTGCGATGCCGTGGTTTGTTTCTACAACAGTCTCAACCAGGCGTTGACGATGGCCGACCTCCGCGCCACACTGCAGTCGGTGCACGCGCACCTGCGGCCCGGCGGAACCTTTCTGTTTGACTTCGTTGCGCCGGAAGGCTACGAGCGCACCTGGGGCGGCGATGAGTTCGTCACCTGCGACGACCGGACGTGTTCCGTGCAGTACGCGTACGATCGCGAAGAGCAACTCGCGGTCTGCAACATCAGCATCCGCGATCATGCGGATTCCGCCGTGCAGGATCAGCCGTGGCGATTCTTTCAACGGCCTTTGGATCTGATGTCGCTGCTCGAGGAATTGCGCGCCGCGGGCTTCCGTGTGGAAGCGGTGTCGGGCGTCGATGGCGCGGCCAATCCTCCGGACGGGCGCGTGGTGATCGCCGCCGTTCGCATATCCTCTTCGATATAGTAAGGCGGATGAAACCCGCCACGGTCATCTTTGCACTAGCCGGTTGCCTGCTTGCTGCCGACGAGTTCCGGCCCTTGGTGCACTTCTCGCCCGCGAAGAACTGGACCAACGATCCCTGCGGCTTGTACTTTCTCGACGGCGTGTACCACATCTTTTTCCAATACAATCCGTTCGGCGACACGTGGGGCCACATGAGCTGGGGGCATGCGTCGTCGCACGATTTGTTCCATTGGACCGAGCATCCGGTCGCACTGGCGGAAGAGAACGGCATCATGATGTTCACCGGTTCCGGCGTGTTCGATCGCGGCAACACCAGCGGACTCTGCAAGGATCCCAAAGGCTGCCCTGTGGTCATGTACACGGGCCACATAAGCCAGGCGCCAAGGCGCGAACATCAGAACCTCGCGGCCGCGGACAGACAGGGTCTGCAATGGACGAAGTACGCTCGCAACCCCGTGATCGACGAACAAATGGAGGAATTCCGCGATCCCAAAGTGTTCTGGCAAGAGGCAGGGCATCGCTGGATCGCCGTGGTGTCGCTCGCGAAAGAGCATCGCGTGCGGTTTTACGCATCGAGCGATCTGAAAGCATGGAAGCGGCTCAGCGAATTCGGCCCTGCCGGCGCGCTTGGCCCCAACTGGGAATGCCCGGAGTTCTTTGAGCTTCCGGTGCTGAAGAACGGCAAGCGCCGCGGTGATTCGCGTTGGGTGCTGAAGATCGGCATCGGAGCGGGACATCCGGCCGGCAACGGTTCGGGCGAGCAGTATTTCGTCGGAAAGTTCGATGGTGAGAAGTTCACCAACGATAATTCGCCTGAAACCACACTCTGGTTCGATTCAGGTCCGGACTGCTACTGCACACTGCAGTGGGGCAACCAGCCGGCGGGTACTTCATCCACTAAAATGCTCGGTTGGATGAACAATTGGCGCTACGCGGCCAAGATTCCGACGTCGCCATTCCGCGGCCAGATGACGGTTCCGCGCGATGTGTCGCTGGTGGAAACGGCGGAAGGTCAACTGCGCCTGTCGCAGGCGCCGGCGTCCGAATTAAAGGCCCTGGCCCGCGCGGCTTCCACCAAGGACAAGTTGCCGCAGGCGTTTGAACTCCATATCGACAGCAAGGAACCGTTCACCGTGCAACTGATGAACGCCGAGGGCCAGAAGTTTGCCTTCGGCTACGATGCGAAAAGCAAAGAGTGGTTCACAGATCGCACCGCAGCCGGTGAGCACGCCTTCGACAAGACCTTCGGACTCCGTTCCGTTGCAGCATTGGCCGCACCCGGTAACGCACGCGTGATTGTAGACTCATCTTCGATCGAGCTTTTTGCCGCCGGTGGACAAGTTGCCTTCGCAAACCTTGTCTTTCCCAAGAGCGCGTGGACCAAAATGTCCGTAGCCGGAAACGCGAAGGTCCAAATCCTCGAACTCCGCCCGTAATTTCCCTGTAATCGAATATATTATTTCCACCGTGTCGTTGAACGGCACATCAGTCCGCTCTATTAGGACGGATGCACTACAGGCCGGTTGTCCGTGCGACGCGCGGCCAGAGCGTTGTGGCGGGCTTCGCGCTCTTTGCCAGTTTTGTTTACGCGGCGGCTCTTCCATTGTGGGAGGGTTTTGACGAGCCGTTCCATTACAGCTATGTGCAATGGCTCGCTGTTCACCACGAATTGCCTGTGTTGGGCAAAACCACCCTTTCTCAGGAGATTTGGGAGTCCATGCGCCTGACCCCGCTGAGCCATATCGTGCAGCGTGGAGTTTCCGAATTCACGAGTTTTTCGGCGTTTCGGGCGCTGCCTGAGGGCGAAAGAGCCAAGCGGCGGCGAGCCTTGCAACTGTTGGACCCGCGGCTTCGATACGTGAACAGCGGTTCGCTGAACTATGAGAGCCAACACGCGCCCGCGGCGTATATGGTCCTGGCCCTTGTGGATACTTTTGCGGCGGAAATTCAGCTCCGGCAGCGCGTGTTGCTGCTGCGATGCGCCGCCGGAGCCATAGGCATGATGGCGAGCGTCATCGGGCTCCTGCGCCTTGCCCGGCGTCTCATGCCGGACGCATATGCGTACGCCGCGGTCTTTTGTGGCGTGACCAGCCAAATGTATCTGGCCACCGTGTCCAGAATTTCCAACGATTTCCTCGCAATCCCACTATATGTGTGGACTCTCGTTTTCCTGACAGAATGGGATTCCGAAAGCTGTGGCGCTCGCGACATTCGCTTTTTCATGTCCGCGCTATGCGTCGCTTTAGGCTTGGTGACGAAGGCCTGGTTCCTCGCCCTTCTGCCGCCAGCCCTCGCCGTTGTGTTCCTCGCGAGCAAGGATCGCGTACGAACAATCCTCCTATGGCTTACTCCGGTTTTGCTTTTCGCCGGACCCTTGCTTGTCCGCAATGTCATTTTGTATGGTTCGCTGAGTGGGATGGTGGAGGCCAACAAAGGCGTTGGGTTCCTCACCGTAGTGCGTAGCGGCACAAGCGTGAATTGGATCCGCTCCATTGCGTACATGTCCCGAGCGGCGATCTGGACGGGCAATAGTTCGTTCACCGCGTTCTCGCAGAGAACGATTGGAATCGTCCAAGCGATGCTCGCCGCCGGGATGCTCGCCTTCCTCGTGCTGCCAGAGTTGTGGCGGCGCGCAAAAACATGCCGTGTGATCCTGCTCTGCGGATTCTTCTATGCCCTTGCGATTGCGTACGACACGGTAATCACCTTTGTCGACACCGCCGGAGTATCGCAAGGGGCGAGCCCCTGGTATCTGGCGCCCCTGTGGATCACGGCGGTCCTGATCTTTTTCGTGTCCGCGTCGGAAATTCGGCATCCACTCGGCGTCTATGCCGCGCGGGCCTTAGTGGCCGTCTCCACGTACATCCTGGGGGCGACCTTCGTCTTCAAATTGATTCCCTACTACAGCGGATACGAAGGGCGAGCCGGCCTGCAGCCTCTGTTGGATTGGTATGTCACGAAAAGCCAGCAGGACATGCAAGGCGTCTTTCTAGTCCCGCCTGGCCTGTTACTCGCCGCAGTCGCGACCCTGATCCTCGGCGCCGCTGGTTTCGCGTGGCGCCTCGCTAAAGCTTGCACCCATAAGCGCGATTCAAGATTTCTTCTTGACGCTACCCCGTAGACTAACGTAAACTTCACAGATATCTACGATAGCCACCGCGCCCCTGTCCGACGCGCAATAAACTAGGGGTACGCATGCGATCGATTCCAGCCGTTTTTCTACTCTCCTCCGCCTTGGCTCTGGCGGCCGACACCGACTATGCAAGGCTGCCGGACGTAGCCAAGCTTCTCGTTGACATCATCCGCATCGACACCTCCAACCCACCCGGTAACGAGCGGAAGCTCGCTGACTTCCTGAAAGCCCGCTTCGCGCCGCTGGGCTTTGAAATCGACATCATCGACACGCCGCAGGCTGGCAAAAGCCACTTCATCGCCCGGCTCAAGGGCAACGGCAAAAAGCGTCCCATTCTGATCGCCGCGCACGCCGACGTGGTGGGAGTGGAGCGCGAAAAATGGAGCGTCGATCCCTTCGCAGGTGTAGTGAAGGACGGCTATGTTCTCGGCCGCGGCGCCATCGACTTCAAGGGCGGACTCGCCGTCTTCGCGCAAGCCGTGCTCGATATTGCGAAGAAGAAGATCCCGCTCGACCGCGACATCATCTTCCTGTCCGAAGCCGACGAGGAAGGCGGCCAATACAACACCCGCTGGCTGGCCGAAAGGGCATGGGACAAGATCGACTGCGAGTACTCGCTCAACGAAGGCGGTTGGATCATCAAGGACAAAACCGGCAAGGTGCTCTACGTCAGCATTTCCACCGCCGACAAGAGCGGCATCTCGCTGAAACTCACCGCTCGCGGAACCTCGACCCACTCGTCGATGCCGCGTCCCGACAACGCGATTTACACGCTGGCCCGCGCCCTCGTGGAACTCGGCGGTTACGACACCAAACCCAAGCTCACGCCGGAAACACGGCAGTTCTTCGGCGCGCTTGCGGAGGTCTCGCCGGAACCGCATGCCACCCAATACCGGAATCTCTTGAGCGACGACCCGGCCAAGGTAGCCGCTGCCGACAAGTTCCTGAGCGAAGACACCCTCATCCACGCCATCATGCGCGACACCATTGCGCCAGTGCTGATGAACGCGGGATTCCGCGGCAACGTCATCCCCGGTTCCGCTGAAGCGACCATTAACTTCCGCACGATCCCCGGCACCACGCCAGAGGAATTGATCGCGGAACTCCGCAAAGTGATTCAGGATCCGCGCGTGGAAATTGAAGTCGCGCCCATGAGCCTTGGCCGCGGTCCGGTGACGCCCGAGCAGCAAAAGCAGATGGACGCCATGATGCGCAGCATGCGCAACAGCAAGCCATCGCCACAGGACAACGAGCTGTATCGCTCGCTGGTCAAATCCGCGGGCGCGGTGTATCCGACCGCCAAAGTCACGCCCTACCTCTTCCAGGCAGGGACCGATTCGAGCGCCTGGCGCTCGCGCGGCATCCCCGTCTACGGTATCTATCCTTATCCGATTGACCATGAAGACCTCAAGCGGATGCATGGTAACGACGAACGTGTGCCGGTCTCTTCGCTCGAGTCCGGATTGCAGTTGATCACTAAGACGCTCCTCGACGTAGCGGCTGCAAAATAACCGATTCACTCCCGCTTCAGGAGGCACAACTCATGACTTTCCGCGCCCCAGCGCGCTTCGCCGCGCTGCCGCTTCTTCACGCCTGCGCGATCGTCGCGTTTGCGCAACAGACCGCAATCCAAGGCACAATCTCCGATTCCACCGGCGCCGTGATTCCTCAGGCCGTCGTTCGCATCACTCCGGTTGCCGGCGGCGCCGCGACCAATACCCTCACCAATTCCGCCGGACTCTACATCTTTCCGTCGATCCCGGCCTCGGACTACAAGATCCGCGTGGAAGTCGGCGGCTTCACCACCACGGAACGAAAGCTCAGCCTGCTCGTGGGCCAGAGCGTGACCGTGGACTTCCAGTTGCAGCCCGCGACCGCCGCCACCACTGTCAATGTCATCGAAGGCGCGGGTGCGGTGGAAACAACCTCCTCGCAGGTGGGCGGCAACGTCGATCCCAACCGCATGAAAAATGTTCCGCTCAACGGCCGCAACTGGATGGAGCTCTCCCTGCTCGTCCCCGGCGTCACGGTGAATTCCATCGGCAACACGCCGCTCGGCAACGTATCTGGCGGACGCTTTCAGATCAACGTCGATGGCCAGCAGGTGACGCAGAATTCCGCGGGTACGGGCTTTGGACAACCCCAATATTCGCGTGAAGCGATGGAACAGTTCCAGGTGATCACCAACCGGTTCGACGCGACTCTCGGCCGCAGTTCGCAGATCCAGGTGAACGCGCAAACTCGCTCCGGCACGAACACCTTTCACGGCTCGGCGTACGGCTACTTCCGCACCGACAGCGTCAACGCCGCGGATCCGATCGCGCAGCGCGTGCTGCCGTTCAGCAACCAGCAATATGGCGGAACCTTTGGCGGACGCCTCATCACCGACAAGCTTTTTTTCTTCGCCGCGTTCGAAGGCGAACGCCAGCCGAGCACCATCTACAACACTCCGGCTGGCTTTCCCGGCGTCAGCTTCAATTTCCCCACCAAAAGCCAGACCAACTCCTTTCTGACCCGCTTTGATTACCTGGTCAATCCGAAGAATCGATTGAGCGTGCGCTACAGCATGTTCACGTTCGAGAATCCGTTCGATCTCGCCAACAGCGCGGCGCATCCGTCGCAGGCAGCCATTCGCACGCGCAAGAGTCACAACGCGGTGGCGAACTGGAGTTGGGTGGCGTCGAACACGATCGTCAACGAGGTCAAGTACGGCTTCAGCTACTTTGAGTGGACCAACGACCCGGCCGTAAATGCCCTCGAGATGCGGTTCCCCGGCGGCATCACCGTCGGTGGCGCTTACAACTATCCACAAATCTTCAAGCAGCCCGTCAACCAGGTGCGCGACGATCTGTACTGGCTCAAGGGCACGCATAGCTTGAAGTTCGGCGGCGAGTATCTATCCAACAATCACAGCGGACTCTTCCAGCAGAACGTGCGCGGCGTGGCT
>JACXTT010013297.1_pt1 | contig 10857 bp, 12 predicted proteins | sample 9270951 | NCBI WGS metagenome assembly JACXTT01 (sample SAMN15532306, study PRJNA645909) | rock metagenome | isolation source: weathered quartz diorite | place: Puerto Rico | collected 2017-06-21
GGCGAAATCCGCCGGAATTGCAGGTGTGATCAGGTCACCCTGGTCCGGCCCCGAAGCACGGTCCCGTTGACGGAAGACGCCACAGTGGAGCGCCGGGAGGCGTGCGTGCTTGATCGCAAGAGCACGCGGCGCCTTCTACGAGGCGTCAGACTGTTACCGTAGCGCCTACCCGGCGCTCCGCTCCCTCACTTATGTGAGGGGAAGGAAATAAGAGGCACCGCCCCGCGCCTCGCTCATAATAGGGGTCGACGGCGCATGCCTGCACGGCAGCTCCCCAAACGCGAGACTTACGCGGCGCGTCATGTATGATCCGCGCCGCCAAAATTGAGGAGGACACTGAATGGATCTCGGAATCGCCGGCCGCAAGGCCATCGTCTGTGCCTCGAGCCGCGGGCTCGGGCGCGCCTGCGCCATGCGGCTCGCCGAGGCCGGCTGTGAGGTCGTGGTCAACGGGCTCGACGCGGCGCGGCTTGACGCCACCGCCGCCGACATCCGCAGCAAGACCGGCGCCAAGGTGATCGCGGTCGTCGCCAATGTCGGCACGCCCGAAGGACAGTCGGCGCTCTATGCCGCCTGCCCGGAGCCCGACATTCTGATTGCCAACAACGCCGGCCCGCCGTTCCGCGATTTCCGCGAGCTCGATCGTCAGAAGATGATCGACGGCGTGGTCGGCAACATGATGGTGCCGATCGAGCTCATCCAGAAAGCGATCGACCCGATGATCAAGAAGAAGTTCGGCCGCATCGTCAACATCACCTCGGGCTCGGTGAAGATGCCGCTTGTCGGCCTCGACCTGTCGTCCGGCGCGCGCGCGGGCCTCACCGCGTTTCTCGCTGGCGTCGCCCGCTCGGTCGCGCAGCACAACGTCACCATCAACTTCCTGCTGCCCGGGCCGTTCGACACCGACCGGCTGCGCTCCAACAACGAGATCACCGCCAAGAAGCAGGGCATCACCCTCGAACAGGCCGCGGCGGCGCGGGCTCAGGCGGTGCCGGCCAAGCGGTTCGGCGATCCGGACGAGTTCGGCGCGGCCTGCGCGTTCCTGTGCTCGGCCCATGCCGGCTTCATCACCGGACAGAACCTGCTGATGGACGGCGGCATCTTCCCGGGGGCGTTCTGATTGGCCCCTGCCCTTGCCCCAATGGCTTCGGCCAAGCATGATGCCGCATCACATCCACGACCCATCCAACATTCACGCTGAGTAAGGGGAAACGTCCATGAAGCTCGTCCGCTATGGCGCCGCAGGCAAGGAAAAGCCCGGCATCATCGATAAGGCCGGCAAGATCCGCGACCTGTCGAAGATCGTCAAAGACATCGACGGCGAGGCGCTCTCCCCGTCCGGTCTCGCCAAGATCAAGAAGGCCAACATCGACAAGCTGCCGCTGGTGAAGGGCAATCCCCGCCTCGGCTCCTGCGTCGTGAAGCCCGGCAACTTCATCGCCATCGGCCTGAACTATGCGGACCATGCGGCCGAGGCCGGCATGAAGATCCCGCCCGAGCCGATCATCTTCAACAAGGCGCCGAGCTGCATCTGCGGGCCGAACGACAACACCGTCATCCCGAAGGATTCAAGCAAGCTCGACTGGGAGATCGAGCTTGGCATCGTGATTGGCAGCCGCGGCCGCTATCTCTCCAAGGAGCGGGCCATGAGCGTGGTCGCGGGCTACTGCCTGTCGAACGACGTATCGGAACGCGTGTTCCAGATCGAGCGCGCCGGCCAGTGGACCAAGGGCAAGGGCTGCGAGAGCTTCGGCCCGCTCGGCCCCTGGATGGTCACCAAGGACGAGATCAAGGACCCGCAGGACCTCAACATGGAGCTCACCGTCAACGGCGAGGTCCGGCAGAAGGGCAACACCAAGACCATGATCTTCGGCGTTGCGCACTTGGTGTGGGCCTGCTCGCAGTATTTCATCCTGGAGCCCGGCGACGTCATCATCACCGGCACGCCGCCCGGCGTGGGGCTCGGCATGAAGCCCGAGCCGAAGTTCCTCAATGCCGGCGACGTCGTGCACCTTCGCATGGACAAGCTCGGCGAGCAGACCCAGAAGGTCGTCAAGGGCCGCTATTGAGAGCCGCAGCTCACATCGAAAAAAGGAAAGCCCCGGGCTCACGCCCGGGGCTCGTCGTTTCGGAGAGCCGCCGATCAGTAGCGGCTGAAGATCGGGCCGGAGAATTTGTAGTTGATGCCAGCGCGGACCACGTTCTCCTTGAAGGAGACGTTGTTGTTGACCACGCCGACCGCGCAGGCGGTGCCGCAATTGAAGTCGCCGAGATCGACATAGAGATATTCGATCTTGGCCGACCAGTTGGCGAGGAAGGCGTATTCCACGCCAGCGCCGACCGTCCAGCCGATCTGGTTGTTGCTGTCGCCGGGCGCCGCCGGGTCGGTGCTCTTGGCCTGGACGCGGCCGAAGGCGCCGCCGCCGGTGATGTAGGGCAGCCAGCGGTCGAAGGCGTAGCCGACACGGCCCCTCGCCGTGGCGAGCCAGTGGTTCTTGGTTCTGCAGACGAACGCGCCGCAGGCGGTCTGATCGTGCACGTCGGCCCAGTCGAAGTCGCCCTCAAGGCCCCAGACGAACGAGCCTATCTGATAGTTGTAGCCGATCGTGCCGCCGGCCAGCCAACCTTTCGGCTTCAGCGAGAGAGCCGGCACGTCCCAGTGGGAAGTGCCCCAGCCGTAGCCGCCGTTGATACCGGCATAGAACCCGGTCCAGTTGTAGTAGGCCACCACCGATCGGGCGCCCTTGTAGATCGGCCGTGGTATGTCGGCGGCCTGCGTGGAGAACGTGGTCGCCAGCAACGTCAGTGCGGCAACGCCCGCCCCCAAAAGCTTGAAATTCATCTGTCGTCTCCCATCGGTGCGACGTGGATTGCTGATCGCAGTCGCCCGGTGCCCCACGCACCGTGCGCGAACTCACGCTGGACGAAGCTCACTTTGACTTGGGAACAACTGGAGTCGCGCCACGCAGGCGAACCGCACTCGCGGCCACCGCAACGCGGGACTGCTGCTGGAAGATCACGCGCAGCAATGTGTGCGACACGTAGGTTGGCTCAGTGGATAACCGCCGCCCCTTCGGTGATTACCGGGGAAAAGGTCCTTGAAGCCAAACGAATCACTTGACTCGTTAACGGCAGAGTAAGGAACGGCACAAATCAAGCAAGACCTGCATGTTATGCCCCCCTTCGTGAGGGACCAATTCAGGGGGGTGTGGCCCGCCCGCAACAACCGGGAACCGGCCGCAAAGCAAGAGCCCCGGGCCTTCGCCCGGGGCTCTCATGGTCGCGAACCTTCTGTGCGCGAAGCGGTCCGCTCGCTCTCAGTAGCGCGAGAAGATCGGGCCGCTGAACTTGTAGTTCAGGCCGGCGCGAACGATGTTTTCCGTGAAGTTGACGTGGTTGGTGACGAGGCCCGGCGAGCAGGAGGTGCCGCAATTGAAGCTGCCGAGATCGACATAGAGATATTCGATCTTGGCGCTCCAGTTGCCGAGGAAGGCGTATTCGAGGCCCGCGCCGGCCGTCCAGCCGGTCATGGTGCTGCCGGCGCCGGTCGCGGCCGGGTTGGTGCTCGAGGCCTTGACGTGGCCGAAGGCCGCGCCGCCGGTCAGGTAGGGCAGCCAGCGGTCGAAGGCATAGCCGATGCGGCCGCGAGCGGTGGCGAGCCAGGATTGCTTGGTCTCGCAGGTGAAGACGGCGGCGCAGGTGGTGCTGTCCTTGATGTCTGCCCAGTCGAAGTCGCCTTCCAGACCGTAGACGATCGCGCCGTACTGCCAGTTGTAGCCGAGCGTGCCGCCGGCCAGCCAGCCCTTCGGCTTCAACGCGATAGCCGGCGAATCCCAGTCCGAGGCGCCCCAGCCGTAGCCGCCGTTGATGCCAGCGTAGAAGCCGGTCCAGTTGTAGTAGGAGACCACCGAGCGCGGTGCAGCCTTGTAGTACGGGCCCTTGACCGGCATGTCGGCCGCTTCGGCAGCGAACGAAGTGGCGAGCAGCGCCAGCGTCGCGATGCCCAACTTGGTGAACTTGGAAATCATAAAGCCCTCTCCCCTAGGGGTTGGATTGCGGTCGCATCGAGTTCAGTGATCGGGCATGTCGCGCACTCGTGCGCCTGCAGCGATCCCACGCCATCACGCCTGGAACTGGAGACCGGGAAACACGCGACTGGCTTCGGCATTCGGGGCTCAATGGCCCACGCCCGGCGGACGGCCGAAGCATCTTCGTTAATGAATTTGCGCCGAACATGGTTAACGGCTGGTAAACTCCTGGGCGGCTTCGTGGATTTCTCGGGAATTCCGTCAAGAAAAAGCCCCGGACGCCGGCGTCCGGGGCTTCGATATCCTGATGGCCGGATCCTGATGGCCGGATCCTGATGGCCGGGGACTTTGGCGGCCTACCCCCCTTCGCGGGCCTCCAGCACCGATTTCAGCGAGATCTTCGACCACGCTCCGGTCCGCTCGCGGAACGCCATGTAGGATTCGTGAATCTTCTGCGCCGCGGGGCTCTTGCCGCCGAGCTCGCTGAGCACCGCAGTGCTGGTGGTGCGCGCCGCAGCGATCACCTCCGGCGGGAAGGCGCGAAGCTTCACGTTGAACCGCTCGGTCAAGGCCTGCAGCGCCTCGGTGTTGAGCCGCTCCATCTCGGCCAGCGCAAAGTTCGCTTCGGTCGCGCAGGCATGCGCCACGATCGCCTTGAGCTCGGCGTCGAGCGCGTTCCACGCATTGAGCGAGATGATGCACTCGCCGGTGCCGTTCGGCTTGTTGAAGCCCGGATAGTAGTAGAACGGCGCGACACGATAGAGGCCGAGTGCGATGTCGGTGCCGGGGCCGACGAACTCGACCGCATCGATCACGCCGGACTGCAGGCTCGTGAGAATCTCAGCGGGCGGCGTGGTCTGCGGCGTGGCGCCGAGCCGGCGATAGACTTCGCCGCCCAAGCCCAGCGAACGGATCTTCATGCCGCCCAAATCCGTGCGGCTGTTCACCTCGCGGCGAAACCAGCCGCCCATGCAGACGCCGGTGTTGCCGCCCATGAAGGGCTTCACGCCGAACGGCGCGTAGAGCTCGTCCCACAGCGCCTGGCCGCCGCCGGCTTCGACCCAGGCGACGTGCTCGCCTGGCGTGAGCCCAAACGGCACCGTGGTGAAGAACGCAGCCGCCGGCATCTTGCCCTGCCAGTAGAATGACGCGGTGTGGCCGATCTCGGCGACGCCGCCGCCGACCGCATCCAGAACCTCGAAGGCCGGTACGATCTCGCCCGCGGCATGCACCGCGATGTCGAGCTTGCCCCCGCTCAGTGTTTTGATGCGCTCGGCGACGCGCTCGGCCGACATGCCCGGGCCCGGCAGGCGCTTGGGCCACGACGTCACCATGCGCCAGCGCCTGGCTTGGGCGAGCGCCAGCGAGGGCGTAGCCAGCGCGCCCGCGGCTCCGGTGGCGGCAACCCGGGCGAGCTTTCGTCGCGTGATGTTCGGCATGGAACGGCTCCCTGTTCGTGGTGCGCGAGACACTCACCACCAGCGATAAAAATGATGCACCGGGCCATGGCCCGCGCCAACGACCAAGCGGTCGGCCGCGGCAATGGCAGTGGCGACATAGCTTTTGGCAACGCGCGCAGCATCCACCAGCGGCAGGCCCTTGGCGAGGCCTGCGGCGACGGCGGACGACAGGGTGCAGCCGGTGCCGTGGGTGTTCCTGGTGTCGAAGCGCGGACTGACAAGCCGCGTCACGCCCGCAGGCTCGAGCAGAAGATCAACGCTTTCGGCGCCGTCCGCATGGCCGCCTTTGATCAGCACCGCCTTGGCGCCGAGCGCGAGCAGGCGCTCGCCTTGTGCACACATTGCGGCTTCGTCGGCGGCCGTGCCGGTGTCGAGCAAGGCCGCGGCTTCGGGCAGGTTTGGGGTGATCACCAACGCCATTGGAAGGAGGCGCTTGCGCAGAATGTCGATCGCATCAGGCTTGAGCAGCCGGTCGCCGGAGGTCGCGACCATCACCGGATCGAGCACCACATTGCTCTGCTTCCATCGCGCGAGCCCGTCAGCGACGGCCGCGATCACTGCGGCGTTCGACAGCATGCCGAGCTTCACCGCATTGACCGCAAGATCAGAGAACACCGCATCGATCTGCGCCGTGACGAAATCGGCCGGCACATCGTGGATGCCGGTCACGCCCTTGGTGTTCTGCGCGGTGAGCGCCGCGATCACCGAAGCACCATAAACGCCGAGCGCCGAGAAGGTCTTCAGATCGGCCTGGATGCCCGCGCCGCCGCCGGAGTCCGATCCCGCGATGGTGACGGCGATGGCGGTCATTTTTTCGAACGCTTCGACAGCGCGATGTCGACCGCGCGCAGCAGTTCGGCGGTCGCCGCCTTGGGGTCTTTCGCCATCGACAGCGCCGAGATCACCGAGACGCCGTCAGCACCGGCTTCGATCACGGGCGCCGCGTTCGCGGCGTTGATGCCGGCAATACCGCAAGTCAGAAAGCCGGGTTTCCGCCGATGAAGCGCTTCGATCACCCGCGCCATGCCGGCAATGCCAATGGGCGCGTTCTTGGTCTGCTTCGACGTAGTGCCGTAGACGCCGCCGATGCCCGCGTAATCGACCAGGGACAGGTCGGTCGCGTCGGCCCGCTGCGGGCTGTTGATGGTCAGCCCAATGATCGCGTTCGGACCGAGCAGCCGCCGCGCATCGGCCGGCGCCATGTCGTCCCAGCCGATATGCACGCCCTCGCAGCCAATGGCCAACGCAACATCGACGCGGTCGTTGATCAGAAGCGGCACCTTGCCGAGCGCGGCTTTGACCGCGCGGGCGCGATCGACCATCACGCTGGTGTCGGACAGCTTGTCGCGCAGTTGCACCAGCGTCGCGCCGCCTGCGGCGAGCAACCGGCAGAGATCGGGAAGCTCGCGGCCGCCCGCGACCTCCGGATCGACGATGGCATAGCAACGCAGATCAACGCGCATCAGCTTACTCTCGCTTTGGCCATCACCGTGCCGCGGTCGAGCGCGCACACGGCATCGAGGATTTCCATGGCGAAGCTGCCCGGCCCGCGCGAGCGCGCGGCAGCGACTTCACCCGCGACGCCAACCATGATCAGCGCCGAGGCAACCGCCTTCCAGGCGTCGGGCTCGACGACCAGCGCCGCGCCGACCAGCGCGGAGGCGACGCAGCCCATGGCGGTGACGCGCGCCATCAGCGGATCGCCATTGGCGATCGTGGCAAGCCGCTCGCTGTCGCGGACGAAGTCCTGCGCGCCGGTGAGGCCGATCACGGTGCGCCGCGCCTTGGCGAATTTCACCAGCGCGCTATCGTCGGTCTTGCTGCCCGCGAGCGCCGCAAACTCGGCGGCGTTGAGCCGCACCGCGCGGGGCTTCTTTGCAAGCAGCGCCTTGGCGAAGGCCGCGCGCGGCGCCGAACGGTCGACGAACACCGGATCGAGCACCCAGGGAATGCCCCGCTTGTTCGCCACCGCAATCGCGGCAAGCGACGCCTTCTGCCGCTCCGGATCGAACGTGCCCAAGTTGACCAGCACCGCGTCGGCGCGCGCCGCAAACGCCCGCACCTCCTTTTGCGCGATGGTCATGGACGGCACGGCGCCTGCAGCCAACAGCATGTTGGCGGTGAAGTTCTGCGCCACCGCATTGGTGATGCAATGCACGCGCGGCCGCTTCGCGCGGATGCGCTCGATGATGTCGGCCGTGATTGCAGGAAGCTCGCTGTGCGGCGCCCGCATCTCTCCCTCCGCCGGCATGACCCGGATCAGGTTCTATGGGTTGGCTTCCGCCTCTCAGCCCGCAAAGTGTCGGGCACCCCATGAGATTGCAGAATGGACTTGCGAGATGAACGTAGCGTGCGGCTGGAGCCCGTTCAAGGCCCGGAAACCGCAGCGTTTTCGCCTACTTTGGGACCTCGTCCTTGGGGATGTCGCCGGCCTGCGCCAGCACCTTCGCAACCCTGTCGATTTCCTTGTCGACGAAGACACCGAACTCGGCGGGCGCCATCGGCGCCGTCTCCATGCCGATGTCGCGGATGCGCTGCACCACTTCCGGATCCTTCAAGGCGGTGACGATCGCCGCGTTGAGCTTGGCGAGCACGTCCGGCGGAATTCCGGCAGGCCCGACCAGGCCAAACCAGCCGCCGACCTCGTAGCCCTTCAGGCCCTGTTCGTCGAAGGTCGGAATGTTGGGAAAGAACGGCGCGCGGCGCTTGGACGTGATCGCGATGCCCTTGATGCGGCCGTCGCGGAGCGCGGCCTGGGACGGCGGCGGATCGACGATGCCGAGCCCGATGTGACCGCCGATCAGGTCGGTCGCCACCGGCGCCGTGCCGCGATACGGCACGAGACCGATCTTCACATCCGCCATGGTGGTGAAGAGGAGCGCGGCATAGAACATCGAGGTGCCGTTGCCGCCGTGGCCGATCGAAAGCGTGCCGGGCGACGCCTTGGCCCGCGTGATCAACTCCTGCAGATTGTTGGCCGGAAAATTGGCCGCGGCCGCGAGGATGAACGGCGTCTGGCAAAGGCCGCTGATCGGCGTGAGGTCCTTGCGGACATCAAACGGCATCTTCACTTGCATCGCCGGATTGACGCTCATCGCGCCGGCCGGGGCGATGCCGAAGGTGTAGCCGTCCGGGGCACTTTTCGCGATCGCATCAAGGCCGATCACCGCGCCGGCGCCGGCGCGATTCTCGATCACGACGGTCTGGCCGAACAGCTTCTCGAGCTGCGGCTGCATGGCACGGGCCGCGGCGTCGGTGGCGCCGCCGGCCGGGAACGGCACGATGAAGCGGAACGGCTTGCTCGGATACGTTTCGGCCCGCGCGCCCGCGGCCGCGAGGCCCGCGAAGACGAGGGCAGCGAACGCCAGCCGCAACAATTTCGTGCCCATGCTCGTGTCCTCCCGGACCATTCAGTTCGGCTTGCCGTCGCTCCAGCCCTGCAGCTTCTCCGCCTTGGCGACCTCGCTGTCGAGGAAGGCCGAAAACTCTTCGGCCGTGGTCGGTGTGGGCTCCATGCCGACCAGCCGGATGCGCCGCGCCACCTCGGGGTCCTTCAGCGCCTGCATCACCGCGGCGTTGAGCTTCGCAACGATCGGCCGCGGCGTCGCGCCCGGCGCCGCGATGCCGAACCAGCCGGTGATCTCGAAATCCTTCAGGCCGAGCTCCTCGAAGGTCGGCACGTCGGGAAACACCGAGAAGCGCTGCTTCGACGTCACCGCGACGGCCTTGAGCTTGCCTTCGCTGATCGCGCCCATGGATGGCGGCGGGTCGGCGATCGCGAGCTGCACGTGGCCGGCGATCGCGTCGGTCACGGCGGGCGCGGTGCCGCGATAGGGCACCAGGTTGATCTTCAGGTCCGCCATGGTGACGAAAGTCAGCGCCGCAAGCTGCATCGCGGTGCCATTGCCCCCGTGCCCGATCGACATGCGGCCGGGATCGGCCTTGGCCATCTTGATCACGTCGGCGAGCGTCTTCGCGGCAAAATTCGGCGCCACCACCAGGATGAAGGGCGATTCCGCGGCGCGGCTGATCAGCGCCAGGTCCTTCTTCGGATCGTAGGGCCGCGTGGTCCGCTCGCCGATGTTGACGCCGAGCGCGCCTGCGCCCGCGATCCCAATCGTGTAGCCGTCAGGCTGGGCCTTCGCGATCATGTCGACGCCGAGCATGCCGCCGGCCCCCGCCCGGTTTTCCACCACGACTGTCTGGCCGAGGATCTTCTCGAGCGCCGGCGCCATCGCGCGCGCCACCGAGTCGGTTGAGCCGCCAGCCGGGAACGGGACGAAAAAGCGGATCGGCCGGTCCGGATAGGTCTGCGCGCCGGATGGGCCCGTTGCCAGCGCCCCAAAAGCCAATACAGCCGCCACAACTGCGAGCCACAGCCAACGTCTCGGCATGCATTTCCTCCGGTTATTTTCTCCGATCATAGGGGAGCCGTCCGGGATGGGAAGCCTTGCCAGACGCTAGCGATTTTGCTGGATTGGCCCCGGAGGTCCCATGATCCCGTTCTTCGTCCAGATCAAATGCCAGCTCGGCAAATCCTACGAGGTGGCGAACCGGCTCGCCGACGCCGAGGTGGCCTCCGAAATCTATTCGACGGCGGGCGAGTTCGATCTCCTGGTCAAGGTCTATGTCGACAACGGCGTCGACATCGGACATTTCGTCAACGAAAAAATCCAGGTCATTCCGGGCATTCAGGACACGCGCACGATCATCACGTTCAAGGCGTTTTGATCGCAGCGGCCGCGCAGTCCTGGCATGGTGCCCGTCCCACGAGGGTGCCAGCCATGAGCCGTCCGCCGTTTCCGCCGTTCGATGCAACCACCGCCGCGCAAAAGGCGCGCATGGCCGAAGACGCCTGGAACACCCGGGAGCCTGCCCGCGTCGCGCAGGCCTATACGGTCGACAGCCGCTGGCGCAACCGCTCCGAGTTCATCCAGGGCCGTGACGCGATCGAGGCGTTCCTGACCCGCAAATGGGCCAAGGAGCTCGACTACCGCCTGATCAAGGAGGTGTGGGCGTTTCGCGACAACCGCATCGCGGTGCGTTTTGCCTACGAGTGGCACGACGACAGCGGCAACTGGTTTCGCAGCTATGGCAACGAGAACTGGGAGTTCGACGAGCACGGACTGATGCGGCTGCGCATCGCCAGCATCAACGACCTGCCGATCAAGGAGAGTGAGCGCAAGTATCACTGGCCGCTCGGCCGCCGTCCGGATGAACATCCGTCGCTGAGTGCGCTGGGCCTATAAGTCTAGCAGTCTGCTGAAAAACCTTCGCCAAAGCGAGGATTTGCTGATTCAATTTTTTGGTCGCGAATCAGGTGGAGGCGAGCATGCGGGGCAGGTTTGAGGATCAAGGTGGGCTGTTTT
>JACXTT010013298.1_pt1 | contig 10857 bp, 7 predicted proteins | sample 9270951 | NCBI WGS metagenome assembly JACXTT01 (sample SAMN15532306, study PRJNA645909) | rock metagenome | isolation source: weathered quartz diorite | place: Puerto Rico | collected 2017-06-21
GGTAGTGGCTGGTGCGAAGCTCGGGCGGGCGATAGTCGACCCGCACGGGAACCTCCGCGATCGCGATGCCCGCGCGGGCGGACCGGATCAGCACCTCGGTCTCGAATTCGAAGCGCCTTCCGGCAGGGTCGAGCGCCAGCATCCTCGCGATCGGATAGACGCGCATTCCGCACTGGGTGTCGCCGAGCCGTCGGCCCGCGGAGAGCCGCACCCAGAGATCGGCGACGCGGTTGCCGAAGCGGTTGATCGCGGCGCTCCGGCGGAGCGTACGGCGGCATCCGAGCACGAGCGCCGCGGGTTCCCGGCGGGACGCGTCGAGCAGGCGCGGGATCTGGTCGGGGAGATGCTCGCCGTCGCCGTCGAGCGACACCGCGTGGCTGTAGCCGCGCTGGCTCAGGTAACGGAGGCCGAAAAGCAGCGCCGCGCCCTTGCCGCGATTGCATTCGAGGGACACGACTTCCGCTCCCGCCGCGCGCGCGGCCGGAGCGGTTCCGTCCGTCGAGCCGTCGTCGATCACGAGCACGGTCCGCACCCCGGAGACGCGCGCTCCGCGAACCACGCCTCCGATCGTCGACGCGCACTCGAACGCCGGAATCAACACCGCGTACTCGCGTTCGGCCGCCACGGCCTCCGTGGCCGACGCGACGGCGCTTCTCAGGGAGAGTCCGTTGCTCATCCGGCCGCTCCGTCGAGACCCGAGGTGGCGGCATCGCCGGTGTCGCCGAAACGCTCGATCTCCGCCGGGGCGAGCCGAGCGATCGAGTCGAGGGCGCGCGCGGAACGCGAGAGGTCGTAGCCCGGCACGAACCGCCACCCGTCTTCGTCCCAGAACCCGCGCCCGCGGTCGTACTTCACGAAGCAGCCCTCGAGCTCGCGTAGGGCGGCCGGCGGCAGGTCGACCGTGATGCGCGCGACGGGCTCCGCCGGGCTCCGCGGCGAGAGCTCGACCGTACGTGCGTGGAGCGTTCCGCCGCCTTGGAAGAGCGCGAGCAGTCGTCCGCCGTGGCGGTCGACCAGGCGGCCCTCGAGCCGAAAGACGATCGCGCCCTCGGCTCGGCGCGCGTCGCGCACCGGATGACCGGCCGCCTGCGCGGTTCCTCCGACTCCGTAGTGCTCCTCCGCGGACGCGAACTGGAGATAATGCGGCCGAAAGCGGAACAGTTGGCTCCGGTGATGCAGCAGCGCCTGCCGCTTCGCGCGCTGCTCCGCCGGCGTCAGGCGGAGCGTGTAGGCCTCGGCCGCGGCGGCGGAGCGGGCGGCGCGATGCACGAGGTAGCTCAGCCGCACGCGTGGCGGCGCCGGGGAATGACGGAGCGCGAGTGCGACGAGCACCGCGCAGGCGCCGTGGTCGGCATGAACGTCGCGGATCGACGGCGCGCAGACGATCGTCGGTCGCCACATGCGCACGAGCTCGGCCACGGCTCGGACCGCCGCGCTCGGCGATTGCAACAGCCACCGCGTGACGTCGCGGTCGCCGATGCCGAGATGCCACGCGGCATCGGGAGGTACGCCGAGAGCACGAAGCGCGGCACCCGCTTCGCGACGGCGGCGACGAGCCCAGCGTTCGCGATCCACCTCGCCGAGACGCCAGCGTCCCTCGACGAGCCGCTGCGTCCAGTCGCTGCGCTCGCCGGCGGTCACGAACAGAACCGTCGCGACGGCGCCCACGCGAGCGGCGCGCGCGAGCAGTCCTCCCGCGCCGAGCGCTTCGTCGTCGGGATGGGGCGCCACGACGAGCACTCGGTCTCGCGGCGTGAGCTCGAGCTCCCTCATCGATCGCCCTGGTTCGCCGGATGGAACGGAGAGAACCCGAGCTCGACCGCATGCGCCCAGAGCACGGCGAGATCAGTCGGTGCACCGGCGACGATGAGCTCGTGGCGTCCCCGCGTCAGGTCGCGCGGACCATCGTAGGAGACTCCGTCGAGCTTCGCCTCGACCGCGCGGCCGCTCGGCGTGACGAGCGCGTAGCGTCCGGGCACCGCGATCTCGAGGACGATCGGTTCGCCGGTGCCGGACGAGCGGAGCAACTGCCCCGCCACGCGGACCGCGCCGACCGGAACGAAGTGCGCGGCGAGGAACGCGCGGGTGCGAGCGGGCCAGCGGCCCTCGTCGGGCATCGCGACGTAAGTATGCGACGCGATCGTCCGCTCCGGTGCGTCGTCGGCGAGGAGCTCGCGCCTCAGCCGTTCGCGCGTGATCGTCTCGTAGACCTGCGTCACCGGCCGCGGCCGGAACAGCGCTTCTCCCTTCAGGTCGAGCACCGGTTCGCCCGGGGCGGTGAGCGCGAGGACCTCGGCCACCACGTCGCGGTGTCGATCGACGCGCTCGGGCTGCCAGGGATAGTAACGCCGGACGAGGAAGATCTCGGTCGCCGCGCAGAGCGTCGCGAGCAGGTGGAACGGCCACCGTTCCGTGCCGCGGAATCCCACGCCGAGCACGGCGATCGACGCGACGATCGCCACCGGGCTCCACGGCATGAAGTCCTGCGCCGTGACGAGCGGCCAGCAGCCCTCGATGAGCAGCAGGTAGGCAACCGACCAGAGGAACGCCAGGAGGGTGCGCCCGTCGATGCGCGACGGTGCGCGTCGGGCCCACGTCGCGACGGCCGCCACGACGAGTGTGAACGAGATCGGGACCAGCAACTCGTTCGCCGTTCTGTCCCCGTGCGCCCCGAGCCCTGGGAGCACGTTGTGCAGCACGGCGTCGGCGTAGAAATCGTCGAGCGCGCGTTGCTGCGCGACCCACGCGAGGACGAGCAGCACCGGCAGGACGAGGCCGGCGCACAGCGCGGGCCAGGCGCTCCGCAGACGTGCGGCGAACGCGTGCCTCTGCGAAGACGGCATCGCGATCAGGGTTCCGGCGACGGCGAATGCGAGGGCGGCCAGCAGGACCGTGGTCTTGAACGACGTCGCGAGTGCGATTCCGAACGCGAGGCCGGTTGCGAAATCGCCCCGGCTCCAGCTGCGGCGCGCGAGCAGCAGCGCCATCCCGCAGAGCCAGGCGGCTGCCCATAGACCGTCGGCGCGAAACTCGCTCGACGTCACGAACCAGAGCGGGTTCAAGGCCGCCAGTACCATGGCCCACACCATCCGCTCTTCGCCGAGCAGCGACCGCGCGATCGAAGCGGTCGCGAGCAGGGAGATCGCCGTCAGCGGCAGGATCGACAGCCGCATGCGCACGAGGGCGTCGGCGCGCTCGCCGACCCAGCGGACGCACGGGGCGTAGAGCAGGTGGAACAGCGGCGCATGGTTGTCGAACACGTCGCGGTAGCCGACGAGCCCCTGGCTCAACGACCAGGCGACGTGGAGATGCTGGCTCTCGTCGCTGTTGACGCGGAGGCCGTACGCGTAGACCGCGTGGACGACCCCGAGCGCGCCCAGCGTGATCCACAGCCCGGGCGTCCACCAGGAGCGGGCGCGCGCTCCCGCAGCGTCGCGCGCCGGCACGCCTTCGTCCGCGGCGCGCCCGTACACACCGGCCGCCACGACGGGTGATCGCGGATCGAAGCTCATCCTTCGTGAGCCGGCGTGTACCTCGCGGACACGCCCGGGGGCGCTGCAACCGCCGGGCCACCGTTCCGGCGCCGCGCGCCTCCCGAATGCACGGCTCTTTCGGGGCGTGGCGCGGAAGATTTCTGCAGGATCACGGCCCGAACCATGCAGAGTTCGACAGTGCGCGACCCCGCACGCCACTTACGTGCGGCGGGCATACGCGATAGATGCGACCCATGGCGAAGAACTCGAACGGCGGCAGTCCCTCGAAGCTCGACCTGATCGTCATCGGAGCCGGTCCTGGTGGTTACGTCGCGGCGATCCGCGCCGCGCAGCTCGGCATGAAGGTCGCGTGCGTCGAGAAGGAAGCGGCGCTCGGCGGCACGTGCCTCCGCATCGGATGCATTCCGTCGAAGGCGCTCCTCGATTCGAGCGAGATCTTCGAGCAGGCGAGCGAGCACCTCGAGGTCCACGGCGTGAAGACCTCCGGAGTCGAGCTCGACCTGCCCGCGATGATGCGTCGCAAGGACAAGGTCGTGAAAGGTCTGACGGGCGGGGTGGCCTCGCTATTCAAGAAGAACGGCGTGACGCACGTCCGCGGCGCCGCGACGATCACCGCGCCGGGGACGGTCGAGGTGCGGGGCACGGAGGCGACGACGCTCACCGCGACGAACGTGCTGATCGCGTCGGGCTCCGAGCCGACGCCGCTGGCAGGGGTGTCGTTCGATGGCAAGCAGGTAGTGAGCTCCGAGGAGGCGCTGTCGTTCGATGCCGTTCCGAAGCGGCTGCTCGTCGTCGGTGCCGGCGCGATCGGCCTCGAGCTCGGGTCGGTGTGGGCACGGCTCGGCGCCAAGGTGAAGGTCGTCGAGTTCATGGACCGCATCGTTCCGCTCATGGACAAGGAGCTCGGCGACGCGCTCCAGAAGGTGCTGGCGAAGCAGGGCATCGCGTTCCAGCTGTCGACGAGCGCGAAGAGCGCGACGGTGAATGCCGACGGCACCGTCACGGTGACGATCGAAGGCGGCGGCAAGACCGCGGACGAGACCTTCGACAAGGTGCTGGTCGCGATCGGCCGACGGCCCTACACGACCGGCCTCGGGCTCGACAAGGTCGGCGTCGCGCTCGACAAGCGAGGCCGCGTCGAGGTCGACGATCGCTTCAAGACGTCCGTCGACGGCATCTACGCGATCGGCGACGCGATCCGCGGGCCGATGCTCGCGCACAAGGCGGAGGAAGAGGGCGTCGCCTGCGTCGAGACGCTCGCCGGCCAGCACGGGCACGTGAACTACGACGCGATCCCGAACGTCGTGTACACCTGGCCCGAGCTCGCGTCGGTCGGGAAGACCGAGGCCGAGTGCGCCGAGGCGAAGATCGCCGTCCACGTCGGCAAGTTCCCGTTCTTCGCAAACGGCCGCACGCGCGCGATGGAAGAGCGCGAAGGCATGCTGAAGATCGTCGCCGACGCCAAGACCGATCGCGTGCTCGGCGTGCACATCCTCGGGCCGCGCGCCTCGGAGCTGATCGCCGAGGCGGTGCTCGCGATGGAGTTCGGGGCGAGCGCCGAGGACATCGCGCGCACCTGCCATGCACATCCCACGCTCTCCGAGGTCATGAAGGAAGCAGCACTCGGCGTGGCGGGGCGGGCGATTCACATCTAGCCGGTCACCCCGTTCCAACAGGTCGCGCTCGAGCCTAGAGTCCCCCTCGAACCGAGGAGGCCCGACATGACCGGAAGCTGCCTCTGTGGGTCCGTCGCGTGGCAGATCGACGGGCCGCTCGATCTGATGCACCACTGCCACTGCCAGCGGTGCCGAAAGTCGCACGGTACGGCCTACGCCACGGCCGCCGCCGCCGGCGTCGCGGATTTTCGCTGGACGCGCGGAACCGACCTCATCCGGAAGTTCGCGTCGTCGCCGTCCTTCGCGCGGCTCTTCTGCGTGCACTGTGGCTCGGCACTCCCGGGCGAGCCCGTCGGCGAGCAGGTGTTCGTGCCCGTAGGCAGCCTGGACGCCGATCCGGGCGTTCGAGCGGTCGCGCACATCTTCGTCGGCTCGAAAGCTCCCTGGCACGAGATCGCGGACTCGCTGCCGCGATTCGAAGCTTTCCCTCCCGGCTTCGACGCGCCGGCGCTCGATCCGTTGGCTGTGCCGCAAGGGAGTGCAGGGGCCGCTGTCGGTAGCTGTCTCTGTGGCGCCGCCGCGTACGAGATCGAGCCACAGCCGCTGCGGATCCGGAGCTGTCATTGCAGCCGATGCCGCAAGGCGCGGAGCGCGGCGCACGCGTCGAACACCTTCGTCCCGATCGATGGCTTCCGCTGGCTCCGCGGCGAGGACCGGCTCGCATCGTACAAGGTCCCCGAGGCGCTCCGCTTCACGCAGGTCTTCTGTTCGACGTGCGGAGCGAAGATGCCGAAGCGCACGCCCGAGCTCGGCACGATGGTGGTTCCGGCCGGTAGTCTCGACGCCGCCCCCGACGCCGCCGAGCACGAGCACATCTTCGTCGGCTCGAATCCGCCGTGGCTCGAGATCGCCGACGCGCTGCCGCAGTACGCGGAGTACCCGCCCGCATGACGTGCCTGTTCCTCGCGGCGGTCTTCTTGCCGCTCAGCCACTTCGGGATCTCGAGCACGCGCCTGCGCGATCTCCTGGTCTCGAAGCTCGGTGAGCAGGCGTACCTCGGCGTCTACTCGCTGGTGACGCTCGGCGCGTTCGCGTGGCTGGTCCGCGCGTATCGCGCGGCACCCGTGCACGCGCTCTGGTTCGCACCGGCGCCTGTCCGCGTGCTCGCGATCGCGATCGTGCTCGTCGCGTTCTTGATCCTCGTCGTCGGCCTCGCCACGCCGAACCCGACGACCGTCGGCGCCGAGAAGCTCTTCGATCGTCCCGACCTCGTGCGCGGGATCCTACGCGTCACGCGAAATCCGTTTCTGTGGGGCGTCGGTCTCTGGGGCGTCGCACACGTCGCGGCGAACGGCGATCTCGCGGCGCTGCTGCTGTTCGGGAGCCTGATCGCGCTCTCGATCGGTGGATCGGTGTTGATCGACGCGAAGAAGGCGCGCCAGCACGGAGAGCGCTTCGCGCGCTTCGCGGCGGTGACTTCGAACGTCCCGTTCCAGGCGATCGTCGAAGGCCGCCAGCAGCTCCGGCTGGGCGAGATCGGCGCGTGGCGGATCGTGCTCGCGCTCGCGGTGTTCGCGCTCTTCTTCGCCGCGCACCGCTGGGCGTTCGGCGTCTCGCCGCTCGCCGGCTTGTAGCCGCCCGCGGACTACCAGGCGTAGGCTTCCGGCGCCTCGCCTCCGGGGCCGGGCCAGATCGCGTCGATCGCCTTCAGGTCGTCGGCCGTGAGCTTCACGTCGAACGCCTTCACGCTCGTTTCCAGCTGCTCCATCGTGCGCGGACCGACGATCGGCGCGGTGACGCCGGGATTCGCGAGCACCCAAGCGAGCGCGGCATCGGCTGGCGCGAAGCCGCGCTCGGCACACAGCGCCTCCCAGCGCTCGAGCTGTGGACGCTTCTCCTCGATCCGTCTCTGGTTCCGTTCGTTACCGCGCCGGCCGCCGCGGGTCTTCCCGAGCGCGCCGAGCGCCCCGCCGAGAAGGCCGCTCGACAGCGGGCTCCACGGCAGAACCGCGAGCCCGAGTGCGCGGCACGCTGGGATCACCTCGAGCTCGACGGTGCGCGCGGCCAGGTTGTAGAGGCTCTGCTCGGAGACCAGCCCGAGGAAGCTTCGCCGCGCGGCCGCCGCGTTCGCGGTCGCGATGTGCCACCCCGCGAAGTTGCTGCTGCCGACGTAGAGCACCTTGCCGGCGGTGACGAGCTGCTCCATCGCCTGCCAGATCTCTTCCCACGGCGTGTCCCGGTCGACGTGGTGCATCTGGTAGAGGTCGATACGGTCGGTTCGGAGTCGCCGCAGGCTTTCGTCGCAGGCGCGCCGAATCTGGTACGCCGAGAGCTTCGCGTCGTTCTGGCCGGGGCCCATGCGCCCGTAGACCTTCGTCGCGAGCACGATCTGGTCGCGTCGCCCGCCGCCCTGCGCGAGCCAGCGCCCGATGATCTGCTCGGTCACGCCCTCGCCGGTCTTCCAGCCGTAGACGTTCGCGGTGTCGAAGAAGTTGAAGCCGAGCTCGAGCGCGCGGTCCATGATCGCGAAGCTGTCGGGCTCGCTCGTCTCGGGGCCGAAGTTCATGGTGCCGAGGCAGAGGCGGCTCACGCGGAGGCCGGTGCGGCCGAGATTGGTGTATTTCATTTTTAGGCTAACGCCGTAGGCCCCGTGCGGAGCGCGGTAGCGCTCCTCCGATGGCCGTCGGCACGACGCGCACGGAGCTTTGCTCCGTCCGTGTCGTGCCTCGCTAAAGGTTTCTGTCGCCGTTCCATCACCATTCGAGTTTCTGGCGGTCGCGGAACATTTCGCCGCTCGGGCCGTCGTCGGGAAGGGTGGCGAGCCAGATCGGCGTCTCGGCACCCTTCTCGACGGAGCGGGCGGCGCCGGTGCCGCCCATGCGGGTACGCACCCAGCCCGGCGACACGGCGTTCACCAGGATGTTCGTGCCGCGGACTTCGGATGCGAACAATTGGGTCAGGGCGTTCAGCGCCGCCTTGCTCAGGCGATACGCGGAGGTGCCGCCACCGCTGCCGCGGATCTCGCCGAGGCGGCCCATGTCGCTCGAGACGTTCACGATGCGGCCGTACTTCCGCTTTCGCATCGCGGGCAGCACCGCCTGCGTGAGCGCCCAGACGCCGACGACGTTCGCGTCGATCGTCGCGCGGACGGCGTCGAGCGGGACCTTCGAGACGGCCGAGTCGTCGTCGCGCAGCACGCCCGCGTTGTTGACGAGCGCATCGATGCGGCCGGCGTCGCGGAGCGCGTGCTCGGCCGCCCGCGCGATCGATTGCGGGCTCGTCACGTCGAGCGCGACGAGCTCTGCATCGAGGCCTTCGGCGGCGAGCTCCTGCAGCGCGGTTTTCCCGTGCTGCACGTCGCGCGCGCCGACGAACACGCGGAGCCCCTGCTTCGCGAGACCGCGCGCGATCGCCAGGCCGATGCCACGGTTCGCGCCGGTGACGAGCGCGACGCGCCGCTCCACCGTCACGCGCGGCTCCGCGGCGTCGGCGCGTCGAAGGTTCCTTCCACCATCATTCGGTTCGTAATAACGTAGCCCGATCGACCACGAAAGGTGAGGACCGGCATCCCATGGCGCCCAGCAAAGACAGTTTCGGCACTCGCACCACGCTCTCCGTCGGCAACGCGAAGTACACGATCTGGAGCCTCGAGAAGCTCGAGAAGGCAGGGCTACCGGTCGCGCGGCTCCCGTACTCGCTGAAGATCCTGCTCGAGAACCTGCTGCGGAACGAGGACGGCCAGTCGGTCGAGGCTGACGACGTGAAGGCGCTCGCATCGTGGCAGGCGAAGGCGGTCGGTGAGCGTGAGATCTCGTTCATGCCTGCGCGCGTCCTGCTGCAGGACTTCACGGGCGTGCCGTGCGTCGTCGATCTCGCGGCCATGCGCGACGCCATGGCGGCGATGGGCGGGAAGCCCGAGAAGATCAACCCGCTGTTCCCGGCCGAGCTCGTCATCGACCATTCCGTGCAGGTCGACTTCTTCGGCGCCGCCGACGCGTTCAAGAAGAACGCCGAGGTCGAGTTCGAGCGGAACCAGGAGCGCTATTCGTTCCTGCGCTGGGGGCAGTCCGCGTTCGACAACCTGAAGGTGGTTCCGCCCGACACGGGCATCGTCCACCAGGTGAACCTCGAGTACCTCGCGCGCGCCGTGTTCGACGCGAAGTCGGGCAGCGAGACGCTCGCGTACCCCGACACGCTTGTCGGCACCGACAGCCACACCACGATGGTGAACGGCCTCGGCGTGCTCGGCTGGGGCGTCGGCGGCATCGAGGCCGAGGCCGCGATGCTCGGACAGCCGATGCCGCTGCTCATTCCGGAGGTCATCGGCTTCAGGCTGACCGGTACGCTCGCATCGGGCGCGACCGCCACCGACCTCGTGCTGATCGTCACGCAGATGCTCAGGAAGCGCGGCGTGGTCGGCAAGTTCGTCGAGTTCTTCGGCGCGGGCCTCGCGAGCCTGTCGCTCGCGGACCGCGCGACGATCGCGAACATGGCGCCGGAGTACGGCGCGACCTGCGGCATCTTCCCGATCGACGACGAGACGCTCTCGTACCTCCGCTTCACCGGCCGCAGCGCCGAGCGCGTCGCGCTCGTCGAGGCGTATGCGAAGGCGCAGGGCCTGTTCCGTACCGCCTCGTCGCCGGATTCCGAATACAGCGACGTGCTGGAGCTCGACCTCGAGAAGGTCGAGCCCTGCATCTCCGGCCCGCGCCGCCCGCACGACCGCGTCGCGCTCTCGCAGGCGAAGCAAGTCTGGCAGAAGGCGCTCCCGGAGCTCGCCGCCGCCGCGAAGTCGAAGGGCGAGGTGAAGGATCACGCGACGGCCACGCTCGACGGCAAGGACGTCGAGATCGGTAACGGCGCCGTCGTGGTCGCCGCCATCACGTCGTGCACGAACACGAGCAATCCGTCGGTGCTGATCGGTGCCGGCCTGCTCGCGAAGAAGGCGGTCGCGAAGGGCCTGCGCGTGAAGCCGTGGGTGAAGACGAGCCTCGCCCCAGGATCGAAGGTCGTCACGGAGTATCTCCGCGAAGCCGGCCTCTGGGGGCCGCTCGAAGCGCTGAACTTCCACCTCGTCGGCTACGGCTGCACGACCTGCATCGGCAACAGTGGCCCGCTCCCGGAAGGCGTCTCGAAGGCCATCTCCGACGGCAACCTCGTCGTCGCGTCGGTGCTCTCCGGCAATCGCAACTTCGAAGGCCGCATCCAGTCGCAGGTCCGCGCCAACTACCTCGCGAGCCCGCCGCTCGTCGTCGCCTACGCGCTCGCCGGCACCATGGACCTCGACCTCGCGACCGAGCCGCTCGGGCAGGGAAGCGATGGGGAGCCCGTCTTCCTGAAGGACGTATGGCCCTCGCCCGACGAGATTCTCAGCGCCAGCCGCGCGGCCGTGAAGACCGAGATGTTCCAGGAGCAGTACGGCGACGTCTACCGCGGCGACGAGGCGTGGCAGGCGATCAAGATCCCCGAGGGTGCGCGCTTCGCGTGGGACGAGAAGTCGACGTACGTGCGGAAGCCGACGTTCTTCGAGGGCATGAAGCCCGAGCCCGCGCCGATCCAGGATCTTACCGACCTGCGCGTGCTGGTGAAGCTCGGCGACTCGGTGACGACGGACCACATCTCGCCCGCAGGGTCGATCGCGAAGGACTCGCCCGCCGGGAAGTACCTGATCGAGCACGGCGTCACGCCCGCGGACTTCAACTCGTACGGCGCCCGCCGCGGCAATCACGAAGTGATGATGCGCGGCA
>JACXTT010013299.1_pt1 | contig 10856 bp, 9 predicted proteins | sample 9270951 | NCBI WGS metagenome assembly JACXTT01 (sample SAMN15532306, study PRJNA645909) | rock metagenome | isolation source: weathered quartz diorite | place: Puerto Rico | collected 2017-06-21
GCCACCGACAGCACCCACGGCTTGTCGAAGCTGGCCATCAGCTGGCTGCAGAACGGGAACTCGTGGGTGTGCTCGACGATGGCGAAGCGGCGCATGTTGCGCACCACCATCAGGATGTGCTGGTCCACCGTGTAGACGTGGAAGAGGTCGTGCTGCATCTGGCCGACGATGCGCCGGAAGTTGATCAGGTAGCGGCCCAGCACGCTGGTCTGGTTCAACAGGCGCAGCGCGTGGGTGATGCCCTGCGGCTCCTGCATAATGGCCAGGAACAGGCGCCGGTTCTCCGGATCGTTGCGCCAGCCCGCGTTCATCACGGTGCGCGCGTTGTACAGCCCGCGCAGCGTGCGCGGCGACAGTCCCTTCACGCCGGGCGTGCGCTGGTACAGCAGGAAAGTTTCCAGGATCGCATGCGGGTCGCGTTCATAGACGTCGTCGCTGGTGATCTCCAGCATGCCCTGGCGCTCGACAAAGCGTTCGTTGAGCACGCGCGTCACCTGTGACTCGCTCGGGAACAGCATCGCCTCGATATTGAGCAGCAGCACGCTGTTGAGCTGCGTGACTGCCTTGGCCGCCCAGTAGTAGCGGCGCATCAGCTGTTCGCTGGCGCGCTTGTTGGTAGTCTGGCGATAGCCGAAGGACTCCGCCAGCGCGGTCTGCAGGTCGAATACCAGCACGTCCTGGCGCCGGCCGGCCACCAGGTGCAGGCGCGCGCGGATGGTCTTGAGCAGGCGCTCGTTGCGCGCCAGCTCCTGCGCTTCGCGCTGCGTCAGCAGGCCGCGCTCGAACAGTTCTTTCCAGCTGTCGCCCAGGCCCGCCGCCTTGGTCATCCACAGGATCACCTGCAGGTCGCGCAGGCCGCCCGGGCTTTCCTTGCAGTTGGGCTCGAGCGCGTAGGGCGTGTCCTGGTATTTGGCGTGGCGCTGGCGCATTTCCAGCAGCTTGGCCTGGAAGAACGCGGCCGGGTCCAGGTCTGCAAGGTAGCGCGTGCGCATCGACTCGAACAGCTTGCGGCTGCCGGTCAGCAGCCGCGCTTCCAGCAGCGAGGTCTGGATGGTGACGTCCTGGCGCGACTCGCGGATGCAATCGTCCACGGTGCGCACCGAAGAGCCGATCTCCAGCCCAAGGTCCCAGCACAGGCCGATAAAACGCTCCAGGCGCCCGGTGGTGTCCTGGTCGGGCTCGGCGGGCAGCAACAGCAGCACGTCGACGTCGGAGTACGGCAGCAGCTCGCCGCGGCCATAGCCGCCCACCGCCACCAGCGCTGCGCCCGCGGGCATCTCCAGGCCGCGCCAGGCTTCCACCAGCGCGGCGTCGACAGCGCGGCGCAGCCGCGTGATCAGCGTGCCGACGTTGGCGCTGAGGTTGAAGTCGGCAAACAGCGCCTGCTTGTCGGCTTTGAGCTTATCGCGCACGCGCGCGGCAAGCAGCAGTTCCGGCGTGGTGTCCATGGAGATGGCGGGCTCGGGGAGCGGGTTGGTGGGCACGGCTGGAAAAAGAAAGGCGCCCGGTCAGGCGCCCCTGGCTTCGGTGCGGCCTCAGGCCGCGACGGAATCGGTGATAAAGGCCGGCGGTGCCGGGCTCCCGGCCGATACCGTGAGGACCTCGTAGCCGGTTTCCGTGACCAGCACGGTGTGCTCCCATTGCGCCGACAGGCTGCGGTCGCGGGTCTTGACCGTCCACTGGTCGGGCATGGTGCGGATATCGCGCTTGCCGGCGTTGATCATCGGCTCAATGGTGAAGATCATGCCGGCCTTGATCTCGGCGCCGGTACCCGGGCGGCCGTAGTGCAGGATCTGCGGGTCTTCGTGGAAGTTCTTGCCGATGCCGTGGCCGCAGTACTCGCGCACCACGCTGTAGCCGGCGGCTTCGGCGTGTACCTGGATGGCGTGGCCGATGTCGCCCAGGCGGGCGCCGTGGCGAACCTGCGCGATACCTTTCCACATGCATTCATAGGTCACCTGCGACAGGCGCTTGGCCAGGATCGAGCCCTCGCCGACAATGAACATGCGGCTGTTGTCGCCGTAGTAGCCTTCCTTGGTGATGACCGTGATGTCCAGGTTGATCGCGTCACCGTTCTTCAGCACGCGTTCGCCCGGAATGCCATGGCAGATCACGTCGTTGACCGAGGTGCAGATCGCGCCGGGGAAGGGCGGATAGCCGGGGGGAGCATAGTTCAGGCACGCCGACACCGTGCCCTGCACTTCACGCATGTAGGCGTGGCACAGGCGGTCGATTTCGCCGGTGGTGATACCTGGCTGGACGAAGGGCGTGATGTAGTCGAGGACCTCGGACCCAAGGCGGCAAGCCACACGCATCTGGGCGATGTCTTCGGCGGTGTTCAGGTGAATGCTCATGCTGCGTCGCCAAAAAGTGATGGCGAGGCCACTGGCCGCGCCGAAATCGAAAGTCAATGTAGGATTATCGCACCATCGGGGCCGGATCGCAGCCTGTGTGCGGCCGTCCCGGGCTGAGTCCGCAGGGCGCCAGGGCACCGGGCGGCTTGAGCGGGCCGCACTTTTGTTGCTACAATAGCGGGCTGACTTGGTTGCAGTGCAGTATTGCGTGCGCCAGGCCGGAATTTTGCAGGATATTCCTGTTGCTGTTTGAAATCGCTGGCCCGCCTATCCGGGGTGTTCCTTTTCAGGAATGTCGGGGCGGGCTTCAGACCTAACCCTTTGGAGATTTACATGTCCGTTACCATGCGCGAAATGCTGGAAGCCGGTTGCCACTTCGGCCACCAGACCCGCTTCTGGAACCCGAAGATGGCCCCCTTCATCTTCGGCCATCGCAACAAGATCCACATCATCAACCTCGAAAAGACGTTGCCGATGTTCCAGGACGCAATGAAGTACGTGCGTCAGCTGGCAGCCAATCGCGGCACCATCCTTTTCGTGGGCACCAAGCGCCAGTCGCGCGAAATCCTGGCTGAAGAAGCTGGCCGTGCCGGCATGCCCTACGTCGACGCCCGCTGGCTCGGCGGCATGCTGACCAACTTCAAGACGGTCAAGATCTCGATCAAGCGCCTGAAGGACATGGAAGCCGCCAAGGAAGCCGGCGCGCTGGACACCATGAGCAAGAAGGAAGCGCTGATGTTCGAGCGCGAGATGCTGAAGCTGGAAAAGTCGATCGGCGGCATCAAGGATATGGGCGGCGTGCCGGACGCGATCTTCGTGGTCGACGTCGGCTACCACAAGATTGCCGTGACCGAAGCCAACAAGCTGGGCGTGCCGGTGATCGGCGTGGTTGATACCAACCACTCGCCGGAAGGCATCGACTACGTGATCCCGGGCAACGACGACTCGAGCAAGGCCGTGGCCCTGTACGTGCGCGGCGTGGCCGACGCGATCCTGGAAGGCCGTGCCAACGCCGTGCAGGAAGTGGTCGAGGCCGCGCGCGGCGGCGACGACGAATTCGTCGAAGTGCAGGAAGGCTGATTGCCCGCCGCCTGATTGCCGGAAAGGAACCCGCTAGCGCGCAACGTCACCGCACGACAGACAAGCAACGCTTGCCGCCCGTCACCACGGGCTGCGCGCAAGGCGAAAGCCGGGGTACGCCGGCAGCCGGGCAAGAAGGGCAATAAGAAAGGGGGCACATCTGGCGCCCCCTTTTTTTGAATTTGAATTGTTGTCATCCGCCGCAGGCAGTATCTGCCGCGGGTGTGCTGTAGACCCACCGACCGGGTGCTGCGGGCGACTGCCGGCAGCCGGCGTGAAACATTCAAGGAGTGACAAATGGCGGCAATTACCGCAAGCATGGTTGCAGAACTGCGCGCGAAGACCGACGCGCCGATGATGGAATGCAAGAAGGCCCTGACCGAGGCCGACGGCGACCTGGACAAGGCCGAAGAGCTGCTGCGCGTCAAGCTGGGCAACAAGGCCAGCAAGGCCGCGTCGCGCGTGACCGCTGAAGGCGTGGTCGCATCGTTCATCGACGGTACCACCGGCGTGCTGGTCGAACTGAACTGCGAGACCGATTTCGTCTCCAAGAATGACGACTTCCTGGCTTTCTCGGCCAAGGTCGCCGAACTGATCGCCAAGCAGAACCCGGCCGACGTGGCCGCCCTGTCGGCGCTGGAAATCGACGGCGTGAGCGTTGAAGCCACCCGCACCGCCCTGATCGGCAAGATCGGCGAGAACCTGACGATCCGCCGCTTTGCCCGCTACGCCAACGGCGGCAAGCTGGTTTCGTACCTGCACGGCACCCGCATCGGCGTGATGGTCGAATTCGATGGCGACGAAGCCGCCGCCAAGGACGTGGCCATGCACGTGGCCGCCATGAAGCCGGTGTCGCTGTCCGCCGAGCAGGTCCCCGCCGACCTGATCGCCAAGGAGCGCAGCATTGCCGAGCAGAAGGCTGCCGAGTCGGGCAAGCCGGCCGAAATCGTCGCCAAGATGGTCGAGGGTTCGGTGCAGAAGTACCTGAAGGAAGTCTCGCTGTTCAACCAGCCGTTCGTGAAGAACGACAAGCAGACGGTTGAGCAGATGCTGAAGGCCGCCAACACGACCGTGAAGGGTTTCACCCTGTTCGTGGTGGGCGAAGGCATCGAGAAGAAGCAGGACGACTTCGCCGCTGAAGTGGCCGCCCAGGTGGCCGCTGCCCAGAAGGGCTGATGTCCGGGGCGCCGCGGACTGCCCGTTCGGGCTGGTCCGGGCGCCTATAATGCCGCAGGGGCGCCGTAAGGTGCCCCTCTGCATAAGTAGTGCGACGCCGCGCATGCCGCGTTGCACTGCAGCAGCCAGTTTCCGTGGTGGTCCGGCAGTCCGGGGCACCCCGAAAACCGGCTTTCTTCCGCCGGCGGCACGAGGATCCGTGCCGCCGGTGCCAAAACATACGACTCAAGATCGTCTCAACCGAGCGATTTGCTCCTGTCCGAGGGTGAACATGCCAGCCTACAAGCGCGTCCTTCTGAAATTGTCCGGTGAAGCCCTGATGGGCGAAGATGCCTTCGGCATCAACCGCTCCACCATCGAGGCGATGGTGAACGACATTGCCGAGATCGTGAAGCTCGGCGTGCAGGTCGCGGTGGTCATCGGCGGCGGCAACATCTTCCGCGGCGTCGCCGGCGGCGCCGCCGGCATGGACCGCGCCACCGCGGACTACATGGGCATGCTGGCCACCATGATGAACGCACTGGCGCTGCAGGACGCGATGCGCCATGCCAATATCGAAGGCCGCGTGCAGTCCGCGCTGCGCATGGACCAGGTGGTCGAGCCCTATATCCGCCCGCGCGCGATCCGCCAGCTGGAAGAGGGCAAGGTGGTGATCTTCGCCGCCGGCACCGGCAATCCGTTCTTCACCACCGACACCGCCGCCGCGCTGCGCGGTTCGGAAATCGGTGCCGAGGTCGTGCTCAAGGCGACCAAGGTGGACGGCGTGTACACCGCCGACCCCAAGAAGGACCCGAGCGCGACGCGCTACACCACTATCAGCTTCGACGAGGCCATCTCGCGCAATCTGCAAGTGATGGACGCCACCGCCTTCGCCCTGTGCCGCGACCAGAAGCTGCCGATCAGGGTGTTCTCGATCGTCAAGCCGGGCGCGCTCAAGCGCATCATCCTGGGCGAGGACGAAGGTACGCTGGTGCACGTCTGAGGCAGGGCGCCAGACGCCGGGCTGCTGGTATCTGGCCGGGCAAAGAGTAGAATGATTCATTTTCGATCCCCGCCAGGGGGATCATGGTTGGCTGATTTCCGGAGGTAAAAATGAGCGTCGCCGACACAAAGAAGAGCGTCGAGCAGAAAATGCAGAAGTCGATCGAAGCCTTCAAGGCCGATCTGGCGAAGATCCGCACCGGCCGTGCCCACACCGGCCTGCTCGACCACGTTCAGGTGGACTACTACGGCTCGATGGTTCCCATCAGCCAGGTCGCGGCAGTCGGCCTGGCCGATGCGCGTACCATCACGGTGCAGCCCTGGGAAAAGAAGATGGTGGGCGCGGTCGAGAAGGCCATCCGCGACTGTGACCTGGGCCTGAACCCGGCCACCATGGGTGAAGTGATCCGCGTGCCGATGCCCGCACTGACCGAAGAGCGCCGCAAGGAGCTGACCAAGGTCGTCAAGGGAGAGGCCGAGGGCGCCAAGGTTGCCGTGCGCAACCTGCGCCGGGATGCCAACGAGCAGTTCAAGAAGCTGGTCAAGGACAAGACCATCTCCGAGGACGACGAGCGCCGTGGCCAGGACGAAGTGCAGAAGCTGACCGACAAGTACGTGGCCGAGATCGACAAGATGGTCGCCGAGAAAGAGAAGGAGATCATGACGGTCTGACCCCGTCCCGGCATGGCCGGGGCAGTCAACGACCGTCTGCCATCATGCAGCACATCAGTTCAACGCTCGACGTACCCGATACCTCCTACGTCCCCCGCCACGTTGCAATCATCATGGACGGCAACGGCCGCTGGGCGACCCAGCGGCACCTGCCGCGCGTTGCCGGGCATACCCGGGGGCTGGACGCGGTGCGTGCGGTGGTCGAAGCCAGCGCCGCCCGCGGCGTGCAGTTCCTGACGCTGTTCGCCTTCAGTTCCGAGAACTGGCGGCGCCCGGCGGACGAGGTCTCGTTCCTGATGCGGCTGTTCATGATGGCCCTGCGGCGCGAAGTGGTGAAGATGCACGCCAACAACATCCGCTTGCGGGTGGTGGGCGACCTGGACCGCTTCAGCCCCCGCATCCAGCAGATGATCCGCGATGCCGAGGCGCGCACGGCCGGCAACACCGGCCTGACCGTGACTATCGCCGCCAACTACGGCGGCCGCTGGGACCTGCTGCAGGCCATGCGCAAGATGCTGGCGCGCTCGCCCATGCTCGACCCCGCCTCGATCGACGAATCGGCGCTGGCGCCGCACCTGGCGATGGCCTATGCGCCGGAGCCGGATCTCTTCATCCGCACCGGCGGCGAACAGCGCATCAGCAACTTCCTGCTGTGGCAGCTGGCGTATTCCGAGCTGTATTTCACCGACGTTTTCTGGCCGGATTTCGACGCCGCGGAACTGGACAAGGCCTTCGCCTCGTACCGCCAGCGCGAACGCCGTTTCGGCCGCACCAGCGCACAGCTGGTCGCCCCGGGTCTATCGGGTACCGCCTGACCCTGGCAACTCCAACCTCTCACGGGACTGCAGCGCATGCTCCTCACCCGCGTCATCACCGCACTGTGCCTGTTGCTGCTGATCCTGCCAATCCTGTTCCTGGCGCCGCCCGCGGCACTGGCCGGGCTGGTGGCCGTGATCGTGCTGCTGGCCGGCTGGGAATTCGGCCGCCTGATCGGGCTGCGCGGGCCGTGGCCCTATGTCTATGCGCTGGCGTGCCTGATCGCGGCCATTGCCTGGCATGACCTGCCGCTGCGCCACGCCATCACCTGGCTGCTGGAAGCCGCGGTGGTCTGCTGGGGCGTCGCGGTGGTGCTGCTGGGGCGCGGCGTGCGCACCGCGACGCCGTCGTTTACCGCCCTGGGCGCGGTGCTGGGGCTGGTGATGCTGCCCGCGTTCGCCCATGCCACCATGATCCTGCGCGGGGCCGGCATCGGCGTGCTGCTGACCGCGGCCGTGCTGGTGTGGGCGGCCGATATCGGCGCGTATTTCACCGGCAAGGCCATCGGCCGGCGCAAGCTGGCGCCTGGCATCAGCCCGGGCAAGTCCTGGGAGGGCGCCATCGGCGGCTGGCTGCTGGCGCTGGTGATCGGCCTGGCGCTCGCCGCCACCCATGCCTTTGCACCGACGTGGTTCTCCGCGATGGGCGATCGTGGCGGGCTGGCCTATGTGGCGGTGCTGACCACGCTGCTGGTCGCGGCGAGCGTGGTCGGCGACCTGTTCGAATCGCTGCTCAAGCGCCAGGTCGGCAGGAAGGACAGCAGCCGGCTGCTGCCCGGCCATGGCGGCGTGCTGGACCGGATCGACGCCTTGCTGCCAGTGTTCCCGCTGGCCGCCCTGATGCTGATTTTTCTCTGAAGCCGTCTGCTATGCATCGCATTACCATCCTGGGCGCCACCGGCTCCATTGGCGAAAGCACGCTCGACGTCATCAGGCGCCATGCCGACCGCTATGCGGTGCATGCGCTGACCGCCCACCGGCAGGTGCGCAAGCTGGCTGACCAGTGCATCGAATTCCGCCCGGCCCGCGCCGTGGTGGGGACTGCAGAGGCAGCGCGCGAACTGGAAACGCTGCTGCGCGATGCCGGCGTGAAGACCGAGGTCAGCCACGGTGAAGCCGCGCTGGAATCCGTGGCCGCCGATGCGCAGACCGATGCGGTGATGGCCGCCATCGTCGGCGCCGCCGGCCTGCGCCCGACGCTGGCGGCAGCACGTGCCGGCAAGCGCGTGCTGCTGGCCAACAAGGAAGCGCTGGTGATGTCGGGCCGCATCTTCATGGATGCGGTGCGCGAGCACGGCGCCACGCTGCTGCCGATCGACAGCGAGCACAACGCCATCTTCCAGTGCCTGCCGGCCGACGATCCGCGCTACGGCCGGGGCGTGGCCAAGGTGCTGCTGACCGCGTCGGGCGGGCCGTTCCGCACGCGCGACCCGGCCACGCTGCACGATATTTCCCCCGACCAGGCCTGTGCCCACCCCAACTGGGTCATGGGCCGCAAGATCTCGGTCGACTCCGCCACCATGATGAACAAGGGCCTCGAGGTCATCGAGGCGCACTGGCTGTTCGGCGCCCCGGCCGAGCGCATCGAGGTACTGATCCATCCGCAGAGCATCGTGCATTCGATGGTGGCCTACACCGATGGCTCGGTGCTGGCGCAGCTGGGCAACCCGGACATGCGCACGCCGATCGCCTATGGCCTGGCGTATCCGGAGCGGATCGACGCGGGCGTGACGCCGCTGGACCTGACGGTGGCCGGAGGCCTGCACTTCGAGAAGCCGGACCTGGTGCGCTTCCCGTGCCTGGGCCTGGCTTTCGATGCACTGCGCGCTGGCGGAGTGGTGCCGGCGGCCCTCAATGCGGCCAACGAGGTGGCGGTCGAGGCATTCCTGGGCGGTAAAGTGCGCTTCACGGACATTGCCGGCATCGTCCGGCAGGTGCTTGAGGCGGCACCTCAAGGGCCTGCCGATACGCTCGAAGCGGTGCTGTCAGCTGACGCGCTGGCGCGCAAGGCGGCACGCGCCGGCGTGGCCGCCCTGGCTGCAAAGCGCTGATCCGGCGGGGCGGCTTGCAGCATCTGCGACAATAGCGGCTGCGGCGGCCCCGGGTCCCCCGGGGTCCGGCGCGCCCGTCCAGCCATCGTTACCGACGTCCCGACTCCATGCAAACCGTACTCGCTTTCATCGTTGCCCTGTGCGTGCTGATCTATGTGCACGAAATGGGGCACTACCTCGCCGCGCGCGCCTGCGGCGTGAAGGTGCTGCGTTTCTCGATCGGCTTCGGGCGGCCCTTGGTGCGCTGGATTTCGAAGAGCCGCGACCGGACTGAATGGACGGTGGCGGCGATCCCGCTGGGCGGCTACGTCAAGATGCTGGACGAGCGCGAGGTCGATCCCGAGCGCGATACGCCGATCGACCCGGCCGACCTGCCGCGGGCTTTCAACCGCCAGCCGGTCGGCAAGCGCTTCGTGATCGTGGCGGCTGGCCCGCTGGCCAATTTTGCGCTGGCAATCGTGCTGTATTTCGCGCTCTTTGCCGGCGGCATGCGCGAGCCCGTGCCGGTGGTGGCCGCGCCCGCGGCAGGCACCATGGCGGCGCAGGCCGGCGTGCGCGAAGGCGACCGGGTGCTGTCGCTGACCGCCAATGGCCATACCGAAGCGGTGCGCTCCTGGAATGACCTGCGCATGGCCGTATTCGCCGAGGGCTTTGGCGATACGCGCGCCGTGCTGCGCGTGCGCGGCGCCGACGGGGCAGAGCGCGACGTCACGCTGCCGCGCCTGCCCAATACTGGCGGCAATCCCGAACAGGATCCGCTGGCCACGCTGGGCCTGAACCTGAAAGGCGGGCCGGTGACGATCACCGAGGTGCTGCCGGACTCGGCCGCCGAGCGCGCCGGACTCAAACAGGGCGACCGCATCGTTGCCTGGCAGGGCAGCCCGCTCACGCAGGCCAGCGCGCTGATCAAGGCGGTGCGCAGCCAGCCCGGCCAGACCGTGACACTGGGCATCGAGCGCGACGGCAAGCGCCTGGACGTGCCGGTGACGCTCGACACCGCCGTGGCGCGTGATGGCGCCAAGGACGCGAGCGGCGCCACCCCGGTGCCGGCGGGCAAGCTCGGCGCGGCGCTCAGCCAGGCGGTGCAGATGGAAACCGTGCGCTACCGGCCGGACCAGGCACTGGCGCGCGCGGCCGGCCAGGTCTGGGACACCAGCGCGCTCTCGCTCAAGCTGCTGGGCAAGATGCTGGTGGGGCAGGCTTCGCTGCAGAACCTGAGCGGTCCGCTGACCGTGGCGGACTACGCGGGGCGTGCCGCAAACCTTGGCCTGCAGGCCTTTGTCAGCTTCCTGGCACTGGTCAGCGTAAGCCTTGGTGTACTCAATTTGTTACCCATTCCGGTTCTGGATGGGGGGCATTTGCTGTATTATTGCGTGGAATTTTTGACTGGCCGGCCCGTCCCAGACCACTGGCAGGCAATGCTGCAGAAGGTTGGCATCGCCTGCATCTTGCTCCTGACTTCGCTCGCTTTGTTCAATGACGTCAGCCGAATGTTTCTGGCGAACGGCTAGAAACGTGTGTCGGCAAGGGGGCGGTGGTGTCGTCGGGCACCGTCGCCAGGGACGCCATTTGCCAGGCGCAGTCCAATAAGGCATCGGAGCGCAATCCTGGATGGAATCAAAGAGGGGATCAACATTGATCAGACATAAGCGCATTTCGCTGGGCTTGCTGGCGAGTGCCGTTATTGCAGCCTGGAGCCCGGCGGGCTGGGCTGCCGATCCGTTCGT
>JACXTT010013300.1_pt1 | contig 10856 bp, 6 predicted proteins | sample 9270951 | NCBI WGS metagenome assembly JACXTT01 (sample SAMN15532306, study PRJNA645909) | rock metagenome | isolation source: weathered quartz diorite | place: Puerto Rico | collected 2017-06-21
TAGGCGTAGATCATCGACGAGTAGTTCAGGCAGTCGTTGCTCTGCCAGCGCGAGATCGACAGCTTGCCGGCCTTGCCGCAATCGATGTCGCCGTACTTGGCGTAGTCGGCCGGGTTGTTGCTGAAGTAGATGTGCGCGCCGGCGTTGAGGTGCACGTGCACGTTCGATAGCAGCACCATCGGGCCGGCGCAGTACCAGCTGCCGGCCGGGATCACGACGCGGCCGCCGCCCGCCTTGCTGCAGGCTTTAATTGCGGCGGCAAAGGCGGCGTAGCAGTCCGGCGATCCTGCGACCGGCGTGTCGATCGAACCCTGTTCCTCGAACGAGATCCAGGCCCTGGCCTTGGTCAGCTTGCACGGCTTGGCGCCGAAGGACGTGACGACGAAATCCTGCTTGCGGAATGTGAGCGGCCGCGAGACGTGGTCGATGATGGCCTGCGCCTGCAGCCACGGATCGGGCGCGGTGGCGGCGAGCGCCGGAACGCTGAATGACAGGCCTGCCGCCGGCAGCGCTTTCATCAGGCTGCGGCGCTGGGAGTTGATGGACATGCGGTGCTCCTTAATCGTTTGTATTATTGAACTCGCCGAGGAAGATGTCGGGCGGCGAAGGTCGTGCGGTGTAGCCGAGATCCTTGACGGGATCGATGCCGGCCTTGGTCAGGTTGTTCCAGTAGTCGTCGGAGTTGTACTGGGCGGGGCGGAAGGACAGCGTGCCTTTCTTGTTCCAGTCCGACCACGGATTCTTCTTGTTGATGTGCGTGCCGATGCGCGAATTGAGCACGACCATCTTGCCGACCGCCTCCAGCGACACGCGCGCCACCGTGCCTTTTGGCGCCTGGTAGCCGTTCTCCGCGCCGTACGTGCAGCTGTAGCCTTCGACGGCTAAAGGAGCGTACGGCGTGCAGCGCGAGCTGTGGAACCACTGGCGCAGCAGGGCGAACGTGCCGCCCAGCGCATTCGCCGAGCCGTCGTGTGTGAAGCGGACATGGTCGAACACGAAGCCGTACTTCGACTTGACGTGCGTGTCCGGCGCGGCGACGTAGGACAGGCCACGGTCGCCCAGCGATTTGATCTCGGTCTGGTGGAAGTAGGCGGTGCTGTCGCCGAAGATGAAATCGACGTCGCCTTCGATGTAGCTGTTGTTGAAGAAGCTGCGCGAGGTGCTGCCGATCTGCGGCGACTTGAGATACAGCGTGTCCTGGAAGCCGATCAGGCGGACGTTCTCGAACTGCGCCTTGTCGGCGCCGTCCACTTGCAGTGCCAGGGCCTGGTGGTGCACGTTGTTGACGTTGGGGAGCGCTTCGGCGCGGGCGTTGCCGGTGTCCTTGTTGTAGCCGTTTTCAAACGTCACATTACGCGCCTGGAAGCCGTTGTTCTGCACCCAGACCGTAGCGGTACCGAAGGTGCCGATCTGCGCGCGGTCCTTGATGGTGGCGTACATCGCCTGCGCGCCCGGTGCGGCCCTGGCGAACTGCGCGCCGTGCAGCGCGGTGTATTCGGCGCCGGTGTTCGAGGCATCCAGCTTGGCGGTGACTTTCGTCTGCGACGCGTCCTTGCCCTCGCCGTACATGGTGATCGGCGCGGCGGAGGCGGGGATGTAGACCAGCTCCTTGTAGACGCCCGGTTTCAGCAGCAGGTACAGGCGCCTGGACGGCGCCGCCGCGCTGTCGGCGACGGCGCGGGTGACGGCTTCCTGTATCGTGTTGAAGACGCGCGCGCCATCCGCCATGGCCGCCTGGTCGACGATGTAGTCGGGCGTGAAGGCCGCGCCTTTGGCCAGCGGGTCCGACAACGGATCCCACGGATCGACGGTCTCGCGGCCTGCCGCGCCGACGTACTTCAGCACTTCGGCATACGAGTAGTGGCTGGCTTGTTCGGCCGTCAGCTGCTGGGCGTTTGCGCTGACGGCTGCGGCCAGTAGCGCCAGGGAGACGACGCGTTTCACTGCTCGCTCTCCGGCTTGAACTGGCCGGCGACTTCCGGAATCGCGCGCTTCATCTCGTCCATCACCATGCGCGAGAAGTAGGCTGCACCCTTTACGCCGAGGTGCGTGCGGTCGAACGCCGATTTGGCGGCACCGGCCACTTCCACCTTGCCGGCGGCCAGCGGGACGCCATATTCGGCGGGGCGCGGCACCATCGCCAGCGTATCGGCTTCGTCCTGGCCCATGGCCTGCACGGCGGCGTAGCTTTCGGCGTTCAGGTCCAGCAGCGGCGTTTTCTGTGCGGCGGCGGTGGCGCGGATCACATCGTTCCACGGGCCGAAGTTATTTTCCAGGACGTTGTCCTTGAAGGTGCGGCGGGTCAGGGGCGTGACCAGCACCGGCACACCGCCCAACGCTTTGACTTCCTGCGCGTAGCGCGCCATGTTGACTGGGAATTCGGTTTTGATATCGGTCGAGCGGCCAGGCTTGCCCGGCTGGTCGTTGTGGCCGAACTGGATCAGCACATAGGTGGCGCGATACGCGGCGGCGCCGCGCAGCAGGCCTTCTACTTCGTCCCAGCGGCCTTCGGCGCGGAAGCTACCGGAGCTGCGGCCGCCCTTGGCCAGGTTGATGCAGGTGTTGGCGCGGTTGACGCGCGCGCAGAAGGCGTCGCCGTAGCCGCTGCTGTTGGCCATGGTCGAATCGCCGACCAGAATGATGCGAATGGGTTTGGCGGGCGGCGCGTCGGCCGCATGGCCGGCGCCGGCGAACAAGGCCAGCGCGGCGAAGAGAGCATATTTCATCTGATGTTCCGGTATAAAAAAGGCGCCGGCCGCACTGCGGTCCGGCGCCGATACTCAGGCGGAGTAACTAGGATTGCGCATCACTGGAAGCTGTAGGTAGCGCGCAGGTTGAGGGCGCGGCCGATCGGGCTGGCGGCGCTGCTCAGGTAACCGAAGCTATACAGGCTGCTGTTGGTCACAGGCGGCTTGGCGTCGAACAGATTGGTGATGCCACCGGTGATCTGCGTGTTCTTCAAGCCGTTGTACGTCGCGGTCCAGTTCCACACCTTGTACGAATTGATGTCGCGCCAGTACTGCTTGGCCACCAGGTTCTGGTCGGTGTACTTGGAGTTGTAGTTCTGGGTCAGCTGCATGTTCCAGTCGCCCTTCGCCCAGTTCAGCTTCAGCGTGTGCTTCCAGCGGAAGGTGATGATCGGGAAGCTGCTGGTAGTGCCGTTGCTGGCCAGGCCGAACTGGCCGATGTTCGAGACGAACGGGCTGCCGTCGAACAGCTGGTTGTCGAACTGGGTCAGGTAGGTGCCGTCCAGCGATACCTTGAAGTCGCCATACGCAGGGCTGCGCGGGAAGGCGTAGGAACCGGAGATGTCGACGCCAGCCGCTTTCTGGCCGCCCAGGTTCATCGTGGTGTTGTTGATGTAGTTGATGGTGCGGTCGGGATTACGCACGAAGTACGATGCGTAGCGCACTGGATCGAGGAAGTAGACCTGCTCCGGCAAGTTCGCCAGCATGTTGGTCATCTTGATGTTCCAGTAGTCGATCGAGATCATCACGTCCTTGGCCGGCTCGATCACGGTACCGAGCGTGAAGCCTTTCGACTTCTCCGGGGTCAGGCTGGCGTTGGAGCCGGTCTGCTTGGGCAGCGTGGTGTTGCAGACGGTCGATGCGACCAGGCCTGGCAGCGCGGTGCCGGTGCCGGCCACGCCTGGCGTACCGCCTGGGCACAGCAGCGGATCGTCCCACTTCGCGGCGGTCATGGTGGTGGCGCCCGGCAGGCGGTAGCCGTAGCGGTCGAACAGCGTCGGCGCGCGGAAGCCGGTGTTGGCCGAGCCGCGGAACATCAGCTGCTTGGTCGGCTCCCAGCGGAAGCTGACTTTCGGATTGGTGGTGTTACCGAAGTCGCTGAAATGGTCGTTACGCACGGCGGCGTTCAGTTCCAGCGTTTTGGTGATCGGCACATTCAACTCGGCGAACAGCGCGGAGACGTTGCGCGCGCCTTCGCCGTGCGAGGCGCTGGAGTTGGCGTAGGTGACGTCGCCGCTGATCGGCAGCTTGGTGTCTTCGGTGGTGTCGCGGTGGAAGTCGGCGCCGAGCGCCAGTGCCAGCGAGCCGCCCGGCAGTTCCATCAGCGGACGGCTGGCCGTTACGTCGATGCCCTTGTAGGTCGACTTCGAGGTGCGGTTCTTGTCGCCGTCGACGCTGATCGACTGCAGGTAAGCCTTGCCTTCCGCATCCTGCAGGCCGAATGGATTCAGCTTGCCGTTTTTCAGGCCGTCGATCAGGCCCTGGCCGAGGGCATAGCCCGAGTCGTAGTAGTTGTCGCGATCGGAGATGCCGATCACCAGGCCGGTCTTGTAGTCCCAGCCCGCCACGACGCCTTCGGCGCTGAGGGCGAGGCGCTGGTTCAGCTGCACGTCCTTGGTGGTGGCCAGGCCCAGGTCGGCCACGGCCCAGGTCACGGTCAGCGGTGCGTTGTTCAGGCCCGCGACGGCAGGCACGCCGCCGCTACCGCCCGGATACCATTTGCTGGTCGACGGCAGGATAGGGTTGACGCCTTTGACGGCCAGCGCGTTGGTCGGGTTCTTGGTGCCCTTGATGAACTCCTCGCCGCGCGTGTATTCGAGGGTGACGACGTGGTCCTCGCCGACCTTCTTGGAACCGCGCGCGTAGAAGGTCACTTGCTGGTTGGCCGACAGGGCGGTGCCGTATTCATTGGCATCGAGTACGCAAGTGCCTTTCTGGCCGACGATGGAGTACGGCGCCAGGCAGCCGGTGGCCGCGTACGGGTTCTGCGCGTTCTTGTTGGTCGGCGTGGTGAAGTTGGCCGGGGTGGCGTTGCCGCCGGTGCCCAGCGTTGGCGGACGGCCGATGCTGGTCAGCAGTTCGGCGGAGCTCAGCGAAGCGCGGTCCGATGCGGCCAGGCGCGAACGCTGGTGCGCGTCGATGGTGCCGTAGAAGCTCCAGCCGTCGCGTTCCAGATTGCCCTTGCCCCAGGTCGCGGTCAGGCGCTGCTCGTCGGCGCCGCCACGGCGGAACGGCTGCACGTCCTGCGCCGTCAGCTGCAGGCCTTCGGAGGAGGACTTGGTGATGAAGTTGACCACGCCGCCGATGGCGTCGGAGCCGTAGATCGAGGAAGCGCCATCGCGCAGGATCTCGACGCGCGACAGTGCGCTCATTGGAATCACGTCCAGGTTGGCGTAGCCGTCGGCGATCGCCTCGTTGGCCAGGCGGCGGCCGTTCAGCAGCACCAGGGTGCGGTTCACGCCCAGGCCGCGCAGGTTGATGTTGGTGCCCGAGCCGGCATTGGACGGCGCCAGCGATGCCGACTGCGGCAGCGACATCATGATGTCGGCCAGCGTGGTCATGCCCTGCTTGACGAAGTCTTCGGCCTTGACGGTGCTGACCGGCAGCGACGCTTCGGTGGCCAGGCGCTTGATGCTGGAACCGGTCACTTCGATGCGGGTCATCGGGGCTTCTTCCGCCTGTTGTGCGGCTGCCTGGTTGGCCAGCGTCAGCACGGCCAGCGTGATGGCCGACAGCAGCAGGCGGGGTGGGGCGGAACGGGGTTGGACCGAATGCTCGGACGTTCTCATGCTTGTCTCCTTCGTCTTTTTGAATACAGCTATACGCCGTGCTGGAACCGCACCGGACGTGAGTGGAGCACCTCGCGTACTCCGCGCCGTTGAGACGAGGGGCGCGTGCACGCACGGCCCGAGGTCGCAGACGGTCAATAACTTGATTGCTTTATTCGCGGACCGGCTTCGAGGCCAATCCTGCGGCACTTCCGTACTACTTATATTTTTTATGACTGCTTATTATTTTTTCATCCGCGCGAGAAGGTGCGGGTCACGCGTTCCAGGTGGGCGCGCATGGCTTTGCGCGCGCCGGCCGGATCATGGGCGGCGATCGCCTCCAGGATGCGGCGGTGGTCCTTCAGCGTTTCCTGACGCAGTTCCTCGGTCTGGAAGTGTTCCTTGAGCTTGTGCCACAGGCGGCCGCGCTGGTCCCACAGGGAGTTCAGTGATCCGACCAGCGCGCTGTTGCCGGTGGCGCGCGCGATGGCCAGGTGGAAGTTGCGGTCGGCCTGCTCGTTGCTTGAATAGTTGGCGTGGTTCTGCTCCATCTCGACGACGGCCTTGAGGATGGCGTCGACGGCGCTGTCGGTGGCGACGCGGGCGGCGATGGCGGCGATTTCGGATTCGATCAGGCGGCGCGCGGACAAGACTTCAAACGGACCGGGGCCGGCTTCGGGCAGGTCGGCCTGCGCCGGCTCGGGCAGTTCGCTGACGTAGACGCCGGAACCGCCGCGCACTTCGATCACGCCGCCCAGCTCCAGCGCGATCAGCGCTTCGCGCAGCGAGGCGCGGCTGACACTGAGCTTGGTCGCCAGATCGCGCTCGGACGGCAGGCGCTCGCCGGCGGCGATGTTCTCGTTGCGGATCAGCTCCTGGATGCGGTCGGCCACGACGCGATACAGGCGCGGTTCGTGGGCATTGCCGTCTACAGGGGCGGAGGTCTTCTTCAGCATCTTTGTCTCGTATTATTGTGGCGGATTTGATATTGCCATCTGGTCAGGCCATTCTAAGGTGGTCAGACCAAATACGCAATGTGGACTAGCCAAATTAATTTTTAGCTGTCATACTAAAATCGTCGAGCAGCCGTCTGCGGGCCGGGTTTTCAGAGGCGATACCCAGGAAACATGCGGTTTACGGGGTGTGGCGCGGAGGCCACAAACCAGGCTGGCCCGGCCAGACGCCGAAGTGGCCTGACCACTTTGCATCGCCAAAAAACAACGTTTGCCGGGATGACCGATCCCGGAAAAAGGACAGCCAGATGAGCACACCAGCCAGCGCCAGTACACCGCGCTACATCCTCATGAACGACAACGATAACGTGGCGATTGTCGTCAACGATGGCGGTCTGCCCGCCGGCGCGGTTTTCGCCAGCGGTCTGACGTTGCTGGAAGCGGTCCCGCAAGGCCACAAGGTGGCGCTGCGCGATCTGGCCAAGGGCGATCCGGTCACGCGCTACAACGTCACCATCGGCTTCGCCGCGAGCGACATCGCCGCCGGCAGCTGGGTCAATGAACAGAACGTCGAGATGCCGGCCGCGCGCGAACTGGTCGGCCTGCCGATTTCCACCGTCAAGCCGGCGCCGGCCGAGCCGCTGGAAGGCTACACCTTCCAGGGCTACCGCAATCCGGACGGCAGCGTCGGCACGCGCAACATCCTCGCCATCACCACCACCGTGCAGTGCGTGTCGGGCGTGGTCGAATTCGCGGTGGACCGCATCAAGAAGGAACTGCTGCCGAAATACCCCAACGTCGACGACGTGGTCTGCCTGGAGCACACCTACGGCTGCGGCGTGGCGATCGATGCGCCGGGTGCACACATCCCGATCCGCACGGTGCGCAATATCGCGCTGAATCCCAACTTCGGCGGACAGGCAATGACCGTCAGCCTCGGTTGCGAGAAGCTGCAACCAACGCGCCTGTTCCCGAAAGGTTCGATCCCGATCCAGAACGCCGGCGGCGCCGATCCCGCGCTGGTCTGCCTGCAGGATGCGCAGCACGTCGGCTTCATGTCGATGATCGATTCGATCATGAAGCAGGCCGAGACCAATCTGATCGCGCTGGACAAGCGCCGCCGCGAGACCGTGCCGGCCTCGGAGCTGGTGGTCGGCGTGCAGTGCGGCGGCAGCGACGCCTTTTCCGGCGTGACCGCCAATCCGGCCGTGGGCTTCGCCACCGACCTGCTGGTGCGCGCCGGCGCCACCGTCATGTTCTCGGAGACGACCGAAGTGCGCGACGGTATCGACCAGCTGACGTCGCGCGCGTCGTCGCCGGAAGTGGCCGACGCCATGATCCGCGAGATGGCCTGGTACGACGAATACCTGACGCGCGGCGGCGTCGACCGCAGCGCCAACACCACGCCCGGCAACAAGAAGGGCGGCCTGTCGAACATCGTCGAGAAGGCGATGGGCTCCATCGTCAAGTCGGGCAGCAGCCCGATCTCCGGCGTGCTGTCGCCGGGCGAGAAGCTGACGCAGAAAGGCCTGATCTACGCCGCCACGCCGGCCAGCGATTTCATTTGCGGCACGCTGCAAGTGGCAGCCGGCATGAACCTGCACATCTTCACCACCGGCCGCGGCACGCCGTATGGCCTGGCCGAAGTGCCGGTGATTAAAGTCGCGACCCGCAACGACCTGGCCAGGCGCTGGCACGATCTGATGGACGTCAACGCTGGCCGCATCGCCAGCGGCGAAGCCACCATCGCCGATGTCGGCTGGGAGATGTTCCAGCTGATGCTGGACGTCGCCAGCGGCCGCGAGACCTGGGCCGAGAAATGGAAACTGCATAACGCACTGGTGCTGTTCAACCCGGCCCCGGTGACCTGATAACAAAACAAGAGACCATCATGACCAAGCCATTCAAACGTTTGCTGCTGACCGGCGCCGCCGGCGGCCTGGGTAAAATTCTGCGCGACCGCATCAAGCCGTGGGCCGATGTGGTGGTGTTGTCCGATATCGCCGACATGGGCGAGGCGCGCGAGGGCGAAGAAATCGTCCAGTGCGACCTGGCCGACAAGGCGGCGGTCATGAAGCTGCTGGAAGGCGTGGAGGCGGTGCTGCACTTCGGCGGTATCTCGACCGAGAACACCTTCGAGAATATCGTCCAGGCGAACATCATCGGCACGGCCAACCTGTATGAGGCGGCGCACAAGCATGGCGTCAAGCGCGTGGTGTTCGCCAGCTCGAACCATACGGTCGGCTTCTATCGCAATACCGATTACATCGATGCCGATGCGCGCACGCGGCCGGACAGTTTTTATGGCGTCAGCAAATGCTTCGGCGAGCAGCTGGCCAGCTACTACTACGACCGCACCGGCCTGGAGACGGTGTGCCTGCGCATCGGTTCCTCGTTCCCGGAGCCGGTCGATCCGCGCATGATGGTGACGTGGCTCAGCTACGACGATCTGGTCGAGGCGCTGCGTTGCTCGCTGTTCGCGCAGCGCGTGGGCTTCACGATCTTGTTCGGCGCGTCGAACAACGAGGCGAAGTGGTGGAACAACGCCAAGGCCTCGCACCTGGGCTTCAATCCGAAGGACAGCTCGAAGCAGTTCGCCGGCAAGTTCCCGGACACCGGCGCGTATCCGGCGCCGAATGCGTCGGTCACTTATCACGGCGGCGGCTTTGCGCTGGCCGAAATGCGCTACAAGGACTAAACCGCCAGCACGACGGCGTTATACACCGCATGCACCAGCATCGGCGCCAGCAGGGTTTTGCTGCGCTCATAGGTCCATGCGGTGCACACTCCCAGCACGAATACGGGCAGCATCGATAGCGGTGGATGGATCACCGCGAAGATCGCGGCGCTGGCCAGCATGGCTTGCGTCGCGGGCATCGAGCGCCGCAGGCCGCCGTAGATCAATCCCCTGAAGATGAATTCCTCGCACAGCGGCGCGGCCAGCACGGCCAGCGCGAACAGCCAGCCGCGCTGCGTTGCCGTCGCGGCCTTGGCGATCTCCGGCCACAACTGCGAGTGCTGCAAGGCGGCCACGTAGGCCAGGCCGACCGCGCAGGCGACCAGCGCGGCGGGCGCCGCAGCGCGCAGCGACAGCTTGAGATCCATGTCGCGCAGGATCGTCGGCACGCCGGTGGTTTTGGCTCGCCAGTAGACCCAGCGCATCAAGCCATACACCAGCAGCCCAGCCGCGCCGAAGGCGATCGTCAGCGCTGGCATGTCGACTTTCTTCGGGTTGTGGCTGAAGATTAAAATGCCGATGCCCTGCAGGATGAAGAAGGCGGTGGCGGCGATCAGGCCGTCCGAGGTCGATACGCGGGCCGGCGGCGCGGCGGCGGGATCGAGCAGGTAGGGCAGGGCATCGCGCGCCTTCTGCCACAGCGCCAGCGCCAGCGACGCGGTCAGCACCAGCACCACCAGCTTCTGCGACCACGTGTTGCTGTAGATCGACCAGGTGTAGAAGCTGGCCAGCAGCGTGTAGAGGTACATATAGGTCGGCCTGATGCGGCTGCGCGCCTCGACCGCCAGCGGATCGCAGCCGAACACGCCGAGCGATACCGCGATCATCGAGTAGATCGGGATGCCGGCGGCGACGGTCAGCACCAGCGCCAACATGCTCCAGTCGAAATGCGTGGTGTACCAGGCGCTGATGCCGATCACCACCAGCGGATAGATCATCGTCAGCACACCCCACAGCTGCGCCTTTTCCTTCAACACGCTTTCGATGGAACGGGGCACGGTGTAGAGCAGCCACAGGGATTGGCCTTCATTGTTCAGCGTCTGGAAGGCCGACAGCATCAGCACGTAGACGCCGATGCCGAAAGCGATGGCGGCGGCTACCGCGTGATTCTCGCCCAGCTCCGCGATGCTACTCAGCTTGCCGTTGAAGACCATCTGGCTGCCGACGATAATCACCGGCAGCACCAGTGTCTGGAACAGGAAGTTGCGGTCGCGGCTCAACAGCCGCAACTCGCGGCGCTTCAACGGCGAGAGCCAGGACGACAGCCGCTCGCGCAGCCCGCTGCCCGTCGCGCCGTCGGCCAGTTGCTTGCGCCGCGCACTCTCGCGCACGCCGGAGCCGACAACGCCGTTGCGCAACTGGTAGCGCAGCAGCGCAACGCCGCCCCACAGCAGCGCCGCGCTTTGCGCCAGCAGCAGGCCTGCTTTCACCAGGAACTGCGGCAGATCCTGCGCCTGTATCGCCTGCAGCAGCAGGCCGGGCGGGGTCCAGCTAACCCACGCCGGAAAGCCGCGCGCCCATTCCATCGCGAAGCTGCTGGCGCGTGGCATGCCGAGCGCCATGACGAAGTAGATAAGCGGCAGATTGAACAAGCCGGCCACCTCCTGCAGGTTGCCCAACTGCGACGCCGTTAGCCACATGCGCAGGCCGG
>JACXTT010013301.1_pt1 | contig 10856 bp, 12 predicted proteins | sample 9270951 | NCBI WGS metagenome assembly JACXTT01 (sample SAMN15532306, study PRJNA645909) | rock metagenome | isolation source: weathered quartz diorite | place: Puerto Rico | collected 2017-06-21
GCGGCCGGGCCGGCCCGCGAGGCGAGACCGGGCGGCCGTCAGACGTGTACCGCAACCGGTAGCGTTCCATGAGATTCACCCTCCTGATGTGCGGGCGCCGCGGCGCCTGACTCGCGACGGTCTTGCTCGGGGAAACGCTCGCAAACCCGGCCGATTTCCAGCCACCGCCGGTACGTACCCGAAAAAATAGGTACTCGACGGGGCCCAGGACACGTACTTCCCACGGTGACGCCCGCTCGATTCTCCCCTAGCCTGAAGGCAACCAGCCAGAGACACCAGATGCGAAGGGAGAGAGGCCGATGCGGACGGGTTACGCGCATCCGGAGATCCTGGTCGATGCCGCTTGGCTCAACGATCACCTCGGCAATCCGTCTGTGCGGGTCGTCGAGGTGTCCGAGGACGTCACGCTGTACGGCCAGGGGCACATCCCGGGGGCCATTCACTTCAACTGGCAGACCCAGCTGCAAGATCGGGTGCGACGCGATTGGGTGAACCGGGAACAGTTCGAGCAACTGCTGGGCAGTCACGGGATCTCGAACGACACGACGATCGTGCTCTACGGCGATAAAAACAACTGGTTTGCGACCTACACATTCTGGTTGTTCAAGATGTATGGCGTCGAGCGGGTCAGAGTCCTCAACGGGGGCCGCGGCACCTGGATCGTGGAGGGCCGCCGCCTGTCCACCGAGGCGCCAACCTATGCCGCCACGCTCTTCCGCGCCACGGGCCCAGACTTTACCATCCGGGCGTTCCGCGACCAGGTGCTCGAGCGAGCCGGCACCCCCGGCACAGCGCTCGTCGACGTGCGCTCCCCTGAGGAGTACAGCGGCGAGCTGATCGCGATGCCGGCGTATCCCCAGGAAGGCGCGCAACGGGGCGGGCATATCCCGACCGCGCAGAGCATCCCCTGGGGCCAAAATCTCCGCGAGGACGGCACGTTCAAGGCGGGCGAGGATCTGGTGAGGCTGTACGAGGCCAAAGGGATCACGCGCGACAAGGAAGTGATCACCTACTGCCGCATCGGGGAGCGGTCCTCGCTGACCTGGTTTACCCTGAAATACCTGCTCGGGTATCCGCAGGTCCGCAACTACGATGGCTCCTGGACAGAGTGGGGGAGTCTGGTCGGTGTGCCCATCGAGAAGGACGCGTAGCACGAGACACTGGTCGCGACGACATGCCAAACAGAAGGGGGAGCATATGAAAACCAAGATGGTTCTGATCGGAACGATCGCCGTCGTAGCCACGATGGCCGTGCTGCTGGCCGGATCGCAGCGCGCGCCCGCGGGGGGTTCGAAGCCCAGCCAGGACTGGACGCTCCACATCGAGGCGCTCCTGCATTTCCCCGGCAAGCCGAGCATGGTCGCCCATCACTACTGTAAGCCGGTCTCCGGGATGATCGAGTGTCAACTGTACGACAGCGACGCTCCCGACGCCCGGTTGGTCGGCATCGAGACCGTCGTGGAAGCGGCCACCTACGCGAAGTTTTCCGCTGCCGAGAAGCGGCTGTGGCACTACCACAAGACCGAGATCCCGCTGGTATCCGCCAGGCTGCCCGACCTCTCGCCCGAAGAGGCGGCGAAGGTGGTGAAGTCGCTCGAGGAGACCTACGGGAAGATCTACCTGATCTGGGATCCCGGCAGTCAGACGACGCCCACGGGGAATCCGAGCATCACGGTCTTGAAGACGAAATAACGCCGGGCGGGCGGATGGCGCCGGAGGAACCCGGCGGCGCGGCATGAAACTCTGGACATGAAACTGTGGAATGGATGCAAGATCAAGACCGTATCTCGTCGAGAGAAGGATTGGCACCCTACGAGGAGGTGTAGTGATGACTTTGCAGATTAATGATACCGCTCCGGACTTCGAGGCGGACACCACCGAAGGCCGTATCCGCTTCCACGAGTGGGTCGGCGATTCGTGGGCTGTTCTGTTTTCGCACCCGAAAGATTTCACCCCGGTCTGCACCACCGAGCTTGGCTACATGGCGAAGCTGAAGCCCGAGTTCGACCGCCGGCAGACCAAGATCATCGGGCTCAGTGTCGATCCCGTCGAGAACCATACGAAGTGGGCGAACGACATCAAAGAGACCCAAGGCGCTGCGCCGAACTACCCCATGATCGGCGACACCGACCTGAAAATCTCGAAGCTCTACGGGATGCTCCCCGCCAGCACCACGGGCACCGCGGCTGGGCGTACGCCGGCGGACAACCAGACGGTCCGCAACGTCTTCGTCATCGGGCCGGACAAGAAGATCAAGCTCGTCATCGTCTATCCGATGACGACCGGCCGCAACTTCGACGAAGTGCTGCGCGTCATCGACTCGCTCCAGCTCACGGCGAAGCACAAAGTGTCGACGCCCGTGAATTGGAAGCGCGGCGAAGACGTGATCATCGCCGGCTCAGTGTCCGACGACGAGGCGAAAAAGGTGTATCCGCAAGGCTGGAAGGCACCGAGGCCCTATCTCCGGATCGTGCCGCAGCCGAGAGGATAAGCACGGCAAGGCCGGCCCGCGCCCGTTGCTCGTCGGGCGCGGGCTCGCCATTTCGTCCGTCCGCCGAGCACTTGCTCACGCCTGGCCGATCTGCTTGCCACCTATCGAGGCGTCCGGTCGCGCCGCCGCACGCGGTACCGCAGCAGCAGAACGATCACCACGCCCACGGCTGTCCACAGGACGAGGAGCGCGCTCCGGGAGAGCCCCGTGAGAAGCGCCGCCGGTCCGGCGGCGGGCGCCGCGGCCGCGAAGATGCCGAGCCGGTCCGAGTCGGCGAGCATCTGCAGAGACATGTGGAACGACGTGGTCCCGAGGACGGCCCAGGCGGGATCCGCGAACCGGAGGATCCGCGTCCCTCTGGAAGGGTAGCGCAGGACGACCGTGACCGGCTTGCGCAATGCCACCGGCCGCTCCGAGTGCGCGTACGCTCCGCCGATTCGGTAGGCGTTGCCCTCGACCTGGAGTCCGGCAGGGGCGGGACCGATCGCCGCCGGATCAAGCGGCATCAGCGTGATCCTGACCGCGGATTCGCCCGGCGCGGGGACGAACGCGTTCGGTCCAAAGATCGCAATGGCCTGCCCGTCCCCGGTGGCGACCGACGCGTACTCCGAGCCGTCACTCGTGAACCCGATCGACCCCGCCCCGGTCTGAGGGCCTTGATTCTGAGCCGCCGCAACCGGCGGCCGCACCCACCGGTATGGCAGAGGCGGTACGAACCCATCGTAGAGCATGCGCACCGGCCATGGCCCGCCCGCGGTCCACAGCGCGGCGGCGACGTAGAGCACCGCAGCCAGCCCGCCCCAGGCAAGCCGGGCCCGCGTCGTACGCGTCAAGCCGCCCGGACGGGCAGCGTGATGCGGATGGTGGTCCCTTCCCCGGGACCGCTCTGCGCCACGATCTGGCCGCCGTGCGCCGCGATCAAGCTCTTCGCGATGGCCAAGCCCAGGCCCGTGCCGCGAGAGTCCCTTGATTTGTAGAATCGGTCGAAGACGTACGGGAGCTGCTCCGCCGGGATACCGCGCCCGGTATCCTCCACGGACAGCACGAGCTGCCCGCCATCGCCGGCGCGGCACCGCACGCGGACGGTGCCGCCCGAGGGCGTGTACCTGAGCGCGTTCGACAGCAGGTTATTGAGCACCTGACGGATGCGCTCCGGGTCGACGTCGGCGCGCGGCAGGCCGGGCTCGGCCAGCAGGTCCAGGGCCACGCCGGCGGCCTCGGCCTGCGCGCGGAACGACGCAATGGCTTCGCCCGCGACCTCCGCAAGGTCGGTCGGTGACTTGGTCAGCTTGAGCTCCAGGCTCTCCGCCTGTGTCACCGTATGCAGGTCCTCGATCAGGCGCGCGAGTAATTGCGTCTCCTCGAGGACCATGGCGAGGTGGGGATCGTCGCGCGGATACACCCCGTCGAGCATGCCCTCGAGGTTTCCCTGGAGCACCGCGAGGGGCGTGCGCAGCTCGTGAGAGATGTCCATCAAGAGGCCCCTGCGCTGCGCCTCCTGCCGCTGCAGGCGTTCCGCCATGTCGTTGAACGCCCGGATCAACGTCCGCGCCTCGGGCGGGCCGTGCTCCCCCACGCGCGTCGCGTAGTCGCCGTCGGCGACCCGCCCGAGCGCGGCCATCAGGTCGCCCACGGGTGTGGCCATCCGGCGGAAGGCCAGGCCGGCGAGCAGGGTGATCACGAGGATCAAGGTCAGGATCACCGTGACGACGGTCTGACCGAGCGCCGCCCATGGGGACGGCACCTTGAGGAGTCCGAGCACGCTCGTTGCGGCCCACAGCGTGAGCGCCGATGCGCCGGCCGTCAGGACAACCAGGCCAGTGAAGAACAGCAGCGCGCGGCGAAGGAAGTGCCGGCGCATCCGTTGCCAAGCGCTGGCATGCGAGGAACCCGCGGACGGCCAGGGCTCGTCATCAGGCCACCACGGGGGACGGCCGCGCCAGCGCGCCCAGGGAGGAGGACCGCACGGCGCGGGCGTCATTCTTCCGCGAACTTGTAGCCGATGCCGTGGACCGCCAGGACGTATCGCGGGTGGCGCGGGTCGGGCTCGATCTTGCGCCGGATGTTCTTGATGTGTGAGTCGATGGCGCGTTCGTACGACTCCACGGCGACGCCGTGCACCGCCTCCAGCAGCTGGCCGCGGGTGAAGATGCGGCCCGGCTGACGCGCCAACACCGCCAGCAGCTGGAACTCGGTGGGCGTGAAGTTGAGCTTCCGGTCGCCGAGGCTCGCCTGCATCCTCGGCACGTCGAGCGCGAGCTCGCGGACGCGCACCACGTCGGTTCCGGCACGCGCCCCGTCCCACCGGCGGAGCACGGCGCGCACGCGCGCCACCAGCTCCCGGGGGCTGAAGGGTTTCACGACATAATCGTCCGCGCCCAGCTCCAGCCCGATCAGGCGGTCGGATTCGTCCGCCCGCGCCGTGAGCATGATGATCGGGATCTCCGATTCCTTGCGCAGCTCGCGCGTCACATCGACCCCGTCCATCTCCGGCAGGGCGAGGTCCAGGACGATCAAGTCCGGCTTGTGCTGTCTGACCGCCGGCACGACCGAGCGGCCGTCCGCAGCGGTCAGCACCCGGAAACCTGCCCGCTCGAGGTAATCCCGCGCGATCCGGACGATCTTGGGCTCATCGTCAACAACGAGGATAGTCCGCATCATTCCGACCCGGCTCGGAGGGCAGTCCGGGCCCTCCGAGCCACTCATCTCCCGCTCCGCTCACACGGTGCCTGTGGTCTTGGGCTCGTGGGCCTGGCGATGCCATTCTTCGAACCAGCGCGGCGCCCCTCTGCCGTACGACCCGCCCCACGGGCGCCCGCCCCAGTAGGCTCGTCGCAGGACCGCGAACACGAGGAAGATCAACAGCACCATCCACAGCAACCCGAAGAACCCGAAGCCGAATAGGTGGAATGGCCCGCCGTAGTACGGATAGAACGGGTAGGGATAGGGGCCCGCACCCGGACCCGGGCTCGGCAGCTTGCCTGATTGTGCGATGCCCTGCGCGACCCCGGCGTTGTAGATCTGGGTACCGACCCCAGCGAGGCCCGCCGCGACCGCCACCACCAGCACGATGCCAGTCAGCATTCTCATGGGAGACCTCCTCCGTTTCGTTCTGGATCGAGTATCGCGCCGGGGCGTGGATGGATCGTGGAGGCGGTGTGGAGATCGTGTGTAGGTTCAGGGGCTCAGTGCGCGCCGTGGGCCCTCATGGCGGGGCCATCCATGGGGCGGTTCATCACCTTCAGCATCGCCATGCCGCCCGTCCGGACAAACCGAGCCACGAGCGCCGCGGCCACCGCCAGGAAGACGAGGTTGAGCACCGTGGTGTAGTTAAACGTAATGCGGGCCTCGAGTACGAGGGCGTGGCGCGTGGCCGGCACCAACCCGAGCGCACGGAAGAGCAGCTCCACGATCAGCCCCGCCCCCGCCATGGCGACGTACGAGGTCAGGAGCAGGTACAGCGCGGTCCGGCCACCGTAGTACTTGCGGTAGATGTTGAGAATGGGGATGATGATCAGGTCGGCAAAGACGAAGGCGACCACCCCGCCAAAACTGATCCCGCTGTTCCACAGCACAGCCGCCAGCGGCACGTTCCCGACGGAGCAGACAAACGAGACCAGGGAGATGAGCGGCCCGACGAGCGGTCCCCACACCAGGGCCACCTGTGGGTGGCTGGCGAGGAAGAAGCTCCGCCAGGCGGCGTCCGGGACCCATGCGGCGATCGCGCCCGCGATCAAGAGGCCGCCGGTAATGTCGGTCCAGACCGCGGCCCACTCCATCACGAAGTGATGGCTGACGGCGGTCAGGCCCTCCGCGGAGGCGAGGCGGGCGAGAAACGGGCGGCCGTTCGCCACGGTCATCTCCATCGCGGCGTGGCCCTCCATCCGCCCCACCCGGCCCTGCTCGGCTTCCCGCCTAGCCTCGGCGACGCGCTCGGGACGCAGCGTCCGCCGGAACAACACCCACAGCATCAGGATCATGATGGGTCCGCCGACGAACTCCGCGGCCGTGAACTGCCATCCCAGCAGGATCGCCATGATGATGCCGAGCTCGATGACCAGATTGGTCGAGGCGAACTCGAACGCGATGGCCGCCGTAAAGTGCGCGCCCTTCACGAACAGCGACCGCGCGAGCGCCACGGCCGCATACGAGCACGATGACGAGGCGAAGCCGAAGAGGCTCGCCAGCGTGACAGAACGCGGCGAGTCGTCCCCGAGCAACCGCACCATGTCCTTCTTTTGCACGAGCGCCTGGACGATCGCGGAGAGGGCGAATCCGAGGATGAGCGGCCAGAGGATCTCCCAAAACATCGCAAAGGCGAGGCCGAGCGCCTTCCCGAGTGCTACCAGCATCGACGCCACCGTCCTGGTCGTCGCCACGCCTCGTGGTGTGCGTCTAGGATAACACGAGGGCCAGGTCGGATCCGACCTGGCCCTCGTTCCTGTGCGCGTCCCCTACCGCGGGTCCGCGCTCTTTACGTTGTCAGTTCGCGCGGTTCCCCGAGTCGTCGCCGAGTTGTTGCTCGACGCTGGGCGGGGTCTTGAGCGCCGCCACGGATGACGAGTTGTGGATGCTGATGCATGCCTGCCCCGCGCGGCAGCACACTGGGTTTTCCCGCCGGTTGCCGGCCCCAAACCTCGCACGCGGTGAGCCTCGCGCCGCGGAAGGTGTTGCGAAGCACACGATGGAATACGCGAGCCAGGTCAGATCCCCGGTCGTGTCATGCTCACGGCGTTTCCGCGGCAGATCGCGCTACTCGGTGCTGGACTCGGCGGCCCGTTCGGGCCGCCGCCGGGGGCCACGTTGCAGGCGCGTCAGGTCCACGCCCTCTGGGCGGTCTTCTTCTTCGCCGCGCTCGGCGTCGCCGCGGTGGTGTACGGCCTGATCTTCTGGTCGATCGTCAAGTACCGTAAGCGCAGCGACGACCTGCCGCCGCAGTTCCGGGAGAACGTGCCCCTCGAGATCGCCTACACGGCGATCCCGCTGCTCATCGTCGCCGGGCTGTTCGTGCTGACCTATCGCACCGAGAGATTCGTCGACCAGGTCGCGACGGGAGCGGATCCGCCGGTCACGATCCGGGTGACCGGCTTCCAGTGGTCCTGGCGATTCCAGTACGAGGGCACCGCGGTGCAGGTCGCGGGCACGCCGGACCGGCCTCCCGAGGCCGTGGTCCCCACCGGCCGGCCCATCCGATTCATCCTCGAGTCGGCCGACGTGATGCACGCCTTTTGGATCCCCTCGTTCCTCTTCAAACGGGACACGATGCCCGGGATCACGAATCAGGTCGATCTGACCGTGCAGGACCCGGGGACGTACCTCGGCGAGTGCGCGGAGTTCTGCGGTCTCGATCACACCCGGATGCTCTTCACCATCCGCGCGGTATCCCCCGCGGAGTACACGCGCTGGTTGCGGCACCCGGAGGGCGGGCCGTGACCGCGGTGGTCGCGCACGCCGCGCCCGCCGCCGGCCGGTCCGGACTGCTGGCGTGGCTGGCCACCACGGACCACAAGCGCATCGGTCTCCTGTACATCGTGAGCACGATGGGCTTCTTCCTGGTCGCGGGCGCCCTCGCGCTCGTCATCCGGGCCCAGCTGGCTCAACCGGGCCTGCACCTCGTGGGACGTGAGACCTACAACGAACTGTTCACGCTGCACGGCACGGCCATGATCTTCCTCGTCATCGCCCCGTTCGCCCTGGGCCTGGCCAACTATGTGCTGCCGCTGCAGGTGGGCGCGCCCGACATGGCGTTTCCGCGGCTAAACGCGCTATCGTACTGGCTGTTCCTCTTCGGAGGGCTCGTCGTGTTCAGCGGCGTGGCGACCAGTTCCGGCGCCGGCGCGGCCGGGTGGACGGCATACGCACCGCTCTCGACCATCGGGTCGCCGGGCCCGGGCATGGACCTTTGGATCCTCGGGCTGGTCCTCGTCAGCGCGTCCTCGATCATGACCGCGATCAACCTGATGGTGACGACGCTCGTCTACAGGCCGCCGGGGATGACGATGTGGCGGCTCCCCATCTTCGTGTGGGACATGCTCGTCACGTCCCTCATGATCCTGATCGCGTTTCCGCCGCTCGCCGCCACGCTGGCGCTGCTGCTCATCGACCGCCGGCTCGGCGGGCATGTCTTCGACCCGGCGCACGGCGGAAGCGCCGTCCTCTACCAGCACCTGTTCTGGTTTTTCGGGCACCCCGAAGTGTACGTGATGATCCTGCCGTATTTCGGCGTGGTCACGGAGATCATCCCCGTCTTCTCACGCAAGCCCGTCTTCGGCTACACCGGGCTCGTGCTGGCGACGCTGGCCATCGCGGGGCTCTCCATGGGCGTGTGGGCGCACCACATGTTCACCACCGGCGCCGTGCTCAACCCGTTCTTCTCGGCGATGTCGTTCCTGATCGCCGTGCCGACCGGCATCAAGTTCTTCAACTGGATCGGCACGATGTGGCGGGGCCAGCTCACGTTTCCCACGCCCATGCTGTTCTGCATCGGTTTCCTGCTCAACTTCCTCCTCGGCGGGATCACCGGCGTGATGGTCGCGTCCCCGCCGATCGATTACCACGTGGAGGACAGCTACTTTCTGGTGGCCCACTTCCACTATGTGCTGGGGGGCGGCAGCCTCTTTGCCGTCTTCGCCGCGATCTACTTTTGGTTTCCCAAGATGACCGGGGTGCGCCTGCGAGAACCGCTGGGCCGCCTCAACTTCTGGCTGGCGTTCATTGGCTTCAACCTCACCTTTTTCCCCATGCACCTGCTCGGGCTGTGGGGCATGCCGCGCCGGGTGCTGACGTACCCGGCCCTCGCCGGGTGGGCCGAGATGAACATGCTCGCCACGGCGGGAGCGGCCTTGATGGGCCTCTCCGCGGTGGCCCTGCTCGCCAACGTCTGGATCTCGCTGCGCCGTCCCATCTCGGCCGGATCCGATCCGTGGGGAGGATTCTCCCTGGAGTGGGCGACGGCCTCGCCACCGCCGGAGCACAACTTCACTGAGATCCCGCCCATCCGCTCCGAACGACCCACATTCGACCTCCACCACCCGGAGTTGGGCCGGGAGCGGAGGGGCGCCGGATGAGGAGCACCTCGCGCGTCTTCGCGATCTCCGCGGCGTTCTTCCTCGTCGTCGACGTCATCTACTGGTTCGTCTCGTACGAGATTGCGGGAACGATGATGTTCGGACTGTGGTGTGTGACGCTGCTCTTCGCGTCCCTCTTCCTCGGTGTGGCCGCAAGGCACCAGGCGCCGGACGGCGACGCGCCGGACCTCCGCCCGCAAGAACGTGCGGGCCAGCCGATCGGCGTGTTCTCTCGCGGCAGCGGCTGGCCGGTCGTGCTCGCGGCGGGCCTGACCGCCGGGCTGGCGGGCCTCGTCTACGGCACGTGGCTTCTGATCCCGGGGGCGATCGTGACGGCCGCGGCGCTCATCGGGTTGATGCGGGAGACCGCGGCCGCCTGATCATCGTCGGCAAGAGGTGAGGCTCGATCGCGGCGATGCAGAATCCGACCCTGAAGGCACGCGTCAAGCCCCATGGCCTCCCGGAGTATCCGGCGCCGGTGCTGCTCGGGATGGTGCTCTTCATTGCCTCGGAGATCATCTTCTTCGGCAGCCTCTTCGCGGCGTACTACACGCTTCGCAGCGTGACGCCGGTCTGGCCACCGGCGGACGCGCTCGCCGCGTTCACGTCCCCGGCCCGCCTCCAGGCGACGGCCGCCTCGATCGTCCTCTGGGGGTCGAGCGTCCCGATGCACCTGGCGATGCAGAGCATGCGGCGGCGGGATTTTGCCGCGATGCGTGGTTACATCCTGCTGACCATCGGCATGGGCATCGCGTTCATGGGATGGAAGTTCTCGGAGTGGGCGGCATCGCCGTTTTCCGTGAGCACGCACGCGTACGGCACGATCTTCTTCACGCTGACGGGGTTTCACGCGCTGCATCTGCTCGTGGGGCTGATCTTGCTTGGAGGGGTGATGGCGCGAATCGCTCAAGGAGCGTATCGCGGGGGCGACCGGTCGGGTGCGGAAGCTGTGGCGTACTACTGGCACTTTGTGGACACGGTCTGGGTCGGAGTCTTCGCGACCGTGTACCTGGTTCGGTGAGCACCAGGGTGCGCGAACTCGTGCCGAAACGCCGCGCGTGGACGCTGGGCCTGGGGCTGGCGGCCGGGCTCGCGATCGCGCTCGGCACGGGCCTGACGGAAGCGGCGCCGCCTCCCGCGTCGCCCCAAGCGCAGGCCGTCGGGCGGGGGGAAGTGCTGTACGTCACGCACTGCTCGAGCTGCCATGGGTTCCGGGGAAGCGGCACGCCCCAGGCCCCCCCGTTGATCGGCCTCGGCGCCGCCGCGGGGGCTTTCAATCCCGCCCCCGGGCGCCTGCC
>JACXTT010013302.1_pt1 | contig 10855 bp, 20 predicted proteins | sample 9270951 | NCBI WGS metagenome assembly JACXTT01 (sample SAMN15532306, study PRJNA645909) | rock metagenome | isolation source: weathered quartz diorite | place: Puerto Rico | collected 2017-06-21
CATAGTGATCCATCCTACATTTCATCTTTGTCCGGTAGCCTCTTCTGTTTGGTCATGTGCGTCGAAGGCGACAGATCAGCATCAATCCGGCATTTCGCGGTTTTCAATGCGGCTATTTCTGCAGCCAACGATGTCTCGAAGTCCACTTCGACAAGTCCCTCCTTCGAATTCACCCTCGCCTGTAGGCCTTCCCGAAGAATGGAGTACCGGCATCCCCAGCGTCCGTCCGCTTGCCGTTGGGGAAGCAGATTGATCATATACCCGGCATAGTAAAAGTCACGCAAAGGAGTGAACATGATTGAATCAATGGTGAATTAACAGGTTTCTGCAGCGAAGATGGCTCCCTTATTTGGCTTTGGTGAGGAGCTCTTTCAGTTTGTTGTACCCGGGCGCATCGGAATGGCAGCAGTACTCCGGGAAAGCACCATTATTGCCTCAATGTCACGTGAGATTGTTGCCATGAACGCTTGGAGTTGAATATCGAGAAAATGTTTGACCGCATTGAATACAAACCTCATTTCCTGTGTCTTCGCCTAGAGTAAAATATTCCTTCACGCGCTTTTTAGGCTTACAGGGCGGATTATCGTTTTTCAGCCATTGCTTTCTCAACCTTACCGCGTCGTCCATGAGCATGGATATCCTCTTTAGGCTGTTAGAGCCAACGCCTGTTCCGTCAAGTTACGCCATATTTGACCTTTCATCGAACCAGAATTCTTCATGTTCATTGATGAAAAGGATGTCCTCCCTGATGGACGAATTCTTGCGGACCTTCGGTCATTCTCCATAAATTGGAAGCGTTGCTTCACAAACATGCGCTTGTGAAGCAACAACTCCGGCGATGACACGGGACAACTTCGCTGAATTCTCCGCTCTGTCCGGTGTCCCTACTTCTTGCCGTGATGTTCGATATGCTGCTTTGCACCTTCCGTGGCATGGTGAGTGGCATGCGTCTGATGCCCATGCGCGAGGTGGGCATGATGCGCCGCTTTTTCGTGCATCCCGGCTTCGTGGTGCTTTGCGGCTTCTTTATGATGATGTGCCGCAGACTCGTGATGTTCGGCGGCTTTCTTGTGGTGTTCAGCAGCCTGTTTCGACATAGAATTCTCCTCCCTCGGTTAAATAACAGATTGACGCATAACGCATCGTAGTCACAAGGCTAGAGTGGTGCACCTAGTTGATGCCCCAGATATATGGTCCTCGGTTGGTTTGTTTTTTCGTGGTGACAGCGCGAAGCTCGTGAAGCACAGACTGCGGACTCCTTTCCTTGCGCAGCACAGGCTCCCTGTTGCCGATCTCATTCACAGGTTGGAGCTGGAGTTCTTTGATCACAATTTGGACGAGTTCATTCATGAGGATATCGACGAGATGGGCGTCTACCTCCGCCTCATTTGTCAGGTCGCATTCAATTGTCTTTCGAATCGCCGGGTAAGAGACCCGCTCTCCTACATTGGCCTGGCTTTCGTGCTCAATGACGCTGGACTTCCCTTCCTTGCCTGCCATAGTGACCTCCTTGCGGCATCATGCCGGTGTCCACAGTTGAAACAGCACCAGCTGCGACTCCACATCTCGCCATAGTCAGCTTCCAGATTGATGAGGTGCTCTTCGAGCATTAATCCTCGACAACGTGTACAGGTCATCGTTTTGCTCCTCTTGACGATGACTAAAACAGCATCAGATATGCGATTCACGTCATGTGCACACGTGACTGTCGTGTAATGCCAAACAGCCCGATCAAGCCGGTGCCGAAGAGGATGACACCCGCCGGCAGCGGCACTGCACTGGGGACAGAATTCCCAAAGGTCACGATGCCATTCACAAGTTGAACTTGCCCAACTTGGGTGAAGGTCCCGGTCTCCGAATTGCCCTTCATAATATTGAGAATGTCTCCGGGACTCCCCTGCATCGCGACTGGCCACGTCCCTCCAAAGTTCCCCGCCCCGTTGAGATTGAAATTGGATGTGAACGACTTCAATGGATCAGCCTGCGGAATGGTATTGCCGTCGAACACGCTGAATGCTTGCATGGAGATCGAGAATTCAAGTTGGATCGTCAACCCCAACTGCGCGGCACTGATCTGTCCCGGCGCAAAGGTGGTACCGGCCAACACGCTGGGTGCCCCAGAGAGATCATGTCCGAACACCGTGTACCGGACCGGATTGCCCCCCACGGTTGCCTGGGCCAGACCGGCGGAGACATCCAGGGTGTGCAATCCACTACCAGCAGCCAACACGGAGCTGGTGGCTCCAAGGTTGTAGAGTGCTTCGGTATTATTGCCATAGATGGCGAGCACCATGTCTCCATCATTGAACGAGAACGCTTGAGCGTATCCGACCAGGCCGACAATCGCCGTCATCATAGCCATTGCCGATGCCACGATGACTCGTTTGGTATTTCGATGCTTCATGCCGTTCCTCCTTTAGGATGGTTAGGCCAGCGCGAAAAAACTGAAAGCTTTCGTGTATACATATAGAAGCCCTGCTTGCCAGTGAGGGCCTATGGGAACCCCTTGAGTTTCATCAATTGTATGTTACATCTCGCGGCATCTCACCGATGTACGCTTGCGGGTGCTGACTAAGCGCGTTGGTAAGCGACTAGAAATGCGGCGAGACACGATTGCGATGATTCAGTAATCCATCAGGCAGGCGCCACTGGCATTATATTGATGAACGATAGCTCAGAGGAGAATCCGTCGCTGACAATTCAGACGTTAATGAGGGCTTTGCAGGCCGGGCGAGCTGTGATCGTATTAGTGGGGTCTCCGCGACTTCTAGAATGTAACCATCGCAATTGAATGCAAGACACCCGAGGGTCAGCGAATTGATCCCGGTTGTGGCTTTGATGCATCGCGAGCATTGGAGAGACCAGAAGCTGGTCGCCAGTATAAGCACGGAGATTCTTCACGACAGATATTTTACGATGGCTGGGCGACTACCGCTGATGTTGAACGTAGGAAGAGACGTTATTCCCGGCAAGATCTATCTGAGGGATCTGGAAGCTATGCCATTTATTCAAGTGCCTCAGATTGCAGGACCTCTGGAGGAGTGACGATGATCTCCATGTTCGAAATCAAGAACGACTTTGAGCCAATTCCCAGTCTCGAAGAAATCCAGTACCATAGAGCAGTGAATGACGCGTCCACATTCGAAGAGCTGGTCAGTGTGATGGCAAAGATGCATGGGATAGACATGCACGCGTTCAGCACGATTAGGTTATGACCTGGAACGCCGAGGTCAAGAAGGACGCACGGATGATGGGAAGCTGGTCCTGGTACCGGGCCACGCCCACGAGTAAGCCCTATCCGGCGTGGGTCTACGATAGCATGGGGCTAGCATACGTCTGGTTGCCTGACCCGCACAATGCCTATCGGCAGACGCACCGGGTGGATGACTGCCGGGGGAATTTCTCGGGAAGTTGGATCGGCCGAAATGAAACGCAGTAAGAGTGCACCGACCGCTCCAGGCGTGTATTGGTTGGAACGGGAAGGAGCTGAACCGCAGATTATTGTGGTCTGCATGGATGGCGGCGGATGGATAGGGTTCAAGCCTGGCGCAGATGAAATCTTTTACATTACGAAGCCGACATGGATGGAGCTGGAGGACTGGCAGACTCGTGATCATTTGCAAGGCCGATGGACGGGCCCACTAGAGCCGCCGAAATGAGAGTCATGTTCGAGATCCTGGAGGATTTTGACGGCATCCCTACGACTGAAGAAATGCGGTTCTTTAAAGCCACCCTTGAAGCTCAGACCTTCGCCCAACTTGCCGAACTCTTTCTCGAGCTTGTCAGAAACCACGAGAACTCATGAACCGGAAGTAACTACACCCCAACATACGTTAAGAGGGCGGCACATTTCGAACAATATTTCATCGTGGTTGTCATAGGCACCTCTTTCACAATCGGTTGCATGGCATTCCCTTTTAAGGAGCGCCTAGCCTAATAGGCTTAGCTTGAGATGGCACTAGGGAAAAGCAATACCTCTACAACGAAAGCCCTGATCTGGTGAACAAAAGCGATGCAAGGGGAAGCCATGGCCTATGTGATGTGCTCGTCAACAATCGGGCAGACAGGGAATCCGTCGTTTATTTGGCTTTTGCAAGGAGCTCTTTCAGTTTGTTGTACCCCGCTGCATCGGAATGGCAGTAGTACTCTGTGATCGCACCATTGTTGCCTCGAATCGAGATGCGGAAACTGTTGCCGTGCGCTTCAATTTTGACCGCCTCCGCGATGTTGAGGAAGAGATCCTTGTTCACTTGGACGATGTTATCCACCTGCGGTCCTTTCTTAAAAGCGCTCTCGACGTGGTTTATGAAACACGGCTTCTAAAGATCCTCAGCAGCAATCAATGTCTGTACAGCCTCGAGGCCATCTTATCTGCCTCAACTGCAGATTGGCCGGGTGCCTATGCTGGTTTTTGAGATAGTCCTCTTCCGAAACAACTCGTGGAGAGAGCAAATGGTCCCTCGACAGCAGATTTATGGCATTACCTCCTGCACTACCCCTTGCCTATCGTAGCGGATCTTGATTTCGTGCTGCGGGTGCATGTTCGTGTCGGTCCGCCCGAGCCCAGGTTCAACTGGTTTCATCTGCGTGGTGTTTGTCCCGAAGGGACCCGCCTGAACCGTGGGGATCTCCAGACGAGGCTGAATCGGTTGTTGTACGGACGCCGGTTGGTAGGTAACGATCGAGCCGTCTCCCGTCATCTGGATGATGTCCGGTTGACCGTACCGATTGACGACTTCATTCTGTGTGGTTCTGCCCACGACAATCCAGCCCTTCTCCTCAGGAGCACTGGCACAGCCTCCCATCCATGATGACACGCCGATCACTGCGATCCATAGGAGCCACGTAACGTTGTCTCGGTGGTTCAAATATTTCATGCCTATATGCTCTTGAATGGATGTTCTCTTCAACTAGCCCGCTTGGCGCAGATTAGCACAATTTCTCTTGGACAAGGGAATCTACGAGTTTAGTAGCTATGCCCTAGACATTTAGGTCAACAAAGGAGTCAAATGGGTTCATGTCAGCTGAAGCTGAAAGCAAGGCGATCGAGTACGATATCAGCGCCCTGGTCAGGCAGTTTGCGTTGTCACCTGCCGAAGCCCATGACATTCTCTGGAATGAAATTCACGAATTGGAACGCGCCGCTCGCATTCGGGATTTTGTGCCCGTTCTTGCGCTGAAGCACGTGAAGGAATTTCTCCGATCCAGTCCCCCAAGTGACTTAATCTATGGCCTGGCCTAAGGCCTCTTGCGACGGAGCCCCGATGCCTTGGGTCTAGGTTTGGGTTGTTCGTCTTGCTCCCGAGAGCGAGCGAGTGTCTCAGGGCTTAGACCAGAGCTTGAGGCTGAGATAATTTGGCGGCGAACCTCCTCGATCGACGGTGAGGACGGGGCTTTCGCCGGACCGCGTAGTCCCAGTAAATCCCAGCGCAAGTTCCTTTTACACGCAGGCCCTCTTCGTCTGGGCGAAGCCTTAATTCCCCAGGTTGGTTCCATAGCCTTCTCCAATTCACAAGGTTTGGATGTGAGCAATGCCTAGCAAGTCATCGTCTCCGTAACGGGTTCTTGCATGGAGAGCCCGATCTGCAGCGCCGATTCTTCCGAATCCCCTCTCGCACGTACCTTTATATACAGACTCAGTTACGGTGAGATTTCGGGGCGGTAAATGGTCGTTAACAGTCTACAGTTCCAGAGTTTATCCTCCAAGCACGGGAGAGAGTAACCCACCTAGGATCCATTCAAGAATTTACAATAAATTGAACCCCTTATTCCTCCTCCAGAAACTGAGGATAACTAACATCGGTATGCAGTTCCTTCTAATTTCCCTCAGGAGGTGTGTTATGGAACTTATGGAAATGGTTGTAAGAGGAGAAGCCGACCTTACCTATCGTGGCGCATTAATGAAGGCGGCCGCCGACGGCGATATGGAGGCGCAACGAGAATTGCGATGGCGCTATGACGTCTGGGTCTACTCGCCTGGTGAACGGGAGCAATTCGTGCAAAGCCGCGAAGCATTATAATTCCGCCTAGGAACGATGCGTGACAAGAAGATCAGGCCTTGGTTCTTGAAAAAACGCATCCCCCGCACGATTCCACGCCCAACGTTTCGGTCCAACAACACCTATAACCCCACAGTCAGCGCCACGGTCCGGTACTTACATTTTGGCCGGACTGGGTAGGACGGGTGCCTATCCCTTCACTCTCATTGTTCACCACACGAAGTAGTCTGTCGCTTGCATCATCTTCCCGGCTACATTATCCCGCTCCAATGCGGATAGGATTGTCTCAGGAGTTTGCCCGTGGTCTGCCAGTGTAAACCAGACCACCTTTAGCTTGTAGTGTGTGTCGAGTTCCGTATTTGTCATACAGACCAGGGGCGTCGACTTCCGTGAGGACATGGTGGGGAAACTTTCTTTTGAGATACGCCCGAATGACAGCGAGGTTCGCTTCAATGCGCTTCGGCTCAGCAGGGGTTGTCATGGCCAAGATCGTGTCATGGACGGAAGAGTAGCCAACGATATGAGGAAGAAGTTAACGATTCGGCTACGACGTGATTTTCGTCACATACTCCTTCAAGGAAGTATGCTCCCGCGTCGAGCCTTCCTCCCCTTGTGCCAATGGGGAACCTATTTCCGCTTTGAACGGGAGGCTCGCATGAAAGGTGACCGCTCGGCGGGCCGAGATCATGATCGTTTCGCCTGTTCGAGGATTCCGGCCCGGGCGAGGGCGCTTATTTCGGACGGTGAATTTACCAAATCCAGAGATGATGATCGGTTCACCGCCCTGAAGAGTAGTCTTGAGGAGTGCTAGGATCCTTTCCAGCACGCTCGCTGCGTCCTCCTTCGAAATCCTCGCTTGCTGCTGAATTTGCCTTGCAATATCCGCTTTTTGCATTCCCTATTCCTTCCCCTTGAGCAGGAGACCTTACTGCATCTACGATCAACTCAGGAGTTTAGGAGGTTGGATTCTCTATGCTTTGAGGCGGAACAGCGTGGGACCTCGACGCGACCTGATTGATAAAATGCTCAATGAGTTGTAGATCGATGTGCGTCATCTCCGCTTTTACGCCGAGCAAGGCTCTCCATACAATTATTCCCTGTCGAACTTCTTCATTCGGAATCATGATATGAGCTGGCCGTGTAGGACCGCCCGGAAAGAAGGCAGCCATGGTATGCTGATCCTAGACTGTTACGACACAATTACGATCTGATTAACAATAGATGAATAGAGGAATTTCTTCAGCTAGGAGGAGTGATAGAACAGAGCCCGGCCCAGGGGGCCTTCAGGATTTTACAAATTCATTCGTATTACAGTATCGTTACATCTGTATTGTGTTGGTGTTAATTATGCCTCTAGTGGGAAGCCGGTGGTTCAATGAGGATGTCAATGATCATTGATCATGTCTATGAGGCACTCGAGCAGTTTGGTGACAATTGCTCGATGGACGAAGTCGTTGGACTCTGCCCAGATCTGACCTGGAACCAGGTCTTCTTGGCGATCGATTATTTGAGCAAAACGGGCAAAGTCCGTATCACGATGGACCCAGATAGGACGTATTCCGTCCAAATCTGTCCATCCGCGACGGGTCCACGTTCCTCACGGCACGATCTTCTTCACAGGACGGTCTCCTAACGTTACGAGACCTCCTCGTTTCACTCCTGACCTGCCTCGTGTGTCTTCCCTCTCACTTTAATAAGGGCGATTATCCCGAACTTGACTTAATTTATGTATTTCCCCTAGAATGCACCCCTCTTATAAAAGGGGGTGCAAGATGGCAAGCGGGTTCACATGGCCAGCTGGGTTCAAAATTGGCGGGGCTTGTGTTGGATGGTATGTGGATTCAACAAATCAATCGCTTGAAGTAGCTGCTGGTGTAGGAATTATCTCGGCAATCTCTTTCTCGTGGGGAGTTTGGGACTTGTTAGATAATATGAAAATTTATAGGGCTGGCGCATTGCCAAGTAGCGCAGCCTCAATGCAATACGAAGCGTCAGTCAAGAAGGCGATTGGGGCTACTGCCTTTGTGCTTTCCCTTATCATCGCCGCATCGATTTATGCCGCATTTTCATATAAAGGATTATATCAACATTCAGTCAAAAAAATGCACTTTGTTAAGTTTCATGCATTCACTTTACCGACTCAAATTGTTACAGCAACGATTAATGGAGCACTCATTAGAGAGTTCTATGAACAAGATAGGGCCATGCTTGTTTGTCGTTTACCTGATTTAACTGTCGAACAAATGGATGACGTAAACATCTATAAAAGCACTGCATATGATGTAAGGAGCGCGGATTTTTCTATGCAGTTAGATGTCAGCCGGGCTGCTACAGATCGAATCCTATGTCATTTAACGCTTCTTCCCAAGGGAACATCGCCAGACCAGATAAAATCGCTCAGGCAGTTAAAGAATTTAGGAGGTGAGGTGCTCCATGAATTTGCAAATGGTGCAAATCTAGCGTTTTAGGAATATTGAATATGCTCAATCCCGTACTAAGGTTTACTTCATGCTGGCACGCTTCACTTTCCGCGTGCTCAGCAACCTGCTATCGCCGTGCCGAATATGTCACGGTTTTCCCGGTTGTTGTAGCGGAATTCAAACTCCGCGACATAGAGCGGAAGATACTTTTTGCTGACCTTATGGAACGTGCCCACCACGCCACGCTTGAAGATCGACCAGAAGCCTTCGATGGTGTTGGTATGAACGGCTCCCACCACATAATCACCCTGAGAGTGATTAATGACTTTGTGCGGATACTTCCCCTTCAGTTTGTTGTAGCCCTTCCATTGATCCGTGACGAGCAAGCTGACGCTATCCGCTACCGCTTCATTGACGAACTTCGTCAACGACCCTGCATCAACGCTATTGACCACGCGAGCCACCACATTCCCCTTGCGTTGAATGGCCCCGGCCACAATCGACTTGCCGGTTCCACCAGTCCCGCCGAAGTCTCCGCGTCCGCCTTTGCCTTGGTGCTTATTCTTCGCCTTCCCGCCCACATAGGTTTCATCAACTTCGACAATGCCACCCAGTTTCGCCGTGTCTCCGGTAGACAAGGCCACTCGGATACGGTGGCACATATACCAAGCGGTTTTATAGGAACCGAAGCCCATATAGCGCCAAATCTGCAAGGCGCTCATGCCTTTCTTACTGGTCAACATGAGATGGGCGACCTTGAACCAGTCCATCAGCGGCTTATTCGTGTTCTCAAAAATCGTTCCCGTGATGTGCGAGAAGCGATACGACGATACCGGAGCGCATTGATAACACTGCCAATGCCAAGGATTAGTTTTCAATTCGGTCGGATTCTCAGCGCCACAACGCGGGCACTTGATGCCTTCTGGCCATCGCTTACTGACCAGATACGCGCAGCATGCCTCTTCGTTTGGGAATGCTGTACTGAACTGTTTGATCGTCAGTTGCTGAAGGAATTTTGTAGTGGCCATGTTCGTGTCTCCAATGTCGATGATTGGAGTATCGCATGACCACAGATAAAAGTCAAGTAGGGGATAATCGCCTTAATAAGAATGTTCTGGACCGGGGATAGTCTTGCTAGGAGCTCATGGTGTAAACATGTCAGACTTCGCTCAAGATCATGATTGACTCCTACGACCATGCTTGGCATGGACGCCCGAGTAGGTAGGCAACGCGATCACAAATCATCGCCCGCTGTCCGTTGTGCGGAGTGTACGGTCCGCACCGACGAGCCCGTTCGTTCGTGCGGTCCGAGCTTGATATCCTCACCGCGTATTGGCATGACCAGCGGAGGGCAAAGACCTGGCGACTAAAATGTAGTGCGGGCTTGCATGTCTTCAAACGCTGAGGGGACTCGCATCTGACTCTTCGGTCCATATCATTGTAAGAATTAGAAGGCAGTTTGGTTGATGCACGACATGAGATCATGTGCTCATACAACAGAAGGAAGAGGAAATGAGACACACCGTGACCTATCAGGGGTACGCCATTCAACCTGCACCGCGACAGCTGGATACCGGCCAGTGGGGTTTGAATCTCTTCATTTTGTGGTCCTCCAAGAACGAGGAAAAAAGTCGGCATATTTATACGAATGACGAGTATGCGACCAAGGAGGAAGCGACGGCCCAGTGTATTGACTTTGGCCAACGAATCATTGATGGCAAGGTCTCCGAGGTATCGATCGACTGAATAGTCTCAGTAGGAAAATAGGAGGGGGCTCCTCTCCGAGCGGAGGACCTGGCCTCGGCGTTGTTGCATTGGTGATCCTACTCCTGATGGGATGTGTGTGATGATGATTTGGATAAGAACTTTGGTAGAGCACTCGGTTGAATTGTCGATCTGTCGAGAGTCGAGAGGGGCGCAACGTCGCACACTCGTTTGCTAAATCCTTGATGCGGTGACTGGTCCCAATTAGTTGCGGTCTTAACCGCACGCTACAGACGCCTAAAAATTAAGCAATGTGGCAAACCGTCGCGGCCTCATAGTGATTCATATTCAGAACTCGACTTCTCCACACGGTTATCCCCAGAATTTGGGGACTAGCATATGGCCACTGTGCCCGGCGTTTCTGCCCATCTATCGGTTCCGTCCCTTCATTGTGTATATTATGCGAGACCAATCTTTACTCACTTATGACTTCGCAAACCGTTTTACTTGCTGAGACCGACTCGCACACCTTGGACATTCTCCCGCGCATTGTCTCTGGCATGATTCCCGATGTCATCATCGAGACCTGCGCCTCGACAGAGGAATTGAGCCGGAAAAGTGAACTGTCTTCCTACAATACGATTGTCATGAGTCCCATGCTCCTTCACGCCTTTCGCCTCCTCAAATTCAAGCGGCCCCATCAAATCACCGCACCGCTGCTCATCACGGCTG
>JACXTT010013303.1_pt1 | contig 10855 bp, 8 predicted proteins | sample 9270951 | NCBI WGS metagenome assembly JACXTT01 (sample SAMN15532306, study PRJNA645909) | rock metagenome | isolation source: weathered quartz diorite | place: Puerto Rico | collected 2017-06-21
TGCTGAAGGACCGCTTCGACAAGATCCGCGCGGTGCTCAGCGACTGCGACAAGCTGCTCACGCGGAACCGCATCTTCGTCGACCGAATGTCCGGCGTCGGAATCATGTCGAAGGAAGACGCGATCGCCTACGGCGTCACCGGTCCGCTGCTGCGCGCCACGGGCAGCGACTGGGACCTCCGCAAGAAGATGCCGTACCTGTACTACGACCAGGTCGAGTTCGACGTGCCGGTCGGCAAGCAGGGCGACAACTACGATCGCTTCCTCTGCCGCTTCAAGGAGATCGAGCAGTCGATGAAGATCGCCGAGCAGTGCCTGGCGAAGATGCCGGCCGGCCCGGTGAAGCTCACCGACAGCCGCTTCGCGCTGCCCGCGAAGAAGGACGTCTACAACTCGATCGAAGGCTTGATGAATCACTTCAAGATCGTGATGGAGGGCATCAAGATCCCGGCGGGCGAGGTCTACCAGGCGGTCGAGGGTGCGAACGGCGAGCTCGGCTTCTATCTCGTCAGCGACGGCAGCGGACGGCCGTATCGCGTGCGCGTGCGCCCGCCCTGCTTCTACGGCATGGCGGCGCTCGGCGACGTGCTGAAGGGCCACATGATCGCCGACATCATCACCACGTTCGGGATGATGAACATGATCGGCGGAGAGTGCGACCGCTGACGCGGGTCGGAACGGGAACGATGGCGGTCGCCTTCTCGCAGGTCGCGCTCGGCGAATACGAGCGCATCCTTTCCAAGTACCCGGTCAAGCGCGCGGCGATCATGCCGGCGCTGTGGCTCGCGCAGCGCGAGTTCGGGCATCTGTCGAACGAGGTCCAGCAGTACGTCGCCGACCTGATGGGCTTCCCGCTCGCCTGGGTGAGCGGCGTCGCGACGTTCTACACGATGTACTACAAGAAGCCGGTCGGCCGGCATCACCTGCAGGTATGCACGAACGTGTCGTGCATGCTGCGCGGCTCCGACCACATCGTGAACGCGATCGCCGGCAAGCTCGGCATCGGCCTCGGTCAGACCACCGCCGACGGCAAGTTCACGCTCGACGAGGTCGAGTGCCTCGCGTCGTGCGGCACCGCACCGATGATGCAGGTGAACGAGGACTTCCACGAGAACTTGACGCCGGAGAGCACGCTCGCGCTGATCGAGCGGCTCGGGCGGGGGTAGGGGAATCCCGTGACGCCGGAATTCTTGATCGAGCTCGGGATCGGCGCCGCCAAGGCGTTCATCGTGCTGATGGTCATCCTCCACCTCACGGTCTTCCTGCTGTGGGTGGAGCGCAAGGGCTCGGCGCTGATCCAGAACCGGATCGGTGCGAACCGGGCGTCGATCTTCGGCATCCTCCCGTTCAACACCGGCGTCGTGAACACCTTGATGTGCGACGCGCTCAAGATGTTCGCGAAGGAAGATTTTGTTCCCGAGGGCGGCGACCGGCTGCTGCACTTCGTCGCGCCGTTCCTCTCGGTGTTCCCGATCTTCATCACGTTCGCCTGTGTGCCGTTCGGTGACGAGCTGCGCATCGGCGACCGTGCGATCTCGCTTCAGGTGGCAGACCTGAACGTCGGCATCCTCTACATCCTCGCGACCGTCTCGATCGCCGTCTACGGCGTGGTGCTCGCGGGCTGGGCGTCGAACAACCGCTGGTCGCTGCTCGGCGGCCTGCGCGGTTCGGCGCAGATGATCTCCTACGAGCTCGCGATGGGCCTGGCGCTGGTGTCGATGGTCATGACGTTCGGCACTCTCGACCTCCAGACCATGGCACGCGCGCAGGGCGGCGGCCTCGGCACGTACCTCGGCTTCGGCCGCGCCGTGCTCGACTTCCTCCCGGCCTGGGGCATCTTCTACCAGCCGCTCGCGTTCGTGATCCTGTTCGCGGCCGGCATGGCCGAGAGCAAGCGCGTTCCATTCGACCTGCCCGAGAGCGAGTCCGAGCTCATCAGCGGCTACTTCACCGAGTACTCCGGCGGGAAGATGGCCACGTTCATGTTCTCCGACTTCGCGGAGTCGGTGCTGGTTTCCGCGCTGGTCGTGACGCTCTTCTTCGGCGGCTGGCAGATCCCGTGGATCGACCGCGCGGGCATCGCGTTTCCGTGGGGCGCGCACGTCGCGCTGCCGCACTTCGCGATCGTCGGTGCGCAGGTCACCGCGTTCCTCGGGAAGCTGTTCTTCTTCTGCTGGTTCCAGATCCTCGTCCGCTGGACGCTGCCGCGCTTCCGCTACGACCAGCTCATGAAGCTCGGCTGGAAGATGCTGCTGCCGCTGTCGCTCGTGAACGTGCTGCTGACGAGCATCGTGATCCTGGCCTTCACGCGATGACCATGGGACTCGGCGAGATCATGTTCTTCCTGCTCGGCGCGGTCGCCATCCTCGCCGCGCTCGGCGTGATCCTGCATCCGCATCCCGTCTACTCGGCGCTGAACCTGGTGATCGCGCTGTTCCAGATCGCCGGGCTCTTCATCCTGCTCGACGCGCAGATGGTCGCGTTCCTCCAGGTGATCGTCTACGCCGGCGCGATCATGGTGCTGTTCCTGTTCGTCATCATGTTGCTCAACCTCGACGTGCAGCCCACGCCGCCGCCGCTGCCGTGGCGGATCGGTATGATGCTCATGGGCGGTGCGCTCGCCGCCGAGCTCGCCACGTTCTTCGTCCGCAAGCTCCACTTCGTCGTCGACGCGCGGCCGCTGCCCGCGAACTTCGGCTCGGTCGAGGCGGTCGCAGGATCGCTGTTCACGAACGACGTGTTCCCGTTCGAGCTGACCTCGGTGCTGTTGCTGATCGCCGTCGTCGGCGCGGTCGTCCTGGCGAAGAAGGGAGCGGACTAGGCGATGGTGCCGCTGTCCTACTACCTGGCGCTCGCCGGGATCCTGTTCGCGATCGGCGCCACCGGCGTGGCCCTCCGGCGGAACGTGATCGTCATGTTCATGTCGATCGAGCTCATGCTGAACGCCGCGAACCTCGCGTTCGTCGCGGTCGCGCGCCAGCTCCACTCGATGGAAGGCCAGGTCATCGTGTTCTTCGTGATGACCGTCGCCGCGGCCGAGGCCGCGGTCGGCCTGGCGATCATCCTGTCGTCGTTCCGTAACCGCATGACGCTGTCCGCGGCCGACCTGAGCGCGCTCAAATGGTGACCTTTGACTCGACGCTCCGCTGGATCGTCATCTTCCCGCTGCTCGGGGTGCTGTACCACGCGTTCCTCGCGCCGCGGTTCGGCCGTCATTCGTCGTCGATCGTCGGACCCGCCGTGGTGCTCGGGGCCTTCGCGTTCGCGCTGATGGCCGTGCTCCGCCTGACGCACGCAGAAGAAGGCGCAGCGCTCGTCGATCGCATGTTCACCTGGATCGACGTGGGGCACGTGAAGGTCGCGGCGGCGCTCCGGCTCGACGCGCTTTCCGCGGTGATGGTGCTGATCGTCACCGGCGTCGGCTTCCTGATCCACGTCTACTCCGCCGGGTACATGGAGCACGACCACGATTCGTCGCGCTACTTCCTTTACCTGAACCTCTTCATGCTCTCGATGCTGCTGCTCGTGCTCGGCAGCTCGATCCTACTGTTCTTCGTCGGCTGGGAAGGCGTCGGCGTCTGCTCCTACCTGCTGATCGGCTTCTGGTACGACAAGACCGAGAACGCCGACGCCGGCAAGAAGGCGTTCATCGTGAACCGCATCGGCGACGCGGGCTTCCTGCTCGGCCTGATGTTGCTGTTCTGGACGCTCGGAGCGAACGGCGTCTGGACGCTCGACTTCGCGGAGTTCCACGCCCACGCCGACAAGATCTCGCCGGCCGTCGCGACGGCCGCCGCGCTGCTGCTGTTCGTCGGCGCCTGCGGCAAGTCGGCGCAGATCCCGCTCTACGTCTGGCTGCCCGACGCCATGGCGGGCCCGACGCCGGTCTCGGCGCTGATCCACGCCGCCACCATGGTCACGGCCGGCGTCTACATGATCGGCCGCATGAACTTCCTCTACTCGATGTCCGACACGGCGCTGGACGTCGTCGCGGTCGTCGGGGCGACCACGGCGCTGTTCGCGGCCTCGATCGGCCTCGTCCAGAACGACATCAAGAAGGTGCTCGCGTACTCGACCGTCAGCCAGCTCGGTTACATGTTCCTGGCGATGGGCGTGGGCGCCTACGCCAGCGGCATCTTCCATCTGATGACGCACGCGTTCTTCAAGGGCCTGCTGTTCCTCGGCGCGGGCTCGGTCATTCACGGCATGAGCGGCGAGCAGGACATCCGCAAGATGGGCGGCCTGCGGAAGAAGATGCCGATCACGTTCTGGACGTTCGCGATCGCCTGCTGCGCGATCGCCGGCGTGCCGATGTTCGCCGGCTTCTTCAGCAAGGACGCGATCCTCTACCACGCGTACACCAGCCCGCACGGCAGCCCGGTGCTCTGGCTCGCCGGCTTCTGCGGCGCCGTCATGACCGCGTTCTACATGTTCCGGCTGCTGTTCGTGACGTTCCTCGGCGAGATCCGCGCGGACCACCACACCGCCGAGCACGTCCACGAGTCGCCGCTCTCGATGACGGGCCCGCTGATGATCCTCGCGGTGCTGTCGATCTTCGGCGGCTGGGTCGGCATGCCCGAGGGCTGGCTCTGGGGCGACCGCTTCTCCGAGTTCCTGGCACCGGTGCTGGGTGCGCCCGAGCACGCCGCCGCCGGCGGCGCCGAGCTCGAGCACATGCTGATGATCGCTTCGATCGGCGCGGCGTTCTTCGGCATCGGCCTCGCCTACGTGTTCTACGTCCGCGACACCTCGCTGCCGGACATGTTCGCCGAGATGTTCGCGAAGGGCTACGAGCTGCTGCTCGACAAGTACCGCATCGACGAGCTCTACGGCGCAACCGCGGTCGCCGGCACGTTCTCGCTCGCGAACGTGCTCTGGAAGGTGGTCGACGCCGAGCTGATCGACGGCATGGTGAACGGCGTCGCCAGCGTCGTCGAGCTGCAGAGCCGCATCTGGCGGCGCCTGCAGACCGGCAACGTCCAGCACTACGCGTTCACGTTCCTCGTCGGCGTCGTGCTGATCGTCGGCTACTTCGTGATGGGCTGAGGAAGACGACGCGATGGAACACGGCCTGCTCAGCGCTCTCGTCTTCACGCCCACCCTCGGCGCCGTCGTGCTCGGCATCCTGCCGCGCAACGACGAGGCCAACCGCAAGGCCGCTCTCGGGTTCTCGATCGTGCCGTTCGTGCTGTCGCTGATCGTGCTGTTCCGCTTCGACGGCACGCGCGGCGACTTCCAGATGATCGAGCGTCACGCCTGGGTGCGCGAGTTTGGCGTGCAGTACCTGCTCGGCATCGACGGCATCAGCTTGTTCCTGGTGCTGCTCACCACGCTCCTCACCGTGATCGTGATCCTCGCGGCGTTCGGCGACGTCCACAAGAAGGTGAAGGAGTACATGATGCTCATGCTCGTCCTCGAGACGGGCATGCTCGGCACGCTGGTCGCGCTCGACCTCATCCTCTTCTACGTCTTCTGGGAAGTGATGCTGGTGCCGATGTATCTGCTGATCGGCGTGTGGGGCGGGCCGCGGCGCATCTACGCGGCGATCAAGTTCGCGCTCTACACCATGCTCGGCAGCCTGCTGATGCTGGTCGCGATCCTCTACCTCGGCGTGCTGCACCGCGAGGCGACGGGACAGTTCAGCTTCGACCTCGTGAAGCTCTACGGCCTGGCGATCCCGAACGACGCGCAGACCTGGCTGTTCGCCGCGTTCGCGCTCGCCTTCGCGATCAAGGTGCCGATGTTCCCGCTCCACACCTGGCTGCCCGACGCGCACGTGGAAGCGCCGACCGGCGGCTCGGTCATCCTGGCGGGCGTGCTCCTGAAGATGGGCACGTACGGGTTCCTGCGCTTCGCCATGCCACTGTTCCCGCACGCCGCGGTCGCCGCCGCGCCTTATCTGATGGCGCTGTCGGTGATCGGCATCATCTACGGCGCGCTGGTCGCGCTGGTGCAGCCCGACCTCAAGAAGCTCGTCGCCTACTCGTCCGTCAGCCACCTCGGGTTCGTGATGCTCGGCCTGGCCGCGCTGAACGTCGAGGGGGTCGCGGGCTCGGTCTACCAGATGCTGAACCACGGCCTCTCCACGGTCGCGCTGTTCCTCGCGGTCGGTGCCATCTACGAGCGCCGTCACACGCGCGAGATCGCCCAGTTCGGCGGCCTCTGGAAGATCGTGCCCGTCTACTCCGTGATGTTCATGATCGCGATGCTCTCGTCGGTCGGCTTGCCCGGCCTGAACGGGTTCGTCGGCGAGTTCCTCTGCCTGCTCGGCGCCTACGGGCGCGATCCGCGCTTCGTGGTCCCGGCGGTCACGGGCGTGGTCTTCGGCGCCGTCTATCTGCTGTGGATGTACCAGCGGGTGATCTTCGGCCCGGTCACGAACCCGGAGAACGAGCACCTGCAGGACCTGTCGCCGCGCGAGATCGCGGTGTTCGTGCCGATCGTCGCGCTGGTGTTCTTCATGGGCATCTATCCGAAGCCGCTGCTGTCGCGCATGGAACCGTCGATCCAGGCCGTCCTCGCGCAGGTCGAGCGCACCGATCGCGGCCAAGGGAGCGGTGACGAAGACGAGGCGCCGCCCCGTCCGTCCCGCCGCGGAGGCCCGCTCACCGAGGCCCGCGCGAACCCGAACGAGGCCGTGAAGCGCTCGGAGACGATCCTCCTGGCATCCCACGATGATCCGAAGGTAGAGGCGCCGCGTCGTTCCCCGGTCTCGGGCGGCGACGCCGACGCCGCAATGTGACGCTATGACCGTTCCTGCCGTCGAGTGGGCTCCGTTGATGCCCGTCGTCGTCGTCACCCTGACGGCGACGCTGGTGCTGGTCGCCGATCTGTTCGTCGAGGGCGAGCGTGACGTGCTCGCGTGGCTGTCGGTCTTCGGGCTGATCGTCACCGCCGGATCCTCCGCGGTGCTCTGGGGGCATCCCACGGTCACGCTCGCCGGCACCTACGCCTCCGACAATTACACCGTCTTCTTCGACCTGCTGTTCTCGATCTCCGGTGCGCTCGCGATCCTGATGGCCGTCGACTACCTCGACACCACCACGGTTCGCGGCGGCGAGTACTACGCGCTCGTGCTGTTCGCGACGTCCGGAATGATGATCATGGCGGCGGCGACGGATCTGATCGTGATCTTCCTCGGACTCGAGGTCATGTCGATCGCCGTCTACGTCCTGGCCGGCGTCTGGCGGAGCGACGTGCGCTCGAACGAGGCGGCGATCAAGTACTTCCTGCTCGGCGCGTTCGCCACGGGCTTCCTGCTGTTCGGCATCGCGCTCGTCTACGCGGTCGCGGGCAGCACCCGCCTCGACGCCATCGCCACGCACCTCTCGCACGGCGTCGGCCCGAACCACGCGATGCTGCTACTCGGCATCGGCCTCTTGATCGTCGGTTTCGGGTTCAAGGTGGCGGCCGTGCCGTTCCACGTCTGGACGCCCGACGTCTACGAGGGCGCGCCCACGTCGGTGACGGCGCTGATGGCCGTCGGCGTGAAGGCCGCCGCGTTCGCCGCGTTCGCGCGCGTGTTCCTCGCCGCGTTCGCCGAGACCCGCGCCGACTGGAACGACGTGCTCTGGTGGCTCGCGGTGGCGACCATGACCGTCGGCAACCTGCTCGCGATCTCGCAGTCGAACATCAAGCGCATGCTCGCCTACTCGTCGATCGCGCACGCCGGCTACCTGCTGGTCGCGATGGTCGCGGGTGGCCATCAGGGCGGACCGGCGCTGCTCTTCTACCTGCTGGCGTACGCGGCGATGAATCTCGGCGCCTTCGGCGTCGTGATCGCGCTCGGCCGCACCGGCGAGCCGAACGAAGGCATCGAGCGCTACGCCGGGCTCGGCTTCCGCCGCCCCATGCTCGCGCTCTCGATGGCGGCGTTCATGCTGTCGCTCGCGGGCGTGCCGCCGCTCGTCGGTTTCGCCGGCAAGTTCTACGTGTTCCGCGCCGCGGTCGACGCCGGCTTCGTCGGCCTCGCGGTGATCGGCGTGGTGAACAGCGTGGTCAGCGCGTACTACTACATCTGGATCATCGTGATGATGTACATGCGCGACGGCGACCTCGAGCCCTTGCCGCTGTCGTCCCGGCCGTACCTCGCGGTCCCGATCGGCCTCTCGTTCGCGCTCACCCTGCTGCTCGGCGTGTTCCCCGGCCTCGGTTTCGCACTCGCCCGCGGCGGCTTCTTGTCGCTCGGCTGAGGCGTCCGGGCAGCGGTCGGCCAGCGCCGCCCGGTCCCCGGACGGCCGAACGTCTCCGTTGCGCCCGGCTTTCTCCTTGGTCTATCCCGGACGTGAGCCCATGCAGCAGGGGACCACAGTCGAGGACGGCACGCTCGCCGCCCCGGAGGGCGCGGTGCCGCCCGACGAGCGCTCCTGGCCGTTCGTCGGCGGTCGGCGCATCGTCTTCCTGCTCGATGCGGCGGGCCGCACCGAGGAACGGATCCTCGAGCGCTGGATCGAGGACAACCGTCCGGAGTCGATCAGCCCCGCGAGCTGCGAGCGGGTGCGCATCCCGTCGTCGCGGCGTCCGTGGGGGCGCCGGAGGCCCTCCTCGCGGCTCGAGGTGGCCCTGGCCGCCGGCGACGATCCGCTGCTCGCGCCGCTCCGCGTGGCCTGGCTGCCGCCAGGAGGCGGAGAGGGCAAGCGCAGCGTCGGCCTCTGGGACCTGCTGGCCTTCGGAGATCCGCGCGATCCCGGGCGCCTTCGCCAGAAGTGGTTGCAGCGGCGTCACCCCGAGCGGATCGCCGTCGTCGTCGCGGAGCCGGCGCCGGCATCGCAGCTCCGCGAGCGCTGGAAGCACCTCTGCGGGGTCGACTCCACGCAAGGGCTCGGCGAGTTCGTCGTCAAGCGCGCCGAGCTCGCGCTCGAGCGCGCGGAGCGGCGCCTACGCGGCTCGCGTTACAAGGTCCCGCGCTTCGTCCACGAGGAGATCCTGGCCCGGCCGAGCTTCCGCGGCGGCCTGGTGCGGATCGCCCACGAGCTCGGCATGTCCGAGTCCGTGGCCCGCAAGCGCGCCGCGAAGTACCTGAGGGAGATCGCCGCCGCGCACAGCCCGCGCGTCATCGACCTCGCGGCGAACCTGATCCGCCTGCTCTACACGCGCTCCTACGGCGAGGCGCTGCATTACGACCGCGCGGAGCTTCGCCGCATCTACGAGCTCGGCCAGCGCCACCCGGTCGTGTTCCTGCCGACGCACAAGTCGAACCTCGACCATCTCGTGCTGCAGTACGCGCTCCACGAGAACGGCCATCCGCCGAACCACGCGGCCGGCGGGATCAACATGAACTTCTTCCCGGTCGGGCCGCTGGTGCGGCGAAGCGGGCTCTTCTTCATCCGCCGCACGTTCAAGGACAACCCGATCTACAAGTTCGTGCTCCGCCAGTACGTCGATTTCCTGGTCGAGAAGCGCTTCCCGCTCGAGTGGTACGTCGAGGGTGGCCGCTCGCGCTCCGGGAAGATGCTGCCGCCGCGGCTCGGGCTGCTCGCCTACGTCGCCGACTCGTTCCGGCGCGGCAAGAGCGACGACGTGATCCTGATCCCGACCGCGATCGCCTACGACCAGATCCAGGACGTCGGCGACTACGTCGCGGAGAGTCACGGCGCGCGGAAGCAGAAGGAAAGCCTCGGCTGGTTCGTCGGCGTGGTGCGCGGCTTCCGGAACCGCCTCGGCGACATCCACATCCGCTTCGGCGATCCGCTGTCGCTGGCCGCGGCGCTCGGAACCGTCGAGCCCGCGGCCGAGCCGGAGCCCGACGCCCCCGACCTCACCGTCGCGAAGATCGCGTTCGAGGTCGCCGTGCGCATCAACCGCGTCACGCCGATCACGCCGACCTCGCTCGTCACGCTGGCGCTGCTCGGCGACGATCGCGCGCTCACCGTCGAGGAGACCGTCGTCGTGCTGCGGAACTGGGTCGACTACGTGCGCCGGCGTGCGCTGCCGACCACCGAGCCGCTTCGGCTGGACGCGGCGGAGGGAGTGCGCGAGGCGCTCGATGCGCTGGTCGCGAGCGGCGTCGTCACCTGCTACGCGGAAGGGCCCGAGCCCGTCTACGCCGTCCGCGAGGACCAGCACCTGACGGCGGCCTATTACCGGAACACGATCGTCCACTTCTTCGTCAGCTCGGCGATCGCCGAGCTGGCGCTGCTCGGCGTCGCGGAAGGCGAGGGTGGACGGCGCACCGAGGCGTTCCTCGACGAAGCGCTCGCGCTTCGCGACCTCCTCAAGTTCGAGTTCTTCTTCACCGAGAAGGACGAATTCCGGAGCGAGATCGCCGACGAGCTCACGCTCCACTCGCCGGGTTGGGAGGAGCGCCTCGCGAGCGGCGGCCGCGGCGTTCACGCGGTGCTGCGCGGGGTCCGTCCGTTCACCGCGCACCGCGTGCTGCGCCCGTTGCTCGAGGCCTACCGCGTCGTCGCCGACGAGGTCGAGCGGCTGGATCCGCAGGTCGCGTTCGACGAGGCGAAGTTCCTGTCCCGCTGCCTGGCGCGCGGCCGGCAGTACCAGCTCCGCAAGATCGCCGGCGCGGAGTCCGTCTCGAACGTGCTGTTCGCGAACGCGCTCCGCCTGGTGCGAAACCGCGAGCTGCTCGACGAATCGCACGCGGACGCCGCCGCCCGCCGCACGGCGTTCGCGGCCGAGCTCCGCGAGGTGCTCCGCCGCATCGACGCGATCGCCGCCCTGGCCGCGAGCCGCCGCGCGGGTTTGATCGCGTAGGTTTGAGGCTGAAGGAGATCCTGGCGCCCGATGCGCGAAGCGCGAGGGAGCCCACATCGTCTCTGGCGGGGCTGGGGCGGGCGCGTCAGCGGGGGTCAGATCGTCGCGCGCGCAGGACGGGGCCACCGGAAGCGTACTCCTTGTACGCT
>JACXTT010013304.1_pt1 | contig 10855 bp, 11 predicted proteins | sample 9270951 | NCBI WGS metagenome assembly JACXTT01 (sample SAMN15532306, study PRJNA645909) | rock metagenome | isolation source: weathered quartz diorite | place: Puerto Rico | collected 2017-06-21
TCGATTGGCTGTCCGACCGTTATCCGGAGCAGTTGTCCGGTGGCCAGCGCCAGCGGATCGCCCTGGCCCGGGCCTTGGCGGTGGAACCCAAGGTGCTGCTGCTGGACGAACCCTTCGGTGCGCTGGATGCCAAGGTCCGCAAGGAGCTGCGGCGCTGGCTGGCGCGGCTGCACGAAGACATCAACCTGACCTCGGTGTTCGTCACCCACGACCAGGAAGAGGCCATGGAAGTCGCCGACCGCATCGTGGTGATGAACAAGGGCGTGATCGAGCAGATCGGCTCACCGGGCGAGGTGTATGAAAACCCGGCCAGCGATTTCGTCTACCACTTCCTCGGTGACTCCAACCGCCTGCACCTGGGGGAAGACCAGCATGTGTTGTTCCGCCCGCATGAAGTGTCGCTGTCGCGCCATGAGCTGGAGGATCACCATGCCGCCGAGGTACGCGATATCCGTCCGTTGGGCGCGACGACCCGGGTGACCTTGAAAGTCGAAGGCCAGAGCGAACTGATCGAGGCCGAAGTGGTGAAGGACCATGACAGCCTGATCGGCCTGACGCGGGGCGAGACCTTGTTCTTCAAGCCCAAGGTCTGGCAGAAGTTGGTCAATGCCTAAGGGCGCTGCGTAACCTTGAACGCATAACAAAACCTGTAGGAGCCGCCCGCAGCAAGCCGGCTCCTACAGTTCAGTGTCGAATCAGGGTGATGTGTACAGCCCAGCCTCTGCAGGCCTGATGAATTTTGGACTCATCAAACGGCCGTGCGCTTCTCGCGCAACCGCACCACCCCCGCCCGCGCCTCGATCTCATGCTTGAGCCCCTGACGCAGCCCCAGCAAAAACAACAGCTCCGCCACTACGAACAGCGGTCCGATGATCAGCCCGCTGAGGTCATCGACAAACGCCGGCTTGCGCCCTTCGTAGTAATGCCCGACGAACTGGATCGCCCAGCCGATCACGAACAGGCTGATTCCGCTCGCCAACCACACCGACGTGCTCTGCGCCGCGAGGATTTCGCCCGCCCAAACGGATAGGCCGAGCAGCACCGTCATCAGTAGCCCGAGGCCCCGTTCCAGGCGCAGATAAAACACCGCCGTGACCACCGCCAAAAGCACCGCGGGACTGATCCCGAGCCCGGCCACCGGCCATTGCGGGCGTGACAGCAACACCGCCACGGCGACCACGATCAGTGGAATCCCGATGAAGTGGCTGGCGATATTGCGCGGGTCACGGTGATAGTCCGCGTATTGACTGAGGTGCTCGACGAGGTTTTTCATTGTTATTCCTCCTGTAGGGTGATGGGATCATGCCCTGCGTGAAATATTTACTCTGTCAGCTACACGACAATCGGAGTTTTCATGGACGTATCTGCCTGGCGCTCGCGCCTGCTGACCGGACACTGGTTCAACCACCTGCCGGCTCACTTGCAGGATACCCTGCTCGCCGCCGCCAAGGGCCAGCGCCTGTTCCAGCGGGGCGATCCGCCTTGCGGGCTGTACGCGGTGCTGGAAGGTTCGGTCAGGGTCGGTGCCGTCAGCGAGAAGGGCAAGGAGGCCTTGCTCGGGGTAATGGAACTGCCTTACTGGTTCGGCGAGATTTCCCTGTTCGATGGCCTGCCGCGCACCCACGATGCCTATGCCGTGGGGCATACGATCCTGTTGCAAGTGCCCCAGGAGGTGTTGCTCAAGCTGCTCGATGAGCACCCGGAATACTGGCGGCATTTCGCCTTGCTGATGAGCCAGAAACTGCGCCTGACCTTTATCGGCCTGGAACAGTTGAGCCTGATGCCGGCCCCGGCGCGCGTGGCGCACCGCCTGTTATTGATTGCCGAAGGCTACGGCGAGCTGAACCGTTCGCGGCAGTTGCTCGAAGTGTCCCAGGAGCAGTTGGCGGCGATGTTGTCGCTGTCGCGCCAGAGCATCAACCCGATCCTCCAGGACTTTCAGCAGCAGGGCATCCTGCGCACCCACTATGGCGGGATCGAGATCCTCGATCTGGAACGTCTGCGGGCTACGGCCAGCGCCTGAGCTGCACCGTTAGCCCAGGCAGCGAGATCTCCGTGGCGAGCGGGCTTGCCCTGATGCCGGTAGGAGCAAGCTTGCTCGCGATGGTCGTTAACGATAACGCGGGGCATCTGATACCCCGCGGTGCCTGGGGCACCATCGCGAGCAAGCTTGCTCCTACACCGGACCGTGTTTGGCCTTAACTGAAAGCCCGCTCGCCACAGCCACAATCGAGGGGGCTCAGCGCAGCCCGTCGCGGAACTGCCCCGGGGTAATCCCGGTCCAGCGCTTGAAGGCCCGGCTGAAGCTGCTGGTGTCGGCAAAGCCGAGCAGATAGCTGACTTCGCTGAGCGAGCACTGCGGGTCGCGCAGGTGCAGCAGCGCCAGGTTTTCCCGGCATTCGTTGAGCAGGGTGTCGTAGCGCGCGCCTTCGTCGGCCAGGTGCCGTTGCAGGCTGCGCAGGCTCAGGTGCAGCGCCTGGGCGATGCGTTCCGCCGACGGTTCGCCTTCCGGCAACTGGGCTTCGATGGCTTCGCGTACCCGGCGTTCCCAGGTCAGGGGTTTCAATTGCGCCAGCGTGCGGTTGAGCACTGTCTCGTTGTGCTCGGCCAGTTCCGGGTTGGCGTCGTCCAGGTGGCTGTCGAAATCCGTGCAGGCGAACTCCAACCGATCCTCCTCGGCGGCGAAGAACACCGGTGCGCGGAGCACCGTGTGCCAGGGCGTCGGATCGGCCGGTGCCGGGCGGCGCAGATGCACCGCCAGCGGCGCGTAATCGCGGCCCAGGCGGTTGCGGCAGGTGCGCACATAGATCGAGACGAAGGCGTCGATGGCTTCGGGAGCCGGTGACGGGCCGTCCTTGGGCACCCGCAGGTGAAAGCGGTAGCGTTCGCCCTCGCGGCTGAGCTCCAGCTCCAGCGCATCGCTGACCACGTGGTGATAGCGCACGATCCGCTCGAACACTTCCCGCAGGCTGCCGCTGGCCACCAGCGCATAGCCGAGGGCATGAAAGGTGGTTGGACTGACAAACCGCGAGACCCGCAAACCGATGGCCGGATCGCCGCTGTGGGTGACGGCCAGTTGCCACAGGCGCGTGGTGGCCGACAACGGATAGCGGGCGTTGGGGTCATCCATCAGTTGCGGGTCGAGCCCGGCCTCGCGGCACAGCGCGGCGCTGTCGAGGCCCAGGGCGTCGAGCTGCTTGCGCAGGGCGCGGGTCCAGCTGGAGAGCGAGGTCGGTTCGGGCATGTTGGCGTATCCGGTCAACGGGTTGGCGTTCGCGGCTACGACCTTTGATGCTGCAACGGCGCAGGATACGAACATCAATAACAAGAGGATGGAATCATGGAAGGTGTTTGCGCAAGCCCCGAGCGCCTGAATGCTCAGCAGCGGTCGGCGTATATTCGCGAAACGGTCATGGCACGGGGCGTCGAGTTGCGCCGGCGCTACCCGCTCCTGAACCATCAGGATGCCTTGGGGGCGGGCATCCTGGCCGTTGCCCTGGCCGGTATGATCGGCTCGGCGGCGCTCTATATGGGCGGTTATCTGGCGGGCTGGGGGTGTTTGTTACTGAATGCTTTTTTTGCCTCGCTGACCCACGAGCTGGAGCACGACCTGATCCATAGCATGTATTTCCGCAAGCAACGGGCGCCGCACAACCTGATGCTGGCGCTGGTCTGGCTGGCGCGGCCGAGCACCATCAACCCGTGGATTCGTCGCCATCTGCACCTCAATCATCACAAGGTCTCCGGCACCGAGGCGGATATGGAGGAGCGTGCCATTACCAATGGCGAGCCGTGGGGGATGGCCCGCCTGTTGATGGTTGGCGACAACGTGATGTCCTCGCTGATCCGCATGCTGCGGGCCAAGACCTGGACGCACAAGTTCAACATCCTCAAGCGCACGCTCAAGGTCTATGCGCCCTTGGCATTGCTGCACTGGGGCGCGTGGTACGTGTTTCTCGGGTTTCACGCCGCCAACGGAGTGGCCGGCTTGCTGGGGACGTCCATCGACTGGTCGGCCAATACCTTGGCGGCGATGCGAGTAATCGACATCGCGGCGGTGGTGATCGTCGGGCCGAACGTGTTGCGCACGTTCTGCCTGCATTTCGTCAGTTCGAACATGCACTACTACGGGGATATCGAGGCGGGCAACGTGATCCAGCAGACCCAGGTGCTCAATCCCTGGTGGCTGTGGCCGTTGCAGGCGTTCTGTTGCAACTTCGGCAGCACCCACGGGATCCATCATTTCGTGGTCAAGGAGCCGTTCTACATTCGCCAACTGACCGCGCCGGTGGCGCATCGGGTGATGGCCGAGATGGGCGTGCGCTTCAATGATTTCGGGACGTTCGGGCGGGCCAACCGGTTTGTCCGACAGGAGCGGCAGAGCTTGCAAGAGGCGAGTGCCGCACAAGGCTGAAGGTGGCAATACAAACCTTGTAGGAGCCAGCTTGCTGGCGATGGGGCCAGTGAGCCTTGCATCGCCAGCAAGCTGGCTCCTACAAGTTGGGGGTTGCCTGCAAGGACGGTCTCAGACCGCGACGCGATCCACCGGGTACTATGACTTTCGAGTCGATAGCTTGAAATATTGGCTATAAGAAAGTTTTCCGTCTGGCAAGTTATTCGCAATAACCTGGTTCATATAGCCAATCGATTGAGAAATAACGGCTGAGTCGATTGGACAGAACTTTGAAGTCCTACCATTCTGGAAATCGTGAGTTTCAGGAGAAACCCACCTTCATTGGAAGAGTGATTAATGGCCTAAGGAAAACGCATTATGTCGAGCATCAATGGAACTTATGTGAACTACAACTCGGACGCCAAACTGGTCGTCACCGACGGCAACGACTCGAATGGCTCTTTCAGCGGGCAGATCACCCAGGCAGGGGTGAACTACAACGTGACCGGGCACTACCACTTCCAGAACAGCACCGGCCAGCCTACGATCATCGCCTTCACCGGCTACAACGATGGCCATGGCTATGTCACCTTCGCCGCCTTCTCCCCCGACCACAACTACGGGAAACTGAGAGCCAGCGGTTCACGCAGCACCTTTGACGGCCAGGTGGTCGGACTGGGTGGCGAGTTCGTCAAACAGTAATAACGGCACCCCAACCATACTGCCAGGCCAACTACCGAATGAGTGGAGACTTCCGCTCATTCGCTTGAAGCCCTGGTGGTATGTTTTATTGTGTTTGTTTGATAATAAAGGTGCGTTATTTCTGTTTGAGTCTTCTATATTCCCGTCATCCAAATCTTCTTTTTTATTTCTGGATTATCCACGCTCTTGTCGATATGGCAGATAGCTGCTGCGTGCTCGAAATCCATTATCCGGTGGTGTGATTGCATGCCTTCAGGGAATATTTTCATTGCCTGAAAAGCATGGTCTTTCGTGTGCTTGGCTACAGCCCTTGAAATACGCGGACTTGAGTGGATCGTTGGGATTCGATATTCATTTCAGCTCTATTCATAGCTGAAAGAATTACTTTAAGACCTAAGCAGCTTCCGTGGATCATCGGCACCTCGACGCAGCCAAACGCGCCTCGAAGACCGCGCCCGTGGCGCCGGTGGAGCAGAAGGCCCCGCTGGTGGTGACTACCACACGCTGAACGCAACAGATCATCGAGTTTTTTGGGCCGTCTCCTTGGCAGGGTGCGGCCCTTTTTTATTTTTCTCGAAATGACTCATAGGTTCTTATATTTCTTTATGATCTTAATAAATAGCTTCTTATTCCTTAACGAATATATCAACCCTCCCTATACTGACTCGTGAACGCAAACGCTGGAGGAGGTGTACCCCATGCGCAACGAGTCGATTCGCTATCTGATCGTGCCGGGCTGGCAAGGATCGCCAGAAGATCATTGGCAAACCCACTGGCAGAACAGCCTGCCCAACAGCGCGCGGGTGGAACAGGCCGACTGGCTGACGCCGCGCCGCGAAGACTGGGTGGCGGCCCTGGCCGAAGCCATTGCCGCTGACGACACGCCAGTGATCCTGATCGCCCACAGCCTGGGGTGCATCACCGTCGCGCACTGGGCGCAAACGGCGCCGCTGCACCTGCTGCGCCAGGTCCGTGGCGCGTTGCTGGTGGCCCCGGCCGATGTCGAGCGTCCCGCCTGTGCACCGGCCTTGCGTAACTTTGCACCGATTCCGAGCGACCTGTTGCCGTTCCCGAGCCAGATCGTCGCCTCCGACAACGACGCCGCCGTCAGCGCCTCGCGCACCCTGGAACTGGCCCGCGACTGGGGCGCGCAAGCGAGCATCCTCAGCGGTGCCGGGCATATCAATGTGAAGTCCGGTCATCAGCGCTGGGAACAGGGCTTTGCCTACCTGTACCGCCTGCAAACCCGAATGGAACAGCATTCCCTGCGTCGCGCCTGAATCTTTTCTTTTGCTTGAACGCCCTCCGCCGGTTGGCGGTTTGCGGCGGGAGTCTGCCATGAGCCTTGAAACCTTCGGTCAGCCCTTGTTGACCTTTCCCGATGCCGAAAAGAGCCCGCTGAGCATTCGCGCCAAGGCGCTGGTGTTCGTCGACCCGCGTTCGCGGCAACTGCGTGAAGAACTCGAAACCCTGGCGCCCAAGGCGCTGCCCGTATTGATTCGTGGCGAGACCGGGACCGGCAAGGAGTTGCTCGCCCGGCATATCCATCGTGCCAGTGACCGCACCGGGCTGTTCGTTTCGGTCAATTGCGGCGCCATCAGCCTGACCTATGCCGACGCCGAGCTGTTCGGACATGCCGTGGGGGCCTACAGCGGTTCGGTCAGCAGCCGCGCCGGCTGGTTCGGCTCGGCCAACGGCGGCACCTTGTACCTGGACGAGATTGGCGACCTGCCGTTGCCGATCCAGGTGAAATTACTCGCCGCGCTGGAGAATCACGAAGTCACCCGGGTCGGCGCGACGCAACCCAGTCCGGTGGATGTGCGGCTGGTGGCGGCCACTAGCATCGACCTGGCCCAGGCGGTAGCGGTGGGGAAATTCCATGAGCGCCTGTATCACTACCTCAGCGAAGGCCAGCTGGAGTTGCCGGCGTTGCGCGAGCGGGTCGGCGACATCCTGTCCCTGGCCGAGTATTTCCTCGGCATCTACAGCCAGCGCCTGAGCCTGCCGGTGCCGCTGATCAGCGACAGCGCGCAGCGTGCCCTGGAGCGGCATACCTGGCCGGGCAACACCCGGGAGCTGGAGAACGTCATTCACTTCGCGCTGCTGGTCAGCAGCGGCGAGGAGATTCTGCCGGAGCATCTGAACCTGCCGGCGCCGCTGGCCCTGATCGAGCAATTTATCCGCGGCAGTTCCGCCGAGGAACTGGCGCAATTTAAACGCTTTCTGGATAAGGCTATATAGGTCCTGCGCAAGCCTGTCTGTGGGAGCGGTGCTTGCCCGCGAATGAGGCAACGCGGTGTTTCAGGTACACCGCGTTATCGTTCTTCGCGGGCAAGCACCGCTCCCACATAAATACCGCGCCCGTCGGAAGCACGGTGTGACATGGAGCAGGGTGTGGTCTGTATGAACAAAATGGAATATGAAGATGAATAAAAGATATTGTTCTGGAATAAAAAATATCGGTATCTTCTGTCCCATGCCAGCGATATCACTTTGCTGGCACCTCTCACTCAAGGCTGTCGTCGATGACGACCGTGATTTTCGATAAGGACACTGCATGAAAAAGGTTCTGTTGTTTACCGCATTGGCGGCAGCGTTGACCGCAAGCCTGGCCCAGGCCGGCGAGAAACTGGTCGTGGCGGCAACGCCGATCCCCCACGCCGAAATCCTCGAGCTGATCAAGCCGACCCTGGCCAAGGAAGGCGTGGACCTGGAAATCAAGGTCTTCACCGACTACGTGCAACCGAACACCCAAGTGGCCGAGAAACACCTGGACGCCAACTATTTCCAGACCAAGCCGTACCTGGATGGTTTCAATAAAGGCAAGGGCACCAACCTGGTCACCGTGATCGGCGTGCACGTCGAACCTTTCGGTGGTTACTCGAAGAAAGTCAAAAGCCTGGCTGATCTGAAAGACGGCGCCACCGTGGCCATTCCGAACGAAGGCAGCAACAGCGGCCGTGCGCTGCTGCTCCTGCAGAAAGCCGGCCTGATCACCCTGAAAGACCCGACCAATGCACTGTCGACCCCGAAAGACATCGTCAAGAACGACAAGCACCTGAAGTTCAAGGAACTGGAATCGGCCCTGTTGCCACGGGTTCTGGACCAGGTCGACCTGGACCTGATCAACACCAACTACGCGCTGGAAGCGGGTTTGAACCCGGCCAAGGACGCGCTGCTGATCGAAGGTGCCGACTCGCCTTACGTGAACTTCCTGGTGGCTCGTCCGGACAACAAGGACAGCGACGCGGTGCAGAAACTGGCCAAGGCCCTGACCAGCCCGGAAGTGAAAGCGTTCATCGCCCAGAAGTACAAAGGCGCGGTATTGCCGGCGTTCTGATGCGCGGCTAACCCTTCAAGACCTGAACGCCGACGCGCAACCCGCGTCGGCGTTTTTTATTGGGTGTCGGGCGTAGATCCCCTGTTCGACGCGGACCCTGTAGGAGCCGGCTTGCCGGCGATGGCGTCGGCGGGAGCGGTGCAGGGTTCAGGGCCTCGCCGCCGGCAATCGAGCGTCGACCGGCGTGCCTGCAACTACGGTTTGGCGGTGTGCCCGTTTGGCTGGGCTCTGACCGCCCGGCGCAACGCCACCAGCAGTTTCACAATGTCCTGGGGATCGAGCTTTTCCGGCGGATTTGCCTGGGTCATGGGTGCTTTCCTTGTAATGGGCTGACCATCGAATCCGGTCATTGGCGTCCGTTCTTGGAGCCCCCTCGGGTAAAAAAGATCCGTGCTGCAACCCGATCAAAGTAGCTGCCCACTCCCCATCCGGCAATTCCCGGTGGTCAGGTTTTTGGCTGAGCCAGCCAAGGCAACGGACGCTTGAACACGCCGCAAACCTTGTAGGAGCCTGGCTTGCCGGCGATAGGCGGCAAACGCAGGCATCACTCCGCCGTCGACGGTTTCTCCCACAAATTGATCCCGCCTTCCTGGGCGAAGCGGTCGATTTGCGCCAGTTCTTCCTGGGTGAAACTCAGGTTCTTCAGCGCCCCGACGTTCTCGATGATCTGCTCCGGCCGGCTCGCGCCGATCAGTGCCGAGGTCACCCGTGGGTCGCGCAGGGGCCAGGCCAGCGCCAATTGCGCCAGGCTCTGGCCACGACGCTGGGCGATCTCGTTCAGCGCCCGGACGTGGCCGATGTTCGCCTCGGACAAGTGCGACGCCTGCAGCGAACCGCCACCCGGACGATTGACCCGCGCATCCTGCGGGATGCCATTGAGGTATTTGCCGGTCAGCAGGCCCTGGGCCAACGGGGTAAAGGCAATCACCCCGGTACCCAGTTCCTCGACGGTGTCCAGCAGGTCTTTTTCCACCCAGCGGTTGAGCAGGTTGTAGGCCGGCTGGTGAATCAGCAGCGGCACTTTCCATTCCTTCAACAAGCCCGCGATCTCGCGGGTTTTCACCCCGGAATACGACGAGATGCCGATATACAGCGCCTTGCCCTGCTGTACGGCGGTGGCCAGGGCGCTGGCGGTTTCTTCCAGCGGGGTGTCCGGGTCGAAGCGGTGCGAATAGAAGATATCCACATAGTCCAGGCCCAGGCGTTGCAGGCTCTGGTCGAGGCTGGCGAGCACGTATTTGCGCGAACCGCCGCCCTGGCCGTAAGGGCCGGGCCACATGTCCCAGCCGGCCTTGCTGGAGATGATCAGCTCATCGCGGTAGTGCTTGAAGTCTTCGCGCAGCAGGCGCCCGAAGTTGATCTCGGCGCTGCCGTAGGGCGGGCCGTAGTTGTTCGCCAGGTCGAAGTGGTTGATGCCCAGGTCGAAAGCGGTGCGCAACAGGGCGCGCTGGGTGTCGATCGGCGTGCTGTCGCCGAAGTTGTGCCACAGTCCCAGGGACAGCGCCGGCAACACCAGCCCGCTGCGTCCGACGCGGCGGTAGGGAATGGAGTCGTAGCGGTTTTCGGCAGCTTGGTAAGTCATCGAATCCTCTCTCGGTGGGCAGTTTCAGCGAAGTTGTCCAGCATACGCCGAACTCGGACCACCGCCGACAGCGGTTCTATCCCTGGCTGAAACCTTTCATGTGCTCAAAGTCTCGCTGATCCAGTCCGCGAATACCCGCACTCGCTGCTACATCTGCCGGTTCTGCGTATCCCTGCGCTGACGCAGATGTTCCGGCGGATCGGGCTGGAGCATTTGCAGCAGGTCAGCGGTCGTTGAGGCGGCAGGTTTCGATCTACAGTGTTAGTAAGGGATGAGCGTCTGGGTCGAGCGATGTGTGACGTTCAGAATTGCCTTCGCGGGCAAGAGCCCATACGGGTCAGTCAGCCTGGATACCCACCTGTGGGAGCCGGCTCCTACAGATCGGGATTGGGGCTAACAGACAACGCAGCCCTGGAGGACACATCATGCACACCGCCATCATCCTCGCCATCGGCCTGATCCTGCTTGGCGGCACATTGTTCTTCGGTCAGCGCCTGGGTATCGGCCGGCAAATCCTCGGCGTCGGCTTTCTCGGCATGTGGTTGCTGGCGACGATCGTCAACGGCGCCATCGGGGTGATCACTGCCCACCAGAGCCTCCTTTCGGAGTTGATGATCGGGCTGGCGGTGTTCGGGCTGCCAGCCATCGCCATGGCCTTGTTCATGGTGCAGAACAAGGCCTGAACCGGTGCCTCAACGCACCAGGTGGAGAAACTGCAGGTGCCGTTCGTACTGGTCGAGGATGTCGTTGATGATCTGCTCCTTGCTGTAACCCATCAGGTCATAGTCCTGGCTGCCTTCGCGCAGGTGCACCTCGGCGCGGTGGTAGCGGCGGTTTC
>JACXTT010013305.1_pt1 | contig 10854 bp, 10 predicted proteins | sample 9270951 | NCBI WGS metagenome assembly JACXTT01 (sample SAMN15532306, study PRJNA645909) | rock metagenome | isolation source: weathered quartz diorite | place: Puerto Rico | collected 2017-06-21
CAGGAACCTTAAGGCCGAGCGTCGTATCTGGATGCAACAAGTCTGCGGGTGGCCGCACCCTATCACGGTGGTTCAACGCAGCCTGCTTTGTTGCTCCACCTGTCTATGGTTTCGGAAACGAGCCGCGGGTGGATTCGAGTCTCCGGCAGGATGGTGTTAAGAACTTCGACTTCTCGGTGTTCAAGAGGACGACCTTCGGGCCGGGGGAACGGATGAACCTCGAGTTCCGGACGGAGTTCTTCAACATCTTCAACCACCCACAGTTTGCCGCCCCGAATACGTCGTGCGTGCCATTTCAAGCTTCGCCCACGGCACCAATAATATGCAGCACGCCTGCCACGGGGAGTAACTTCGGGGTCGTGACCAGCACGCTCGGCAATCCGCGGCTCATCCAGTTCGGGTTGAAGTTTGCGTTCTAAGGTTGTTGTTAGGGGGAGTGGATGCCTTCTTGGCATCCACTCTATCCCGTCCGCTTGCGCTTTGCCTTTCATGATCTTGCTTACCCGATTCCCCGTGTCATGACTGTGATAGCCTACATTTGCGATACGAGGAGCGGCGCAAGAGAATGGTTCGGCGGATCACGCGGCGCGGTTTTCTGAATTTCTCAGCGGTTGCGTCCGTAGCGGCTGTCGCGGGTCCCATATTCGATGTCAAACTCCCACGTGGGTTGGACTTCACTCTCCAGAACTCGCCCACACGCGCGAAATACCTCATTGAGACCATGCCTGGCGGCGTCGCCTTGTTCGATTACAACAACGACGGTCTACTCGACATTTTCCTGGTAAATGGTGGGCGTGTGACCAGCCCGATGCAACTTCCAGAAAAATTTGATCGTGGAAACCCGCGTTACTGGAATCGCCTTTATCGCCAAAATAAGGATGGTAGCTTCACTGATGTGACCGAAGCGGCCGGCCTGGCAAACGCTGGCACAGGCAACTACGGGATGGGTGTTGCGATCGGCGACTACGATAATGACGGCTACCCGGATCTGTACGTGACCAGCTATGGTAAAAATATTCTTTACCACAATAACGGCGACGGAACCTTTACGGACGTTACGGCCAAGGCGAGAGTTGCCGGTGGCGGCTGGTCCGTCTCGGCCGGGTTTTTCGATTTCGACAACGACGGCCATCTAGATCTTTTTGTTACCCGTTATATGGAATGGGACACCGGGCATAGCAAAACCTGCGGCGGCGCCTGGCACACCTATTGCCCGCCCGCGGAATTCCCCGCCACTACGAACTTCCTTTACCGCAATCGGGGTGATGACACTTTCGAAGATGTCAGCGAGAAGTCCGGCATTACAGTCAAAAAGGGCCGCGCCCTGGGAGTGGCATTCGCCGACTATGACGACGATGGCTTCACGGACATCTTCGTAGCCAACGACGGCATGGAACAATTCCTCTTCCACAACAATGGCAACGGAACGTTCACCGAGTGCGCTCTCGAATCCGGCGCCGCGCTCTCAGTTGACGGGAAGCCCCTCTCCGGCATGGGCATTGTCTTTCAGGATTACGACAACGACGGCAAGCCGGACATTCTTGTGACGGAGCTGCCACGGGAAATCTACGGCCTCTATCACAACGACGGCGGGGGATTTTTTACTAATCAGAGCTTGGAGACGGGCCTGGGCGCGCTGACGGCGGGCAGTTCGGGCTGGGGCGTGGGACTTGAAGATCTGGATAACGATGGATGGAAAGATTTGCTCGTGGCGCAGAGCCACGTGCTGGACAACGTCGAGGCGATAGATCACTCGCTGCATTATCTGGAACCGCCGCTGCTCGCGTTGAATCACAATGGGCGTTTTGAATGGGCGGAGTCTGGAATTACAATTCCAGTTGCTGGGCGCGGGCTGGCGTTCGGTGATTTGAACAACGACGGCTGGATGGATGCGGTGATAACCGTGCTCGGTGGGCATCCGGTGGTTTTGATGAATCACGGGGGCAAGCAGCATTGGCTGACAATCACGTTGCAGGGCACTCGAAGCAACAGAGACGGATTGGGCGCACGAGTACGGGTGAACGGGCAGACGCGATTTGCGACGACCGCGGGAAGCTATCTTTCGGCGAATGACAAGCGGCTGCACTTTGGGCTGGGAGATGCAGTGACGGCGGACGTCGAGGTGAGGTGGCCTTCGGGAACGAGGCAATCGTTGAAGGGCGTGAAGGCGGATCAATTTTTGGAAATACGCGAAGCGGAGCAATCGTGATACACGGGATTCTATTTTTTTTGCTGAGCTTGCAGGATGTTTCCGCCGAAGGCGCGCGGCACATGCAGGCGGGAGTAGATGCGCACAAACAGGGGCGATTTGACGTTGCCATCGCAGAGTTTCGCAAGGCGACAGAGACGGACCCGAATCTTGCGGAGGCGTTTCTCAACCTCGGCGAAGAGTTGATGCAGACGCACGATTACGCCGACGCGATCCTTCCGCTGAAGCGCACGTTGGAACTGAGCCCCGATCTCGAGACGGCGCACTTGCAGCTTGGGTACGCGCTGCTGGCTCAGGGTTACGCCGCAGAGGCGATTCCGCACCTGGAGCGCGTGCACGCGCTGGAGGCGTTGGGGATCGCGCAGATCGAAACGGGACAGTACAGGGAAGCGCTTGCGAATCTGAGCGCGGCGCTGGCGAAGCGTCCGCAGGATCCCGACCTGCTTTACTACCTGGGACGCGCGAGCGGCTTGCTTTCGAAACGCGCGGTGGACACTTTGATGGCGGCGTATCCGGATTCAGCGCGGGCGCATCAGGCGATGGGGGAGAATTATTTTGTGCTGCGGCAGATGCCGCAGGCGGAAAAAGAATACGAGGAGGCGCTGCGGCAACGCCCGGATATTCCGGGGTTGCAGCTGGAATTGGGATTGGTTTATGCAGGCGCCGCGCAGTGGAACAAGGCGGAAGAGGCGTTTCGGGCGGAGACGAAGAGGCAGCCGGGCAACGCGGAGGCCGCGTACCGATTGGGCGCGGTGCTGCTGCAGCAGGGGAAAGCGCGCGAGGCGCGCGTGGAGTTGGAGCGCGCGAACAAATTACAGCCGGATATGCCGGAGACATTGTATTCGCTCGGTAAAGCTGCTTCGGTTGAGGGCGATGCAGGGCTTGCGGAAAAATCTTGGACTCGGCTGCTCACGATCGAGAACGACACTTCGCTCGCGGCGCAGGCGCATTTCGGGTTGGCAAGTCTCTATCGCAAACAAGGAAATGCAGCGAAGGGGCAACACGAAATGCAGGAGTACAAGAGATTGCAAGATAAGGTCCCTAAAGCCCGAAATCCACCGAGCTAGGGCGATGCTTAGAAGCAGGCACGGAAATAGCTCGAGAAAATTGAGGCCGGTTACGCAGCGGTTACGCGGGCTCTAATAGGATCTTATCTCAGTACCTTTAGATTGAATGGTGCCGGCGGTGGGAATCGAACCCACGGCCTAGGGATTATGAGACCCTCGCTCTACCACTGAGCTACGCCGGCATAACGCAATTCTTTATGCTACGGATTCGCCTCCGAATGTGTCAAGGAGTCGTAGCCAAGTCGAGGACCATGAACGGGCACTGGGAGTGGCACGCAACCAGAACCGCTGAATAATAATGCCGGAACTGATTCTCAGGCCTGTTTTAGGATGCATAACAGTCCATTCGCTTCATCCCGGCAACGGAGGGAGGTTTGCCTTGATCGGTCGTGCTTTCAGTTGAGTCCTATCAATTTTAGTACTACCGTACCGTTGACCCCCAAAGTCCAAAAATCTACTCTAATCTAGATCGAACACTGTCCCACCTATCACGGTAGGCGAAAGCTTATCGAAACGGTGAAACGGGAACGTGTGTATCGATTAGGTACAGGCTCATAGCCTATCCTGCTTGACATTGGTGCGCTGAGATATAGACTCACTCCGGGGTTATACCTTATCCCGGAGGCGCGATGTCACGCAGACTAACGGTTATCCTACTGGCCATGCTGGTCTTGGTCGGGGCAATGAGCCTTAAAACGGTGGTCGTCACCCATGGTGACGGCTCCGTGATCATGGCAAACGGTGGAGCTCCACTTCCACCTAACCCATGGAAGAATGGTGGCGCACCGCTGCCACCGAATCCTTGGAAGAATGGCGGCGCACCGCTACCGCCGAATCCTTGGAAGTAACGGCTTGCTTTCCGCAAAGCTAGGCTGAAGAACACTCGGAAAAGCCAGGCCGTAGATAGGCTAAGACGTGCCTGGTCCATTCGAATACATTGTATGGTTCCTGTGCACCCTCCTCGAAGCAAGCGTGGTGGTGTGTTCGATCGTTAAGGGTTCGTTCCGGCGTTATCTCACCCTCAATGTCTACATGCTTGCAGCTTCCTTCGTCAATATTGCGCGCTTCAAGATTCTCCTCACGTATGGCTATAAGTCGCTGGAATACGGATACTTTTACTACTACTCGGATCTGCTCCTGACCATAGCGCTCTACTGCGCTCTGATGGGCCTGTACTCTTACGTTTTTGAAGAGATGGGTGCTGAGCAGTACGTGCGCCTGGGTGCAGTGCTACTTCTTCTAGGCACAGCAGGATTTTCTTTCGCGGTCGTCCAACAATATTCCACACGCATCTTGAGCCATTTTGTCCTGGAGGCCTCGCAAAATCTGTACTTCGTAGGGCTGGTACTGACCTACGTTCTGTGGGGCGCAATGCTCAAACTGCGTGAAACGCGCACACGCCTGATTCAACTGGTTCTCGCCCTTGGCCTCTATTTCAGCGTCTTTGCGGCCAGTTATGCCCTGCGAAATCTTTATGCCAGCCTGGATGGTGTTTGGCCTTATCTCATCCCAATTTCGGGCTGTCTCTTGCCGCTAGCTTGGACTTATGCCTTTTGGCGGATTCCTGAAGATGCCCGCATCACTCCGTCCCGCCTTGCGGCGGTGCCGCGATGATGGCCGCTTTCATTCTCGTTTGCTCGGTTGTCACGCTGCTGCAGTTCTTCGTGTGGTACTGCCGCTCGCTCATTGCAGCGTCCGCAAAGGAGGCTCTGTCTCCTGAGGTGCGGGACGTCACGGGCATCGCCCGCGCGGCTTCCGGGGAAGACTTCGCGCGCGTGATGCAGCTCTTGCAGCTGTGTCCGGAGCGCCCAGAAGACCGCGGCAGCATCCAGGCCGTCGGCACTTACTTTGGCCTTCTGAATTTCTTGCGCGCAACGTTGGCGCGCGTGGTTCCGTCGATGCGTGCCTGGACAGAATCGGAGCGCGGTAGTTGCGCTTATTTTGCCGCTATCGCCCTCGAGCGCCGCATCGCCTTCAGTCGCGGTATGCTTGCGCAGCAGATGGAAAGCTAACGCCTCGAACCGCAGTCGGGCGGGCCCGCTGGTGTCTCTTTCGCTACAAACTCATTCTGCTAATTGAGCGCTCTTCCGCGGCGTGCTAATCTTATAGTGTTCCCTCCTCGCCGGAGTGGATGCGTCCGCAGCGCAAAACTTACCGGTGACTAAAACATGCTTGCAGTGTGGCGCGGTACTTCCGTCAAGCGTACGCTCCTGTCATTTTTGTGAATCTTCATTTACAGCCGATTTTTCGTCCGAGGAGCGTTTCGCGCCTGCCGGCGCGCGGCGCGATCTTGCTTCAAGCGCTAGCGCCAGCCTGAACGGCGGCGAAAACCGAATCCTTCGCAATTCGAGCGAACATGAGATGGAGCAAGGCGCCGCTTGGCGCGGTGAACTCGCTCAGCGCTTGAACGCCTACCGAACGCGGCGGCGAAAACTTGCCCCGAATGTCGCACAGTCTCAGTTTGCGTTCGAAGAACCTCCGCGAAAAATACCCTCCGGTGCTTCCGCTGCTGTCGCGGAACCCCTCATTTCCGAGGAGGAAGACTTTTCTTTTTCCATCGCGATTGGCCGCCCTTCCAAGAAGCTCGTCCAGGAAGGATCTCGCATGGTGATCGATGTATCTGTGCCATCAGAAGAAGAAACAGGCTCGCACAATCAGGCACAGCCGGAACAAACGATTCCGCAGCCCGGTCTGTACCCAGTGGCACCAATCGATGACCGCCGCCTGGCAGGATTGGTTGATCTGGGTTGCTTGTTGTTTGCCTACGGTGGCTTCTTAATGCTCTTTGGCTCCCTCGGCGGGCAGTTCACGCTGAGCAAGCTGACTGCAGTTGTCTACACGACGACATTCGCCATCGTCTATCTGCAATACTTCGCTCTATTCACAATTTTCGGAGGTACAACGCCGGGCATGATGCTGAGAAACTTGCAAGTGACTAGTTTCTCAGGGGAGCCTCCTACGCCCAGGCAAATGCTCCTGCGCAGCTTGGGATACATGCTTTCCGCAGGAACCTTTTTCCTCGGCTTCCTTTGGTCGATGTGGGACGAGGACCAGCTTACCTGGCACGACCGGCTTTCGCGTACGTATCTGAGCACTTCGCAGACGTTTGCCGACATGCCGGCTTCCAGCGTCGCGCACGGGCGCTGATTCTTCGTGAATAATTCCACTCCGCACGGAGTAGCTGACGGCTGGAAATTTGAGATACAAAATTTGTTTCTCTGCCCGAGCGAATGGCTGCTAGTCCGCACCGCATTCGCGGGCAATTCGAATCATGGCGGTGAGACTGCCCCGCACATCCTCCTCCGTAGTCGCCCAGGAAGAGACGCTAATGCGCATCGCCGTCTTGCCCTGCCAGACCGTGCCCGCACACCAGCAGGTGCCATCCTCCTGGATGCGTCGTATCACTTCGCGGGTCACGTCCGGGCTGCCGAAGGACACCAATATTTGATTGATGACCACATTATTCAACACTGCGAATCCTGCTTCCCGGAGGCCTTGCGCGAACCGCTGTGCATGAGCGCACGTCCGCTCGATCAGCGCGCACAACCCGGAGCGGCCCAGCGATTTTAGAGCCGCCCACAATTCCACCCCTCGCGCCCGCCTCGACGCTTCCGGCGTGTGATGCATCGGTTCCCGGCGCGAACCAGGTTCGAGATACGCCGCAGTGATACCCATCGACGCACGCAACGCAGCCTCGTCCCGCACGATGGCCAAGCCGCTGTCGTAGCCGACGTTAGGCCACTTATGCGCGTCGGTGGCCCAGGAATCAGCCTTCTCGAAACCGTGGGTAAGATGTTCGTATCGCGGGGACACCCGCGCCCACAAACCGAATGCCCCGTCCACGTGAACCCAAGCCCCCTGTTCGTGCGCCCATGCGCAGATCTCTTCGGCTGGATCAAACGCGCCCGTGTTCACATTTCCCGCCTGGATGCACACAATGGCTCGTTTGGAAAGTCGATGCAGTTTGTCCTTACGCATGCGTCCCTGGTTGTCTGCTTCAATGGTGGTCACGCGCTTCCGTCCGAAACCTGCCAGGCTCAACGCTTTAAGGATGGAGGCATGCACCTCTGCTCCAACGACTACTTCGATAGGCGGCGCACCGAACATTCCGTCCTCGATGACGTTCCACCCCTCACGTGCAAGAAGCGTCTGCCGCGCGGTCGCGAGTGCCGTGAAATTCGCCATGGTGGCGCAAGTGACCAATCCTCCCGCGCAATTCGCCGGCAATCCGAGGGCTTCACAAACCCATCGGAGAACGACCTCCTCCAGTTCCGCCGCAACGGGTGACATCACTCGGAGTGCCGCATTCTGGTTCCACGCCCCAGCCAACCAGTTGGCAGCCAGCGCCGCAGGCAGCATGCCACCATTCACGAAGCCGAAATAACGTCCACCGGTCGTTGTCACCGTGGCAGGGGAGCCCAGTTCGTCGAGCCTTGCAATCACTTCACTTGGCTCGCCGGGTGAGGATGGAAAAGGTTCGTGCAACTCGGCGAGTGCAGCCATGGCGGACTCTGAAGGAGCTACTCTTCGATGGCCCGCGGCGCGGACGTATTGCTGCGCCCGCTCTGCCGCAAGAGTTAGAACATCGCGGCTCTGCGATTGCTGCCTTATTCTTGTGTCGGTCGCCATTCGGTTCTTCCTTTCTAATTTGCTCGCGCGATTTCCCGCACGTGAACACAGCCGTGCGGCGAAAGGCTTGCTTCACCGCGGTTCGACTACCTTATTCAATTATTGTGGGAATGAAAGAGCCGAATTGTCCGCTTACTTCTTCGAGACTGCTTCGTCGGAAGCAATCTTGCCGTCGCGGATGAAGATGATGCGGTGCGCGTGCTGTGCAATGTCGTGTTCATGCGTAACAAGAATAATCGTGTTTCCCTGCCGGTAGAGATTCTCGAAAAGCGCCATGATCTCTTCGCCGGTTTTCGAATCGAGATTTCCCGTGGGCTCGTCCGCAAGCACGATCGATGGCGAATTCACCAGCGCGCGCGCAATGGCCACGCGTTGCCTCTGTCCCCCGGAAAGTTCGTTCGGCTTATGAGTCATGCGGTCCAGCAAGTCCACGTGTTGCAGGGCCTTCTTCGCTTTTTCAATCCGTTCTTCGGCCGGCGTGCCGTTGTAAATCAGCGGCAATTCCACGTTGTGCAGCGCCGTCGCGCGGGGCAGCAGATTAAAGGTCTGAAACACGAAGCCAATTTCCTTGTTCCGGATGTAGGCGAGTTCATCGTCGTCCAGATCGCTCACCAGCCGGCCCGCCAACCAGTATTTTCCGGAGCTTGGCGAATCCAGGCAGCCGATCAGATTCATCAGCGTGGACTTGCCCGATCCTGAAGGACCCATGATGGCGACGTATTCGCCTTTGCGAATCTCCACATCCACGCCGCGCAGCGCGTGCACCTGCTCTGCGCCCATTTCGTAAACCTTCGCCAGCGCTTCCGTTTTGATGACGACGCCAGAGCTAACCAGGTCTTCCCGGTACGAATCCGTGGCTGGAGTTTCAACGGGCATTCGGATCTCCCTCGTCCTTTGGCTGCGCGTCAGCTCTGCTGATCGTCCTGTTTCTTCGGGGCACTGTTGTCCACCTTAATCTGGGACTCGGGTTTCAAGGTGCGCAGTGCCTTGTAGCTGCCAACCACGATTTCATCGCCGGGCTTCAAGCCCTTGGTAATCTCGATGTCCGTGACGCCGGCGATACCAGTCTCGACCGGCCGGAATATGGCCTTCTTTGCGTTGACGACGAATACGCCCTGCACTTCATCCTTTTTGGGATCGCCCGGTGCCGGAGGTGGAGGCGCGGCCAGCGTCACGCCCGAGCCGCCTTGATTCTTTGCATTTTTGGCGGCTTCTTCCAAATCCTTGCGCGTCCGCACGGCCAGCGCTTGAATCGGAATGGCCACGACGTTTTTTCTTTCCGCGGTCTTGATCTTGGCCGTCGTCGAAAGCCCGGGCCGCACGTTTTCCGGAGGATTCGAGAGCGTTACCACCACCTTGAAGTCCTTTGCCTCTTGCGTACTTGTGGTGGTCTGCGTGGTCGTCAGTCCGGAGCTGCGCAGCACGGCTTGCGAACCGATCTCCGTTACTTTGCCCTTGAAAATTTTCCCGGGCACCGCATCAATCGTCACATCTGCTTCTTGTCCCATCTTCACGTTGACGATGTCCGTCTCGTCGACCTTGACTTCCGCCGTAACCACCGACATATCCGACAATGTCATCAGGAAGCTGCCGTTCGAATTCTGAATGCCGGGCACCACGTACTCCCCCAGCCGCACCGGCAAGTAGCTCACGATCCCGTTGATCGGTGAAACGTAAGCGGTCTTCTGCAAAACGTCCCTTGCTCTTACCAGCACTGCTTTGGTCTGATTCACTTGCGAGCGGGTCTGATCGAGCTGAGCCTTCAGTGACTGCATCCGCGCCTTTGCCGAATCCACCGCCGCCACCGCTCCATCATATGCGGTCTTGCGTTGGTCGAATTCCTGCTTGGGAATCAACCCGTCCTTGAAGAGCCCCTGTCCGCGGTCAAAATCCAGCTTCGCTTTTTCCAGATTCGCTTGTTGCGAAACAAGATCCGACTGCGCTGCTTTGTAGCTCGCTTCCGCCGCCTGCACCGCGGACTCCGCTGAGATAATCGTCGCGGACTGTGCCTGCACATCGGCGTTAGCCTGCACGTTCTCTTGCAACAGCAGTTTGTCGCCCTTCTTGATGTGGTCGCCTTCCTTGACCAAGATCTCGGTGATCCGTCCAAATCCCTGCGCCGTCACGTTTGTGTATGTCGTTGGCTTCACTTCCCCCGAAGCCGTCACCAGCGACACCAGGTTATCCTGTGTCGCCACCTTGGCCGTCTGGACGGTAACCACACCCTTGTTCGCCTGGTTTACGCTGAAGAGAACGATGCCGCCTAGTACTACAACGGCCCCGACGCCAATCGCCACTTTGTGCCACGTCTTCATCTGATTCCCCTTCAATCCACTTCATTTGCAGTTGTATTTTCTGAGTTCCCGCAGCGGACCAGCTGCGCGGGGACACAAATGTCTCGCTCACTGCCTCTACCGTACATACGCCCTTACGGGTCGAAATGTTTCGCTGGAGGGCTACTCCATCTTCGCAGTCCGGGCTTCGAAGCAGGGGACCTAAGGGAGCCGCATCTCCGACGCAGGCGCGGCTGGCCCCACTTGACATTCTATGTGCAAAGCAACGGAAATGGAAGATTTCCCGTCCCGCCGAGGCTGGACTCTCGCTGACAACCGACCCACTCCTTTGGACGTTAAGAGCGGCCAAATGTTCTGGTCGAATCGAAAGTTTCTGGCAAAAAAACCGCCCCCTTACGACGACACGTTTGATGCTATACTCGAGCAATTCGGCCGCTACTTCCAGGCCGATCCGTCCGCGGAGAGGTGGCAGAGCGGCTGAATGCGGCGGTTTGCTAAACCGTTGTACGCGCTAAAACGTGTACCGGGGGTTCGAATCCCCCCCTCTCCGCCAGATTTACCTAACTGCATCTAGCGTCGAAACTGCCGACTTCTCGCACGAACAACTTCTACATCGAGCGCGAACCTTCGAGCCTTCCTGGTTGCACAGTAGTTG
>JACXTT010013306.1_pt1 | contig 10853 bp, 7 predicted proteins | sample 9270951 | NCBI WGS metagenome assembly JACXTT01 (sample SAMN15532306, study PRJNA645909) | rock metagenome | isolation source: weathered quartz diorite | place: Puerto Rico | collected 2017-06-21
GTGACCGTGGAGATTGCCGAGGTGGCGGAGGGCGCGCCCCATCTGATGGATTGAGCGGGTGAAAAAAAACCCCTCCCGGATCGCCGGGAGGGGGTCGTTGTCGCTGGAACGTGGCTTAGTCGTCGAGGTCGGCGACGCGGGGGGCCGAGCTGACCTTGAACTCACTCGGGTCCATGACCCTGTTCTCGCCGGGATAGGCTCGCGTAAACCCGGTCGCCTCGTACCAGTTCAGATGGTTGACGATGTTCGGGTCTTCGGCGTCGGGCTTGGTCAACTTGCCGGCGAAGATCTCCCGCTTCTTCTGAACCCAGGCTGCCTTCAGTCGCTCGACCGGATTGCTGCTCGGGGCGTTCGATGCAACGGTCGTGCCCGACGTGTTCGCCGCGATCGTATTGCCGCCGCTGTCCACGTCCAGCGGGATCTCGTTCGGCAGGTGGTTGACCGGATCGAAGCTGGACTTCGGCGGCTTACCCTTGACGAAGGCGGTCCGCATCGGCGACGCCACGAGGTCGTACTGGTTCATCGGCGTCAGACCTAGGATCTGCTCGATCGTCCGCGTCATGTTGACCTGCGTGTAGTAGGTGTGGTCGGTGGGTCCGCCCTGCACCGCGTAAGGGCTGATGACGTAGGCGGGGCCGCGGTGGCCGTCGACGTGGTCGACGCCGTTCTGCGCGTCGTCTTCCTCCATGAAGATCGCCGACGAGGACCACACCTTGCTGTGGCTAACGTAGTCGATGATGCGGGCGACGGCGAGGTCGTTGTCGGCCTGCTGGGCTTGGGCACTCGGGGGACCGCCGGTGTGGTCGTCTATGATCCACAGGATGCTCAAGGCCGGCACCTTGTCGGCCTCGAGGTCCTTGTTGAAGTCCTGCACCCACAAGTCGACTCGGAACTGGTCGGGGATGTTCAGATCGAACTGCGGGAAGTTCTTGATGAGGTAGTTCGAAACGGCCGGGATGGAGCATTCCGCCTGGACCGTGTTCTGGTAGTACAGCGTCGGCTCCTTGCCCGCCTCGAAGGCCAGCGCGTCGTCGTAGAACTGGCGCCAGCTCGGCTCGTTGGTCGTGCCGTCGGGGTTGTTGAAGAAGTCGTTTTCCACGTACTCGCCGTAGATCTTGACCGATAGACCGGCCTTCGCCGCATTGGACCAGAAGAAGCCCTTGTCCGTGTAGGCCAGCGCGTCGCCGGCGTTGCCGCCGGGATAGCTGCGTATCCAGTACGGCGACTGGATGTCGTCGGCGTAGGGCGCCATGCCTTCGGAGATCCACTGGTGACCGTCGGCCGACTGGCGGCTCGGGTCGTAGAAATTGTCGAAGAGCGGGAAGCGCTTCACCAGCGCATGCGCGTTCGGCGTGACCTTGCCGCCGAACACCGCCAGCGAGGCGTCGCCATTGCCGGCAGCCACGTCGCCCAGGACCTGATCATAGGTGCGGTTCTCGCGGATGATCAGGAACACATGCTTGATCGGCGACGGATCGCCGATCCGGGCCGGGATCGCCTGCGGTTTGGCCTCCCCCTCGCCACGGCCGGCGGCCCTGATGTTCTGCTTCAGGTCCCAGTGGTTGTTCTCGTAAACCTGCTTGGTCATCGCCTCCAGCGTGCCGCGATCCGGCACGGGGACGATGCTGACGGTGCCGTTGTCCTGGTGGGTGTTGTAACTGGAGACGCCGTAGTCGGTCTCGAACGAGTTGCGCGCGCCGATGCCCTTGTCGTTGGCGACGATCAGCACGCGGTTGACCTTGTCCAGCACCACCGAACTCGGGGCATAGGCCACCGGGATCATGCCGATGACCGGCTTCTCCGCATCGTCGCTCAGGTCGACGACCCCAATCGCATTGGCGTTGTAAAGCGCGACGTAGGCGAGGCCGTTCCCGGCGTCGACGGCGATCGAGTTCGGCGCAGCGCCATAGGCGGGATGGTCCTGGCCCGGCACCGAGATCGGCAGCCCGACGTCGATCGTCCGGACCACCTCGCTGGTGGCCGTGTCGATGACCGAGATGGTGTCACTATAGGCGTTGGCGACCAGCAGGGCCCGTCCGAAGAACGCCATCCCGGTCGGATGCAGGCCGGTCGAGATCGTCTTGGTCACCTGCATCGACTTCAGATCGACCACGGAAACCGTACCCGTCGTCGCGGAGCCGACGAACGGGTCGGCGACGATCGGCGTGCCGGCGGAGTAGATCTGGAAGTCCGTCGCCGTGGCGGCCCGGCCACCCTCGTTGCTGACGTACGCGGTCGTGCCGGCGCGGTTGATCAGGATGCTGTGCGGCGCGTTGCCGACGCGGATCTGCGTGCCCTGCACCGGCGGCTGCGCGGTCAGGTCGATCTTGGCGAGCGTGTTGTTCTGGTTGAGCAGCGCGTAGGCGCTCTTGCCATCCTTGGAGAATGCGACGCCGCCCGGATAGGACGTGCTCGGTGAGTAGAACGTACCGCAGAGACGGCCGTAATCGCCGATCGGGCTGTTCGGGAAACAGTTGATGAAGGAATTGTTGGGCGGCACGCTGACGTAGGCGTGGTCGCTCAGCAGGCCCTGGTCGGAGACCTTGGCGATGGCGACGTTGCTGCTGTCCTGGCTGAACATCAGGTACTTGCCGTCCGCCGAATAGGTGATGCCGCTGTAGCTGCCGTAGGGATCCACTCCCAGCGTCGCGTAATTCTGCAGAATCTGCCCGGTGCGCGTGTCGAAGACTTCGACGGCCTGCGACCCGCTCATCGTGAGGACGGCTGCCGTGTGAGTAGCGCCATTGGGATTCAGCGCAACGGCCTTGGCGCGAACCCGGATGCCGAGGTCGACTTGAGTGCCGGCCGGGGTGATGACCTGGCCATTGCCCACGACCCATGAGCCGTCCGCCTGAGGGCCGGTGACGTAAGTCGGGTACGGCTCCGACGGATTGGCAAACGCCGGGACGCTCAGCCCCGTCGCTAGCAGGCCGGCGAGCGGACGCAAACGGTTGATTCGAGAATTTTTTCTGGACATTGATCGAGCCCCCCTTGGATATTGGCGCGCGCGATCAAGCTACAGACGGGCGATAACGCACTGATGACGATCGGGAGACATTTCCGATGCGTTTACTGTTTTTCTCGTGACTTGTAACGCACTTGCCTCTACCGCAGAGCAAGTGTGTCTTTATCGTGACGACGTGGTCATCGCGTCGTTCCGGAAAGGTCGGGTTGCCTGAGCCCGATCACGACCGGGCGATACCAGGGTCTGGTTCCGAGGCTTCGTCGAGGAGCGCGCGCAGGGGCCCCAGCCAGGGTTCGTAGCGTCGCCAGCGCGCGACGGAGTTGCGGTTGATCGGCTGCCGGGTCTGCCACTTGCTCGGGGTCTTCACGGCCCGGGGATTGCGTTCGGGGCGCAGGCATGCATCGTTCCACGCCAAACCGCAGGCCGCGATCATCCGCCGGATCACGGGCTCGGGTGAGCGGGTCAGGTCCTCATAATCGATCTCGATGAAGCGATCCGCCGGCAGCACGCTGCGCCAGTGGTCGGTCAGTCGCTGGTAGCTGCGAAAATACGCGACCAGCTCAGGGCCGCCCGTCGGAAACGCCAGGCCCGGATGAAAATGGGTCTGGTGGATCGACAGCGCCGTGTCGACCGCAGTGCGGCGGCAATGGATGATGACTGCGCGCGGGAACGCGAGGTGGATCAGCCCGGCCCAGAGGAAGTTGAACGGCATCTTGTCGGTCACCCGCGCCGCCCGCGGCGCGACCGCGCGCAGCACACCGAGATAGTCTGCTGCTGCTTTGGTGAGGAACAGCACCTCGGGCGCGCTCTGCCGGTGCCATTGCGCCCCGCGCTCGTTCCAGAAATTCAGCTCGCCGCCGGCGCCGACCTCGGGATGGCTCGAGATGATCTGTTCAACGAGGGTGGTGCCGGACCGCGGCATGCCGACGATCAGTACCGGCATTGCATCGCCGCGGCCGAGTTCCGGCGCTCGCGCGATCAGTTCGGGCGCGCAGCGGGCGATCAGGCGGTCGACTTCGATGGCGAACGCGGCGGAGTCGAACGACGAAAAGCCCCGGCGCACGGTGTCAGCGGCGTCGAAATGCTGCATCGCCAAGGCGTAGTCGCGAAGATCTTCCGCCGCCTTGCCGAGCGCGAGGTGAAGTCGCAGGCGTTGGGCCGCTTCCAGCCCCGGCGTGGCGAGCGCGGCTTCCATTCGTTGCAGCAGACCGGCGTCATCGTTTGTGACAGGGCGACACCGGACAAGGTCGTAGTAGCTTCCCGCCAGCAGTGGCGCGATCGCGATCGCGCGCTCGAAGCAGTCGCGGGCCTGGTCGAAACGGCCGAGCTCGGAGAGCAGGTTGCCCAGCAGGTCATGGGCCAGCGCGTTCGTCGGATCGAGCGCCAGCGTCTTTCTCAAAACCTTTTCGGCTTCCTGATCGCGATCCTCGGTCAGCAGCGCCCGCGCCTTGCCGAGGCGGCCGAAGCTGGTCTTGGGCCCGGTCTGCGCCGCGCGGCGGAAACAGCCGATCGCCTCGTCGCGATGGCCCAGCGTGTAGACCAGGGCACCGGCCCGGAACCACGCCTCAGTCAACGAGGGGAGCAGCTCGGTGGCGCGGTCGTAGGCGACGATTGCACCGCCGATGTTGCCCAGCTTCTCCAGGGCGATCCCCAGGCGGAAATAGGCATCGGCGTAGCGCGGGTCGCTGGCGACGGCCCGCTGCAATGCCGCGACCGCATCCGCTACGCGGCCGACTTCGAGGCAGGCGAGGCCAAGATCGTGCTCGATGATGGGGCTCGATGGCTGCAGCAGCGCTGCTTCGCGCAACGGCGCGATCGCATCGGCCGGCCGCCCGGCACTGAGGAGCCCGGTGGCCAACGCAAGTAACGACGCCACCTGCTGCGGCTGGGGTGGGTTCGGAGACTGGGGCATGGGAAGGCCGTGGCGTCGGGACTGTAGCGTAGCGATCGGAATCGCCCGCGTCACTGTCGCCCGGCGAGTATCGATCAACGAGAAGAGCTTCGCGATCCGGAGCAGCGAGAGTCCGCAACGGCCCAGTCCGGATTGGGCGCGCGCCTCTCGATGTGGCGCGATCAGCCGACCGCGGTGCGCTTCTTCTTTTCGGGATCGTCGAACGGCAGCGTGTGCGCGCTTGCGGTCGCCTTCAGCTTCTTGCCGCGGATTTCGAGCTTCGCACCGTGTACAGCCGCCGAAGTATCGAGGCGCGCGATCGCCATCGATTTTTTCGTCAGCGGCGAAACCATAGAGCAGGTCACCACGCCGACCTTCCTGCCGCCCGCGTAGATCTCATCGCCCGCGTCGGCCGCGGTCGTGCCTTCGATCAGCACCCCGAAAATCCGGAAGCGTTCCCTGCCCTTGAGCCGGTAGTGCGCGTCGGCCCCGCGAAAGTCGGTCTTGCCGGGGCTCACGGTGAAATCGAGGCCCAGCTCCCACAACGAATCTCCCGGCGGGTCCTGCTCGAACGGGTACATCTGCGACATGTCGTACGGGTAGAAAAGCAAGTAGCTCTCGACCCGCAGCCAATCGAGCGTCGTGAAGCAGGCAGGCACGATGCCCAGCGGCTTGCCCTCGGCAAGGATCGTGTCCCAGATCAGGCCGGCGTCCTCGCCCTTGCAAAAGATCTCGTAGCCGCGCTCACCCGTGTAGCCGGTGCGCGAGATCGTGACCGGGCGGCCAAACAACGTCGCAGGCATGTGGTGGAAGTACTTCAGCTCGCGAATCCCGGGAACGCGCCGGGCCAGGAAGTCCACCGCGATCGGGCCTTGCAGCGACAGATCGTGCAGGTCGTCGTCGACGATCAGGGCAGCGTTGCGCCCGACCACCAGATTCGTCAGCGTCTCGTGGCCGGCGCCGCTGCCGTGCACGAACATCCAGGCGTTCGGTCCGGTCCGGAACAGCACGCAGTCGTCGATGAAATGACCGCTTTCGTTGAGCATGCACCCATAGGCCGACTTGCCCGGGTAGATCTTGGAGACATCGCGCGTCGTCGCGTAATGAAGCACAGTCGACGCATGCGGTCCCACCACGTACATCTTCTTCAGGCCCGACACGTCCATCAGGCCGGCTTTGGTGCGGATCGCGATGTGGTCCTGCGCGATGTCGTGTGAGTACGTCCACGCCGCGCCCATCCCGTTCCAATCCTCGAGCTTCGAGCCCAAAGCGCGGTGGCGGTCCTCCAGGACCGAATGGCGCCAGGTCAATGGCATCGGAGTCTCCTTCTCAGTACACGGCGAGGCGGTGCGTGACGTAAACGACGACGACACCCAATGCAAGCGCCAGATACGGCAGCACCCCCGCCCTGCGCTTCACCTGCGCGCCTTCACCCAGCTCCATCTCGTCGAGCATCGCGCTCGGGAACCGGCCTTTGTCTTGAAGATAGTGGCGGAATCCGAATATCGGCACGATCAGCAGCGCGAACAGCAGACCGGTCCTGAGCGTGCCCTCGCCGTACACGTCGGCGCCCATCCCGACGAACGCCAGGTTCACGAACGACAGCACGGTGCCGGCTGCGATCACCGCGGTGGGAGCCTTCCAGGGCCGTTCCTGATCGGGTCGATCCATCCGGTGGATCCAGCCTGCGTTCAGGTTCAGGAAGTTGAAGATCAGGTATCCGATGTTCGAGGCGCCCAGCACGAACACATAGTCGGACATCATCAGCAGGATCAGGTTGAACCCCAGGTTGGTCAGCATCGCATTGGTCGGCGCGCCGTGGGCGTTGACCTTGGACAGATAGCGCGGCAGCCAGCCGTCCAGCGAGGCCTGGTACAGCGTGCGCGAAGTGCCGGCCAGCGAGGTCATGATCGACAGCATGATCGCGAGGATCAGCATCACGACCACGATCCCGCCGACGATACGACCGCCGTGCACCATCCGCGCCATGACCGCCGCGACGCCGGCGCCGCTGTAGATGTCCGGCGCCAGCATCCCGCTGTACACCGCGGGCGTCACAACGTTGCCGGCGGCGTCCAGCTCGGCGGGCTTCAACAGGTCTCCCAACCCCAGGAAGCCCTGGAACGCGAACGGCACCAGCGTGTATGCGGCGACGCACAGCAGTCCGGAATAGAAGATCGCCTTGAACGTATCGACCTTCGGATTCTTGAATTCGCCCGTGTAGCACACGGCCGTTTCGAAGCCGTAGGTTGACCAACCCGCCAGAAACATGCCGCCGGCGATCGCGGTCCATCCCGCCAAATTCCACGAGCCCTCGATTACGTTGGCATGCGCGTCGTGCGCGATCGGCACGAGCGGCACGAAATTGGCCTTCACGATGTCCCCGGTGATCAGAGGCACCACGCCGATCAGCAGCAACGGGATCATCGCCGAGATGCCGATGATCTTGGTCGCGTTGGCCGAGCGCAGAATGCCGCCATCCTGGATCAGCTTGACGGCCACCAGAAGCACCGCGCCGAGTATCGCGACTGCGTTGATGCGGAACGTCAGGCCGGATTTGACGGCGCCCAGATCCAGCAGCGTCCACTGCCAGGTATTGATTACCGAGTCCGGCGCGAACAGGCCGGTCAATATGTAGCCGGCTGCCAGCCCGGAGCCGATCGACAGCACCGGAGACCAGGCGAAGCAGTTGCACCACACTGACAGCGGCGCCACGATCTTGCTGTACCGCACCCAGGCGATTGCTCCATACACGGAGGTGCCGCCCGACTTGTTCGGAAACAAGCCGGCGATTTCCGCGTACGTGAACGACTGGATGAAGCCCATCGCGATGGATGCCGCGAACACGAGCCACAGCGGCTTGCCAATGGTCGCGGCAACCCCGCCGATCGAGAACAGGACGAGCGGGGGTACGCCGCTGGCGACCCAGAACGCGCCGGTCCAGTCGATCCCGCGCGTCAGGCCGGACGACGCCGGTTCCGCCACCGGCTCTGAGGCGGCCATATTCGACTGTGCGCTACTCAACGGATTGCCTCCCCTCGGATCGAAGGATTATCGAGATGCGTTCTGCGCCGGAACAATGCTCACGAGTGGTTACCACCAAAGTATTATCGGCGTGCCTGCTGCAGGCGCGCCAACAACTGCTGGCGCGATTTTGGTGCGCTGCAAGCGCCCGTAATCGGGCACCCTCACCCCCGCCCCTCTCTCGCCTGCAGGAGGGGGAGTCCCGGTGCTAGGAGGCGGGCGGAAGACCGAGGCGCGACCAGATCGCCAGCGTCGGCTCGGCCAGGTTCATCGTGTAGAAGTGCAGCCCGGGCGCCCCTTCGGCCAGCAGCTGTTCGCACAGCGACGTAACCACGTCCAGGCCGAACGCACGGATCGACTCGCGATCGTCGCCGAAGCCCTCGAGTCGGCGCCGCATCCAACGCGGAATTTCGGCACCACAGGCGTCGGAGAAGCGCGCCAGCTGCGAGAAATTCGTGATCGGCATCACGCCCGGCACGATCGGCTCGTGCACGCCGGCGCGCCGCGCATCCTCCACGAAGCGCACGTAAGCGTCGGGGTTGAAGAAGTATTGCGTGATGGCTGAATCGGCGCCGGCGCGCATCTTGCGCACGAAGTTGGAAAGATCCTCGGCCGCGGTCCTGGCCTGCGGGTGCACTTCCGGGTAGGCGGCCACTTCGACGTAAAACGACCGATCCGTCTCGGCACGGACAAATTCGACCAAGTCGCTTGCGTAGCGAAATCGGGCCGAGCCGGCCGCCATCCCGGAGGGCAGATCGCCGCGCAGCGCGACCAGGCGTCGAATGCCGACCTTCTGGTACGTCTGCAGCAGCTGGCGAATCGACTGCTCGTTGCTGCCGATGCAGGAGATGTGCGGCGCGACCGGCAGGCCAGCCGCATGCATCTCGAGCACCGTGTTGACGGTTCCCTCGCGCGTGGAGCCGCCGGCGCCGTACGTGACGGAGAAGAAGTGCGGCCTGACCTGCGCCAGCCGCGCGCGTGCCGCGCGCAGCTTCTGCGCCGCCTCGTCGGACTTGGGCGGGAAGAACTCGAAGCTGAAAGTGCGTTCGACCTTATCCATCGCAAAGCAAGCGTTGTGAGATGCGAAGTGCCGCTTGTCAGCCCCGCCCTCGCACCAGCAGCCAGAGCAGCCCCGTCAGAACCGAATAGACGAGAGCGCCCAACACGCCGGTCCAGAAGCCGTGGACCTCGAAACCGCTCATCAGTCCCGACACAGCCCAGAACAGCAGCCCGTTGATCACCAGCAGGAACAGCCCCAGAGTCAGGATCGTCACCGGCAGCGTCAGCAGCACCAGCACAGGTTTGACCACCGCGTTGGCCAGACCCAGCAGCACGGCCGCCACCAGCACGGTGACCGTGTCACGCACCGAGATGCCCGGTACTACGTGCGCCACGATCAGCAGCGCCAGCGCGTTCAAAACCCAGTGCAGCAGCAGCCACATGGCCAGCTCCGATCCTGGTGAGGCGAGTTGATGGTCCGGCCTCGCGCCGGGTCAGTACCGATAGTGCTCGGGCTTGTACGGACCGGACTTGTCCACTCCGATATAGCGCGCCTGGGCATCGGTGAGCTCGGTCAACCGCACGCCGAGCTTCTTCAGCTGCAGCCGCGCGACCTTCTCGTCCAGGCGCTTGGGCAGCACATGCACGCCGAGCGGGTACTGGCGGCCGTTGGTGAACAGCTCGATCTGGGCGATCACCTGATTGGCGAACGAGGAGCTCATCACGTAGCTCGGATGGCCGGTCGCGCAACCCAGGTTGACGAGGCGGCCTTCGGCCAGCAGGATGATCCGCTTGCCGTCCGGGAAGATCACGTGATCGACCTGGGGCTTGATGTTCTCCCACGTGCACTGCTTCAGGCTGGCCACGTCGATCTCGTTGTCGAAGTGGCCGATGTTGCACACGATCGCCTGGTCCTTCATCCGGACCATATGCTCGTGCGTGATCACATGGAAGTTGCCGGTGGCCGAGACGAAGATGTCGGCCTTGTCGGCAGCCTCGTCCATCGTGACGACCCGGTATCCCTCCATGGCTGCCTGCAACGCGCAGATCGGATCGATTTCGGTGATCCAGACTTGCGCTGCCAGCGCGCGCAGCGCCTGGGCGCACCCTTTGCCCACGTCGCCGTAGCCGCACACGACCGCCACTTTGCCGGCGATCATCACGTCGGTTGCGCGCTTGATGCCGTCGACCAGCGACTCGCGACAGCCGTACAGGTTGTCGAACTTGCTCTTGGTCACCGAGTCGTTCACGTTGATCGCCGGGAATTTCAGGCGACCCTCGTTCGCCATCTGATACAGACGCTTCACGCCGGTCGTGGTTTCCTCGGTCACGCCCCTGATTCGGGTCAGGCGGGTCGAATACCAGGTCGGATCGCTCGCGAGCTGCTTGCGGATCGCGCCGAGCAGCGCCGCTTCTTCTTCGCTCGCCGGATGCTTCAAACAGGCCGGGTCGTTCTGCGCCTTGGCCCCGAGGTGCAGCAGCAGCGTGGCGTCGCCGCCATCGTCCAGGATCATGTTGGTGAAACCGCCGTCGGGCCACTCGAAGATCCGGTGCGTGTAGTCCCAGTACTCCGCCAGCGACTCGCCTTTGCGGGCAAAAACCGCGACACCGCTTTTCGCGATCGCGGCCGCCGCGTGGTCCTGGGTCGAAAAGATGTTGCAGGACGCCCAGCGCACTTCGGCACCCAGCGCCCGCAGCGTTTCGATCAGCACGGCTGTCTGGATCGTCATATGCAGGCTGCCGCTGACGCGGGCGCCGCGCAGCGGCTGCTCGCCCGCGAATTCCTCGCGGATCGCCATCAGCCCCGGCATTTCGGTCTCGGCGATCCGGATTTCTTTGCGGCCCCAATCGGCCAGCGCAAGGTCGGCCACCGCGAAATCCGCGGCGCCGCCGGTGTGTCCGGATGATCGGGAAGTGTGATGTATGGCGCTCATCTCGCGCCCTCCTTTCGTGCAAGGGTTCGCGAGCGCCGTT
>JACXTT010013307.1_pt1 | contig 10853 bp, 5 predicted proteins | sample 9270951 | NCBI WGS metagenome assembly JACXTT01 (sample SAMN15532306, study PRJNA645909) | rock metagenome | isolation source: weathered quartz diorite | place: Puerto Rico | collected 2017-06-21
CCACCTCGTACCCCCATTCCCCCCCATGTTATCGGGCTGCCTCCAAACTCGCTTTTTGCCCCCATGCTGGAAGTCGCCGACGCCCCTGTTCGACGGAATCGACACGTATGGGTAAGACGGATTGAAGCCGCTCTTGACAAGGTTCGAAGCCTTTACGTGACGGTGAAGGTCGAATGTCGCCGTCACCATCAGCCGCGCCATGACTCCGGCGGAGAATGAAACGGGGAAACTAGTGATGTCGAGATCCTTGGGAGTCCGGTCCGAGTTGATCCAGCCCATGCTTCCGCTGTATTGGCGATAGTTCAGAATCTCCACCGAAGGCACCGTGAACAGTCCGCGATCACCCATTATCGTGACGCTTTGCTTCGCGATTTGCGTCTGTTGAAAAACCCGTTCTTGTTCCTGTGCGGCAGCTGCTGCAGCGACGAGCAGTAGGATCGTTGGGACGAGAAATCGTTTCATGTACAATCCCGATCTATGCGCGCGTTTTGGGGTCTGTTCTTTGCGGTGATTGTAGGCTTTCCTGTTGCTCAGCCCGGCGAAACGGACGAGATATTAGCGCAGTTATCGAAAATCCAGCTAGATAAAAAGCAGATCTATAACATTCGCGACATCACCATTCGTCGCGACTCCACCTCGATATCATTCAAGCGCGGCACCATCGCCTTTCTCGAACCCGTCCGAGGCAAAGTCACAGGAGCGGTTTTCATCGGCAGCGGCGAGGTCCTTGCCATTCCTCCAAACGCGATCGAGAAGCAGCAGATGCACAAGTTCACGAACTCACCGGCTCTCGATGAAACGTTTACCGCGGCTTTCTTCCGGTTTACCGACGATACCTACGACGAAATAGTCAAAGCCTACGAAGAGCACGCGAAGGAAGACGTGACGGTCGACGATTCCTCACAGTTCCTCCCATGGGATAAGACTCTGGCCGATCGATCGAGCGTGCTGAACTACCGTCTTCTTGCAGACTATGTCGGTACTCCCAGGCCGTTGTTCTTTGCCGAGCTCGACGGTCAGCATTCCGGATGGTTCGACGTTGTTTATGACCAGCGGATGGTGGAAGAGGTCGCTTTCATCAAGGTCCACGAACGAGGCACATCCTACATCGCCGATATCTGGAGCAGCTTCAACCGTCGTGGAGAGTCTCGCGATCTTCAGGCATCCGCTAACGAGATCAAGTTTCCACTGGATGTCACTTCGTACGACATCGACGCAACGATCAACGCTTCGACACAACTCGAAGCGAAGACGACAGTCCACGCTCGGGCAAGATTCGACGGCGAGCGCGTGATCAGCATGGATCTTTCGCGATTCCTGCGCGTGTCGTCTATCACGACGGATACCGGCTCGACGGTTCCGTTCTCGCAGCACTCGGACATGACCGAGGAAGAGATCCGGCGAACCGGAATCAACACGGTTGTTCTGGTTCTTCCTCAGCCCACGAAAGCCGGTCAGGACGTCACGCTGAAGTTCGTTTATGCCGGTGACGTCATCGAAACCAAAGGCGCCGGCGTTTTCTACGTTGGCGAACGCGGACGCTGGTATCCCAACTCCGGCATCGAGGACCGGGCGCGGTTCAATCTGACATTTCACTTTCCGTCAAAGTATTCCCTGGTAGCCACCGGCAGGAAGATGAAGGAATGGGAAGAGAACGGCCTGCGCCATTCTATCTGGGAAAGCGACCGCGAATTTCCCGTTGCCGGTTTTAATCTCGGTGACTTCACAATCCTTTCCGACTCGACCGGTTCCGTGCCGATCTCGGTCGGCGTGAACAACAACGTCGAGAATATCTACCGAGAGATCGCGGAGCGTCGCGCTTTTCAAAAAGAACAGGCGATGAATGCCGCGATCGCCGCAACGGGGCGGCGCGGCCAGCCGGCCATTGCATCCCCTCAGACCATCCAGCCGGATGTGAATGTGTTCAGCACGAAAGGGCTTGGTGAAAGCGTGCTGAAGGGTGTTGCGGATACCGTGGCGTTCTTCGTCGACCGATTTGGCCCATACCCATATTCGCAGTTGACCGTTTCACAGTTCCCGGTCAATTACTCCCAGGGCTGGCCGACGCTGTTGTACGTCTCAACTCTTTCGTTCTTCACGAAAGAGCAGCGCGACAAACTCGGGCTGACCTCGGAAGCGGACTTCATGAATACGGAGATGGTGCGAGCGCATGAGGTCGCCCACCAATGGTTCGGCAACAAAGTCGGCTGGACCAGCTATCACGATCAATGGATTTCGGAAGCGTTCGCGAATTACTCGGGCGCGATGTACGTCGAGCAGAAACACAACGACGCTGTGCATCTTCGCGAAATTCTGGACGACGCCCGGCGCCGTCTTCTCGAGCACGCGCCCGACGGTTCCGTCTACGACAGCCTGGGTCCGATCTGGCTGGGCCAGCGTCTGTCGTCGACGGCCGCGCCGAATGGATATGCCGAGATCACGTACAACAAAGGCACGTGGATCGTGCACATGCTGCGCATGCTGATGCGGTCCGACGACAGGAACTCCGACGACGTTTTCCTGAAGATGATCCGCGATTTTCTGAACGAATATGACGGCCGAACGGCTTCGACGTGGGATCTCAAACGTGTCGCCGAGAAATACATGACGAAAGCGATGGACGTCCGCGGCGACAACAAACTCGACTGGTTTTTCGACGACTGGATTCTTGGAACGGGCATTCCGACCTACACCATGAATTACAACGTCCAGCCGTCGCCGCGCGGAGGTTTCAGCATCGACGGCCGGGTGACGCAAAGCGGTGTGCCCGACACGTTCGTCATGCCTGTACCGGTATACGCTGACGATCAATTACTTGGCAAAGTTGCGGTGAGCGATGACGAAGGCGCGTTCCACTTCGACGTCAAAACGAGACCGGTGAAAGTCACGCTCGACCCAAGGCAAACCGTTCTCGCCCAAATCAAGAACTGACACTGGTCCGGACCTCAAACGTTTGGGAAGTCCATCCGGTCAGGTGCATTTAACGTTGGACTTTGGACATCCCAACGTTGGACATATTTTTTGGAAACGTCACCAGGGGATCTTCAGGCGGGACTTCTTTCGTGAAATCACGCGATTCTTGCCTTTGCGCTTGGCCTCGTACAGGGCTTCGTCCGCGCGCTGGACGACGCTTTCAACGGTATCTCCCGCTGTGAACTCTGCAACGCCGCAGCTGAGCGTGAATTGAAGCGAACCGCCTTCGAAACGGAATCGATATGCGGCGATCGCTTTCACGAGCTGCTCGATGCGGGTTACCGCCGTTGAAAGGTCGATCTTCGACAGAAGAATCGCGAACTCCTCGCCGCCATAGCGTGCGATAAAGTCGGTCGGCCGGACGGAATTGGACAGCAGTTGTCCCGCGCCCATGAGAACGCGATCGCCAACCTGATGTCCATAGGTGTCGTTGATGTCCTTGAAATCGTCGATATCGGCCATCACCAGCACAAAAGCGCCGCCTCCTTTGCCATGTTCGGCGGCCCAGCGGGCGATCAGTTTGTCAAAGGATCCGCGGTTCGCCAGTCGCGTGAGAGGATCGAGGGCGGCCTCGTCCTTGGCTCGCGTGAGATTCGTCTCGAGGTCTTCGACCCGCCGCTCCATGGCGTTCAGGTGTTCCTCATCCTGCTTTTGCTTTTCTTCAACAGCGCGCCGCAGGCTTTGCACTTCGATGGAGATCTTTTCCTTGATCTCGCGAATATCGTCGACATCGGTGAGGTGGCCGAAGCGGGCCGACGTATTGATCACTTGCGAATTGAATGTGGCCGACTCGCCAGCGAGTTTGGCGACCGCCTCGCGGAGCACCTCGATGGTCTCGCCGTACCCACGTTCCCGCTCGACTCGATAGACCTTTGCACGCTGAAAGTAATCTTGACAGAGTTCGAACATCCGCTGCGCGATAGGTTCCAGGGGCTTCTGGGCCTGGATTTCGCGCCGGCACTTTTGGAGCGCTTCGCGGAATTCGTACGATCGTAACTTTTCGCTTTCCGTGACGGCTTCCGGCAGGATCGCAAGAATCCTGTCCATCAGAGCGATGACGCCCAGACCAAGCGGTCCTCCCGAACTTACGGGTTGGTTCGATTGAATTTCCATTATTCCTTTTTCGCGTACACCCGAGCAGGAAACGGGACTGAACTTTACACCGCTTCAGCACCCTTTGACGACTGATTCCAAACTCAGTTGTTCCACCTCAACGAAGAGCTTGCGCCGTTTTGTGTGACTCAGCCTCGGGTTCGAAGGGCGAGGCGGGATTATCATAGAATGCAGGCATATTTGGTGCAATTAAGGAGTGTGTTCGATATTTGACACGCCCGGTGTGATCCACCACAATCCCGTCAACTGGAGGGACACCGTGAAATTCAGATCTGCTGCTATTGTTTTCTTCGTTTTGGCGACTCTCGTGGCCGGCGCCGCTATCGCCCAGAATCGCGCTGCGGGCACTCGAGCGCCGATGTTTGAAGTCGACCCGTTATGGCCCAAACCGTTGCCCAATCATTGGGTGCTCGGGTCCACGATCGGCGTTTCGGTCGACGCGCAGGATCATATCTGGATCATCCACCGTCCGGAGACGGTTGAAGACAACTTCAAAGCGGCAGCGTTCAATCCACCGATCGGTATTTGCTGTACACCGGCCCCACCGATCCTCGAGTTCGATCAAGCGGGAACTCTCGTCAACCACTGGGGAGGACCGGGTCCCGGATTCGAGTGGCCGGAGTCGAATCACGGAATCACGATCGATTACAAAGGCAACGTGTGGATTGGCGGAAACGGGGCTAAGGATGCGCAGGTTTTGAAGTTCACGCCGACGGGGAAATTCCTTTTGCAGATCGGTCATCAGGGAAAGAGCGGCGGAAGCAACGATACGGAGAACCTGGGAAAGCCGGCGAAAATCTTTGTCGATCCGCAGACGAACGAAGCATACATCGCCGATGGGTACGGCAATCACCGCGTGATTGTCTACGATGCCGACACCGGAAAGTACAAACGTCACTGGGGGGCCTACGGCAACAAACCCGACGATGCGAATCCCGGAAACTATGATCCGCAGGCTCCGCCCGCGAAGCAATTCCGAAATCCCGTGCACTGCGCGAATGTGTCGAAAGACGGATTCGTCTACGTTTGCGATCGGATGAACGATCGAATTCAGGTTTTCCGCAAAGACGGCTCTTTCGTGAAGGAATCATTCATCGCCACGAAGACTCTTCGATCCGGCTCCGTCTGGGATATGACATTTTCGCGCGATCCGCAGGAAACCTATCTCTATGTCGTCGACGGCGTGAACGAGAAAATCTACATTGTCGAGCGCAGCACGCTTCAGGTCTTGACCAGCTTCGGTGACGGCGGACGCCAGCCGGGGCAGTTTTTCGGCGTTCACAACATCGCCACGGACTCTAAAGGGAACATCTACACAACCGAAACTTATACCGGCGCTCGCGTCCAGCGTTTTCTGCTCAAAGGGCTGGGCCCGGTTTCGAAGACCGATCAGGGCGTTGCCTGGCCCAAGCCGTAAAGGAGCTGTTGCTCAACCTACAGGTAGCGTCACGAAGCCCGTCGCTGCGCTCCGGGTTCTACGTTACCGCGAAAACTGTCAGAACCCGGAGCGCAGCGACGGGCTTCGTGACACCACTAATCACCGTTCGACAAGTCCGCCGGCGTGAAATAACCGCTCGTTGCTCGTCCCAGGCGGCGTTCAACGATGGCAGGGCTGAAAGAAGGATGTTTGGCCGGAGAACTAGTCGTCCGAGCCGGCGGTAACCGGACGGGTGCGGCCGACTGTGGACGCGATAACTCTCGAGATCCAGCGCCTGGAGCTTTGCCCCAACACCGTTTGTTCGATGGCGTCCACCTTCACGTATGCCACGGGCACCAGCAGAAGGGTCAGGAACAAACACAAAGACTGGCCGCCGATGATGGTCACTGCGATTGCAGATCGTTGTGCTCCGCCGATCCCCAATCCCAGTGCGGTTGGAAATAAACCTGCGATGATCGACGATGTCGTCATCAGAATCGGACGCAGCCGTGTCCGGCAGGCCTCGACGATGGCTTCCTTCAACGGCACACCCTGCGCGCGCAGGACGTTCGCATAATCGACCTGCAAAATAGCATTCTTCTTGACGATGCCAAGGAGCAGCAGCACACCGAGCGCGCTCCACAGGTTCAGCGTCCTTCCAGTGCTCCACAAGGTGAAGAGTGCGAACGGAACCGAGACGGGTAAAACGACCATCATGATCAGCGGCTGAACAAAGCTCTCGAACTGTGCTGCCAGCACCATGTAAACAAATATGCTCGCGAGCGCGATTGCCATGATGAGGTTGTTGGTTGTCTCGTCAAGTATCTTGGTCTGACCCGCCAGTTTCGCGCTGTATTCCGGAGTCATCTGCAAATCGCCGATCAACCGGCGCACGGCGCCCGACGCTTCATCCAGCGCGTGTCCGGGCGCGACGTCGGAGTTCAGCTGAATCGAATACTGATGGTTGAAGCGCTGAACCGTGCTTGGGCCTGTACCGCGTTCGAGACGTGCGATGTTGTCGATGCGCACCGGACCGACTGTCGTCGACGGCACCGTCAGCTTGGCGATGCTGTCGATATCGCGCCGCTGGTTTTCCAACACACGAATCTTGACCGGATATTGCTCCGTTCCTTCCCTGTAGCGCGTGATCTCGTCGTCACCTGAAACCATGAGCCGAAGCGTATTTCCGACCGTCGACATCCTGACGCCGAGGTCCGCGGCTCGTTTTCGATCGACATTCACGCGGATCTCCGGATTGCTGATACTCACGCTGACTTTCGGATCCGCCAGGCTCGGCTCCTGTTGCGCCTTTTCAAGCAAACGCAGCGAGTACTCCGCAAGCTTGTTCATATCGGGACCGAGCAGGTTCGCCTGGATCGGATACGAGTTCTGCTCGCCGCCGCCAAGCGCCGTCCGCATCGTGATCGAAGGCTTATACGAAGGATGCGCGCTAAGCGCTTTTCTCATACGCGCTACAACCTGATCCTGAGTGAGCTTGCGTTGATCCAGCGGCAACAACTGCACAAGCAGATGGGAGTGCGTGATCTTGTTCGCGCCGCTCAGCGTGGAAATGTGAGCCACGCCTTCAATCGGTCGCAGCTCTTTGGCGACGCTGGTTGCGATTTCCGCCATTCCCTGCTGCGACGTGCCTTCAGGGCTGTCGATATGCACGGTAAGCTCGCCCATGTCCTCGTTCGGAATAAACGAGCGGCCGACCATCCGATTCAACGGCACGGTTGCTCCGAGCGCAATCAAAACGACGGCAATAATCGCGAACGGATGCGCCAGAGACCATTTCAGCGCGGCTGTGTATCCGGCGTCGATCTTGCGAAAGAACCAGCTTTCCTTCGTTGCTTTGTTAGCGGGAGTTTCGGAGTGCTTTAGAAAACGTGAACTCAGAGTCGGCGTCAACGTGAAGCTCACGACCATGGAGACAATGATCGAAAACGCCATCGTCCAGCCGAATGGATTGATGAACCGCCGCGTGTAACCCGTCATGAAAGCGACAGGAAGGAAAATCACAACGAGCGAAAGCGTGGTTGCCATCACGGCCAGTGTGACTTCACGCGTTCCCTGAATTGCAGCTTCGAATGGTTTATGGCCCTTCTCTTCGATGTGCCTGAAAATATTCTCCAGAACGACGATCGCATCATCGATCACCAGGCCGACCGCAAGCGTCAGACCGAGTAGGGTCATGTTGTTCAAGGTGAAGTCCATCATCCGCATCAAGGTGAACGTCGAGATAATGGAAGCGGGAATCGCAATCGCTGAGATGATCACCGCGCGGATGTTCCGGATGAAGAACATGACGACAACCGCGGACAACAGACTTCCCCACAACAGATGTTCCTCGAGCGATGCAATCGACGCGTAAATGAAACGCGAGTCGTCCCGAATCGTGGTCACCGTGACGTTCTTCGGGAGAGTGGACTGAATCGAGCTCAGCTTGTCTTTAATACCTTCCACCACCTTGATCGTGTTTTCACCGATGGCGCGCCGGATGTCGAGCGTCACGGCAGGCTTTCCATCGTCCATAAAGTCCGCGCTGGTCGCGCGTTGTGTCGAGTCTTCAGCGTAGCCGATGTCCGAAATCTTGATCGGCGTCCCTTTCACCGTGGCGATGACTATAGAATTGAACTGATCCGTCGCATCGACCCGTCCTAAGGTTCTGAGAAGAAGTTCCGACTTGCCCTGTTCGATCGTGCCGCCCGGAATTTCAACGTTCTCCTTGATGATGGCGTCTCGCACCTGATCGATCGACAGTCCGTACGCGTTCAGCTTCTCGATATCTACAACAACGTGGACTTCGCGCGCACGACCGCCGCCAAGATCGACCTGACCCACTCCATTGACGGATTCGAGGGTGCGTTTCACCTGCTTGTCTGCAATCTCCGTGAGCGTCCGCAGGCTCATCGAGTCGGAGGACAAGACCACCGTCATTACGGGATCGGAATCCGGATCGACCTTCTGAATTACGGGAGGCAGCAGCGCCGGTGGAGCGTATTTGATCGCGCCGGCCACTTTTTCACGGACGTCGTTTGCGGCATCGCTGATGTTGCGTTCGAGGACGAACTTGAGGGTGATCTGAGCATTTCCTTCCTGAATGCGCGCCGACAGTTCGTCGATTCCGGAAATGCTGCTGAGCGCGTCTTCAAAGGGAAGGACGACGGATGTCGCAATTTCATCAGGGCTGGCGCCGGGAAGTTGGAGACCGATATTGACGGTGGCCGGATCGGCCTTTGGAAAGAGATCCACACCCAGGTCTCTGAATGAAAAGATGCCGAGAACCACGAGAGCCATGACGAGCATCGTCGCAAACACGGGACGGCGTACGCACAGTTCCGATAACATACTTTTATTTAATTACTCCGCCTTGCGACGAACGTTCACCTTCAGGCCATCCGTCAGTTTGTCCACATCTGTGACCGCGACTAATTCGCCCGCCTTGATTCCGTTCACGATCTCGATGCGCTCCCCGAGGCGGTCGCCAACCTTCAGTTCGCGCTCAGCGACATGATCGCCGTCGACGACGAACACGCGATTGACGCCGTAGCGGTACTGAAGTGCGTTGTACGGCAGAGTCATCACTTCATCTGCTTTCGTCGTCGCGATGTGAACGCGCGCGAAACTGCCGGGCTTCAACAACGCACCGCCGTTCGGAACCAGCGCCTCGAAAGCGAAGGCGCGAGTCTGCGTGTCGACGGAGGGACTGATGCGCGACAGGTGTCCAGGAATGGTTTTGTCCGGATACGCATCCACCGAGAGTTCCACCGCTTGACCCGCTTTGATCCACGGCGCCAAACGTTCGGGTATTTCTCCCGTCACCTTCAGTGGATCGACGCGCACCACAACCATCAGCGGCGTTTGCGCTTTCACGAGTTGTCCTGCGGAGACCAGCCGCTTGGAAATATATCCGTCGAATGGTGCCCGAACATAAGTGTCGCGGACTTGCCGGTTGGCGAGATTCATCGTCGCTTCCGAAGCGTCGATAAAGGCGCGGAGATTCTTCGCATTCTGCAGGGCGGAATCGTAGCTGGCCTCTTTCGATCGCAGCAGCGCTTCCGCGTCATCGAATTGCTGCCGGGGCGCAAGGCCCCGCTTGTCCAGCTCCTGGGCGCGAGCAAAACCTTGTTTCGCCTGAGCAAGCTCGGCAGCCGCTTTCTGAACATCCGGCGTCTGTTCGATCGCCGGCAGATGTTTCGTATCGGTGCCGCCGTACTTTGCGAGCGCGCTGGCGAATGACGCGTTCTGCTGGTCCAGGCTGTATTGCAGCTTTTCGTGGTCGAGTTCGACCATGACCTGACCGGCCTTCACGGGATCTCCGAGATCCGCGAGAACCTTGCTGACCGCGCCATCGACTTCTGAAGAAATAGTGACTTCGTCCAGAGCCGCAAGAGTCCCGATAACTTCAACAACGCGACGAATCGTTTCCTGACGGACCGTTTCCGTGTCGACAACCTTCGCGACTGGAGCTGTTCTGTTCTGGGCCCCCGCAGATTCCGGCCTGGAACAACCCGACAGACCGATCCACAGAGGTATGACAAGCAGGAGGTGTGTTTTAAAGTGCGACATCGATCGATAACTCACGACTGGATTAATATTGGGGCAGCATTACGCGCGAAGTCTACCACGAACAGAATGGCTATTGCCGTCATGTTTTCCAGACTCATCACGGCCTGGAGCCCGCCCGCGGAAGCGACTTTGTCCAGCGCCGGCAGATGCGTTGTTGCACGGTGTGACAACGGCGTCGTATGATCCGGCGCAAGTTCAACTACAGGGGAATTCGTCATGTCACGAGTCATCCGGTTGCTCGCTCCGGCGACGTTGTTTATCGCGGGGTCTATCGTTGTTGTGTCGCAGAACACCCAAGTCAAGCCCACTCTGACCAAAGCCGACTACACCAAATTCGAATCGATTGCCGGTACGACACTCACGCCCGACGGCAAGTGGGTGGCGTACGTCGTTAATCGCGGAGGACGGGGCGGAGGCCGCGGCAATGACGGCGGCACGAGCGAATTGCATTACCGTGCCGTGGCATCGGACGAAGAGAAGACGCTGCCCGGCGGCACGAGTCCGACGTTTACCAGCAACAGCCGATGGTTGCTCTACACGCTGAATCCCGCGAACAACGGCAACGGCGCCCGAGGCGATCGTGGTGGTGCGCCACGCGGTGGCGCGAATAACGGCAGCGCGACTGCAAATGCGCAGAATCCGTCGGCCGGTGTGGTCGATCTAAGTTCGGGAACGTCAACCGTGATGAAGGACGTGCAATCTTATGCCATCAGCAACGACGGTCACCACGTGGCTCTTCGACGTTCTCTGCCGCAGGGCTCGCAAAACCGCGGCGCCG
>JACXTT010013308.1_pt1 | contig 10852 bp, 9 predicted proteins | sample 9270951 | NCBI WGS metagenome assembly JACXTT01 (sample SAMN15532306, study PRJNA645909) | rock metagenome | isolation source: weathered quartz diorite | place: Puerto Rico | collected 2017-06-21
GGGGAAAGGGTGGACCGAGCGGGGATGGACGAGGTCAAGGCCAAAGTCAAGGCCAAGTTCCACGCCGACGTGCAGGTTTATGCCACCTATCGGTACGACGCCGTCAAGATCATGGTGGCTGCCATGGTCAAGGCCAAATCGTCGGACCCAGCCGTCTATCTGCCCGTGTTGGCAGCGACTGCGGACTACAAGGGCGTGACCGGCCCCGTGTCGTTTGACGAAAAGGGCGACATCAAGAACGGTGCGCTGACCCTGAAGACCGTACGCGGCGGCAAACTGGAGACCATGGCGGTGATTCGCTAAAAAAGCGGCTTTTATTGCCGCTTGAAGCCTAATCTGCCCAAAAGGCAGGTTAGAATCGTAGGCTCTGGAGCGGTGGATGAGCGGTTTAAGTCACACGCCTGGAAAGCGTGCGTGGGGTAAAACCCACCGCGGGTTCGAATCCCGCCTGCTCCGCCAGAAAAAGTGGAAAAGCCCTGTAGCGTTTTACGCTGCAGGGCTTTTTTTATGTCCTGACTTGGAGTGTGTGTACGATTGGTTGCGCGCGCGTCATTTTTTGGACTACCTTAAAGACACCGCTCCCCAGTTGAGGGACACCGCAATGAACACAAGTCAAACTTTGGAAGAGCGCGCGCGACGATTACTTGCCGTTATTCATCAGGAATTCTCGCCGTTGCCGGTGATACCGCGGAGTATTTGCCTTGACAAAGCACTGCTTCGAGTCGCTGACAATCGCTCAGCGAGAGTGCATTGCGGACTACATTGAGATAGTCATGCCCTATGGAGTTGCTAACCCCTATGCGGGGTTTCAGATGCAAGTAGAAAAGTTTGCAAAATTTTGGCGCGGTCCGGCGGTGCCATAAAGGCAGTAAAACTGGAACTTCGTATTTGCAGTGAAATCTTTCAGAACCCCCAGAGAGATGAACGATGACGCATTATCTGGAGTAATCTTCGAAATCAACCCGTAGTGCCGTTTTGCCACCATCGCCGGGCCACCATCCTAAGTCGGCAACCATGAAGCAATCGTCGTGTCGAGGTAGTCGGGCACCTCACGTTGAATGAAGTGCCCCACACCAGTAATAATTTTGACGGTGAGATGGCCGGGGTGCTTCATCCATGCCTGTTCCAATTCCAAGGTGCTTAGTAAGGCGTGGTGTTCTTCGCTTCCATGCAAATGCAATACCGGGCATTGGATGGGCGCACTGTAAATCTTTTTCATACCGGGGTCGAAAAGATTGCGCGCCAGTTGGGTGAACGAGTAGTTGGCTTTGTAGTAGTTCATCATGGACGCGATGGATGAATTCTTGAACGCTTCAACATACCGACTTTTAACGCGCTGGTCTGAAACCCAATAGGCCAAGTCTTGCGGGGTCAAACCGTCGCCCTTGCCGCGCGCGAAAAAGCGTGTTGCGTAGGCGCTGGCCCTGGACTGGGCGACCAGATGGTTCCACGGCAGCAGTTCTTTCCGGATTGCGCCCGGATGCGGGACGCTCAGAACCACCAGCCGTTCGATCAGCTCAGGGTGTTGGCCGGTGAATAGCCACGACAAGGCTGCGCCCCAGTCGTGTCCAACCAGGATGACTTTTCGACCATTTCGCTCTGCATGAATGACCGCACGGATGTCGTCAAGCAGGACCGGAATCTTATAGCTGTCGACGCCGACAGGCTGGCCACTCAGGTTGTAGCCCCGCAGGTCCAGCGCGACGACTTGGTAATGTTTTGAAAAAGTCTGGATCTGCTGGCGCCACGTGTACCAAAAGTCGGGAAAACCGTGCACAAAGACCATCAGTGGCTTTGTTGTGCTGGACCCCATGGTGACATAGTGGATTTTCGTTCCGGCGTTGTCTGCGTACTTGTGTACCAAGCCTGGATCCTTGTCGATGTCTGCGGCGGGCTCGTTCGACACAGGTGGAATCTTGTTGTGCCACATGGCATGGCTTGCAGGCTCCCCGAATGCAGCACGAGCGGACATGGAAACTCCTATAACTATGGCGATCACCATATTATGGCGATCGCCATATTGAAGTCAAGCAAAGCGTAGAATGTTTGCGATATGCCACGCACTCCAGATTCCCGTGACCGCGCAATTGCAACCGCAGAACGCCTGTTTCGCATGCAGGGCTATGCTGCGACGGGCCTGACGCAAATCATCCAGGAGAGTGGTTCGCCAAAAGGTTCTTTCTACTTTTACTTTCCGCGCGGCAAGACGCAATTGGCGGAAGAAGCAATCGATCGCTATGTTGCGGGTCGGGTTGCGGTTTTGCGGGATGTCTCCGCAAAGACGACGGGGGACGCACAGAACTTTGTCCGCACGCTCTACGCGGCACTTGCCGCCGAGATGGTGGCGTCTGACTTCCAGTACGGCTGCCTCATGCAGAACTTGGCGAATGAGTTAGTGGCACTAGACGCTGCGTTGACCCAGCGTATTGCACGCGGGTTTGCTGAGGTAACTGCTCTGGTTGTGGAACATTTTTTGGGCTGCGGTTTTGCGCCCGCGCGGGCATCGTCTGCCGCGTCGGCATTGGTCGCCTCGGTCGAGGGCGCACGAACGATTGCGCGTTTGCAGCGCTCGCCAGCCGTATACGAGGCGCTAACCGATACCAGTAAGCAATGGTGGCCGGCCATGATGGCCGAGCGGCCCTAGCGCTGAGCCGGGGCGGCTAGCAACAAGTTTCAGGGCGCGGCCCGTTATTTCGCATTCACCGTGACGGACACTGTTGCCGTCTGGGCAGCGCTTACGCCAGCCGAATTGCCGACGGCAGTGATGGTTCCGCTCTGTGTTGGGTTGGCAGAGCAGTTGTAACTCACAGCGATGGTTACGCTTGCGCCGGGCGCGATTGTGACTGTGCCGGACAACGCATTGCTCAGGCCGCCACCAGCCATTCGAAAGACGGTGTTGCTCGACGTCAACGCCACGTCCAAGTTCTGGCCGGCACCCATCAGGCTGGTAATGGTGATGCTGCCCATGGCCTCAGGGCAGGGGGTTGTGCCGACCGTGTGGTCGGCAGTCAGGGAGGCCGGCGTAACGGTCATCATTGGCTTTTGGAACACCTGGGCTGTGGTGCCGTTCTGCAGGCCATTGGCCAGTGCCGCGGAGGGTGTGCTGCCGGTGCCGGCCACGACATAGATAGAGTCTCCAGCCTGCATGCCATTCAATACACCCGTAAGGTTGGTGGCGGTAAATGACGTTTGATCAGTGGCGATGGACATTCCAGCGGTGCTGCCAGCATTGGCGACGTTGACTGGCGGGTTGGACAGGGCCAGCGGGTCCACGGTATAGCTGGTTACGGTGACGCCGTTGCCCGTGAGCGTGCCATTGGTGTAGGTCGTTGCCTGCGACGTGTTCAGGCTTAGCATGTCGACAGGTATCAAACCGGCACCGTTGACACGATGCAGTATGCCGACAAATACATACACATGCTGACCGGCTGGCGCGTTGGCCTTCATCTGGGTCACGTCGGGAACCGAGACGGTATAAAAAGTGCCCGGTGGGTCGGCGGGAGAGTTGGTTGGTGTGAGGTTGACGGTCAAACCACCCCACGAAGGAAGCGACAGCACGAACAGCAAGAGCGCCAGCAGTTTCTTAATTGCACCACCCCGTTAGCGAGAGACAGTTTTCAGAAAAAGACCATTCCTTTGCATAGTAGTCCGATTGGCTGCAAACTTCAATCTGATCCAGAGCCTATGACAACCGGTATGCGCTGCCTGCCAAAGTGTCCGGCCTTTGGGCCAAAGCGACCGGCCACGGGCGTTCCGCAATGCGGGCACTGGCCCTGCGGGTCCAGCGCGTACTGTTTGATCTGGTACCAGTCGCGCTCGATCACCGGCGTTTGGCACGCGGCGCACAGGGTGGTGTCGCCATCCTTGTGGTGCACGTTGCCGGTGTACACATGGTGCAGGCCGGCTTGCAGTGCAATAGCGCGCGCACGTACCAAGGTGGCCAGCGGTGTGGCGGCGATGTCGCGCATTTTGTGGTCCGGGTGGAAGGCCGAGAAGTGCAGCGGCACGTCGGGACCCAATTCCTTCATCACCCATGCGCTCAAGGCGCTCAGTTCGGCATCGGAATCATTGTGGCCGGGTATCAGCAGGGTGGTGATCTCGAACCACACCGTGGTTTCATGGCGTAGGTAGACCAGTGTGTCCAACACCGGCTGCAGGTGGGAGCCGGTGGTTTTGAAATAGAAGTCTTCGGTGAATGCCTTGAGGTCCACATTGGCGGCGTCCATCTTGGCGTAGAAGTCGCGCCGGGGTTGGGCATGGATGTAGCCGGCCGTGACGGCTACGGTGTGTATGCCCAGTGCGTGGCAGGCATCGGCCACGTCCATGGCGTATTCGGCAAATATGACGGGGTCGTTGTAGGTAAAGGCCACGCTCTTGCAGCCGCCGCGCTGGGCAGCGACGGCAATGGCCTTGGGTGAGGCCTGGTTCATCAGCTTGTCCATATCGCGCGACTTGCTGATGTCCCAGTTCTGGCAAAACTTGCAGGCCAGGTTGCAGCCCGCCGTGCCAAAGGAGAGCACGCTGCTGCCGGGGTAGAAGTGGTTCAGCGGCTTCTTTTCGATGGGGTCTATGCAAAAGCCCGATGAGCGGCCATAGGTGGTGAGCACCATCTGGTCGTTTTCGCGGGCGCGCACAAAGCAGGCGCCGCGCTGGCCTTCGTGCAGCTTACAGTCGCGCGGGCACAAGTCGCATTGGATGCGGCCGTCGTCTATGGCATGCCAATAGCGGGCGGGGTAGGCCGCAGCAGGGCCTGTCGAGGCTGGGGCATTCATGGGCTTGCCGCCTCAGACCACTTGGACACGGTGTAACGCTGCAGGCGCATGCTGGGCGACCAGTAGTCTGCTGGCAAACCGGCCTTGCGCTTCAGGTGGGCCATGAACGTGGCGGGCGCGGGCAGTTGCTCCCACACCTGTGGCAAGAAGGTGGCGCGGTGGCCGGCGCCGTCGTCCAGCACGATGCCGTCTATGTGGGGGCGCAGCTGGGCCAGGGCATCCGCCTCATCCGTGAACGACATCGCTGTTGTCACCGACAACACCGAGACTTCCACCTGTGTGACAGCCCATTCGGCCTGCGCCAGCGCGGTAAAGCGTGGGTCCTGGAAGGCGGCCGCCACTGCGTTGGCGGCGACGTCCACCAGCAAGCTGCGACGGGCCACAAGCGATCCAATGCAGCCGCGCAAATTTCCGTGTTGGGTCAGCGTGACGAAGCTGGCACCTGGTTCCTGTAGCCATGGCGCGTCTGGTGCGGCGGCCAATGCCTGGCCCCAGGTAGCGGCAATAGCCGCGCGGGCATGGGGCAGCAGGATCTGCCCGGCATCACTGGGTAGCATGTGCGGGTCCGGTAAAGGCCAGCGCCGCGTAACCGACCACGCGGCTCTTGTCGCCGGCTGTGTCGCCCGAATTGCACAGGCCCAATAGCTCGGGCTGCAAGTGGTGCAGCTGTGCTGCAAGCAGCAGACCATTGACAGGTGTTCCGCCGCAGGCCTGGGCATGGCTAATGCCGCCGCGCAGGTTCAACATGTGCTGCACCGTGGTCTGGTCCACGGCCTGGGCCTGGGCATAGGGCAGGTAGTGCGACAAATCGGAGCTGATCACGATCAAGGTTTCCGGGCCGCCCCACAGCAGTTCCAGCACCTGGGCCACTTCTTCGGCGGAGGCGTCACCCACCGCCAGCGGCAGCAGCGTGAAGTCATCCAGCACAGACTGCAAAAAGGGCAATTGCACCTCCAGCGAATGCTCCTGGGCATGGGCAGCCGCGCTGACCACGACCTGGCGCAGGCCGCTGATGGCCGCTGCCGCGTCCTGGTCTATGGCGATCTCACCCAACGGTGTAGAGAAACAGCGCGCGCCTGGCAATGCCAGGCCACGCACCGGCACCCGGTGCACCGGCCCCAGCATGACGACGCGGCGAATGCTGGCGTGCGCTGCGGCTACACGGGCGTAGGCGCGCGCCGCGGTCGAGCCGGAATAAATGTAGCCAGCGTGCGGAACAATCAGCGCCTTGGGGACCGGCGCGCCGCGTGCGGTCAACGCCAGTGCTGCGCCCAACATGGCGTTGACGGTTCCGGACAGCGCGGCTGCCTGCTGCGGGTAGAACATGCCTGCGACAGCAGGCGGGCGAAGGTCTTGCATGGTTACCTCCCAGTAGGCCCTCGGGCTTCCTTATTTCGGCAAGTGCGTCATCTTCATGGCCGATGTGATGAGCGCCGCAACCTCAGTCATGTTGCTGGGCACGATCAGCGTGGTGTTGGCCTCCGACGCCACCTTGGAGTAGGCGCCGACCGCCTGTTCGGCCACCTTGAGTTGCACCGCCTGCTCACCGCCCGGTTGTCGTATGGCCGCTGCCACACGCTCAATGGCCTCAGCATTGGCCTGTGCTACGGCCAGAATCGCCGCGGCCTGACCCTGGGCGTGGTTGATGGCGGCCTGCTTTTCGCCCTCGGAGCGGGCAATAAAGGCTTCACGCTCGCCGGTGGCAATATTGATTTGCTCCTGACGGCGGCCTTCGGATGCGGCAATCAAAGCCCGCTTTTCCCGCTCGGCGGTAATTTGCCGCTGCATGGCGTGCAGAATTTCCTTCGGCGGGGTCAGGTCCTTGATCTCGTAGCGAAGCACCTTGACGCCCCAGTTCAGTGCAGCCTCGTCAATCGCCTGCACGACCTGGGCGTTGATGATGTCGCGCTCTTCGAAGGTTTTGTCCAGCTCCAGCTTGCCAATGACCGAGCGCAAGCTGGTTTGCGCCAATTGCGAAATGGCCACCACATAGTTGCTGGAGCCGTAGCTGGCGCGCATGGCATCGGTCACCTGGTAGTACAAAATGCCGTCCACCTGCAGCTGGGTGTTGTCGCGCGTGATGCAGACCTGGCTGGGAATGTCCAATGGCACTTCCTTGAGCAGGTGCTTGTAGGCGACGCGGTCGATGAAGGGCAGCACAAAGTTGAGGCCCGGCGACAGGGTGCCGTTGTATTTTCCCAGCCGTTCAATGATCCAGGCATGCTGCTGGGGCACGACCTTGATGGTCTTGGCGATGAAGATGACAACGACAACCAGCAGGACAAGTCCGTATTCCATTGCTATTCCCTTTCTAGAGCATAAATTTCGTTTGTGCTATTGCGCCGCAGGTGCTCACAGCTTGCGCACAACCAGGCGGCTGCCAATCACTTCCACGACTTGGTGCGGCCCCGCAGCCAGTGGCCCGCCAGACGCACTGCTGACCGCCCAGTTGGCGCCCCGGTATTTGACCTGGCTGGTGCCGTCCGGGTTCCAGCTCTCGACCTGCACGGTCTCGCCAATGTCCATGTTGACGTCGCGGTTGGCGCTGGCCGGTGGGCTGGCTGGCTGGGCCTGCTTGTACCAGCGCCAACCGGTGACGGTGCCCGCACCGACAAGGGCCGCCACCACCATTTGCATGGCAAAGCCCACACCCACCTGGGCCGCCACGGCCGCCGCCGCCAGGCCAATAGACAACATCAATAAATAGAACGTACCGGTGACCAGTTCAACGGCGATGGCAGCGCCTGCCAGCAGCCACCACAGGGTGGAGTGAGCCATAGAGGGCCTTCAATGTGTTGCGATCACCACATTTTGAGCCAATTGCCTAAACACGCAAGGTGCTGGACACAATTTGTCCTTACACTTCGCGCCTGTTTTTATTTTTTTCGTCTGCCTGCGGCTGGAGCCTTACATGAAATTTCGTTTTCCCATCGTCATCATCGACGAGGACTTTCGATCCGAGAACACGTCGGGGTCGGGTATTCGTGCGCTGGCCCAGGCCATAGAGACCGAAGGCTTTGAGGTGCTGGGCGTCACCAGCTACGGCGACCTGAGCCAGTTTGCCCAGCAGCAAAGCCGGGCCAGTGCCTTTATTCTGTCCATTGACGACGAAGAGTTCACGCCCGGCCCCGACCTGGATCCCGCCGTGCTGAACCTGCGCCACTTCATTGAAGAGGTGCGCCGCAAGAACCTGGATGTGCCTATCTATGTGTATGGCGAAACCAAGACCTCACGCCATATCCCGAACGACATCCTGCGCGAGTTGCACGGCTTCATCCACATGTTTGAAGACACGCCGGAATTTGTGGCCCGCCACATCCTGCGCGAAGCCAAGAGCTACCTGGAGGGTGTGCAGCCGCCATTCTTCAAAGCCTTGCTGGACTACGCTGAAGACGGCTCGTATTCGTGGCATTGCCCAGGCCACTCCGGCGGCGTGGCCTTCCTGAAAAGCCCGGTGGGCCAGATGTTCCACCAGTGTTTTGGTGAAAACATGCTGCGCGCTGATGTGTGCAACGCGGTGGAAGAGTTGGGACAGTTGCTGGACCATGACGGCCCGGTGGGCGCCTCCGAGCGCAACGCGGCGCGTATTTTCAATGCCGACCACTGCTTCTTTGTGACCAACGGCACCAGCACCAGCAACAAGATGGTGTGGCACCAAACGGTAGCGCCGGGCGACGTGGTGGTGGTGGACCGCAATTGCCACAAGTCGATTCTGCACTCCATCATCATGACCGGCTCGATCCCGGTGTTTTTGAAGCCCACGCGCAACCACTTTGGCATCATAGGCCCCATCCCCAAGGAAGAGTTTGAGCCAGCGGCCATCCAGGCCAAGATCAAGGCCAACCCGCTGCTCAAGGGCGTGGATGCCAAGACGGTGAAGCCCCGCGTGATGACGCTGACCCAGTCCACCTACGATGGCGTGCTGTACAACACCGAAACCATCAAGACCATGCTGGATGGCTATGTGGAGAACATCCACTTTGACGAGGCCTGGTTGCCGCATGCGGCTTTCCACCCGTTTTACGGCTCCTACCATGCCATGGGCAAGCACCGGGCGCGTCCCAAGCACGCGGTGGTGTATGCCACGAACGCCATCCACAAGCTGCTGGCGGGTATCAGCCAGGCCAGCCAGGTGCTGGTGCAGGATTCGCAGACGGTGAAGCTGGACAAGCATTTGTTCAATGAAGCGTATTTGATGCATACGTCCACGTCGCCGCAGTACAGCATCATTGCCAGCTGCGACGTGGCGGCCGCCATGATGGAGCCACCTGGCGGCACCGCCTTGGTGGAGGAGAGCATTACCGAAGCCCTGGATTTCCGCCGCGCCATGCGCAAGGTGGACGAGGAGTATGGCAAGGACTGGTGGTTCAAGGTCTGGGGCCCCGATCATTTGGCAGAGGAGGGCATTGGCCGCTCCACCGACTGGGTCATCAAGGGCGAATCCAAGAATGCCAAGGCCGGTGTCAACTGGCACGGTTTCGGCAAGATGGCCACGGGTTTCAACATGCTGGACCCGATCAAGGCGACGGTGGTCACACCAGGCCTGGACCTGAACGGCAAATTTGCCAAGTCCGGCATTCCCGCCAGCGTGGTGACCAAGTTCCTGGCGGAGCACGGCGTGGTGGTCGAAAAAACCGGCCTGTACAGCTTTTTCATCATGTTCACCATCGGCATCACCAAGGGCCGCTGGAACAGCATGTTGACGGCCTTGCAGCAGTTCAAGGACGATTACGACAAAAACCAGCCCATGTGGCGCATCCTGCCGGAGTTTTGCCAGAAGTACCCCCGCTACGAGCAAATGGGCCTGGCCGACCTGTGCCAGTACGTGCACGCCTTGTACGCCAAGTACGACATTGCCCGTTTGACCACCGATATGTACTTGAGCGACCTGACGCCGGCCATGAAGCCCAGCGACGCGTATGCCCATATTGCGCTGCGCAAGACTGAGCGGGTGGAGATTGACAAGCTCGAAGGTCGCGTGACGGTTGGTTTGGTCACGCCCTACCCACCGGGCATTCCTCTGTTGATTCCGGGCGAGGTGTTCAACAAGAAGATTGTGGACTACCTGAAGTTCTCACGCGAATTCAATGCCAAGTGCCCCGGATTTGAGACCGACATCCATGGTCTGGTGGAAGAGCGGGGCGAAGACGGCGTGGTGCATTACTACGCGGACTGTGTGAAATAAGCTTATCGAGAGCTTGCCTGCCAGCCGGCGGGCAAAAAAATAGCGCCCCAGGGCGCTATTTTTCATTGCCGGTCCTTGCGCCGCAGCCCGAAGCTCAGGCGCCGGGTTCCAGCACCGCTACCGAGGTCTGGCTGACGCCGCAATCCACGTAGGTGATCTGTGCCGTCATGCCAGATGCCAGGTCGCTGAGCAGGAAGGCGGCCACGTTGCCCACTTCTTCAATCGTGACATTGCGGCGCATGGGCGCAGCGTTGGCCGAAATGGCCAGCAGCTTGCCAAAATCTTTGATGCCGCTGGCCGCCAGCGTCTTGATGGCGCCCGCGCTGATGCCGTTGACGCGCATGCCGCGAGGGCCCACAGCTTCGGCCAGGTAGCGCACGGAGGACTCCAGCGAGGCCTTGGCCAGGCCCATGGTGTTGTAGCTTGGCACCACGCGCACGCCGCCCAGGTAGGACAGCGTCAACAGCGAAGCGTTGTTGTTCAGGTAGGGCATGGCTGCCTTGGCCATGCCTGGGAAGCTGTAGGCGCTGATGTCGTGCGCTATGCGGAAGTTTTCGCGTGTCAATCCGTCCAGAAAATTGCCGGCAATGGCTTCGCGTGGCGCAAAACCAATGCTGTGCACAAAACCGTCAAACTTCGGCCAGTGCACGCCCAGATCGGCAAACAGCTTGTCGATCTGGGCATCATCGGCCACGTCGCAATCAAAAATCAGCTTGGAATTGAAATCTGCCGCAAATTCGGTGATGCGGTCTTTAAAACGCTCGCCAACATAGCTGAAGGCCAGTTCGGCGCCTTGCTCATGGCAGGCCTTGGCAATGCCGTACGCAATGGAGCGGTTCGACAATACGCCGGTGATCAACAATTTTTTGCCTGCTAAAAATCCCATTTCATCCTC
>JACXTT010013309.1_pt1 | contig 10851 bp, 12 predicted proteins | sample 9270951 | NCBI WGS metagenome assembly JACXTT01 (sample SAMN15532306, study PRJNA645909) | rock metagenome | isolation source: weathered quartz diorite | place: Puerto Rico | collected 2017-06-21
GGATAGGATTGGTAGTCATTGTACCCAATGAATCGTTGGCCAATCGGTTCCGGGGAATGCTCGGTCAGGACACCGTTCTCCGCTTTGCTTACCATCCCCTCGTCGTCAGCGGCGCGATGCACGCAATAAAGACCCGTCTTGAACTGTGACTGACCTACCGCCGGCTAGCCAATTCACGCGGACAGGTCAACGGCAGGAGTAGAAAGGCAGATGTGATATCGAATGAGAATCAGGCAGAGAGTCGCTTTGAGTACGAACTGGAGGTATTCCGCCGGGAGAGCGACGAAGCGGTCCAGCACCTCTACGCGTATCTCACGATGCACGCGGTCACTGGCGACCATAAAGGAGTGCGTCAACTCTATAACTCCGCACCGCTTTTCTGGCTCACCACGCTTCGCGCTCTCCAGACGTCGGTTTTCATTGTGTTAGGGCGTATTTTTTCTCAAGACTCCGAGCACAACTTAGATGCTTTGTTAGGGATTGCCGAGCGAGATCGAGAGATCTTCTCGCGACAAGCCTTGGCGCGACGGAAAAGCCAATTCAGGGTCTCGACGTGGACAAGTACGTTAGGGATGCCTATGAACCCGGGGCCGATGACTTCCGGGGCTTTCGGAGTCAGGTAAGAGAATGGCGGCGCATCTATGAAGCCAACTATCGCGCGGTGCGCAATCAGATCTTCGCGCACGCAGAGGTGTCGCAGCCGGATGACGTGCACACGCTCTTCGCCAAAACCAATATTCAAGAGCTCGGGGTTCTTGTCACTGACCTAGTCACATTTCACTCGCGCCTCCAGAATCTGCTGCAGAATGGAGTTAGGCCGACGGGAGACCGACTGAATTCCTCCGTCCAGGCACTCCGCAAGTTGCCCCCATCAGAATGGCGGAGCACCCTCCATGGTCGAGTCACGGCCGACACCGAGAGCAGTTTGCTCGCGGCTGCCGGAATTGATTCCAAGCAGAAGACGTGAGCATGTGCCAAATCCCAACGGTACTCACCCGAAAGGAGCTCGAAACGCCGCCCTGTGCGGACGACAACCTGCGGTGGGGCAATCAAGTCCACCGGCGATTCAATACCAAGAAAGGGAAAGCACTTTGCCGATGAGTTAGTTCACGAAGCACGCCCAATGGGGGGCTGGAGCGGTTGCTCCGCCGGCCGCGCCCCCAGCTCCTGCGGTTCACCCGCCGAACCTCTGAGACGGTCCAACTCGACTATGGCAGTAGCAAAGGCATTGGCGGTGTCGATCTCGTGGATCTGAATCTCGGGATCGCGAGTGAAGAACTGAAGGAATGAAGCAAGCCGGTCGAGAGTTTCAGAAGCCCCGATTACCTTGGCGGCTAGTTGCCATGAGCGGCACTCTTCTCCAGCCTTCAACCACGGGCGTTCGCAGGGGTCCCGCAGAATGCGTTTCTACGCGCCGCGGGACTTTTGCGGGACTTTCCCGTGCACACCTCAACGCAACGGTGCAAATCGAACGCAACGGTCAGCGTCGCCACTCCTGAAATTGCTTATGAAGACCGCAAGCCCATACGTTGGCGAGCGAGCAGTTTCACCTTTACACAGCGACGCTCCGGTAGAGGTGCCATGGAAATCTCCATGATTCTTCAACCACTTACCGGCTTCGCCCGGACACTGATTTTCTCCACTGCGGGACTTTCGCGGGAGCTGTTTTCGAATAGACTCCGCGCTCGTCCCAGTGCGAAAAAACCGGGTGCTTAGCTCAGCTGGTAGAGCGTCGCCCTTACAAGGCGAAGGTCGGCGGTTCGATCCCGTCAGCACCCACACAAATCAATAACTTACGAGAGATTACAATTTCGTGTCCACTTTTTGTCCACTATTGGGCCGGCCTGCTTCTGCGGGGCGCGCGGATGCTGGGAAGTACTTGTCCGAGGTCCGGCGATGGTGGAGCGCTTTCTCAAGAGCTCACCTCGCAGCGCGCACGACGCCGAGCAGCTCACGGGCGCCGATATCTGCGAACTTGCGCTCTGTGGGGATCAGGTGGCGTGTGTTGAGGTAGCACGCGAGGCGAGGTACCTCGCCATCGGCATCGCCAAACTCGCGACGCTCTTTGCGCCGGAAATTGTCGTTCTTGGCGGCGGCATCATGAGGAGCGCAGATTTGCTCCCGCCGGCAATCCGCGCTCAAGTTCGCCAGACCCGCCGCCGGATCCCCGAGGATCGTGTGCGCGTCGTGACGAGCGCCTTGGCCGACGATGCTGCACTGATCGGGGCGGCGGTCGTATGGCTAAGCCGTCCTCCGGCGGCCCACCGGGAGTCGCGGTGAGCCTCCCAGTAATTAAAGGTCCGTACTGGGCGGACATTCAAGCGCAGCCGGCTGCGCTTGACGCAACCCTCGAGGAGCTGTCCCGGCCCGGACTCCGCGCGCAAGTGCAATCTCTTCTGCATGCACGTGTTTGGAGGCGCATCGTGCTTACGGGCATGGGGTCCTCCGGACACGCCCTCTACGGGCTGCATCTGCACCTCACGAGCCTTGGTCTCCCCTCCCTTCTGATGGAGACCGCGGAACTGGTCCACTACGGGGAGGGCGCCCTCACTGCCGACACCCTCATCATCGCCGTCTCGCAATCGGGCGCAAGCGCGGAGGCGGTACGCCTTCTTGAGATCCAAGGCAAGTCTCGCGTGTTGGGAATTACCAATACCGCTGGCAGTCCACTAGCCACCAGTGCGGATCTGACACTGCTCCTCAATGCCGGCCCCGAGCACTCGGTCTCCTGCAAGACATATGTCGCCACGCTTTTGATCCTCCGATGGCTGGGTGGAGTGTTCGCGCAGCAGCCGGATAGCACGCTGTTCGAGGCGCTGTCGCCGGCGGTCAGACTAACGCGGGAGTACCTGTCACACTGGCGGGAGCACGTGAAGGCTCTCACCGCGCAACTTCGGGTGATCGAGCACATCTTTCTCCTCGGCCGCGGCGCTTCCCTCGCCTCGGCCCTCACGGGCGCCCTGATCGTGAAGGAGAGCGCGCGCGTACACGCTGAGGCCATGAGCAGCGCCGCTTACCGGCACGGGCCGATGGAAATGGCACGCGCGGATATGCTTACGTGTGTCTTCTTGGGCGATGAGCGCACGCGGAGCCTGAACGAGAGGCTTGTCGAGGAGCTCATCTCCAGCGGTCAGCGCGTGGCGCAGATCGGCTCGGGGGCGGTGATCGGGCCTTGGCAACTGCCGCCGTGCACGGACGCGATCGGGCAGATACTCGAGATTCTGCCCGTACAGATGATGACGCTGGCACTCGCCGCCCTGGCCAGTCGCGAGGCGGGTGCGTTCGAGCGGGCCCGGAAGATCACGGACACCGAGTAGCAAGTGCGGCAAGTCATGGCTGGGCCTGCCCCGTTTCAGTGGACACGTAGCACTTCTCTGAGTGGTCTATCCTCCTCTTTGGTTCTGAGCGGTTTCACCGCAGTGCGGTCTGCACGCTCGAAGAGCGGGCAGAAGCTCTGGATGCTGCCGCGCTGATGATTTTGCGACGTCTGTGAAAAAAAGCGACTTCATATGAGCCGATTACAGCGGCGATCGCAGTGTACCCCTGTGGGTTGGTATCCCCCAAAATCTCTCCCGGTATGCATTTCAGTTGCACGGCGTCGCTCCGTCGAAAGCCACGCGATGCGGCGAATGCGCTCGCGGTGACGCCGCTTGGCCGATCAACTCGCGCTCGAACTGCACCGGTAAGCGATATCCGAGGGACGAATGGCGCCGCCGTGGATTGTAAAATCCCTCCAGGTATTCAAATACGGCGAGCTTCGCCTCCGCCTGAGTGCGGAAGCTGCGCCGATCGAGCAGCTCACACTCGAGCGTTGCGAAGAATGACTCGGCCATGGCGTTGTCGTACGCATCCCCGACCGAGCCGACCGAGGGCACCACACCCATTTCCTGACAGCGCTTGCCGAAGGCGAAGCTCGTGTACTGCCGTGATCGGAATGATGGATGACACCCTCGGGCCGGCGCTGTGCGAGCGCCATGTTGATGGCCGCCAGCACCAGTTCGGTCCGCAGATGATTCTCCATCGCCCAGCCGATCACTTTCCTCGAGCAGGCATCCAGCACGATCGCCAGGTACAGGAAGCCCGCCCAGGCCGCGATGTATGTGATATCCGCCACCCAGAGCCGATCGAGCTCGGCAATGCGGAAGTTGCGATCGACCAGGTCCGGCGGCAAATGCGCGTGAGCATCCGCCACCGTGGTGCGCACGAAGCGCCGGCGCGACACCCCGCGCAGGCCCGCGGCACGCATCAAGCGCGCCACTTGCCGTTCTCGTTCTTCATCGCCTACGGGGTGATGTCGATCCCGGCGGGGTTCTGGGTGGAGCGCTGGGGCGAGAAGCCCCTGATGATCGCCTCGTTCTTGTTCGCCACCGCCGGTGCTCTGGCCTTTGCCCTGAATCCCACCTTTCGCGTGGCGGCGCCCTCCCTGTTCATCATGGGTGGCGGGATGGCGGCTCTGCAGGTTGCGATCAATCCGCTGCTGCGAACCTCGGGTGGGGAGGAGCACTTTGCCTTCAACTCCGCCTTCGCGCAGCTCATCTTTGGACTCGCCTCCTTCGCAAGTCCGTTCGTCTATTCCTATCTGGTCACGCATCTCGGCCAGCCGGGCGAGCAGGCAGGCCTGCTGGAACTTCTCGCGCGAGTGACCCCCCGGGCGCTTGCCTGGGTGTCCCTGTACTGGCTCTTTGCGTTTGCGACCGCTGTAATGGCACTCCTCATCGCATTGCTGCAGGTGCCCAGAGTGATTCGAAGCGCCGAGGAATCTTCTGGGACTGCGGCGATGTACCTGACACTGTTGCGCAGTCCGACGGTCTGGGCGTACTTCATCGCCGTGCTCGCCTACGTCGGCTGCGAGCAGGGGACCGCGGACTGGATCTCTGAGTTTCTGTCGCGCTATCACGGGCTCAATCCGCACAGCAGCGGGGCTACGGCGGTGGCCTGGTTCTGGGGTCTGCTAACGGCTGGATGTCTGATCGGCATGCTGCTACTGAAGCTTTTCGACAGCCGGGCCGTACTCGTCGGCTTCGCCATCGGCGCGCTGATCCTTCTGACCCTGGGCCTCTTCGGGCCAACGCGCGTCGCCCTGGTGGCACTGCCTGGGATCGGCCTCTTCGCTTCCATCATGTGGCCGACGATCGTCTCGCTCGCACTGAACTCTGTTTTCCGCCACCACGGTCCGCTGGCGGGTATTCTCTGCACCGGGATCATGGGTGGCGCGCTGGTGCCACTGCTCATCGGCCGGCTCGCGGACGCGACCGGCCTGCGCGGCGGCATGGCCGTACTGTATGTCACGTTCGGATACATCCTGAGCGTGGGCGTGTGGTCCCGGCCACTGATTTCCAATGCACGTCTCGCGCGTTTGCCTCGAGGTGCCGAGAGAACGAGTTAGCGATCACGGTGGGTCGATCGTCTTAGGATAGCCATGGACTACTCACGCCGCGCGTTCCTGAAACTCTCGGGGCGATCGCTTGGAGTCGCCGCGGCTCTGGCAAGCCTTCTTACCGACGTCGGCGGCCGGCATCTTACATATGAGGTCCCCGATGACGGCAAAATGGAGTGACCGGCGACTGGCGGAGGCCGTCGCCACCGCGCTCCGCAAAGCGGCTGCCGCGCCGGAGTCGCGTCAGCGCCTCTGCCAGCAGGACATTGAGCGGCTTGTGCGGCAGCACAAAGCCGCCCGCGGGCTTCTGGAAGCGGCGCGTGCCGCTCAAACCCACTTCACTAACGGAGCAACTGTAATGAAGGAACTTGACGAAATCGTACCGAATGACGAGGACCGCGACGCGCTCCTCGGTGGCCAAATTGATTAAGGCCGCACACATGAAGGGCGGTCGCAGTGAACTGCGCAGGTATCTTGACGAGACGACGGCGGCGGCGCGGATGTTGAAGACTAACGCAGACCGCGCCGCGGAACGGCAGGCGACCGCGCACGCGGAACGCGCCCTGCGTGCCCCTATCGGAAACCGCCTATCGCTGGACGATCCGTACGGCGACCGCCTGCGCAAGGCCGACTCCCACCTCACGGCGCTGGAGGCGATCCGCAAAGTCCACGCCGGCGCACCGGTTCAGGTCAGTCACTTCCCGCCCCGAAGTGACAACGCGCATTGGGACGAAGTCCGGGCCGATGACGGTGCTGAGCTTGCGCATGAGGCCACTGACCCGGAGCGCCAGCAGGGTGGCGTCAGGCCGAAGCCGACGCTCGCCACCTCGCCGCACACCGCCTCAATGCGGGCGTTGCGAGCGCTCGAGACGATGGATGATGGCGGCAAAGATCCGACCGTCGAGGCAATCAAAGTTAGTCAGCGGATCCCGCATCCGTTGGTTCCCGGCGCCCTCCACGTGAGCCCGAACCGCGACGATGCGTTGCGACGGCGCTATTGACGTCCACGGCGCGGCGGTGCGGGCATCCCCAGGCCTTAGTCTCTCCCCGATCTTGATCCTTCGATCCCGGAATGTGGCAGTTCACTTGACGCATCCCTGGTTGTGTATGAAGCAGAGGCTCTGCCACTTGAGGATCGGTTGAATCAAGTCTGAGAGCTCGGCAGGCAATCGAATGTAGATTTCACGCTGCGAGTCGATTTCCGCCTCGGGATTAAGCGCGACGAGCCCCCGAATCGGGAGCACCGAGGCTTGAAGCATGCCCGAGGTTCCAAGGCCGTCTTGACCAGCGGGCGTCGTGAATTCGACGGCGCGTTCGCTCAGGTAGTGCAGGTGATCGGAGGGGAAGGGTTTCACGTCGAAATCCTTTGCTGGCAAGACGCCTTCACCCTTGATTCGCTCGACGAATTCATGGGTGCTTTGCGGGAAGAGTCGCGCCGCGGTGATCGCGATCCAAAACCGCCCCGAAGTGGCAACGAGCCCGCTGACGTAGACGGCAGGGCCCGTGATCTTGGGTGTCGGAAAGTAGGGCGGTGGAATCTCCTGGGGCGTCACCACGAGAGAACCTCCCGAAGAGCCATACCACCCACGGCAGTGCCAGCCTTTGGGCGCCAACGCACCATAGCCTTGCTCCGCCTGATAGTAGGCCAGGCGTTGCGCGACCGCAGGCTGCAAATTCACCGAAATTGCATCGCCTCTTGGGGGCGCGATGGGGCCAGCTTGCCCATCGGTAGGACAACCCACAAAGGGAACCTCCGAGCGGGGCAAATCCACAGCCGGCACCGAACTCGCGACGGCAACAAACACGGTCGCAGCGAGCCTTCGCTCATGCATGCGGCGACTCATGCTCCGGTTCATCGTTGTAGCGGCTACGTGCCAAGTTCCAGTCGGACGTTATAGCCGGCTCCCGAGAACATCCAGAGTCTCGCTTGCATCGTGCCGCGGGCCGCAATCGACCTTTGCAGCTCGATCTTGATGGTTGCTCGTTACTAATGCCCTAAATACGGGATTTCCGAACATGAAACCGGGACATGGTAGCCGTAACGATCCAATAGGACTTCAACTGCGCGCCGCCGGTTCTCCTTATCTGGATGTTGCCCAATGATCACCCGCGCTAGCGGCAGAGGCTTGTCTGGAACACGTGCTATACCGTCGAGGAGATAAACACAGGGTACTACGGTGCCGGCCCGCAGATAGCTTTGCCGGGGCTTTGGGTCATGCGGCAAGTGCCATCCCGCCTGGCTCCATTAGGTCACCCCTTCCTGAGATGTCCAGAGCCATCCAGGTTCGTCTCCGAGGAATATAAAAACTGTGTAATTTCAATGGATTGAGCGGACTCTATCGTCCTGTGACGTCCTGAAGCGCCGATTGACAGCCACGCTTTCGTGGGGGCACATTTGGCGGCCTTTTTGAAAGGCAGAGGTTCGGGGCCCCCACAAGTGCCGCTGTCTGATACCGCCGTGCGAACCGCCAAAGCGCGGGACAAACGCTACGAGCTAAGCGACGAGAAAGGACTCTACTTACAGGTGAAACCGGGCGGCTCAAAGCTCTGGCGCCTCAAGTATCGCTTCGGCGAACGCGAGAAAAAGCTCGCCTTCGGCAATTACCCTGAAGTGAGTCTGTCCACTGCGCGTGGGCTCCAGCTTGAGGCTCGTCGGTTACTTGCGAGTGGCATTGATCCGGGCGAGCACAAGAAGCAAGCGAAGCGGGTAGCCAAGGTCGCCGGTGCGCAAACGTTCGAAGCGATCGCCCGGGAATGGTTCGCAAAGTACTCGAATGGTTGGGCGGAGAGCCACAGCTCCAAAGTGTCGCCGGGGTCGAAGGCGCTGGAGAGGTGCTCGCGCGGTACCGCTGACCGCACTGAAAATCCGCTACTGTTCGGATAGGCCCGAGCCCGTAGAAGGGGTAAACGAGGTGTCATCGCCGCGAGTCGCGCGCTGGGCCGCGCACCGGGTGTTGGTCGGCCTGACGGCGATCGTGCCGTTGCTCGTCCACGCCGAGGCCCAGGAGCCCCGTCGTCTGCCGTTGACTTTGCGCGCCGACGACGTGCTGGCTACGGGCAATGAGTGGATCGCGCTGCCCGAAATCCGTGCGAGTGACGGTGCGCTCCTCAGCTTCAACGCGCTTTTCATGCGCGAGCGCGGACTGCTGCAGCCGAATGGCGAGGCGGGGCGGCCCGTGCTCGAACCCTACGTGCAGGTGGGCGGTCGGCAACACACGCTCGATGCGTTGAGTTGGAGCCTGCTCGAGTACTGGATCCCACAAGCCCGCCAGGACCGGGACGGCCTCGAGGTCACACTGACTTACTGCGCGCCGCCTGCCCACCGGGCGGCGTTCCTGCGGCTGGCGGTCGCCAATCACCGGGCCGAATCCGTTTCCGCCACGCTGGGCTTGCGGAGTTCCTTTGGCAGCCTGTCCCGCGTCACCTACGTGCCCGTGGTCCTGCGCGGTGAACGCCTGGTCGCGCCGACACCCTGGGTGGACCCGGGCGAGGTCTACAGCTACGTCACCTACGACACGCGCTTTGCGTGGGCGATCGTCCATCCCGGGTCCAAGGCTACGCTCTGGATGCCACCGGTGTTCGTCGCGCCGCAAGCCGATGCGGCGCGCACCGTCGTGCTGCAGCCTGGAGAGAGCGCGGAGGCCCTGTTCGTGCTGTCGGTCGGCCTCGAGGAGTTCTCCGCTGCCCACAGCGCGCGCGCCCTGCGCGAGGAGCTCGAGCGCGCCGGGTCGAATGCAGTCATCGCTTCGACGGCGGCCTGGTGTCGCGCCCGCACTCGCACGACCGGGCGAGGCGACCTCGACGCTCTGATGAATCGCAATCTGCTGTTCACGACACTGTACGCATGGGGCCGCACGCTCGATACGGAGCAACTGGTCGGCGCAACGTCGCGCAGCCCTCGGTATTACGTGTCCGCCGCCTACTGGGACCGCGATGCGATGCTGTGGAGCTTCCCTGGAATCCTCGATTCGGACCCACAGTTCGCACGACAGGTGCTGGAGTACGCGCTGGGGATCCAGTTGCGCAACGCCGGGACGCACAGCCGTTTCATCGACGGCGTCGTGCTCGAGGACGGATTCCAGCTCGACGAAGCGGTCGCGCCGATCGTCGCGCTCGCGGCCTATGTGCGCGCGACGAACGACGGCCGCTTCCTCGAGCGCTACCGCGACGCAGTCGAGGTCCTGCGCGATCGCCTGTTGGCGCGCTTCGATCCGGCAACCGGAATGTACTCGTCGTTGCAGGATTCGCAGGACGAATTCCAGAAGCTGCCGTTCCTCACCTACGACAACGCGCTGGCCTGGCGTGCACTGCGTGACCTCGGCGAGCTGCTTGAGCGCTTGCACGACGGCGGCGCGGCCCGGGATGCGCGCGAGCGTGCCACTGCGCTGCGCGCGGCAATCCTCACGCACGCCGTCATCAGTGGCGTGCCGGGAGCGACCGGGCCGATTCTGGCGTCGGCGACGGATGGCCAGCAGCACGTCGTGACCGACATTCCACCCGGCTCCCTGCTGAAGCTCCCGATCCTCGGCTTCCTCGCTGAGGACGATCCGCTGTTCGCGCGCACCTTCGAGTGGCTGCATTCCGCGCACTACAAGTTCTCGTACTCCGACCGTCATTACGGGCTGCCGGGCAGTTATCGACTGCCGTTCACGACCTCGTGGGTCATGGCCGATGAGCTGCTGCTCAGGCGCTCGCACGCCAAGGCGGAGCAGATCTTGCTGGCCAGCCCGTGGGACGCCGGAATCATCACCGAAGGGATCGATCCAGATACGGCGCTGCCGGATCGGGCCGGTCGAGCATTCGCGACCGCGGCGGGCTACGTCGCCCACGCGATCTGCGCGACCGCCTGCCTTCCGCGCCACTGACCGAGCGGTTGATTCGCAGTCCGCGGGTCATCCGCCGCCGAAGTGATTCAGCGCCCTTCTGCCTTCCGGCCCCCTGCAGCTCCTCGCGCGCGCGAAGGAATCCTACACCCATTGAGTTCAGCTGGAACCGTGTAAGCTGCATCCTGTGACTGCTCGCCGCGAATTCCTGGTTCGAACCGCGTCCGTGGCAACGGCCGTGGCAGCGGTCCCTGTCACGGTTGGGGCTGCCAGATCGGCTCCCACGCCGCGCGCCACCGAGGACACCAGCCTTTGTGGGGAATGGCTGTTCCGCGCGGATTCGCAGGACAGCGGGACGAAGGAGAATTGGTTTGCGACGGATGCTCCGCGTGCCAATTGGCTCAGGATTCAAGTGCCCCATACCTGGCAAGTTCAGCCGTCACTGACGGAGTATCGCGGCGTCGCCTGGTACCGGCGTGACTTCGATGCCCCCGAGCGCTGGACCGGCTCCGCGGTGCGGATCGAGTTTGAAGCCGTGTATCACACGGCCACGGTCTGGGTGAACGGCCGGCATGCCGGCCAGCACGCGCGCAAGGGTTACACCGCCTTTACTCTCGACATCTCGCGCTTCCTGCGCCTCGGATCGCCAAA
>JACXTT010013310.1_pt1 | contig 10851 bp, 7 predicted proteins | sample 9270951 | NCBI WGS metagenome assembly JACXTT01 (sample SAMN15532306, study PRJNA645909) | rock metagenome | isolation source: weathered quartz diorite | place: Puerto Rico | collected 2017-06-21
GAGCATTTCCTTTTCTCCGAATGCCGGCGAGATAAGAGGCCGCAATTTTCGGCAATTACGAGGTGGCCTGCGTTGACACTCGTCAAAACGCCTTCCTATAATCGACCTCATATTCCAAACTACACATTCAGCTTGCAGCATGGAGACTCAATGGAGGACGAACAGGGGCCCGATCGAGATGCTAACGATCAAATGGAAGAGCGCCGGCGCGCGCTTGGGCGGATCATCGAACTGGGCTTCGATCCTTATCCACATAAATTCGACCGCACTCACTCCATAAGTCAGATAATTAATCGGTTCACGAACAAGAGCGGCGGCGAACTTGACGCCGAGCGCCCGCAGGTTCGAGTCGCCGGACGCATCCATGCCATAAACAAGATGGGCAAGGCCGCGTTCGTTCGATTCTCTGATGGTGCTGAGCTGCTTCAAATCTACATCAAGTCAAACGAAATCGATGAGCGAGCGTGGTCTCTGCTCAAGCTGCTTGACCTTGGAGATTTTATAGGAGCCAACGGAAGGTTATTTCGCACCCGTACCGGCGAGCTCTCGATTCACGCAGAGTCACTCACGTTCCTTGCGAAGGCGCTCGTTCCGCCGCCGGACAAATACTACGGTCTGCACGAGGTCGAGTTGCGCTATCGCCAGCGCTACGCCGACCTGATAGCCAATCGGGAGGTTCGTCGGGTTTTTGAGATCCGCTCTCAAGTCATTTGTCTGATTCGAGGGTTCTTCGACGACCGAGGTTATATCGAAGTTGAAACGCCAATGCTGACATCGTTGCCCACCGGCGCCACCGCTCGTCCGTTCAAGACTCATCACAATGCGCTGGACATAGACTTGTACGCGAGGATTGCACCAGAGCTTTACTTGAAGCGGCTGATCGTCGGCGGATTCGAAAAGGTCTATGAGATCAATCGCAACTTCCGCAACGAAGGAATCGACCGCTCGCACAATCCCGAGTTCACCATGCTGGAATGGTACGAGGCGTATTCAGAATACCACGACCTTCTGAGGCTGACTGAGGAATTGATCTCGTCGTTGATAGAGAAGGTATCCGGGACGCCGCAGATCGAATATGGCGAGAAAAAGATTGACTTCGCGCGTCCGTGGAAGCGCTTGACGATGCGCGAGGCCATCGTTCACTTCTGGCCGGCCCTCGGGGAACGGCCAACGATCGACGACCTGTCGACCAAAGAAGGTATTCTGCGATGGGCCGATCTGGATCAGAATCTCAGATCTCAGATTCTACATCTAAGATCCCTGGATTACGGACCGCTGCTCGGCGAGGTGTTCGAACACATTGTTGAAGCTCGGCTGGTCGATCCAACGTTCATCACCGAGTTTCCGACGGAGCTGTCACCCTTGTCGAAGCAAAATCAAAGCGATCCTCGCTTCGTAGATCGCTTCGAGCTGTTCATCTCAGGGATGGAAATCGCCAACGCGTTTTGCGAGATCAACGACCCGCTGGATCAACACCGACGCTTCGAAGCGCAGATGAAACTCCGAGAGCGGGGAGACGAAGAAGCGATGGTGATCGATGAAGACTACATCCGCGCGTTGTCTTACGGGATGCCGCCGACCGCGGGCGAAGGCGTCGGCATCGATAGGCTGGTGATGCTGTTGACCAACTCGAGATCAATTCGAGACGTGATACTGTTTCCACATATGCGACCGGAGAAACCAGAAGGCAGCAGGCAGTAAAGCTGAAGGCAGTGGCCGTTGTTCGAACGATTCGCGATCGCCGCCTTCTGCCTTCTGCCTTCTGCCCTCTGCGTGCTGCTTATGCCTTACGAACTTTTGATCGCTCTCCGCTACCTCCGCGCCAAGCGCAAACAGGTGATGATCTCGGTCATCACCGTCATAGCCATGGCCGCCGTGGCAATGGGCGTTGCATCCCTGATCGTTGTGCTCGCGATGATGACCGGGTTTCGTCAGGAGTTCCAGGCAAAGATCCTATCCGGTACTGCCCACCTGAACCTGACTCTCAAGGATCGGCGGCCGATTGAAAACTACCGGGCACTGGTAAGCCGTTTGAGCTCAGTGCCCCACATTCGGTCAGCCTCGGCAACGCTCTATCAACGAGTGCTCGTTCAGGGGCAGAAAGATACTGAAGGCGCAGTCCTCAAGGGCGTCGACATGGGCGCGGCTCATAACGCCAACGAGGTGTTCCAGTTCACCATCGAGGGCAATCCGCAATTACTTGCCGAAGCGGAGACCGACTCGGAGAGCGGAGCGAAAATCGACCGGATTGTTGTCGGGCGCGAACTCGCTCGCACCGTCGGACTCAAGGTTGGCGACGTCGCGACGATCATTTCTCCTCAAGGGCACCTGACCCCGGTGGGCCTTGCGCCCCGGTATCGCGACTTCAAAGTGGCCGGCATCTTCGCGTCGGGTCTCAGTGATTACGACGAGACGTGGGCATACATCTCGCTCGAAGCCGCCCAGCGACTGTCGGGAGCCGAGGATGTTGCCGAGATCATCCAAATGAAAGTCGACGACGTCGACGCGGTCAAACAGATCGGCGGCGAAGTGCTTGCGGCAGTTGGAAATGATTATGAAGTTCAGGACTGGCAGCAACTCAACGCGCCGATTTACAGCGCGCTGAGTTATGAGAAGTATCTCACCGGTGTCGCGCTGTTGATCGTTATCGGAATTGCCGCCCTCAACATCATCACTGTCCTGATTATGATCGTGATGGAAAAGCACAAAGACATAGCAGTTCTCAAGTCGATGGGGGCGACGAATCGAAGTGTAATGTATCTGTTCATGGCTCAAGGGGTGTCGATAGGAATCGTCGGGATCATCATCGGTGTTGCAGTAGGCACTGGTTTTTGTTACTTCGCGAATGGACACCACTGGATAAAGCTGCCGGCCGGCGCTTACGCCCTCGAGTATCTCCCGTTTCACACCACAGCGATTGATGTTGTGGTGGTCGCGGCGGTGACGGTCGCGATCAGTTTCTTATCGACGATCTTCCCATCGCTCAGTGCAGCAAGACTTAATCCGGTTGAAGCTCTGAGATATGAATGATCGAGGATAGAGGATTGAGGATGGAAGGTAGACCGGTTGAAGGACTGAGTTATGGATGATTTAGGATAGAGGATAGAGAATGGAAGATAGACGATTGCGGATGGATTTGGCCGATTCAGCTCTGAGACGGGACGATGTCGATCTTCAATCCTCTATCTACCATCCTCAATCCGCTTTCGTAAGTGCGCATCGGCTGACCAAGACCTACGAATCCGGTCGAAGCCGCGTGGTCGTCTTCCAGGGCTTGAGCCTCGAGATCGCGGCAGGCGAGATGGTTGCTGTGGTCGGTCCCTCGGGCGCTGGAAAATCCACTCTATTGCATCTATTAGGAGGATTAGACCGTCCGACTGCTGGAACGGTAAAAGTGGGCGAATTTGACATCTTTAAACTTGGTGATGTAGACTTGGCACGGTTTCGGAACGGGGAGATTGGTTTCATTTTCCAGTTTCATCACCTGCTGCCCGAGTTCACTGCCGTTGAGAATACAATGATGCCGCTGCTCATTGGGCGAAGCTCGCGCCGAGCTGCGGTAGAGCGAGCCGAGTCGATGCTGAAGAGTGTCGGGCTCGCCGATCGCGTAACGCACAGGCCCGGAGAGTTGTCCGGTGGTGAGCAAGCAAGGGTCGCGCTCGCAAGAGCACTTGTAGCCCGGCCGAGTTTGTTGCTGGCAGACGAGCCAACGGGTGACCTCGACAGCAAGACCAGCGAAAGCATTCAAAGCCTGCTCAAGGAGGTTCACAGATCGCAGAAGCTGACCTCGGTAATCGTTACCCACAATGAGCGCATTGCTTCCGTCTGCGACCGCGTGCTTCACCTAGAGGATGGCTGTTTGAAATAGATGGGACTTCGGACTGAGTGAAGAAAAGAAATTGAAAATCGCAGAATACGACGTACAATTTCTCTATTCTTAGCGGGAACCGGTATGTTCGAACGTTACACCGAGAAGGCTCGCCGCGTAATTTTCTTCGCAAGATATGAAGCAAGTCAGTTTGGCGCCCAGGCCATCGAAGCGGAGCACATCCTGCTCGGCCTGCTGCGCGAGGACAAACAGCTAACCCAGAAGTTTTTCCGCAGCCCGCATTCAACCGTCGAATCAATCCGTCGAGAGATCGAATCACGCACTCCCCTGCGTGACAAAGTATCCGCCTCGGTGGATCTGCCGTTGTCGCCAAACGCAAAACGCGTGTTGAGCTATGCCGCGGATGAGAGCGAGCGGCTCGGCCATCGCCACATCGGCACCGAACACTTATTGCTGGGCATCCTGCGCGAAGACAAATCGTCCGCGGCGGAGATCCTCCACGAGCGCGGATTGCGGCTCAATCAGATTCGGGATGATTTGAACCGCGCCCAGCACAACGAACGCGCGTTGGCTCAGAAAAAAGATGCGCCCCACCTGACCGAGTTCAGCCGCGATCTGACCGAGGCGGCGACTAATGATCAACTCGACCCTCTCATCGGTCGCGAGGCCGAAACCGAGCGGGTGATCCAGATTCTATGCCGCCGCACGAAGAACAACCCGGTGCTGATAGGTGAACCGGGCGTGGGCAAGACCGCCATCGTCGAAGGACTCGCGCAGCGAATCGTATCGGGAGATGTGCCGCCATTCTTACGCGACAAACGAATCCTGGCGCTTGATCTTTCGCTGGTGGTCGCCGGCACCAAATATCGAGGCCAATTCGAGGAGCGCCTCAAGACGATCATGCGCGAGCTGATCGAGAATCCGCACTACATCATTTTCATTGACGAGCTGCATACCCTGGTAGGCGCGGGGTCGGCGGAGGGTTCGCTCGACGCGGCCAACATTCTCAAGCCCGCGCTGTCCCGCGGCGAGATCCAGTGCGTGGGAGCCACCACGCCTGCGGAGTTTCGAAAGACCATCGACAAGGATCGTTCGCTTGAACGGCGCTTCCAATCGGTCAAGGTTCCGCCGCCCACCGAAGGCGAGACGGTAAAGATTCTTGAAGGTGTCAAGGATCGGTACGAGACCTTCCATCAAGTGCGCTACACCCAAGAGGCCATCGAGACCGCAGTCTACGGTTCGCAGCGGTATATTCCAGATCGCTTCCTGCCGGATAAGGCGATAGACATCGTCGACGAGTCGGGGGCTCGAGTCAAACTGCGCGAGGCGAACCTTCCGGCCGAGATCCTCGATTGCCAGAGAAAACTGCGCCGGCACACCGCCGCTTACGAGCGCGCAACCGCGGAGCGCGACTTTGAACGGGCAAAGATCTTCAAGCAGAAGGAACAGGACGAACTGGATCGGCTCGCGACGCTCCGCGAATCACACAATCTGGTTGCCGAACACTTTCCGGTAGTGAATCGCGACGACATCGAAGAGGTGATCTCGCGATGGACCGGAATACCGATCACTTCGCTCAAAGAAGAAGAATCGGCGAAGCTGCTACGCATTGAGAGCGAACTGCACAAACGAATCATCAGTCAAAGCCGCGCGATTTCGGCGCTCTCGCGTGCCATCCGGCGCAGCCGTGCGGGGCTCAAGAACCCGAATCGCCCGGTTGGTTCATTCCTCTTCCTTGGTCCGACCGGAGTCGGGAAGACCGAAGTCGCCAGATCGCTCGCGGAGTTTCTGTTCGGGTCCGAGCGGGCCTTGCTTCGCTTCGATATGTCCGAGTACATGGAAAAGCACGCAGTTTCTAAGCTGATCGGCAGCCCACCGGGCTACGTCGGCCACGAAGAAGGCGGCCAGTTGACCGAGAAAATCAAGCGTAATCCTTATTCGGTTCTGCTGCTTGATGAGATCGAAAAAGCACATCCCGATCTCTTCAATATCCTGCTCCAGGTGCTCGAGGACGGGACGTTGACGGACTCGCTTGGTAACACTATCGATTTCAAGAACACCATCCTCATCATGACTTCGAACATCGGGGCTCGGTTCATTCAAAAGCGGGGCCACATGGGCTTCCAGGCGTCGACCCGCAGCCAGCAAGCTACGGTTGAAGAAGGCGTGATGCAGGCGGTCAAGCAGACGTTTAACCCGGAGTTCGTCAATAGACTCGACGAGATCATCGTGTTCGAGCCGCTAACCGACGGCGACCTATTTGAGATCGTCGGACTGCTGGTGGCGCAACTCAACCGCACTCTCATTCGCCGGAAGCTTCAAGTGCAGATGACCGAAGAGGCGCGCCGATGGATCGTAGAGAAGACTTGCTCCGATCGAACCTACGGCGCACGCCCCCTGCGGCGAGCCTTACAGAAACACGTGGAGGATCCCCTTTCCGAGGCGCTGATCGGCGGCAGCTTTAGCGAAGCTTCAGTGGTCGAGGTGTACCTGGACGGTGATTCCCTCGGTTATCGACCCCTTGAGCTTGAAGAATTGGGCGCCGAACTCCTGGTGCAATGATCTTATATCGGCAACTACGCATCAATGAAGATTGATGCCAGGCTTCGCCGCCGGAGCTTCGAATTCCAGACTCAGAATCCAAAGCGTAGAGTCGTCGATGTTGAAGATCGTCTTGGTATTGCTCGGCGGCGCTTTCGGAACCGGGCTTCGATATTTCCTCTCTAGCTTTCCCTACTCAAGAGTCAAAGAGCCCTTCCTCTGGTCACCCTCGAGAACGTGCGAGTCCTCCAGCACCGCAGTGGCCAAGGAGAGCAAAAGCGCGCAGACTAAGGGGGTGCCAGGCTGCAACTGGCGTTATGAAACCATCTATCCGCGGTTGGCCTTGCGAGCTGCATTTTTGTTACAATAAGCGCTCATTGCAGCGTTCTATATTCGGCAAGCGGCGAAACCACCGGCGATTGATCAATGAACCAGATTCGTTAGGGCCCTTTAGAGGGACCTCGCGCGAGGGTCAGACGCTCAACGTGGTCGTGCTTGCAACCCACTCAAGTAGTAAAAAAGAAGTCGGAAAGAGATCGAAACGAACTAAGCACTTCTAGGGAGCGTGCATTTTATCTATGAGTAAGCGTGTTCTTTGGGTTGTCGCAGCACTTGTAGCAGCGGTCGTCGGTTGGCCGCTCGGCGGGCGCGTCGCTCTCTTACACCCTCTAGCGCTCGCGAGTCGCGTTCAGAACGTCACCGTGGAGCAGGTCGTCATTCACGGTCAGCGCCGCATTCCAGAATCGACAATCAAGATCTGGATCGGCACCCGCGAGGGTGACCCTTACAACCCGGTGCAACTCGACCGAGATGTGCGTGCGCTTTATGCACAGGGACACTTCGATGATGTAAAGGTTTACGCCGAGGAAGGTACGCGCGGAGGAAAAATCATAACCTTCGAAGTCTCCGAGCGCCCATTGCTTCTCGAAATAAAATACGAAGGGCTCAAGTCGGTTCAACAATCAACGGTGCTCGAGGAGTTTCGTAAGCGCACTGTAGGCCTTTCGAAAGAATCCCAATACGACGCGGTGAAGGCCAAACGAGCGGCGGCGGTGATTAAGGAGTTGCTCGCAAACGAAGGGCGCCCCGAGGCCAAGGTGGATCCAGTGATTGAGCGAATCTCCGCCACCGCGGTCTCGCTGACGTTCAAGGTCGAAGAGGGCCCGCGTTTTCGGGTTGCCGGGATTGAGTTTGAAGGCAACAAGATATTCTCCGGCTCCTATCTTCGAAGCCAAATGAAGCTGGTGAAGGAGCTCGGGCTCTTCACTACCTTCAGTTCGAAGGATATCTACCACAAAGACAAACTTGAGACCGATCTCGATCGGCTCCGTGTGCTGGTTTATGCCGATCACGGTTATTTGAAGGCGCGGTTTGGCGAGCCGCGAGTCGAGGAGGTAGGAAAAGTTGGAACCTGGGTGCCGATATTTGGCCACAAGGGCCAGGGATTGAAGATCGTCATCCCGATTGATGAGGGCCGACAGTACAGCGCGGGCGAGATCAAAGTCGAAGACAACACTGAATTCACTGCCGACGAGATCAAGGCAGTCATTGGGTTGAAGAAGGGTGACGTCGTCAAAGGCTATACAGTAGTTCAGAAGGGACTCGACAACTTGAAAAAGCTCTACGGCTCGCGCGGCTACATCCAGTTCAACGCGGGGTTCGTCCCTGAGTTCAAGGACAATGCTGGCGACACGGGAAAGGGTATCGTAGACATCACGTTCGGCGTTGAGGAGGGAAAGCAGTACACGCTTCGGAGGCTCGAGTTTATCGGCAACACGTTTACCCGAGACAACGTGATGAGACGCGAGGTGCTCTTGAACGAGGGCGAGCGCTACAACGAGCAGCTCTGGGACTTGAGCATATTGCGACTTAACCAACTCGGTTACTTCGACCAGGTGAAGAAGGAAGACGCCACCATCAACACCAACGAGAAGGAAGGTCAGGTTGACCTGATCCTAAAGGTGCAGGAAAAGGGCCGCCAGCAGATCAGCTTTACCGGAGGGGTCTCGGGCATCGGCGGTTCTTACATCGGGATCAACTACTCGACAAACAATCTCCTCGGTTACGGCGAAGCGCTGTCTTTCAATGTGGCAACGGGCAACCTGCAAAAGGTACTCTCATTCGGTTTCACTGAGCCTTACGTAAAGGGCCGTCCGATCAGCGTGGGGTTCAATATTTTTTACCAGAACTACCAGTTCATCGGACAGGGCTTTGGAGCGACGACGACGCAGGATATCTTTGGGACCTTTAACGGGAGTTCGCTGTTCACTCAAAAGACTTCCGGAGCTTCGGTTTCGGCGAGTGCGCCGCTGAGCTACTTTGCGAAGCGGTTTAGAATGGGCAGGTTCATCAGGCTCGGTCTGTCTTACTCGTTCCAGACAACCGACATCGTTGACCCTGCGGTGAATAGAGACAGTGATCCAACAAACGACATCCTCGTCACCTTCCGACAGAGTGGGGTGACGCAGTCAACGGTGAGCCCATCGATATCCTACAACACCCTCAACTCATCGTTGGACCCGACCAAGGGTACCTCGATTACGCTTGCCACCTCTTTGACCGGCGGAATCCTTGGCGGCAAGGTGAACTCCATCGCCCCGACGTTTGAGTACAAACACTTCCGGCCGCTATTAGCCGGTCGCGAAGCGCGGGCGCGAATCGAGGCGGGCAAACCCACTCGAACACTCGGGATGCGCTTTCTGTTTGGACACATAGGTTCATTCGGTACTCGGTTTGAGTCGAATTCACTTTCATTTGTGGGGGGGACTCCGTTGTTCTCGCGATTCTTCCTCGGCGGAGAACAGGACATACGAGGCTACAATATTCGGAGCATCTCGCCGACCGCTCCAGTTCAGACGACATTTACGACGCAAAACGTTCGCGCCCAGGATTTACTGACCGGCCGAAACCTCAAAGTGAGAAAGCCCGCACAATCAAACGGCAACAGCGTCGCCCCTGATGTTCTGAACGGATTCATCGTTCAGAATCAGGTCGACTCAACGGTGCCAAACTTCCCTGCTTTCATAGGCGGCGATTCGGAGCTCCTGTTCAACGTTGAGTATCGTATCCCGATTATCGGCCCGCTCCAGTTTGCTCCGTTCTTCGACATAGGTACGGCCTTCAACCTGCGGGGCCTGCCCGATCAGTTTGAGCGCTCCGAGTTCATACCGAACCAGATGCTAGGTCAGGAGATCCTCAATCCGCGTGGCGAGGTAGCTCGCGCGCGTGAGATCAGGAAAGCGACGCCGCCGGAGAGCCAGGGCGGGCTGCCGCCCGGATTCCGACAGGTGTTCATATTTGGCGACAAGCAAGTGTCGAGAGATGTACAGCTCTCGAATGCGGCGCACGGGATATTTGACAACTATCGCTATAGCATGGGGGGTGAGTTACGAGTGCAAGTCCCTGTGATCAATGTTCCGTTTCGCTTAATATTTGCCTTGAACCCGAACGCCCGAACGCAAACGGATGTCAACCCGTTCTTCTTCGAACGGAAGCGGGCGATTCGGTTCTCAGTTGGACGGACATTCTAGGGGCCCACTCAGATCCGGATTTTGTCGCTTCAAAACATGCAGGCGGTGCTGCTATAATCAGGCTTTTGCAAACAGCTGCTGACGATCACCGTCAGCGTGGCTCAATCAGGAGAATACAGGAGCACGTATGGTCAAACTAAGGTTTGCTGCTTTTGCAGCATTAATGGCGGCAGTTGCGGCAACCGCATATGCGCAGCAGGCAACGCAGGCGGGGGTCGGCGCCGCGTTGCCCGAAGGCAAAGTTGCCGTTGTCAACACTCAAGCATTTCCGGCGGGCATCGGCGAGCTGAAACAGAAATACGATCAGGTTGATAAGCAGTTCCAATCTCGTTATCAGCAACTTCAAACCGTCGAGACTCAATTGAAGCAGATGGAAAGCGACATCCAGGTAAAGTGTCCTCAGCTGACGCCGGACAAGTGCCAGGAGTTACAGAACAACTACACCGAATTGAAGAAGAGAGGTACTCGCGATTTCGAAGACCTTAAAGCTGAATACGACAAGACGATTGATACTGGGACCAAGCCGATACGCGACAAGCTATATCAATTCCTGAATAACTACGCGACCCAACGAAATATAGTCCTCGTAATCAATCTGGCGGGCGCGGCACAATCGGGGTCGCTTGCCTACTGGAATCCTGGGTCGGACATTACCGACGATTTCATCGCAGAGTACAACAAGTCTAATCCGGTCGCGGGCGCACCCGCTCCTTCAGCACCGCCTGCCGGACAACCGGCTAAACCTGGCGTTAAGCCGCCTAAACCGTGATGACGCGAGGAAAGGACTCACAGATGAAACTATTTAATCTTGCATTTGCAGCCCTCGCGTTACCGTTGGTGGGTGTTGCAGCTCTTGCGCAGCAACCCGCCGGAAGCGCTCCAAAGGTTGCCTTGCTTCCCAAGGGCAGAATAGCCGTGATCAACACGGCCGCTTTTCAGGAAAACGTTCAA
>JACXTT010013311.1_pt1 | contig 10851 bp, 10 predicted proteins | sample 9270951 | NCBI WGS metagenome assembly JACXTT01 (sample SAMN15532306, study PRJNA645909) | rock metagenome | isolation source: weathered quartz diorite | place: Puerto Rico | collected 2017-06-21
TCTGTCGTGCTCTTCGCGAGGAACGTGTATGATCGCGTAATAAGAACAGATAGCATCCAGGGACTTTTCTCTGACCGGAAGGCTGGCTATATCACCACAAACGAAGTCCGCCTGTGGAACACGTTGCTTAGCGGTTCTGATCTGTACATTCGAGAAATCTATTCCGATCACAGTAGATCGTTGAGCCAAGAGGATTGTAACAGGATCGCTGGACCCACACCCGACGTCGAGAATGGTAGAGTTGTCGGGTAATCTTTCGAGAAGCTCCTTTAGTAATAAAATGTCCTGAGAATCTCTCCTTCTCGACGCTGTGTACTCTGAAGAAATCTTGTCGTACCCTGCACGAACTATCTTCTTCGGTTGCAATCCGCAATGGAAAGTCTTGGTTGTTAGACCTTTAGAACTTCTCCGTGTCCCGAAGGACATTACAGTAGCCTGAGACGAACCGTCCGATCTCTCCTGTCACAGGGTCGTAACTGTGCCTTTCAAGTGTGCCAATGTCACGACCGTACACGTGGACGCTCCGTGCGGACTTCAGCGAAACATTGTCGACCCGATGAATTCCCTTGTTTCCCAGAACAGTCACGTGTCCCTTGCGGTTCATCTTCTCGCTTACTTTCTCCAGTTTCGCAATTTTCTTGTCAGACCCGTCGTCCACCCGTCGGTACAGTGTTTCTCGCTCCTCTCCCTCATACACCCCGATCAAAGCCCAGGTGAGATGGTCGTGTATTGGAGTCGTCTGTCCCGGATGCCAGACACCGCCAATGATTGAATACGATTCGTCCTCCGGCATTCGGAGGAGGTTCATTGCGAACCTGTCCTTTCTCGGCGTGAAAGCCTCGGCAGGTACCGACTCTTGAGACATCACAAGTTTCTCTAACAGTGGTCGCAAGCCAAGTAGAAGCTCAGACTCGCTCGATCCATGTTTTCTAACTATCAAATCAACATCCCCGATGAAAGTTTTGAGAGAATACTCCGCAGATGACTGCATGGTAGGTTCCTTGGAACCCATCACGAAATTTAGCAATATCGGTCCTATACAAGGAGAAGCCAAAACCAGCGCTTCACACCAGTTAGGGCTCAAGTCCAACTACCAACGACTTTTTACGTGTTCGCGGGGCTGCCTCATGTATCATGAGCGATTCCGGAGACCGAGCACTCCAAGACATGGAGGAAAGCTCAGACGGTATGGCCCGCTACGGGAATATGATCCTAGAATTCATCAAGAAAGAGGTTTTTCAGGAAAGAAAGAATATCACGGTTGATGAGGTCGTCGTCCTCGTTGCGGCCTTAACGGACCTGTCTGTTACTCTGCTCGCCAAATTCCACAAGACTCCAATCGAAGACACAGAAGTCGCCGAGATTGGTCGGACTGTTTTCAAAGATATGGTTGTCAGGCTTGGGTTCGACAAAGGGCAACTAGCGGGCAAGTCATCGCTTTATGCCTGATACTGACTCTATAGGTCGGACGACCTTGGCTTACTTTGCATAATACAATTCCGTAAAGAATGATGCATAGGCAAGAATGTACGTAAGCCCCATTTGCGCAGAGGCTCCGTTGTTCGTAAACCCTGACAGCACGAACATTACTCCGCCGGCAAGAGCGAAGATTACCATTAGGAGACCGATCGTAGCAGGAACCTGAATGTTTCTGGGTTTTCCTCTGACCGAGGCTGCAAAAACGATGATGGCGAGAAAGAGGAGGATTAGGCCTACGGTTGCGTGAATCAGAAGTGTCGGACCCGTGGCGGTGGCGGCCAGAATGACTCCATCTATGGACGCTTGCACTGTCCCGTTTAGGAAATGTGCTGAAGAGATTAACACTATCGCCGAGCCATCCTTGGAGCGTAAGAACTGCCAATGTTACGACTAGGAGTTTTCGGAGTCCCAGCCACTCACTTTTGCTGGACGAAGCCGTCAGCCCTTCGCCCGTTGCGTTCGATAAGGTCTTAACGATTGTGAGGCCCCGTAAAGCGGGTCAAGAGGTTAACCGTCGAAAAACTTCGGTTTGACGGAGGCAAGGTTAGTGGGCGAAACAGCCTAATTGCCGGCTAAGTGAAGGCACCTCGAACCCATCCGTGGTTCTGTTAACTCGAGAGTGACGACGAGGTCTCCGTCTTGGACGAGTCCTTCGGAACAATCGAAATGATCGTTTGGTTGTCCGTGTAGTTTACCGAATGGTTCTTCACGTCGCCCGACCTGGTCAGGGCCTTCAACCTTTCATCAAGCGCTCCATAATAGTAGAGGGACCATTTTCTCCCCCAACTGTGATGGAGTATGAGAGAGATGGACCCGTCTCTTTCCACAGCCTTGTTGATCTTGAAGTTTCTCGCGTACAGCTCCGCGAGCTCGATAGTTCTGAAGAAACCGTCCAGATTATCTCGTCCAAAGTAACCCAGCATGAACTCGCGAAATGAGCCATTGGCTCCTCCAGCGTGACGTCCCCCTTGCTGAGCTTCGTCTTCAGAGAGATACTCCATAACCTGTAGCAGCTCGCTCCGTGCGAACCCTACAATCCCAAGTCTCTCGGCCACTTCAGCGAAATCTGCGGCCTGTCTGAGGATTCTTCCGACCACGACATTCAGGCTGACCTTTTCCCTGTCGGCAATCTCTTTCAGCTTTTCGATGGTGTCCGATTCAACTCTGAATGTTGTCGATGTCATCTACCGTTTAAGGGGCACTTGCTTTGCTCTCCAGCGAATCAAAGTGAATTGTTCTCTCGCGTATTTATTCCGGATGGTCAAAGACCGAAAGCGCTAGTTAACGGCCTGGTTCTCGGATGACCGGCCAATATCGATGGAGAGAAATGTCGAATATGTGCGCGTGTGCCTGAGATTATCCAGAATAAGATCGAAAGAATGTCACCGGATTGAAGTCCCTATCCTAAGTTCGGGAGATAGTCATCTAGACGGACCTCAGATAGCGAACTAGGTCGATTATCTTTATCAAACCCTGCAGAGAGAGGGATCTTCAGTTGGACGCGACAATGGACCTTTTGAAAGATGCCCACGCTTTAGAACCCGAGATTATCAAAACACGACGAGTAATTCATCAACACCCAGAACTTGCCTATCATGAAAAGTTGACCGGCAGGCTCGTCGCTGAGCAACTTCAAGCACTCGGTGTTCAAGTCAAGCGAGGCGTTGGAGAAACAGGAGTTCTGGGAGTACTCAAAGGGGCAAGAGGAGGAAGAGTCGTCGCGCTGAGGGCCGACATGGATGCACTCCCTCTAGAAGAGATGGCTGATGTCGAATTCAGGTCCAAGAACAAGGGTGTCATGCATGCGTGCGGTCATGACACTCACGTAGCGATGCTTCTCGGGGCAGCTAAGATACTCTCCAAGCACAAGAATGAGCTTCATGGAACAGTGAAGTTCTTTTTCCAGCCCGCCGAAGAGCACGGCGGACGCGGTGGAGCAAAACCGATGATCGAAGACGGAGTCATGGAGAACCCAAAGGTGGACTACGTCTTCGGGCTGCACATTGACGGAGACGAGCCCTCTGGGGTTTTCGCATTTAGACCCGGAGCAATCGCTGCAGCACCCGACACTTTTACTGTTCGCATAGTCGGGAAGGGAGGGCATGGCTCCGCGCCCCAAAATACTGTGGATCCCGTCTACGTTGCCGCTCAATTGATAATTTCGCTTCAGGGAGTGTCAGGCAGGATGATTGACCCAGTCCAACCCTTCGTGATCACGATCGGATCCGTCCACTCCGGAACCAAGGAAAACATCATCCCCGATGAGGCATTTCTCCAGGGGACTATCCGGACGCTTGACGAGGGAACGCGGAAACTGGCAAAGACCAAGGTCAAAGAGGTCTCAGAGGGCGTTGCCAAGGCGTTCGGAGCTAGGGCCATTGTGGATTTCGAAAAGGATGCCTATCCGGTTACCGTCAACGATGAGAAGGTGACGGAGGAAGCGATGAAGATCCTGAACCAGGTCATAGGGACAAGGACAAAGCTGATCTCGCCCATTTTGGGGGGAGAAGACTTCTCCCGCTTTCTCCAAAGAGCACCGGGAACCTTCTACTTTCTGGGTACCAAGAACCCGTCGAAGGGTTGCATTTATCCGAACCACAGCTCACGATTCAAGGTTGACGAAAGTGTCCTGAAGTACGGGTCTGCCTCCCTCGCGTTGCTCGCGATGAAGTTCACCGACCCGGCCTATCGACCGTAACTATTCGTCGCACTCATTCCGATGGTCCCTTGGACCTCGGGCAATTTTCATAAAGGAGGACAGGGAAGGTGAGCCCGATTTGCTGTTGCAACAGATGACGACCGCTACCCGACCCGAGAAAACGGTTCAGCAAGTAAGAGGATATGAGGTATTTCTGGACGTCGACTTCACGGGACTCAAGTATAAGGGCAGAGTTAAGGTCGACATAGACTCGCGTGGCGACATTACTTTTGATGCCGTTGGGCAAACAGTCGAGAGTGTAGGGTCGGCCGGCCGGAAATTTCCATCCCAGCATGATGGCAAGTTTCTAACAGTAAAGACCGGAAAGTTTTCAGGGATTCTTGAGATAGAGTTCAGCGCCAAAGTCTCGGACAACTTTACGGGACTCTACAAGGCCTCGCACGGTGAGGGCTACATTCTTTCAACGCATCTTGAGGCGGTCCAAGCACGTAAAGTCATCCCATGCATAGACCATCCTGCCCACAAAGCCGAGTTCAAACTCTCGGTCCGAGTGGACCAGAACCTTTCCGTAATCTCTAACATGCCCCTCGACTCCTCAAGCATCGAGAGCGGGAAAAAGACATTCAATTTCAAGAAAACTCCCAAGATGGCGACGTACCTTCTGTACGTGGGCGTCGGCAAGTTCGTGGAGAGTAAGGATAGACACGGGCGGACTGAGCTCTTTTCGGCTTACGCTGACCGGTCCAAAGGAAAGATCAACACGGCCTTTTCGTTTGAGGCAGCCAAGAAAGTTCTGGATTTTTACGAATCATATTTCGGAATCCCATACCAGCTTCCCAAACTCCACAATATCGCAGTGCCAGAATTCGCCTATGGTGCAATGGAAAACTGGGGAGCCATAACCTACCGGGAGATTCTGCTGCACGTAGACAAGGACACGAGCATCCGCGCAAGGAAGAACGTGGCCCATGTGATCGCGCACGAGATCGCTCACATGTGGTTCGGAGACCTGGTTACGATGAAGTGGTGGGACGACCTCTGGCTTAACGAGAGCTTCGCGACTTTCATGGACTTCAAGTCAACAGACTGGGCGTATCCACAATGGAGGGTCTGGCAAGACTTCGTCCGGACCTCCACGGCTGGAGCAATGGGACGAGACGCGCTCACGAAGACCCATCCGATCGAGGCGAAGGTGAAGGACCCCGAGGAGATCGAGGAGTTATTCGATGAAATAAGCTACGGAAAGGGTGCAAGCATACTTCGTATGATCGAAGGCTACATTGGGGCCGAGAGTTTCAAAAAGGGTGTCGACGCATACCTCCACAAGTTCCAGTACAGCAACGCTTCCGGAAATGACCTCTGGAGTCACCTCCAACAAGCCTCCGGGACGGACGTGAACAGGATAATGGAGGGTTGGATCAGCAAGGAAGGATTCCCCTTAGTCTCAGTCTCGCTCCTAGGGAGTAAACTTGTCCTGCAACAGGAACGCTTTCTGCTGACCGGGGCTGTCGAGAAACACGTGTGGCCAATTCCGATCACAATGACCGTCGACGGTAAGGCCCAGAAGCATCTGCTGGACGAGGAGAAGCTGGAAGTGAATCTATCTTCTCCTCCGCACTCTCTTAAGGTAAACGTAGACCAGACAGGATTCTACGTCGTCCACTATGACGGAAAGGAGCTTCAAAACCGGGTCTGGATTGAAAAACTCTCCCCTCTCGACCGGTGGGGACTCATCTCTGATGCCAAGGTCTTTCTTCTGTCCGGCCGAATGACGTTCACAGACTATCTGCGGCTGATTTCAAGATACCAGAACGAGGAAGAGTACCTTCCAGCCTTCGAGGTCTCCGACCAACTAGCCCTGCTCTACGAGATCTCACCAGCCAGGCTACTTGAAACCTCACGGAAGTTCCACTCAGAAGAACTGAAGATTCTTAGCCGAAAGACGGACGATAACAGTGCTACGCTGAGAGGAACAGTCGCGGCGCGGTTGACACTTCTCGACGACGGGTACGCGGCTCAAGCTGCCTCCCAGTTCAAAGATCTTGCCACTGTCGAGCCTGACATGAGACGCTCTGTCGTCATGGGTTATGCCAGGTCCTCGAACGATTTTGATGGGCTCATCGATCTGTTCAAGAAGAGCACGACAGACGAGGAAAGGCTACGCTATCTTGAGGCACTGGCTAGCTTCAGGAAACCTGAACTTGTCGCGAAAACACTGGATTTCGCAGTGGCCGGCAACGTCAAACGGCAAGACATCAGAAACGTCCTATTCTACGCGACCGCCAATCCAGACGCGTACAATGCAACTTGGAACTGGTTCAAGAAGAACGCGGACAAGCTGGATACAATGTACTCTGGGACAGCACAGTTCTCCATCGTGCTTAGAGAAGCCGTCTCTATTCTAGGCGTCGGACGGGCAAACGAGGTTGAGACGTTCCTGAAGGAGCATGATTACATCGGCGCCGATATCGCATTGGAACGTCTAAGAATCTACGACCGGTTAGCGAAGAGCATCGGCAAAGCCTAGTTTCACTCGACTTAGCGATGTCCATGGGCAAGAAGGAGCGAGTAGCGCTCACGCTGCGACTTTGACCTGGCGACTATAGCGCCTGGCCTTTGAGATATCCTGATGCACGCCTTTCACTCGCCAGTAGGAACAACACCTGCAATGAGAACCATCCGAAAGCTTCCCGCCCTGCTCAGATATTATCGAGTGGAGCGCAGGGTCAAGCATCGAGAGATACGTACAACAGCCGCAATGCCCGCCGGCATTCTTGGCCAAGATCACTACTTCCTGTAGTGAACTCATCCTTTCTTAGAATAAGGCGTGTTGTCCCGAAAGGACTCTGACACGGTAACAATACAATCTCCACTGGTTGAACCAGATATCTCCAGCTAATACCATCCTTATACCAGCGAACGACATTTAACCCACTGCGGCATGGATTCGCCCCCGCCCGTTTTCCGACGCGGCTCTGATTCTGAGTCTCAGATCATGAAGGACGAGGTTTTGCGGCCATGAGTGCTGGCATGAGTAAGAAGCAGAAGGCTGCGAACGTTGTCAGCACGGCTGGCGGAGTTGCCGGGATAATCGCGTTAATCATTGTTCTCCTCCTCCATTTCGGCATGACCTCACCTACGTCCACTCTGACTCAAGGGCAAAATGGTCAGACAGGCGCGACGGGACAGACTGGACCTCCAGGTCCTCCTGGGCCGCCTGGACCAGCCGGTCCTGTCGGAGCGAATGGGACGAACGCGTATAATGTCACGTATCGAACGTTCGTGTTCATGAACAACAATCAAACGTTCACTGTGACCTGCACGATACTCAAGTCGCAGCTGAACTCGGCTCACAATCAAACGTTGACCTGCCAAGTGTTCCCGTAGGCCTCCGATTACGGTGGATGTTTGAGCCCTCGTCAGCCCCCGACAGCTCGAAAGTCCATAGCGATCCTCGATCGATAGTCGGTTTTTTTTTGGGTTTTTCATGAGTCTCAATTCACAGTTCTCATGAAAGCCTTGGGTGCGCACGGACGGCTGGATGGTTAGGATTGCTTAATGCGTTTCAGACTGAAAAACTGAAAGCGCTAGGTAGGAAGGGAAGGGATTCTCTCCTTGGAAAACAAAGGAGAGTCGGGTGGATTCTGTCAGTCTACGAAGATTGTTTCCTTCGGGAAGACTTCGATGCCGCTGTTCGAAATCTTGTAGGGTCGCGGTTGCATGTCGATTGGAGTCTCTCTCATCTTCTCGACCTGCAAGACCCTGTTGTACGTCTTGCCCACTTTAGCGTTCGAGAGTATGATCACTCCGTGCGCCAAGTATTCTTCCAACTGGACAGCTCTCTCGACGGACGGCCCGGTTGCACGTAGCTCTGTAGTCATCAGACAGGTGGCGCCTGTCCTAACCAGCGCGTCGACTAAGTCCAGGACTGCGGTGCGCCTTTCGACCATCTCGGGGTACTGGAAGATCAGAGAAGTCACGGGGTCGACGACAACACGCTTCGCATTGATCAGTTCAGCGTGCGTCTTGATGCCCTCGATAAGGCTAAGAATGCTAAAGTCCTTCCTGCCGATTGCTTGCCTTCCAATCTTGACCTCGCCTGGCATGTGGCGAAGGGGTGAGGCGTTGATGAAGGCGAACTTCTTCGCTTTCTCAAGCTCATCGAACTTCCAGCCGAACAGTCCCATTTCACGGTAGAAGTGAGCCTTTGTTTCGTCCAGGCTGACGAACGCGCCATTCTCACCATAGGTCTTGATTCCGTTAACTAGGAATTGGGTTGTCAGGATTGTCTTACCGCATCCAGGGCCTCCTACGAGAAGGATGACCCTGCCGCGTGGGAACCCTCCGCCCAGTATTTCGTCCAGTCCGGGTATCCCGGTTGGCGTTCTATCGATCATTGGCATGTTTCTATCTCACATTCTCCACGTTCGATTTTTCAGAGCCCGTTCCGCTCGGTCTCATCTTATTTATCGCTTTACCCTTTGGCATGAGCTTCCATCTTACACTATTTTGTAACCTTGAACCGTATGGACGGGTAACGCCCCTCTTTAGCTGGACACTGTCCGTGATAGAAAACGAGCCGACACGCTGGACCATGCCAGTGTGTATGATAGAGTTGAGGAAGAACAGCCAGCGAATCAGAGATGCGTTACTGAATGGCGAACAAGAGTTCACAGAAAAAGAATGGCCTGTATTATAATTCGCAACTCGCACCATCAACGACCGCATCTCAACTCCAAACCTTCGGGACGACACCAGTCAGCAGCCACACTATTAGCTTGGTGTTCCGCCTCTCAAGGCCGCGCACCTGGTCTTTTCCAACGATTAGCTTCCTTCTAGGATACGTCTTGACAACGGGCTGGAATTACTTCCAACTAGGTGTGGGACTCTTGATAGCTTGTCTTGTTACGGGAGCGACGAATATTGTGAACGCTTACGCCGACCGGAAAGAGGATGTTGTGAACCAGCCTCGACGTGTCTTCTGGCTCGACCAGATGGGGCGAAAGGCCGCCATTGGCTCAGTGATAATCTTGTACGGTTTCAGCACGGCGCTGTCGATCTATTTGGGTCTGGCCTACATGTTCGTGCTGTCGCTGGGCGTTTTCAATTCGTTGTTCTACTCGCTGCCCCCGTTACGGTTCAAAGCGAGGCCGCTTCCAAGCCTCATATCCTTCTCCGGAGCGGTGGGTCTGGCTTTCCTCGCTGGGACGAGTGTGACAGGTCGTATCAGCTTCGCCAGCCCCATGCTCTGGTTAGTCACGTACTTCATGTTCACATATGGAACGGTCAAGAATCTTCCCGATTATTCGGGTGATAAGAAAGCCGGGACGAAAACTACTGCGACTATCTTCTCGAACATAGGACGCGCAATCACGTTCAGCTCGATCCTGCTGGTCTCTCCATACATTCTCCTAGTTAGCATGATCGTAGTCGGATTGTTGCCTCAAATCTACTTCTTGGACTTGATACTCTTCCCGTTATTGATTTTCATTCTATACAATATGCGAAAGGCAAAGAATGGCGAGGGCCTGGAGAAGGCTCACACCTACGGGTTCTTCTACGCGATCTCCTTCCTACTGTTCACGCTTGTCGTTTCGTCTCCTACGTTGAAAGCGTTGGGCGTGGTCATCGGAACTTTTGTCTGGACACTGCTCGTTTCGAGGATTCACATGGACTCGCGAATAGAGAATAGAGACTGGGAGAGAGCGGCACCAAGGAGGAGGGTCGTTCCCAAATGACTAACGGCGCACTCACAAAGGAACTGAGCTTCGACGTTCTCAAGGACTTGATAGCGACGCCGATAACGTCTGGATTGAATATCGCGGTTATTGGCCCCCCGGGCGTTGGAAAAACAACCTTCTGCCAGAACATGCTGGCCGAAGCGTACAAGGCTGGCTTGAAGTGCATCTACGTTCTCACGAACACTCCCGTCCAGGCTGCGAAGGACCAGTTGACCGGGCTTGGGATTCCGTTCACGGGCCGGATCGACCCCGTAATCTTTGTGGATATGTACTCCTGGCTTCTGGGCGAGCGGACCACGGAGCGTTTCCAGGTGGATAATACCTCGGACCTGGCGGCTTTGAGCGTCGTTCTCTCGAGTGCCGCGGAAGCGGTCGGTGAACACGCTTTCGTCATGTTCGATACGCTCTCTGCCTTACCCGCCTACAATACTGAGGAGCTCTGCATTCGATTTGTAAAGTCTCATCTTGCAAGGATGAAGAAGCACGGAAATGTGGGAGCGTATGCGGTCGAGCTGGGAATTCACAGGGACTCCTTCTACAATGAGATCCGAGCTTCTTTTGACACCGTTATCGAGATGAAGTTGAACGAGTCGGAGAACGAGATGAACCGCATGATGCGGGTTTACCGCCACCAGGGGCTGCATCAGAACCGCTGGTTCAAGTTCCTCATAAGCCAAGAGAGAGGAATCAAAATATCTTGAGAGAACCTAAGGCCAGAATCGAACTTAGTATAATAGTGTCGAACTCGACTTTTATTCGGAAGAAGGGTACAATCTGCTTAAATCGAATCCGTGGGATGGAGGCCTGAAGGCGCCCGATGGTGGACCCGACCGGAGTAAAAGTTCTGGACGACATTCTAGGCGGCGGGATCCCTAGACCATCGGCAGTAGGCGTCGTAGGAGCTGTGGGCAGCGGTAAGTCCTCACTGGTTCGACAGCTGGCTGTCAACATGCTCGAACGAGACTTTCGAGT
>JACXTT010013312.1_pt1 | contig 10850 bp, 10 predicted proteins | sample 9270951 | NCBI WGS metagenome assembly JACXTT01 (sample SAMN15532306, study PRJNA645909) | rock metagenome | isolation source: weathered quartz diorite | place: Puerto Rico | collected 2017-06-21
GGGGCGGGTCGCCTCCTGGTAAGCGCCGCGCTCTTGAACAAAGGTCCGAACCAGGACTAAGTGGGAAGGCTGATCACGTTGCGCGACGTGGAAAGCCGGCGGCAACTCGAAGTCCAGCTCGGCATTTCTTCGCGGCTCGCGGCCATTACACGGCTCACCAGCGGCGTCGCTCATGAAATCAAGAACCCGCTCAATGCCATGGCGCTTCACCTGGAAGTGTTAAAGAGCAAGCTGGATGGCGAGCGGCCGGAAGAGCTGGACGTGATCGCGCGCGAAATCAAACGCCTGGATAATGTCGTCAAAACCTTCTTGAGTTTCAACAAGCCGATTGAATTGCAAGCTCGTCCCATCGACCTGACTCGCGTTGTAGAACAGGTGATCGCGCTGGTTCAAGTAGAGGCGCACGCCCGGAACATCGAAATCGAAACAAGTCTCAAGGGCAAGTTATGGATCAATGGCGACCCAGACCTGCTCCAGCAAGCCATCCTGAACGTCGTCAATAACGGGCTGGAGGCGATGCTGAATGGCGGCAACCTAACCGTGCGCGCTGAGGGCGGAGGCGACGAGTGTCTGCTCAGCATCACGGACGCAGGGCCTGGCATCGCTCCCGAGATCCGCGATCGCATCTTCAATCTTTACTTCACCACCAAGGAACAAGGATCGGGCATTGGCCTCGCGACTACTTTTCGAGTGGTCCAGCTGCACAGTGGTACAATCGATTTTGTCAGCGAACAAGGAAAAGGCACCACCTTCCGATTGCGCTTTCCTGGGATGATGGATTACCAAGGTGAGGCATTCACTTCGGCGACGAGCATTTCCTGATTCGAGTCCCAGCTATTAACATGCTTCGTCTTCTGCACGCGTTGTCACTAGTCGCATTGTTCGCGGTCTTCGAGTCTTCCTGCCACAAGAGACGAGTGGCTGTTCCAGTTCCGCCGCCGGCGCAGTCGCCTGCACCGGAAGCAACCCAACCCGCAACGGCTCCTCCGGCCACGGCGCCCGCCCAGACGCCACCGGCATCTCCTCCGAAAGACGAGCCGAAATATCAGAACAACCGGCCCGCTCCGCCTCCGGAGTCCCAGCCGCCGCAAGCGCAACCGCCACGCCGGCCGGCGCAACGACCGCCTAATAGTCCGCCGCCTGAAACCGTGCCGTCAGCTCAGCCAAGCAAGCCTCCACGGCTCGGTGACATATTAACTCCGGAACAGGAACGGCAGTACAACGCAGCCATTGACCAAAGCTTGACAGGCGCTCAAGCCAGTCTCGGATCGATCGCAAACCATCAGCTCACAAAAGATCAGCAGGGAGTGGTCGGGCAGATTCAGAGCTTCATTCAGCAGGCGCAGGCGACGCGCAAATCCAACCTGGCTGCAGCCAGAAGCCTGGCCGAGCGCGCCTTCGTCCTAGCTCGAGACTTGGAGAGAAGCTTGCACTAAGAGAATCGGACCGGCGGTCACCGGTCCGATCTCGTTCTGGAAGGTTTGAACTGAATTTTACTGTTGTGCTGGGGGCCGGTTGTTTAAGTCAGCCGATGCCTGTCCGCTCAAGTCCAACGTGTAGACCTTCACGTCAACTCGCCGGTTCTCCTTGCGGGCTGCGCGAGTCTTGTTGTCGGCTTCGGGGAAATCGGCGCCTACGCCAAGCTCACGAATCGAGCGGAGCGGAATATTATGCTCCACGGCTAGATAGTGAACCACGGCGTCCGCGCGCTTGCGGCTCAATTCACGATTATAAGCTTTGTCGCCGCTGCGGTCGGCATAGCCTTCCACCTCGATCAGGTAGTTCTTCATGCCGCCGACCTTCTGAATGGCGTCATCAAGTTTCGCTTGCTCTTCCTTACTCAGCACACTCTTGTTAAAGCCGAAGTAGACCTGCTGGGTCGAAGCGAGCTTATAGTTATCGAGGTTATTCAGGGACGTCTCCAGACGGGAATCCAGCTTGGACACTCCCTGCTGCGCCTGTTGAGCAAGCGAGTTCGCAGAATCGGCGCGCTGTGCCGCTTCCGTGGCTGCGCTATTCGCTTTGGCGGCCGCGCTGGCGGCTTCCGCAGCCCTTCGGCCGGCGTCCACTGCCTTTTCATCCGCGGTGGCTACCTGTCGATCCAGATCGCCGATCGCCTGTTTATGTTCCGCAGTCTGTTTCTGTAATTCGCCAACCTGTGTCTGAGTCTGGTTGACCTGATTTTGGACCGGTGCGATGGCCTCCCGGACGTGCTTCTTTGTCGCACAGCCGGCGCCCACCAACGATAAGACGGCTATCGCCCCCAGGGCCATTGTATTGCGGAGTGTCATACCAAGGTCTCCTTCCTTCTTTCTAAGCATAGCAAGTGCCGTGTGTAGGCGTAGCAAATCCTCTGCCAGGAAAGTAACCTTATGATACGCAAGGGATTTGCCTTACTGACGTCATGACCAACCGGTAAAACTTGCGTTCCTAGCGTTCGTTTTGACACGCCTAGGCCGCCTCCTTTCCCCCACACGAACGCAACTCCGGCAGTTGTATACTGACATACCAGGAGTCCATCGTCTATGCCAGCCATCAAGTTTAATTTGAACGGCAAGCTGCAAAACGTCGACGTCGTCCCGCAAATGCCCCTGCTCTGGGTTTTGCGCGATACGCTCGGTCTGACCGGTACCAAGTTCGGATGTGGCATGGCGCTGTGCGGCGCTTGCACGGTCCACATCAACGGCCAGCCAATGCGCTCCTGCAGTACTCCGGTTTCGAGTGTGGCGGGCAAGAATGTCACCACCATTGAGGGTCTGTCGTCCGACAACAGCCATCCTGTGCAGCGGGCTTGGATCGATGAGGACGTGCCGCAATGCGGCTATTGCCAGTCGGGACAGATTATGACCGCGGCTGCGCTGCTGGCAAAAGCGCCGAACCCGACCGACTCCGATATCGACGAAGCCATGCGCGGCAACATCTGCCGCTGTGGAACCTATCAATCGATTCGCCGGGCTGTCCATCTTGCGGCCCGATATCACGCGGCCGCAAAGAGCTCTCCGAGGGCTGCCAACGGCATTGCTGCAGCGGGTGCCGAAGGAGGTGCGGAATGAACGCCGTCACGCAGAAGATCGATCGCCGCAGTTTTATGAAGGCCGGTATTGCAAGCGCGGGCGGACTCCTGCTGGGCTTCTACCTTCCCGAGCGCAACGAGCTGAGTGCGCAGACAGCGGATTCAAAACTCAATGCCTACGTCCATATCGGCTCCGATAATGTGGTCACGTTGTACCAGCACAAATCGGAAATGGGCCAGGGGACGGTGACGTCGCTAGCGATGCTGCTGGCTGAAGAGCTGGAGTGCGATTGGAAAAAAATTCGCACCGAGTTCGCGGGTGTCGATCCGGCCTACGGCCCGTTGCAGGGCACCTTTGGAAGCATGAGCATCCGGACGACGTGGGATCCGTTGCGAAAAGCGGGTGCTTCCGCGCGCGAGATGCTGATCCAAGCGGCGGCGCAAAAATGGGGCGTCGATGCGTCTCAGTGCCGCGCGCAGAATAGCGAAGTGATCAACAGCGTGACCAACGCCCGACTGAGCTACGGCAGTCTGGCGGAATCTGCGGCGAAGCTGCCGGTGCCCGCCAAGGTGACGCTCAAAGATCCCAAGCAATTCCACTTGATCGGAACATCGCCAAAGCGGTTGGACACGCCGTCGAAGGTGAATGGTCAGGCCGTGTTCGGCATGGACGCGAAGATTCCAGGAATGCAGTATGCCGTGGTTGCGCGCTGTCCGGTGTTCGGCGGCAAGGTTACAAGTTTCGATGCTGCCAAGGCCAAAGCGGTCCCCGGTGTTAAGCAAGTTGTGCAGATATCGCGTGGAGTCGCGGTGGTAGCGGACAACACCTGGTCGGCCATGGAAGGCCGGCGCGCGTTGCAGGTTCAATTCGACGAGGGACCGAATGCGAACGCCAGCAGCGCGAGTATCCGGAAAATGTTCATGGACATGGCCGGAAAGCCGGGCGCGGTAGCTCGCAAGGAAGGCGATGCTCCGGCCGCTCTCGCCGGCGCGGCGAAAAAAATCGAAGCAGTCTACGAAGTGCCTTATCTTTCGCATGCTCCCATGGAGCCAATGAACTGCACCGCGCACGTTCGTCCGGATAGCTGCGAAGTCTGGGCGTCCACGCAGATCCAAACCGCCGCGCGCGACACGGCGGCGAAAATCACGGGCCTCGCGCCAGAGAAAGTGCAGATCCACACGCTTTACCTGGGCGGCGGCTTCGGCCGTCGCGGCGGCGCCGATTTCGTCGACGAAGCGGTCGAAATTTCAAAAGCGATCGGCGGTCCGGTGAAGCTCACCTGGTCGCGCGAAGACGACATGCAGCACGACCTATATCGGCCGGCGTCATACGCCCGATTCGAAGGCGCAGTGGGCGCCGACGGTTGGCCGGTGGCGTGGATGACGCGCATCGCTTGCCCGCCGTTTGGCGGAATTCGCAACGGCGTCGATTTCACGGGCGTGCAAGGCGTGTCGGACATCCATTACGCGATCCCCAACATTCAAGTTGAATATCACGCTCCTAATGCCGGGATTCCTGTGACGTACTGGCGGTCGGTTGGTTATTCGCAGAACACATTCTTCACCGAGAGTTTCGTGGACGAGCTCGCCGCGGCTGGTGGGAAAGATCCATTCGAGTTCCGCCGCCGGTTGCTGGCAAAGTCGCCGCGCTATCTGGCCGTGCTCGAGCTGGCAGCCGAGAAAGCCGGCTGGGGCAAGCCGCTGGCTGCGGGAATGGGGCGCGGAATCGCGGTGGTGAACAATATCGGCAGTTTCAATGCGCAGGTGGCCGAAGTCTCGGTGAAGCAGGGCAAGTTGAAAGTCCACCGAGTAGTTTGCGCGGTAGATTGCGGGCACGTGGTGCATCCTGCGATTGTCGAGCAACAGATCCAGAGCGGCATCGTCTACGGCCTAAGCGCGGCGCTCAAGGGAGCGATCACCATCGATCGCGGCCGCGTGGAGCAGTCGAACTTTCACCAATACGACGTGTTGCGCATCGACGAGATGCCGGTGGTGGAGGTGCACATCGTTCCGAGCCAGAACCCGCCCGGAGGAATCGGTGAAGCGAGTACGCCGTCGATTGTTCCGGCCGTCACTAACGCGGTCTTCGCGCTGACCGGAAAGCGCATCCGTCAGTTGCCGATTCGTCCCGAAGATTTGGCGTAGTTTATCGAGTCAATCGATCGACTGCCAGCAAAATGCCGTGCAGCAAGGCTTCTGGCCGGGGCGGACATCCGGGCACGTAGACATCCACCGGAATGACTTGGTCAACGCCGCCGCGTGTTGCATAGTTGACGCCGAAGATGCCGCCACTGATGCCGCAGGCTCCGGCCGCGACCACTACTTTTGGATCCGGTGTCGCGTCATAGGTCTTACGTAGCGCCAGTTCCATGTTACGAGTCACGGGGCCGGTCACGAGCAGCATGTCAGCATGCCGGGGCGAGGCGACAAAGTGGATGCCGAAGCGCTCGATGTCGTGCACTGGATTGTTGAGCGCGACTATCTCGAGTTCGCAGCCATTGCACGAGCCCGCATCTACTTCCCGGATCGCCAACGATCGGCCGAGAACCTTTTTCACATTTTCAGCCAGCTTGCGCCCGGCTTGATCGACTGCCGTTTCGGGTGCGGCGCTGGGACCTGCCATCAACTGCCGATGGCTGCCATCCGGGTGCAAACTGTACTGGGCGCTTAAGACCAATTCGCTACGCTGTCGGGCGGCCAGTTCAAAGTCGCGCGTCATGCGCACAGAATTATCGATCGAAACATCGGCGCACTGACCGCAGAAAACGCAAAGTCCCAGGTCGATGGTGACCTGCCTGGCGTCATTCTCATCGCGAAATGTGATCGCTCCCGTCGGACACACGTCAGCCGCGGGGCGCGCGTCGCGCCATCGCTCGAGATCAAATTCGGGACGGCCGCGAAAATGTTCGGACAAACGCGCCGGCGTCGACGGGTATGACGCGGTCACGATGCCGGTTTGCATTGTCTTCTGAAGAATCTTGAACATCTCAGCGATCCGTGCCCGAGTAAGAAAGATTGAAGCTCTTGTTGATCACCGGGAAGTCGGCGATGATGTTGCCCTGGACGGCTTCTACCAGGGCGGGCCAGTTGTTGACGGACGGGTCCTTGATTTTGCAGCGTTCCAGACGATTGCCTGGAGCGGTGCGCACCCAATGGATGATTTCGCCGCGCCAGCCCTCTACCGCGCTCAACGCGCATCGGTTCGGGGGCACGTCCTTCACCACCGCGCAATGCGCGCCCGAGGGCAAGCGTCCGGCCATGGTCCGAATAATTGAGAATGACTCTTTTACCTCATCGATGCGGACCTGCAGGCGATGCAGGACATCGCCGCCACTGTAGACGGGCACGTGAAGGTCGACGAATTTGTAACCGGCATACGGATGATCGCGGCGCACATCAAGATCTACACCTGAAGCGCGCCCTCCGACGCCGACAATCCCCAGCGCCTTCGCCTTCTCCGGATGCAGGAAGCCCGTTCGCTCCAGGCGGTCGCGTGTGGAGTCGGAGGACCTGATCAAGTCGACCAGCTCTCGAAATAGCTGTTCTACAGAATCCAGAGTGCTCAACAGCGTGTCAAGCTGGCGCTGTACCCAATCTTTCCTGACTCCGCCTACGCCCACGAATCCCCGCAGCAGCCGGTTGCCGGTCAGTTCCTCGTTCAGCCGGAGAGCCATCTCCCGAAGCGTGCCCGCGTGGGCGTTGGCGACGACGAACCCCACGTCGGTAGCGATTGCGCCGATGTCTGCGACGTGGTTGTACACGCGCTCCAGCTCCAGCAGAATGGTCCGCATCATCAGGGCGCGCAACGGTACCTCGATCTCAGTGGCTTTCTCTATCGCCTGGCAGAATGCTGTGCCGTGAGAGAAAGACGAATCTCCAGAAATGCTCTCGGCCAAGTAGACGGCGCGATGAATCGGTAGCTGCTCGAAGAGTTTCTCGGTCCCCTTGTGCGTGTAGAACATGCGTAGCTGAAGATAAAGTATTGGCTCGCCCGCGACGGCGAAGTTGAAATGGCCCGGCTCAATAATGCCGGCGTGTACCGGCCCGACGGGAACTTGAAAAACTCCCTCGCCCAGCGTTGGCCGATAAGCATGCCGCTCGCCTTCGAATTCAGGCAGGACCTGGTCGAAACGAAAATCTTTACGCAGGGGATGAACGTCCGGCCAGTTGTCATGCAGAGCGACGCGCCGTGGATTGGGATGTCCGGTGGCTTCCAAGCCCAACCAGTCCTGGATTTCACGCTCCTGCCAATTCACCGCCGGCAGCTCGGCTGCGAGCGAAGGGAATTGCGGCTGCCCGCGAGGAATAGGCGCTCGTAGCATCAGGTACGCGGGATCGCCCCGCTGCTCGACGACATAGTAGTTGTAGAAGACGCCGTCCTGAGCTAGGCGATCTTCGGCAAAAACCGCGACCAGCCTGGCCTCTTCCTGGTTCTGTAAGTAGCGCACCACTTCGGGTACGGCATCCAGATCCACAGCGGCGCATAGTTGATCGCCCGTGTGGGTATCCAACCGGCGGACTCGGCCGTTGAATTTTTCGAGAAGTGTCTCCACAACGGCCTGCATTCTAGTCGCCTGTCACCACTCTCGCCGCGCCGCGAACCAAAGCGAGCAACGGCTCCGGCAGCCAGAACCCAATCACCACTAGCACCGCAGCCAGAGCGAGCATCGACGTATTTCGCCAGGGATGCCACGCGGCTGTTGCCCCAGGTTCCGATTCGCCGAGCACGAGGCTGCCGACGTGAATCAAGGCGCCTGCAAAAACCCCGGCTCCAAAAAGTATGAAGAGCACGCTCGAAACGTAATGGCCTCCGGCGAAGGCTGCCCGCAGGATGAGAAATTCGCTTTGGAACAAACTGAACGGCGGCATGCCGATGATTGCGAGGATCGCCATCAGGAACACTGTACCGGTGACCGGCATTGTTTGGATCACTCCGCCCTTGATCTTGCGGAACAGGTCGGTCTTGAAATGCTGATAGACATTCCCGGCACAAAGGAACAGCAGCGCTTTCGCGACGGTGTGAAAGATCATGTGCAGCATGAGCGCCAGGCTGCCGAGGCCGCCGCCGACGCCCAGAGCAGTGATCATTATGCCGGCATGATCTATCGTGTGATACGCGAGCAGCCTCCGAAAATTTCGCTGCACCAGAACGAACGGCACCGAGATGCCCATCGAGAGCATGCCGAACAACAACAGCAGGCCGCCGGGAAAATCCGGCCCGAGGCTGCGGCTGGTAAGAATGTAAAAGCGGATCAGACCGTAAAGCGCACAGTTCAGCGTGGCAGTCGAAAGAATCGCGGCGGCGGGAACCGGCGCTTCGCTGTAGGCGTCGGGCTTCCAGGTGTGCATCGGAGCGAGGCCGGCTTTGGTTCCATAGCCGAGCAAAGCCAGGATGAATGCGAGCCGCATGGTGGTCCGGTCGAGTTGTGACGCGCTGGCTGCCAGGACGGACCAGTTCAATCCTGCGAGCGTGTCCGAGCCGGGAAGATTGTGCGCCGAATAATACATCAGCACGGTCCCGAACAGCGCCATTGATAAACCGACGCCGCCAATGATTGCGTACTTCCAGGCTGCTTCGATCGAGGTTGCCTTCCCATAAAACGTCACCAGGAAAACCGAGGCGAGAGTGGTCGCTTCGATGGCCACCCACATCACACCCAGGTTGTTCGATACGGTGACCAGCAGCATCGAGAAGACAAAGAGCGGCGTCAGCGTGTAGTACTTCCGGAGCTTCGACGCGGAGGTATCGCCGCCGCCATTCTGCAATGCACCGCTGCGCTCGTCCTCCCGCATGTAGCCGACTGCGTAGACCGCGCACAGAAGGGCGACTGAGGTGGTCAGTAAAATCACGAGCGCGCTCAGATGGTCGGCGTACAAAAAACCATTCCACTGCGATACTGCGCCAGTACCGAGCACCTGGCTGCCGAGATAAAGCGCGAGCAGGAACGTTGCACCGAAGCCGGCCAGGTTCATCGCCTCCATGGCTTGCCGCGAGCGGGCAAAGTACGAAAGGACTCCGGCGGCCAGCGGGACGAAAAGTAACGCAATCAGGATCATCAGGTCACCTAACCGTGCAGCCTTCGCAGCTTGCTGACGTCCATCGACTCCAAAGTCTCGCGGATGCGATAGACCAGTATGCCGAGTACCAAAACGCCCACCAGCACGTCGAAGAAAACTCCCAGCTCGACAATCAACGGCATGCCATAGGTCAACGAGATCGCAGCGAGAAACAACCCGTTTTCAAGCGACAGAAGGGCGAGCACTTGCGTGAGCGCTTTACGCCGGTTGATCATCGTGAAAAAGCCAATCAGAAAAAGAGAGATCGCGACGGCCAGCGTGTTGTGTCCCAGTGCCGACGGACCGGATACCTGTTCCGGGCGATGAAAGGATTCGGCCACGATGTAACCGATCAACGTGAGCGCACCGGCGATCAGCACTGACACGGGTGTGTTGACGATCGGCTCGATCTCCTGACGAATCCCGATGCGGTCCACTACGCGCTCCAGCAGGATCGGTACGACGATTGCTTTCAGCAGCAGCGTGAGCACCGCCGCGACGAGAAGATGGGGCGCGTTATTAAAAACCGCGATGGTTCCGGCGATGATGGCGAGCAAGAGAGACTGCACGCCGAAAATGCGGATGTTGGTGACGATCCAACGTTGAGACGCCATCGCGATTTGAAGCACCAACACGGCCGCAGCCAGCAACGTGACCATCTTGTCGCCGAGCTCTGGATTGAGAAGAGTGTACATATCGTCAGAAGAGAAAGTTCGACACCAGCGCAAGAGCTCCCAAAGTGAACGCGACCGCGAGCATCTCAGGCACGCGGAACAGCCGCATCTTTGCGTTCGTCGTCTCCACCAGGATGATGACCAAGCTCAGCGCCAATAACTTGAGCAACAGGTAGCCGAGCCCGGTCAACGCCCCCGTGACGGACCAGCCAGCCGTCAGGCCAAACGGCCAAAAACAATTGACCATGAGCATCATCAACAGGAGCTGCTTGATCGCCGCACCCCACTCGATCAGCGCCAGATAACGGCCTGAATACTCCAGGATCATCGCTTCATGGATCATCGTAAGCTCGAGGTGCGTGGCCGGATTATCGACCGGAATCCGGCCGGTCTCGGCGATCAACACCAGGAACAGCGCGGCGAAGGCCAGCATTTGCGACGGCGCCAGGAACCGCCACTGTTGGCCGATGGCTGCGGTGACCACTTCAGATAGGCTTGTGGAATTGGCCCCAATCGCCACGGTGAAAATTGCCAGCATCATGGCGGGTTCGGCGAGTGCGGAGATGGTCATCTCGCGGCTGCTGCCTAATCCTCCGAATGAGCTGCCGGTGTCGAGCCCGGCCAAGGCCGTCAAGAAGCGGCCCAAGCCGAGCAGATAGACAACCGCGAGTACTCCGCCGAACAATCCGAGGGGCGCTTCGGCGGAAACCATCGGAATCATCAAGCCGGCGAGGATGGTCGCGATGAAGACCAGATACGGCGTGGAGGTGAAAAGCCAGGACGCGGTGTTCGGAATCACCATGTCTTTTCGCAGCAGCTTGTAGAGATCGCGATACGGCTGCAATACACTCGGCCCACGCCGCGTCTGCATGCGGGCTTTCATGGACTTGATGAAGCCGCTGACAAGCGGGGCCACGAACAACAGCAGCAGCAGTTGCACCAGCGTCCGGAGCGTGGCTTCGGTCATCCGCGCGCTCCGAAAAGCAGCAGGAGAATCAAGGCAACAAAGATGTACGCCAGGTAGGCATGGATGCTGCCTGCCTGCACAGCGCGCATACGGCCGGCGATGGTGAAGATGAAATCTTTCAGCGGATCGTAAAAGCGTT
>JACXTT010013313.1_pt1 | contig 10849 bp, 11 predicted proteins | sample 9270951 | NCBI WGS metagenome assembly JACXTT01 (sample SAMN15532306, study PRJNA645909) | rock metagenome | isolation source: weathered quartz diorite | place: Puerto Rico | collected 2017-06-21
TACGAATTTGGGGGCTTCGGTGAATACTATGGCCGCCACATAAGCATGAGCAGCCATTCCAGCACCCCGCTGAACGTAGGGCCGGCCGTGGATAAGGCGATTGAGGCGGGCGATTTGGGGAAGGCGGCTGAATGCCTCCTGAAGTTGGTCGGGGACCTACTAGCCGGCGTCATCAATGCCGACGCTCGTGCAACCTTGAGCGCCAAGATCTATGATGGTCTAAAGCGGGCGCAGGAAGGCTTGTAAGGCGGCCAAGCGCGTGCCGAAGGCGCTTGCGGGCGAACCGCTGAGAAGGTGCGCATCGTCGTTGACTTAACGGCGGCATCTTTGAGTCCGTCACTTCCAATGTCTCTGTGTGCTACTGATCTCGGAGTTCGAGCTCGCCCCGCTGTTGGATACGCATGACGCCGGCGTGGGGCCGGGACGGGTGAACTATGGCTGTCGCTGATATGCGCAGTACGGTTGCCTGACCCTGTCGCATGCACAGCGCGCCGAACACGACGAGATCGCGCGGCGCACGGCCTACAAGGACCGCATTGGTCTGACTTGAGTCCGACGTAGAGGCCATGTGCGAGCGGGCGTTGCCCTTCGCGGCTCTGCCGCAGGCGGCACAGACGGCATGGCAACAGGTCGCGACAGCGCAGAATTCGTTGTTCTAAGTGCCAACGTCATGTAAAAAGCCCCGAAATCGCGAGCATTTCGGGGCTTGTCCTTTTGTCGATGGCGACGGATTACATCGCGGCGTCCTTCAGCTTCTTCAGCGGACGGACCTTCACCTTGACGCTGGCCGGCTTGGCGGCAAACCATTGGTCCTGACCGACTTATACCTTAACGGTACATAGTTCACTGGCTGGTCTGCGATCCACCTTGCCAGCAAAGGGATCTAAGCATGGCGGCGATGTATGTATCGATACATCGTAATACAATCGTAAGGGCTCGTTTGACTACACCATATCGATACCCGGCTTTGACGCGGCCACCGACTCTCCAAAGATCTCGGAGGAAATCGTTGGATCACCCAATTTTAGTTGCCGAGTCATCTCCTTCGGCTTCGTCTTCAAAATTTGACGTTCCACGCAGCTTGTCCAGGACTTCCCCATAGTTGTCATGCAGTTCTGGCCAGTCGACGCCGGGCTCCAGTGCTACTGGATCCAATCGACCAGAGACCACTGCCAGGCGCACTGCTGGATGGCGGTGTCCGACTTTCGCCAGCCATCCCGCGCATGCGATTTCCTCTCCTTCCCTGGATTGATGACACGCAAACATACTGGCTCCAAAATCCGGTCCCATGCCCCGGTGGTCAGGGCACGTATCGGCGAGCTTTTCGGCCAGATCGAGATCGAAGTTTGGAATATCTGCCGCACTCGCAGCGCGACGCCAAGGACACGATAAACAAGGCTTTCCTGGTGTTTTCATAGTCCAAATCTTGCCCTTACTCTCCAGCGGAGACGGACTGCGGAAATCCAACTTCTTGCGTCCAGAAATGCAGGTACGGCCAAGCAGCGACACCGTTACGCTCACGGAGCGCACAAAAGCCGGCGTGAGCGAGTCCATGTACCCCAAGATAGGCGCGCATCTGGAGCGCCAGCCGAATTGCTCCACCATCGCCACCGTACTCGTCGTCTCGAACGATCTCTTCGCCGGGTAGACCCAATTCGGTACCCGCTGCCCAAGCCCACGCGGTGGCCTCTGGGTCCGAGCATTGGATGACTGCACGATAAAGAGGATCGTCCGGATACACGCCCGCCTCGTCGACGATTTTCAGCATTTCACGCAGACCCGAGTAGAGGTTTCCGTTCATAAGTGATCGGAAGCTGCGTGGTGTAATCGCGAGATGTCCCGCCTCGTGCAGAATCGTTGAAATCCGGCACGCAGGATCGACATTTAACCTGCCATGGGCGATACAGCATCCTTTCGAAAACCCGGTTGCGCCGTCTTCATATTGGGCTGGAACTCCTATTCCATTGAGGAACTGCATCACTCTGTCACGCGTTTCAGGGGCATCAATTTGATAGTCCGGTGACAAGCTGGTCCGCATAAGCGATTCTCTACCAAGGAGTGGGCTTGTTCGTGAGTTCGGTGTGAGGAAGCCGTCTTGCAGCGTCACGGTTTCTCGCCGTATTTGCTCACCTTGCCCGTATTGTAGCCGGTAGAACCCCCTGGCAAGCGAAGCAGGCGCCTCCCGACAGTCCAAAACCGTGTGGTGGATCAATTTTGGTCCGCGCCCAGGCAATGCATTGGGTCGCGATCGCTTGTGGGCGAACAACGATGCCTACGCGAACGCGTCGTGATGTGCGACAGATGGGCGCCGGCACACATCAAGTATGTATCAATACATCGCAATACATACAAACCGCAGGCGTTGATTAACAAACTGAGAACGACGATCTGACATCGTCTGTCCGACTAGGTCCAGCTTTCTACACCTTATGCCTCGGGCGATGCCCCCACTCTTCTCCATCATCAAGGATCGGATGGGTATCACTCACCACAACCAGCGGCTTGCCACGATGGGCCAGCGCAAATCGCGATATCGCGCCGGCTTGCCCTTCCGGCATAGCTTGGCGGTTCGGACCTAATGCCCCTACCCATACATACTGACCGGATTCGAGGCAGGCAAGGTAATAAGCCACACTCATGTTGTCCGCTCCTTTCATTTTTGCTTCGCCTACGCAAGAACTTTTCGAATCGCTCGCGCGAACCCAACCTCAAACACTGTCCGGCCCCGCGCGTTGACGATTTCGCCGTGACTGCCTTCCCGCAGTCCTCGTTCCTCGAGGTAGTGTGCCGACACGGCCTTCTGCAAGGCTTCGCGCTCGGAAGGCGTGAGCTGTGCAGCCATGACAAGCACGGTTACCGGCTGCACTCCAGGTGCGGCTGTGATAGCCGCGCCCAGCGGGCGCCGGTCCACGGTTACTAGGGCATTGGCCTTCAACACGTTGAGTTGCGCCTTGAGCTTGTCGCGCTCCGAAATGATCGCCTGCATGATGGAGCGTATGGCCGGATCCTCGATGCGCATCAGGTAGTCATGGCTGGCCAGCATCTTTGGCGGCTTGGCAGCAGGCGGACCGGCGTAGGCTGCCCACGCCTCGATGAGCGTGCGGTAGTGGGCGGACGGGGCGTTGTAGAGGGCGCGGCCCTTCATGATGCCTTCGGCTTCGGCTAAGCGGCCGATGGCGGACAGCGAGAAATCACGCGAGCCCGCTTCATGCTGCCTGCGGCAAAGCTCGTGCATTTTTGCCAGGCTTGCGCGTCGGTTCGAGCGCCCGCCCTTGGCGAGCAGCGACTCTAGGACCGCGCCCGGGTGGATCTCCGTTTTGCCGTTCATGCTTCATCCCCCGTGAGGACCCAGTGCCCGGTGGGGAACGGTCGGACGGGGTTCGCGTTCGGCAGCGGCAAGGCGAGGTCCATGTCGAAGTGCTCACTGAGCCTTGTGCCTGCGTCCATCAGGCGAATCACTTGGCGCTGGCCGAGCGCGGGATTCTCCGGGTTCATCTGCTGGGCAAGGCGGCGCATAAAGGCGTTGCCGGCGAGCAGTTGGTCCTGTTCGCTCAGCAGCATGAACACGGGCGGTAGGTCGTCGCGGTAGAGCACCGCGTCGAGCAACTGGCTGCGGCGGAACACCGCTTTGCCCGGTTCGAGGTCGGGATAGACCTCGACGTTTTCGCACAGGCCGGCGAGTTGGAGCAGTTCCGACTCCGTTTCCTCGAAGCCGACCTGCGCGTCGCCCACCGTGCCGGCAGCCACCAAATACGTGCCGGCGCCTTGCGGGGCTTCGAGCGCTGCCTTGCAGCGTTCGATGAGGCGCCAGCAGGCCACCAGGTCTTCGGCGAGGTCGCTGAAGCGCTTCATGGCCCGTTCCCACACCCGCTCGGCCTGCCGGTAGGCGTCCAGGCGGGCGAACGGCTGGCCTGCGTCTTCTGCATCGGCCTTCTGCTTCTTCAGGTTCTGCAGTTCGTTCTCGTGAGTGAGGCAGGCGTTTCGCGCCTCGTCGAAGTGGTAGGCGATTGTGTTGAAGTGAGCTGCCAGGGCGGGCAGGTGATGCGGTTCGGTCGCGAACCAGCGGCAGCGCACGCAGTTGCGGCTGCCGCTGGGAACAGGCCCATATTTGGGTGAGGAGGGGGATCCGAGGTTCGGCCCACCGTTGTAGCAGCCGCCCACGGCCCCGTTGTCTTCGACCTCGCTGGTGTTGCCGCCGACCAGGCACAGGCCGTGATGCATCGGCATCCAGCCCGCCGGGTTGCGCGCGGCCGGATGCAGCGGGATGGCGGCGGCGAGGCTGGGCACGCTGTTACAGATGGCCTCTTGCAGCAAGTCGCCGTGCTCGGTGTCGAGCAGGAAGTTCTGGATGCTCGCTTCCTTGATCATCTCCAGCCGCTCCGCCGCACCGAGCAGCACGTCGCGGATGTGGGTCGCACCGGGCTTCGTGTAGTAGAGTGTCATGAGCAGACGACTATGGCCGACCAGCTTTTGCAGCACGGGAAACGGCACCTGGCCTTCAAGCGCCAGCGCAGTGACGAGGGAAACGCGCAGGCTGTGCAGGGGAAAGAGCGTTGTCGCATAGCCTGCCCGCTCTTCGACCGGAGGCAAAAACCTAATTGGAGTGCCATTGCGATGGGATTCACCTCGGTCGACGAGTCGCTCTTCCAGCGCTTCCAGCAACGAGAACCAGCAACCGTTCAACCCCGAATCCACAATGGGCCGATGACGCTCCCCATCTAGTGCCTCGGGCATCCTGAAAAGGAAGCACGCGTCGGTATAGCCCGCCAGTTGCACGTCGCTCTTCGCGCCGAGGTGGCGGCCGTCCAATTCCGTCCACGCTGTGCGCCGTGCGACCGGGTTGTACTTTTCCTGCCAGTTGCGTAACTTCTCCAGCCAGTAGAAGACATCCTGATGCACCGGCCCGCCAGAGACCCACGGCAGGACGTAGCCTTTCTCGGGACCAGATCTAGCGATGTCGGCGGTCTTATTGGTGTTGATGTAGAGCACGGTTGAGATGGCCTTGCCATCGGCGAGAGGGTCACTGCGGCGAAACACTCCCTGTTGCAGCGGTCGCCGTTCGCTGCCCTGTGCGAGCTGGCTTGAACTCAACGTCCAATTCCCGGCCGCGTAACGCCAGGTGTCGGCTTCGCCCGAGTCCAGCATGCGGACTTGGAAGGTGCGCAGCGGCAGGATGAGCTTCACGAGCAGGGCCACCCAACGGACCGGGCTCCACATCTCTAGCACTTGCCCACCCCGATATCCCGGCCGTAGCTTGCGCACGCGCCACACGCAGTCTGGGTCGTTCTGTTCAATCTGGGACTCGGTCACTTCGAACCAATCGGGAGCGACGCGCCCGGGCCGACCGATTTCTGCACCCAACGCGTTCTGTGCCCACTGCCAGTCACTGAAGTGAGACCCCGCCGCGAGCATCTGCCGCAGTTCATCGATGTAGCCGTAGGGCAGCGGCGCATGTACGCTCTCGTCGCGCTTCGGCAGGCCGTTGGTGGACCTCCACGGCACGGGGTTGCGGAAGCCTGGCAAGATCACTTGTTGGCCGTCATCGGCGGCCTCGCTGAACTCGCGCCGCAGCACGAATTGCAGGAAGGCGTGGATAGCGTTGTTGTACCTGATACCCCCGTCCGAATCCGGGCAAGCCGTCTGGTAGAAGTCGGGCAGGACCGTGGTGCGTGCTAGGAATACCGCTGGGTCGAGCGGTAGACCTTGCGGAACGAGGTAGCGCTCAAAAAATGTCACCAATGCCTGGAGCCTGGCAGCAACACCTTGCGTTTCACCCTTCAGCCACTCTACCGCCATGACACGCCAGGTGGCGAGCTGTGGGTAATCCCGCTCGACCCAGCCGAGGGTTGTGTCCGTGACCCGCCGCACACCTTTCTCGTTTTTGGGGGAAGTGACAAAAGTTTTCGCAATCGTCCGTCTCTTCGCCATGGGGACTGCCTCAGTGGTTGAGTTCAATGCCAGGTAGCACCAATCGCGACCCAAGTTGTGGCCCTTCGTACCTGCCTCGCAGCCGCTGTGCGGCTACTTCGAGCTCGGCTAGAGTCTCGCGGGTGTTCGCCTGTGTGTAGACCTCTTGACTCTGCAGCGAGGCGTGATGCATGAAACGGCGGATGAACGGCTTGTCGACGCTGGCATTCTGAAGCCGCCGGCCGTAGGCATGACGGTGACCGTGCGGCGTCGTGCCCAGCGCCTTACTGACCGTGAGTCCGATGCGCTCGCACGCGGCGGCATGGGCCTTGTTGTACTGGGTGAGCGTGTACATGGCACCGAGCGGTTCGCGGTTCAGGTTGATGAAGGCGAAGGGGTGGCCACGCTCTACACGTGCGACCTGTTCGAGGTAGCGGTGCCAGAGGTGCAGGAACCATTCGCCATACTCCGGCAGGAACCAGTAGGCCCGCTTGTAGTAGGCGGCATCGTGAGTGCCACCCTTCCAGCCGGCGTGACGGCGGTCCATCAGGTCGGTGCGCGGCACCAGGCTGAACTGGTGGGCGAGGTATTCCGCGCGATTGCCTTGACGGGGTCGCCCTCGCTCGTCGCGCCAGTCGGCGGGCGCGGAACCGTGGCTCGGGTGGTGGATGAGTACCTGGGCTTGGTGCGGGTTGGCCGGGTCCGGAAACACGTCGGGGATGTAGAGGTGGAAAGGCTCCGATTCGCGGAAGCCCGCGCCGTGCAGCAGCAAGGTAATGAGCATGCCGCGGTAGTCGTAGCGCCCGGCCGCGCAGAATCCCTTGGCCAGCAGTTCCTCGAAACGCGCCTCCGGGAAGGCCGGTGGTTCACCCTGTTCGACCTTGGGCAGGCGTCGACCTCGTACACGGTGTCCGGTTTCGGCGTGGGATGCGTTTGCGGCCCAGGTGTGTCCGAGAAAGGCCTTGCTGCGTCGGTACTGGTAAGCGGCCTCGTCGGTCTGACGGTCGAAGGCGCCACCCGCATAGCGCGGATTCATCTGGGCAGCCACGGGCCGCATCTCACCCAGCCAGTCGAAGAAATCCGAGAGATGCGTGATGATATGAGAGGCATCTTGCGGCGAGCGTGGCGCCCAGCACAAGCCACTGGGGTCGAGCCCAGTCTGCCGGTCGAAGGTCCCAGTGTAGAGGCGCTGGGCGAAGTTCTGGAACAGGCGGTAGGTGTCGCGCTCGGCCGGATTGCTATGCAGGTATTCGAGGAACATCCGCACTGAGCGCGCGACCTTTGACATCCACATCAGGCTCCGGTCGTGGCTGCGATGGAGGCAGTAGTCGAGCAATGGTTCCAGCACGCCGGCTGGCGTCATCAGTGCTGGGAGCTCTGTGTAGACGCCCGTAGCGTCGGTGTAGACGCGGGCCTTGACGGTTACGAACATGCCGGACTTAGACACCCAGACTGCGCAACAACGAACGCGCGATCTTGAGGGCGAGGTTGCGCAGGTGCATGACCAAATCCACTGCGCTACGTCCATCACGGCCAGGCAGGGTGCCGTTGAGAACGGAACATCGAGCAAACAGCTCATCCACAGTTTGTCGCTTCACCTATTCCTCATCCTCACCCAACTACACGGCTATCAAAGAAAGTCGGACTACACGAAACCAGCAGTGCTGTGACATACAACGCGGTTCACATTCCGCATGCTATGCAAGTTTATGGCATAGCTTTTACAAATTTAAGTCAAAAAAATACCCCTTGGGAAAGGGGTATTGGAGGCGGAAGCTGCTTATTAAGACATAACTGTGTATGAACTGTTGGGGGGAATAACTGGCCGGTGAACGGGTTCTTGCCAAAGCGCTTCTTGGTGGCTGGCACCTGAATGGCCTGCACCTTGAAGAGGCCCGGCAGGGTGAACTCGCCGGCGCCCTTCTTGTGGATCGCGCTGACGATGGTGTTCTCCAGGTGTGCGAGCACGGTCTGGACGGCCTTCTTTTCGAGCTGGGTTTGCTCGATCAGGTGAGCCAGCAGGCTCGACTTGTTGAAGGTGTCCTTGATCGGCTTGGCGACCGGGGCAGCAGCGGCTGCCTTCTTGGCCGGCGCGGCCTTCTTTGCAGGGGCGGCAGCCTTCTTCGCGGCGGTCTTGGTTGCAGTCTTTGCTACGGGTTTAGCTTTCGTGGCCATGGTCGTGTAGTTGGAATTGCGCGCCCACCACCGGAATTCGGCGCGCAGCGCTGCGACGAAGCATAGCAAATGTGAACGCAGGTGCAAGGGCGGGAAACCCCTTTTGTTCAGGGACAGGTGCGTGGCATCGCAACGACTACCTTTGCCCGATGGTGGCCGCAATGCGCGCGCATGTCCGATTGCTGGTGAGCCCGAGCATCTGGCTCACGTCGCTATAAGTTCGCCGGGCGAGCAATTGGCGACGGCAAAACGTGTTGCGCAGCGTTCGCGGGCTCATCTCGACGTTAGTGGCGTCGATAGCCGAGAGCGTCGCGGCTACGATGCGCCCAAAGCTCATGTCGTTAATCGGCCGACCGTCGGGAAGCAGGGAAAAGAGCAGATCGCCCTCGATTGGCAGCGTCTGGCGCCGCGCCAGCCAGTCGCTCAGCAGGGGAACCGCGAACTCGGCTAGATGGACAGTGCGCGCATCTCGCGGCCCGTGTGCCGGTACGAGGAAATAGGGCGGCTCCGCGTCGGGGTGGAGATCCACCACACGGGCGGAGCGTGCCTCGGCCGCGGTGATGCCTGTTGCCAGAAAGAGAGCCACGATGGCACGACCGCGCAAACCAGCCAGGTCGTCGGCAGGGGCCTGCAGATGGGCCTGCAGACGCTGATCCAAGCTCTCGTCAAGGTATTGCGGTTCGGGTTCGTCGTCCGGCCATCGCACGGATTTGAGCAGGGTAGCGGCCGGATTGTCTTTCCGTACGCCGGCGAAGACGAGATGTCGACAGAGGCGGTCCAGCAGTTTCACGTAGCGCACCCGAGTCGTTTCTGTGTAGGTTCGCGCGTCGGAGGTCCGCCAGAACGCCTCGATATCGTCGGCGCCAAAAGACACGACAGTCGTGCCCCGGGCCACCAGGTGCCGGCGGAAGTGCTCGAACATCGCCTGGTGCTGGACGATTGAGCGGGCGGAGAACGGGCGCTTGTCGGCGCCGGCGGCTTCGCGGGTTTGCCAGTCGCGATAGGCGAGGGTGGGATTCGATCGCCAGAGGGCGTTCATGTCAGCCATAGATGCTGTTATATACTGAAATGGAGTTCCCGCGCACCCCTGCCGCCTCGCCGAGGCGGATATCAGCTGTCACGTCTCAAAGTTGTTGAGTTTTGTCTCACTGTTAGTGGGTTGGATTCGGGGTAGCGTGCATCCAGCATCTCCGCGATTTCGTGCAAGCGTCGCTCCTGGGAAAAGCAGCAAGCCAGCAGGCACTGGTTGGCGCAGTAGCGCAGGACCTCATGGAGCAGGGCGTAGCGCTTTTCGTCCGGAAAATTCAGATTGCCTTCCTTGGCTCAGGCGCGAAAGCCGGCATGGGTCAAGGCGATCAGCGCCTGGGGCGTGCCATGGAATGGTTGGAATAGAGCTTTCGCCTCTTGGTGCAGCGTTCGGTCGAAGTCGGTCATGCAGCCTCCTGCATCGTGAGTGGGCGTAGATCCTTCACGCTGACCCATCGCGCGGAAATCTTCGGGTGGCCGCGGACGATCTCCTCCATCTCGACATCGGCGGTCGGGCCGCTCGGTCCCTCGAACAGCGCGAGCACACGAGCTTGACGGGCGGGGAGGGATGGCGCAGCCCGACAAACGAGGTTAGTGATGGCGCCGGTCTCAATCCAGCCATACCGGCGATAGAGCGGGGTGCCATTGGGGTGCTCGCCGAACGGTTCGCTGAAAGGCGACGCGAGACCGTCCAGGAACGCGCCGAGTTGGGATCGTTGCATGCCGATGCCGCCCTCGGTCTCCTGCAGCAACGGCGGTAGTACGCCATAGCGACGAGTCAGCGCGGCACGCATCACGCGGCGATATTGCCGCCCGCCGGCCAGCATCACCTTGCCGATTCGCGAGGGCCAGGCCGTGCGCTGAAGATAGGCCGGCAGGTCGGCCAGCATCTGCTCAGCGCGCTGCGGTGTCATGTACTCGTCGTAGGGCGCGATCGATGTATGTGGATCGAGGAAGCCATGCCGCGCAGACAGAATCAGCACGTGCGGGGCGGTGTCGCTGCGAAGGTGCGCGCGATAGGAACGGTACATGACGCCTTGATAGAGGTCGATAGCGCGAGCTGGCCGATCCAGCTTCGTGCCCGAGCAGGCGAGCAGCAGTAGTGCCGGGGCGTTGGTGAGGTCGGTCCGCTCCAACGAGTTTGGGAACAGGGAGAGTTGCGAGGGTGTGGAAAGCATGGGACGCGGTGTTCACGATGATGCTTCCAGCGTACCCGTGCAGCGGCAAAGTCAAGGGTGCGCTGCGCGCAGTCGACGCACATCGCAGCTTTCCTCGGTAACGATCGATGCAGCCGAGGGTCAGTTTGTCAGGATGAGTCGAGGCCCGGCGGAACACTTCCCGGGCTATCAGGGAAATGGCCGGCGACATGAGGTGCACGGTTGGGGTCGCCGACGATGTTCATGACGGCCGGCGTGCATTCGCCCGGCAAATGGCATGGGCGCCAGACCATGGAGCGCGCGGTAGCGCGCTGGCAGGCCGAAGCGCTGTCTGGCTCGCAGCGAGAAGCGCGAGTCGCAGTCAAGCTGAGGGCAGGGGGAACACAGGCGCAGGCGCCTCTTTACATCGGATGCCGAGAAAAAAGTCTGTCATCCCATTGCACGGGCTCCGCCGCGGAAACCTGGATCCGTGCCGCGTCAGGATGGGTGGGATTGACCAGAGCGTTCCACTCCAGGCGAGCCACCACGGACGGCACTACCAGAACCGCGGATCGGCCCTCGGCCAGCCAGCGGTCACCAAAGCC
>JACXTT010013314.1_pt1 | contig 10849 bp, 7 predicted proteins | sample 9270951 | NCBI WGS metagenome assembly JACXTT01 (sample SAMN15532306, study PRJNA645909) | rock metagenome | isolation source: weathered quartz diorite | place: Puerto Rico | collected 2017-06-21
TTGTCATAACGATCCGAGGAAACAGTTGGTATTTTTCGTGAAGAGTTGGAAGCCGTTTATTTAACCGGTGTGGAATAATTGAAATGGCGGATCGATTACTACCTGCAAAAAAATGCCCTCCGCCGATGCATAGCGAAAGCAGGCAGAGACCGATGTTTGCGATCAGGCTATTCGTACGATGCGAGGCTGCAGGCAATTCTCGATGAAGCATTTCAAAAAAGCGCGGCCTGACAGAATCATCGTGTTCCGATGTGGAACGGTGGGTGACACAATCGTCGCCTTGCCGGCCTTGCACGCTTTGCGAAAATCCTTTCCGAAGGCCACATTGTCCCTGATCACCGCTACGAGCGATCAACACATCTGGACCGACAGGGTCCTGGAAGGTTCCGGCATCTTTCAAGATGTCATCACTTACACCGCAAGCGACCTTCGACATCCCTCCGGCGTGCTGGAACTACTCCGCAAGGTTCGCAGCCAGCGAGCGGAATTGCTCATCTATTTAGCCAGTGATCGTAATTGTCGTTTGCGCATTTGGCGCGATCGGCTCTTTTTTCGCATCGCGGGCATACGGTGGTTCGAATATACAGCGAGTGAAAAGGTTCGGCAGTGGGGAACATTTCGGCGCAAGAACTCGATCTATCCGTATGAGGTCGATCGATTGCTTGGACCGATTTCGAATTTGGTGGAGGACCGGCCCGGGTTGGACTTCCATCTACCGATCGGATCAGATCACGAACTCAAGGCCGATTCGGTCATGCAGAAGTTTGGAATGGGCGGCTTGCGGGTCGTCGCCGTATGTCCGGGATCAAAAATTTCCGCGAAGCAGTGGCCGGTGGATCGTTACGCGGCATTGGGCGAAAGGCTGATTCGGGAAGCCGGTGTGAACATCGCTGTCATCGGGGCTCGAGAGGAACGCCAAATTGGAGAGAGCGTCGCTTCGCGATGGCCGCGCGGCCGATGGTTGAATCTGGCGGGGGAGCTCTCTCTGTTGGAATCCGCGGCATTACTGAAGAAATGCACGATATACATTGGCAACGATACAGGAGCAATGCATCTTGCAGCGGCCGTTGGCACACGTTGCCTTGCCGTTTTCGGAGCGCGAGCACATGAGCGGAGCTGGCATCCTTATGGCGCGAACCACGTTGTGATTCGAAAACGAGTACCGTGCGAGAACTGCTATCTATCGGAATGTTTCGAGCACAACTTGAAGTGCCTGACCTCAATATCAGTCGAAGAAGTCTGGACATCCTGCGAGCGGATGTTGACGTTTGATTAAAACACGAGCGGAGCGAGTGCAAGCCCGATAGGGCGAAGCCATCAAGAGAATGTGCGGCATTGCAGGCATACTGACCGACCGTCACCCGGAAGCGGAAGCGGTGCACCGCGTTGAACGGATGATTGCCGCCATGCAGCATCGCGGGCCTGACGGAAACAATGTCGTCGCCATCCGCAACCGACCCACGAATTGCCTCGCGTTGGGACACGCTCGCCTCTCGATACTCGACCTCAACGAAACTGCTGCGCAGCCCATGCTCGATTTGTCTACAGCTTCGTGGCTCGTTTACAACGGCGAGATCTATAACTTCCGAGAGTTACGGAATGAGCTGGAAAGTTACGGCTACCGGTTCGTGTCGACTGGCGATACGGAGGTCGTTCTCAAAGCCATGGTTCACTGGAAATGCGAAGCGCTGAAGAAGTTTCGCGGCATGTTTGCTCTTGGTTTCTGGGACGGTCGTGAGCGGCATCTGATCCTCGCGCGAGATACATTGGGCATCAAGCCGCTCCTCTTCGCCCGGAATGCGGGTGGGCTTGTTTTTGCCTCGGAATTGAAAGCCATTGAAGCCTCGGAACTCGTGACGACTTCTGTGAATCCCCACGCCACCATGTCGTACTTGACGTATGGTTGTGTGGTCGAACCTGAAACCATCGCTTCAAAGGTGTTGTCATTACCTCCCGGCGCAATGCTCGTCGTGAAATCCGATGGCGGGATGAGCGCGCCTGCAACGTTCTCATCGGTGACCGATCTCGTACGTAAAGCTGCGGGCTCCCGACGTTCGCCGCGCCACGCAACAGAGATCCGTGAGGCGCTTAAGGAATCCATCAAAAATCACTTGATTAGCGACGTTCCCATCGGCATTTCCTTATCCGGTGGAATTGATTCCTCGCTTCTCGCCCTGCTTGCAACCGATGGCGGAGAATACGATGTTCGAACGTTGACTGTGAATTTTCCGGACGAACAATTCTCGGAATTGGAATACGCATCGCGTGTCTCCGGTCATATTCGTTCGAAAACCGAAGTGATCGACCTCGATGACGGCAGCGTGATGGGATTCGCGCTCGAAGCACTTGCGGCGACCGACCAACCGACTGTTGATGGCGTGAATACTTACATCGTGGCGAAAGCCGCGTCCATGGCCGGCATCCGTGTTTTGCTGTCAGGGCTCGGCGGAGATGAAATCTTCGGCGGCTATACCACGTTCATTCGGGCACCCATGCTCGCGCGGCACAACATGCTCTTGCCACAATTGGCGCGCCTGGCCCGTAGGATGTTTGCGCGTCCGGAGTCGTGGCCGAAATGGCACAAATTAGGAGAATTCCATAACGTCGACACGGTCCGGGACGCTTATCTGCTCTATCGCTCGATCCGCTGGCGGGGTCTGCCGTTTGCACTCGAGCAAGAGTTGCCACCAGACCAGTTCTGGGTCGCACCCGAAACGATACAGGAACTCGGAAATGCGCACGATACCGACGACTTCTTACAAGTCGCTTTTCTCGAGACGTCGTTTTACATGCGCAATCAGCTATTGCGGGATGGAGATGTTTTCAGCTCTGCCAATTCCATCGAGCTCAGGGTCCCTTACCTGCACTTGCCGCTGATCCACGCCGCGTGGAGTTTCCGAGGCGATGATCACATCGATTGGTTCGCCCAGAAAAAAGTATTGAGGGAAATTCTGCGGCTCTACGACCCCGGTTTGAGCCGGCGGCGGAAAATGGGATTCACACTGCCGTGGCAGCGCTGGTTTCGCACCGTTTTGAAAGACTACGTCCACGACGTACTCAGCAGTGCCGACGGATATACGGATGTTGGATTGTCACCGGCATGGGGTCGATCTCTCCTCACCGCTTACGAAGCGGGAAACCCCGCTGTCACTTGGATGCACATCTGGTCGCTCATCGTACTCCTCACTTGGTACCGTTCTCGAATCGCCCGCATACGCTCAGTCGAGGCGGCCGGAGTAACAAAGAACTGATGCACCTGGTTGCCATTGCTTCCACGGCAAACATGGGTGGAGCCGAGGCAAGCCTCATCGAACTCATTCGCCGACTCAATCGCAAAATTTGCGTTTCGGTTGTCTTGCCGGCTGACGGCGAGCTTCGTATTTGCTGCGAACAAGCCGGCTTAGAAGTCCGCATTGTTCCATGGCCGGAGAGTCTGGCAAAAATTGGCGAGTCATCCATGGTTAGGTCTCTGTTGAGAATTTCAACGGTATTCCATGTGATGAAGACCATCCGAGCTCTGCGCGCCTGTCTGCGCGAAATGAATGCGGACCTCGTGATCACCAATGGTCTCAAGGCCCACATGCTCGGCGCGCTTGCCTGCCGCTCGGAACGCCTTCTCCTTTGGTATTTGCGCGAAGGGCTGGAACGGCGCGGAAAAACTGCGGCACTATTAAAAATCCTTTGGAAGCATTCGAGCGGCGGCATAGCAATTTCAGACTATGTGAAGAGAAGCTGGCGAAGGGTTACTGGAGAGAAGCCCATTACGGTCATTTACAACATCGTCGAGCAGGCCGCTTTCGCGGACGCCCCTTGCCCACCGGACTTAAAGAAAGAAATGGGAGAGATTTGGTTTTGCGTGATCGGTGCGTTGACTCCCATTAAAGGTCAGGACGTGTTTATCGAAGCGGCTTCTCGATTGCGGCTCCCCCAAGCGCGATTTCTGATTGCCGGTACCAATTTCTACGAAAGCGAATCGCGAGAATTTGAAGATTCGCTCAGAGAGCTTGTAAAACGGCTCGCGTTAACCGAGCAGGTTTCGTTTCTCGGCTTCAGAAAAGATGTCACGTCGCTTCTGAAGGTGACCGATGTACTCGTGCAGCCGAACCGCGGTCCGGAAGGACTTGGTAGGGCCGTGCTCGAAGCAATGGCGGCGGGCGTACCTGTGGTCACGCCTGACCGGTGGGGCCCCGCGGAAATTGTCCAACAAGCGGGTTCAGGTCTCATGTTTGAAGCCGGCAACACAGAACAACTCGCCAGGCAGATGTTGCGGCTCGCCGCAGATCCCGCTTTGAGAAGACAATTCGGCAGTGCCGGCCGTGCGTGGGTTGAAAAGAACTTAGTTCCGGAGGAACTCGTGCAGAAATTCGAGACGTTTATTTCGGAGAGAACATTTTGAAATTGGACGAATCCTGCACCTCAGATCCGAAATCCGAAATTGTAGATTGGACTGTCCAATCGGAAATTTCGGATTTCGGATCTGAGGTGCAGGATTCGTCCAATTTCAAAATCTGAGCTCATGAAGGTACTGCATCTAGGTAAGTACTATCCTCCTGTGCCTGGGGGCATGGAGAGTCATCTACAGCTCCTGGCTGCGGGCCAGAGGCGCCGCGGCTTGGAGGTTCAAGTTGTTGTGGCGAATGTTGACTCCTCTCGAAGAGACGAAACGGTCTCGGGAATTAAGATCATCCGACTCCCGCGCTATTTCGATATTTCGAATGCACCTGTCTATTTGGGAATTCCTGACTGTATCCGAACAGCATGTCCGGACATTGTGCATCTTCACTTACCGAACCCGTGGGGAGTAATCGCATATTTGCGGAGTGATCACCGCGGTCCATTAATCATCACGTACCACAGCGACATTGTCGGTCGCGACATTCTACAAATACCTTTCTCACGATTCTTGCACTCCGTTTTAGATAAGGCCGAGGTCATCCTCGCCACCAGTCCCAATTACATCTCGTCATCCGCGGTGTTATCGCGCTACGCACGCAAGTGCCGTGTCGTACCACTTGGGATTTCAGGACGGCAATTCGAATCTGTCGACGAAAGCGAAGTGCGGTCCATTCGCGAACGATTTGGACAACCGATAGTCCTAGCCATCGGAAGGCTCGTCCGCTACAAGGGTTTCGAATACCTCATAAGATCGATGCAGCATGTGGATGCTCGACTACTCATCATAGGCGAGGGCAAATTGCAAAAAGAACTGCAGGCGGAGATTACGCGCTGCGGATTAAAGGATCGTGTTTCGCTTCTCCCTTATGTCGAGGACACACGTCCGTACTACCACGCGGCGGAAGTATTCGTCCTACCCTCGGTGACACGCCAGGAAGCATTCGGGATTGTTCAAATGGAAGCAATGGCCAGTGCGAAGCCCATCGTGAATACGTCACTTCCGACGGGTGTTCCTTACGTCTCACCCGATGGCGTTACGGGTTTGACTGTACCTCCAGGAGAACCTCGAGCGTTGTCGCAGGCGATCAACCGTATTCTCACGGACCGGGAATTGGGGCATCGTTTTGGCATCGCTGGCCGTGAACGAGTGCGGACTTTGTTTGATGTAGAACAAATGGTCAAGAGCGTCGTTGATTCCTACCCTCATGAAACGCTGTCTTGATTTGTTCCTTGGCGTCATCGGTGGTCTCTGTCTAATCCCGATCTGTATCGTTTTGGCTGTCCTTATCAAGTTGGAGGACGGCGGCCCGATCCTTTATGCGCAGATGCGGACCGGCAAAGGCGGCACGCCTTTTCGAAGCTGGAAGTTTCGATCGATGATCCACGGTTCCGACGAACTTTACGGTGAAATTCAAGCTGCAGAAAATGACCCTCGGGTGACCCGTATCGGCCGCATCATGCGAAGTGCAGCTTTGGATGAGATTCCACAGTTATGGAACATCATTCAGGGCGACATGAGCTTCGTCGGTCCGCGCGCTCTTCGGCCGGAAGAATTTGAAATCAGAGCCGGCAGGAAGGTTGCGCTGTCCGAAGTTGCTGGCTATGCTGAGCGGCACAGCGTGGTACCCGGCCTGACAGGAATCGCGCAAATATACGCTGCCAGAGATATTCCGGCCCGCGCAAAATTTAGATTCGATCGGCTGTATCTGGGGCGACAGAGTTTTTGTTTCGATGTGAAGTTGATAGCAGTCTCGGTTTGGATAACGCTGCGCGGCAAATGGGAGAAGAGAGGACCTAAATTCTGATACGCACGGATGCCATGACCGATGTGGTCGTTGTGGGGGGCGGACCTGCAGGACTGTATTCGGCTGCACTGCTCGCTCAAAATGGTGTTCGTGTCACCGTCCTTGAAGAACATGCGGCGGCAGGAACACCGGTCCACTGCACCGGCATACTGGCCGTTGACGCGTTCGAACGATTTGGGATTTCACGCTCCGTTATCCTCAACGAACTTCGTACCTTCACGTTTCATGCACCAGATAGTTTCACCTTGCAATTTGGGACCGCCACGGCACAAGCCGTCGTCGTTGATCGGTATCAGCTCGACCGCGAGCTTCTTAAAGCGGCAGCGCGAGCTGGAGTGCATTTCAGCAACTCACGAAAAGTGCGCGATATCGGGATTGATGACGCAGGCGTAAATATTTACGCAGACGATAGCGGCGGCATTAGAGCACAAGCGTGCATCCTCGCGTGCGGAGCCAACTATGGTTTACAGCGCAAACTCGGTCTTGGAGGTCCGACGCTCTATATGCAGTCAGCCCAAGTCGAAACGCCTGTCACATCATCCCATGAGGTAGACCTGTACTTTGGCTCGAAGCTCGCACCGGGCGGGTTTGCATGGGTCGTTCCAGTGTTACGAAGCGGCGAGACCTATGCCCGGGTCGGATTGATGTGCGATACCGCGGCCGGAACCTTCTTTCAACGCTTCATTCGGCATATTGCAGGGCGGTGGGGAATATCCAGGGCAGCGGTTCCTCCGCGTCGAAAGATTCTTCCGCTCTCGCCCATCCGCAAGACCTACTCCAACCGTTTGCTTGTGGTTGGTGATGCAGCGGGTCTAGTGAAACCGATTACCGGCGGCGGAATTTACTTCAGCCTGGTGAGTGGAAAAATTGCAGCAGAGGTCTTGCTCGACGCGTACAAACGGAATGCCTATTCGGAGCATGAGCTGCAACCATACGAACGCTTGTGGCGGAGTCAACTGGGATCTGAAATCGAGGCGCAGCTTGCACTGCGCCACCTTGCTCAACGATTGCCGGATGAAGAGCTAAACGAATTGTTCCGCCTGACCCGAAATGGAGGCGTTATTGCCATGATCACGAAGCTCGCCCGCTTCAATTCTCACCGCGAACTTATCTTGGCAATTTTGCGCCATCCAGCGACGCGCGATTTGTTGATGCAGGCTTTACGCGCGTGACGCTTGCCTGTATCTGCGATAGTAACGCCGCGGATAATTCGAGTTGTACGAATACGAGCTGTTCGGAATTCGAACGTCGAGATCGTTGAGAACGATTCCGGCCAGTTCCGCTTTTGTTTCGACTAACGAATCCACCGCTCGACGTACCTGATGCCTGGACGTGGCAAGTGCCTTGACGACCAGAACCGTGCGGTCGCATTTTGAAGCAATGACCCGGCCATCGGATACATTTGACAACGGCGGTGAATCGACCAACACGTAATCAAACTTCTGGGCGGCGTCCCGCAACAATTGAGTTAGACGCGGCGACGAAAGCAACTCGCTGGGATTTGGCGGCCGCGATCCGCAAGTGATGCAGTAAAGATTTGGTATAGCAGTCTGTTGAATGATTTCGCTCGCCTCCGCTGTGCCGGCGAGAAAGCTTGAAAGGCCGGTCGCGTTTGGAATTTCCAGAACCGTATGCAACCGAGGCTTGCGCATATCGGCATCAATGACAAGAACACGCGCTCCCGTTTGACTGAGCGACACGGCCGTATTAGCAACAGTGACCGTTTTGCCTTCGCTCGGAACTGCGCTCGTAATCAAAACCGTCTTCGGTGTCTGATCGGCGGATGACAATAAGAGCGAAGTTCGAATCGTGCGATACGCCTCAGACATCAATGATGAGGGCTTGTGGTGCGCGATGAGATCGACAGCCATCCCCATTGACCGATGTTCGCTGTCTACAGCCTCCGCGACATTGACTGTTTCCGCATCGCGTCCATAACCATAGAAATAACCGTAGCGGTAACCATACCCATGGCCGCGGCGGCTGGTCAGGCTCTGCAATTTCGGAATGACGCCAAGTGCCGGCACCATCAAGTTGCGGGAAATGTCTTCGACCGACTTGACCGAGTCATCCACATATTCCTGGAAGAACGCCAGACCAACTCCAAATCCCAATCCAACGAGGAGACCGATCATCAAATGCATACTGTGCCGCGGACTCACCGGGACGCGCGGAGCGTTGGCCGCATCGACAACTCGAATGTTGGACGCGCGCAGACTCGCGGAAACGCCCGCTTCCTTCAAACGTGTCAGCAAACCATCGTAGAGTTGCCGGTTCGACTGCACTTCACGCCCGAGGATGTTGTATTGAATGATTTCCTGATTGGTTTTGTTGACTACCTGACGTTGAACGTCGAGAGCTTTCGCCAATTGGGTCTCACGTTCGATAGAAGCAGCGTATTCGATCTGGATCATCTTGACGGTGGAATCCTTTTCCGCCTGGATGTCCTTTTCAAGTTCCGTGATCTGGTTCTTGATCCGTTCTCGCGCAGGATATGTCGGTGCAAATGTGACCGCGAGCTGAGCATCCTGACGTCTCAATTCCGAGAGCTGGCCGGCAAGACTCTTAATGCGATCGCTGCTCAAGACCTGCGGCAGCGCGTCCACATCGTGTTTCTGAATCATCTCGTTGAACGAGGCTTTCTGTATTCGAGCCGCCTGAGCCTTCGTATACTCTTCTTCGAGCTGCCTCAGTTTTTCAGTGGCAGTGCTGCGTCCTTCCTCCGTGAAGAGAAGCTGATTTTGTTGGCCATACGCTTGGAGCTTGTCTTCTGCGCGTTCCAGATTTCCTTTGAGAGTCACCAACTGTTGAGACAGGAAGTCCTGAGCGACCACCGTAGCTTGATATTTTGCTTCGAGGTTCTGCTCGATAAATGTCTTCGCATGCGCATTCAGGATCTTCGACGCCAAGCGTGGATCTTCCGATTCGAAAGTAACATTCACCAAGCGCGCTCGATTTACGGGAGAAATGTTTATCCGCGATAAATATCGATCGACGACCGGACGTAACTGCTCGTCGACATCGTCGTCCTGAGTTTGTTCCGTCTGCGCAGCTGAATCTTTGCGTAGAGATACCAACGAAGACAGTGATGTCAGAGCTTGTCGAACTACAGTAGGCGGCGCCGGTTGGAATTGAGGCAATTCCTGCAAACGCAGGTCTTGCACGACTCTCTGTGCCAGCGAACGCGACCGCAGAACCTCGTACTGCGTGCGCAGTACGTCGTCCGAAGAGTCCTCGATTTGATATGGATCTTTAAAATTAAGAAGGTTTGAGTTCTCTCGATCGATTTGCAGCGACATCGACGCTCTGTAGATCGGAACCTGAGTGTAGGTCCAGATCATCGTTCCAAACAGAATCGTCAATGCCACCGCGGCCACGGTCCATCGCCGTGCCACCAGCACGCGCCAGTAATCCAGCAAATGAATATCGTTCGTTACTAGATCGACGGGAACGGGTACGGCTTGCAGCAATTCGGGCGTGTAGTTGGCTCTTACGAGAGGTACGCTATCTCCATCCTTGGATTCACTATTCATCGTCATCACCCGGTTATAACAGAAGGACTTAAAATATATAAATCTTTAACCCTCTATATCGGCCGCTAAAGCCAGCGACTTTAGCTAGAAATAAGCCATGTCACGTAGGTTACTATCCTAGCGCCATGGACGGCAGGTCCTGCAGGAGATGAAGTGAACGGGTTGGGTCTTCAGACAGACGCATACACGTGGGTCTTATTTGCTGGTCTGGTTGTCGTTTGGATCGCCTCCCTCAAACTTGTTCCCACAATCAAAGCGAATGGCCCAGTCGGATTGATCTATTCATTCTGGGGTCTGACGTGGATCGCTTTCGGGATCACGTTTGTCTTGAGATTCGTCATACTTGTCCGTGATTCGGTTAATTTCGGCAACGATAGCTATAGACTCGCAGACCAACCGTCGACCACCGTCAACTTCAGTCTGGAATTGCTAATCCTGTTTTTGATCAGCGTCTGCGCAGGCCTGATCGTATCCAATCGTGTCTATATCGGTAACGTTTATCCGTTGCTGCATCGTATGGCGATATGTGAGTGGCGGGATCTGATTTTGTTCATCACTTGCCCTGCGCTCTTTTGTACGGTTCTCACGGCGCCTTTCATGCCTTTGCCGGCTTTTCTTTTCACTCCTCTTAAGCTCGTTGCGGCCTTGTGGGTGATACCTGTGTCGGTCGTTTGGTGGAGCTATTTCACTGGCGAGCGCGTAAAAAAATTCGCCTTGCTCTTTGTTCTATCACCAGCGCTTCTAACAGTCGTACTGACTCCATATCGCGAATTTGTGCTTCAGGCGGCACTGGCCATTATCCTTGCTGCTGCTTTCGCCGGGAGACGCATACGGGTAGGAAAATTGGGGTTTGCTGCTTTGGGCGTCTATATCGCGAGTTCCGCAGTCATCATCACCTATCGAGCGATGTTGTGGTACGGCCAAACCTTTCAAGAAGCCACGGCTGAGAGGAATCTCGAGTACTACTGGATGCTTCCGCTTTCACGCTTTCACGCCTTCGATTCCCTTCTGTTAACGGCGGCCCTTGTGCCCGAGAATTTTCCATACTCCCATCGGGACGTCTTTTCAGGCTCGATCGTTCGCGGTGTTATACCCCGCGCGATTTACCCGGACAAA
>JACXTT010013315.1_pt1 | contig 10849 bp, 12 predicted proteins | sample 9270951 | NCBI WGS metagenome assembly JACXTT01 (sample SAMN15532306, study PRJNA645909) | rock metagenome | isolation source: weathered quartz diorite | place: Puerto Rico | collected 2017-06-21
GGGGGGGGGGAGGAGTGTGTTCCCGGGGGGGCGGGTGCCGGGGCCGGTCGTGGGTTGGGTTTGGGTGGGGGTGGGGGGCGGGGGGCGGGGGACGGACACCGTGCCGGTGGCCGTGCTCGCGTTGGCCGCGGCGGCGGGAACGGTCGCCGCGACGACGAAGCGGAACATGCCGCCTGCGGGAATCGCGCCGCTCGTCGCGATCGGCGTCGCGTTGTCGGGCACGCCGTCGCCGTTCGCGTCGACGAAGTACGCCATCGAGAGGTGCGGGCCGGCGGCGCCGAAGCTGGAGGAGACCGGCGCGTTCAGCGTGTACGTGTCGGTCCCGTTGCCGGTGTTGGTGATCGTGTGCGGGTAGTAGATCGTCTGGCCCGACGCGGAGGTGCGCGCGCCGTTCGCGGTGAGCGTGAAGCTCTTCACCTGCGTGACGGTGGTCTGCACCATGTTCGAGGTCGCCGTGCGCGACGTGCCGGCCGAATCGTTGTACGTCGCGGTTGCCTGGTTGCCGATGACGGTTCCGGCGGGCGGAGCGGCCAGCGCCACCGGCAGCGTGAGCAGTGCGAGCAGCGCCGCGAGGATGGCCGCGAATGCGAGCCTCATTCGAGCACCCGCACGCGCGCCGCGAAGCTGAGGGAACGCTGGCCGGCGAGCTCCGCGGCCGTCCAGCGCAGGTAACGGATCTCGCGGGTGGGCACCGGCTCGACGACGGGCTTGCCGTTACGCACGGCGCCACGCATCAGCGGCATGTAGTCGAAGCGCTGCGCATCGAGGCTCGCCTTCGCGTTCGCGGGACGCGCGCTGCCGTCGATGAGCTCGGTGTTGCCCGGGATGGGAAGCGTGGCGCTGAGGTTGCGCACCGTCTCGCGCCCGGTGTTGCGCAGGATCACGACGTACTCGATCGCGTCGCCGGGTTTCGCGGTCTCCGCCGCGACGAGCTTCTCGCGGCCGTCGGCGGCGACGACGACCTTGCGAGCCTCGAGCGTGGTCTCGACGACGTCGCCTGCGGCGCTCGCCAATGGCATCGCGGCGATCCCCGCGAGGAGCGCCGCATGCAGCCACAACCGATTGAGAATGCTGTCCATTTGCCGCGTCATTGCTCTGCAGCAAAGGATAGGTTTTGGCCCTGCGCGACCCGTATGAAGCAACGCACACGCGCGCAAAAGGGCGTTTACAGTTGCAACCCCTGTAATACGCGCGCTTATTCGCCCGCTCCGGGGTTGCGCAGCCGTTCGAGGCCGCCGAGCGAGAATTCCGTGATGCGCCGCGCAAGCGTCTTGCAGAATTCTCTGCCGCGCGGCGCATCCGGCTGGCGGGCGTAGAGATACAGCGCGCACTGGCCGAGGAGCCCGAGCGCCGCATGACGGATGTCACTTTCGCGCGCCTCGGCGCCGGCGCACTCGCGCAGCAGCGCCTGCACGCGCTCGAGCTCGAGAGCGAGCGTTTCCGCGAGCGCGTTTTCGAGCCCCGCGGTGGGATGCAGCGCCTCGTGCACGAGGATGCGCCCGAGCCTGGAAGGACCGTCGACGCCGACGAAGCGCTCGAGCAGCGCGAAGACGTGGCGGCGAAGCCGCTTCTCGGGCTCGAGGTCGTGGCGATCCGGAGGCGGCGCGGACTGGCCGGCGAGGAAGCGCAGCGTCGCGCGATAGAGGCCTTCCTTGCCGCCGAAGTAGTAGTTCACGGCGGCGAGATTCACGCGCGCGGCATCGACGATGTCGCGCACGCGCGCTCCCCCATAGCCGTGGCGCGCGAACTCTTCGGCCGCGGCCTCCAGGAGCCGGCGGCTGCTCTCGCGTTGTGCGAGGTCGTCCATGGTCGGCCACCCTCCCCGGCGGCGTCGCTGGACTGCGTTTGAAAATCTTGTTTTAAACCGGATTCTGACCGCTAATCCGGGGACTTGGCAAGGATTCTTCGAGAAGTCCTACAGTTGCAACCGGGGAACGCGCCACGGGGATCCGCGGGGGACGGAACAGGGGCGGAAAGGGGGGTCTGGACCCCTATTCCGCGGGAGCGTAGGCGGGGGTCCGGGCGAGCTCGGCGAAGCGGGCCGCCGGCACCGCGGGAGAGAAGAGGAATCCCTGGAATTCGTCGCAGCCGTAGGATTGCAGGAGCGCGAGCTGCTCGGACGTTTCGACGCCTTCGGCGACGACCGTCTTTCCGAGGGCGTGCGACATGGCGATCATCGCCGCCACGATCGCCTCGGAATCGGCGCCGCGCCCCAGCCCTTCGATGAACACGCGATCGATCTTGATCGTGCTCACGGGATAGCGCTTGAGGTACGCCATCGACGAGAAGCCCGTGCCGAAATCGTCCAGCGCGATGTCGTGGCCCATCGCGGAGAGCTCGCGCAGCATCCCCTCGACCGCCTCGGAGCCATCCATCAGCAGCCCCTCGGTGATCTCGATCTCGAGCGACTGCGGCGCGATGCCCGCTTCCGATACGCAGGCGGTGATGCTCTCCACCAGGCGCCGGCGGAATTGACGCGGCGAGACGTTGACGGCGACCCGCTCGATCTCGATACCCTGGTCGCGCCAGGCGCGGATCTGGCGGCAGGTCTCGCGCAGCGTCCATTGGCCGAGCTGCTCGATGAACCCCGATTCCTCCGCGTGCCGGATGAAGCGCAGCGGCCCGATCATGCCCTCCTCCGGATGCCGCCAGCGCACCAGCGCCTCGGCGCCGCGGATCGCGCCCGTCTTGATGTCCACCTGCGGCTGGTAGTGCATCACCAGCTCGCCGCGGTCGAACGCCGCGCGCACGTCGCGATCGAGCGTCACGCGCGCCAGCGCTTCCTGGTTCATCCTCGGCTCGTAATAGACCGCTTGCGCGCGGCCGCTCGCCTTGGCGCGGTACATCGCGGTGTCCGCGCTCTTCAACAGCTCCTCGGCGGTTGCGCCGTCGCCTGGATAGGCGGAGATGCCCGCGCTCGCGCTGAGGAAGCAATGCTGGTCACCGAGCGTGAACTCGCGCGACAACGCGGCGACGATGGTCTCGGCGATGGGGAACGCTTCCTGCGGATGGTTGAGCGCCGTCAGCATCACTGCGAACTCGTCGCCGCCCAGGCGCGAAACGGTGTCGGTCGCGCGGATGCAGCCGGAGACGCGCCGTGCCGCCTCGCGCAGGACGCTGTCGCCCATCGTGTGGCCGAAGCTGTCGTTGACGGTCTTGAAGTGGTCGAGGTCGACCACGAGGATCGCGAAGCCCATCTTGAGGCGCTCGCTGCGCGCGATCTCGCGGTCGACGCGGTCCTTGAAGAGCAGGCGGTTGGGCAGGCCCGTGAGGGGGTCGAAGTGCGCCTGCATGTAGAGCTGCTCGTCGCGCTGCGCCGAGGACACCGCGACGGCGACGCGATCGGCGAGCTCCCGCGCCTGGCGCCGGTCCTCGTCGGAGACGCCGGATCCGTGGCGATAGCCGAACACCAGCGCACCGCATGCGCTCTCGCGCCACAGGATCGGCTCGACGTACACGCCGCTCATCCCCGCATCGCGCGCCTTCTCCAGCCATGCGGGAAGCGACGCCTCGTCCGCGAGCATGTACCAGCGCTTGGCGAGCGCATGGCCGAGCAGGAGGCGATCCTCGGCCGCGACGACGTGGCGCTCCATGGAGAAGCTGCCCGGCGACTCGGGCGGCGAGAAATAGGTGCGCGCCAGGTTCGGGACCTCCTCCTCGAAGAGCGTGAGCGTGACGAAGTCGGCCGAGGTCGCGCTGCGCAGGCGCTCGAGCACCACTCGGATCACTTCCGCGGTCTGCGCGCCCGACAGGATCAGGCGGTCCATCTCCGCGAGCGACGTGAGGGACGCGAACTGGCGTCCGAGGCGCTGCGCCATGCGGTCGAAGGCGCCGGCGAGCTCGCCCAGCTCGTCCTCGCGCTTGAGGTCGAGCCGCGTCTCGAAGTCCTGGCTCTCGATGCCGCGCGCGCGTTGCGCGAGCCGCTCGACCGGGACGACGATATTGCGCGACTGGCGCACGGTGAACCACACCGCGAGCAGCAGCGCGAGCGCGATCACCGGCACGTACAGCCGGCTGAATTCGATCGCGCGGCCAAGCTGGTACGCCTCCGGCTGCGAGGCGATCACGATCCAGTCGGGCGTGCCGAAAGCGGCGCGCATGAACTGCGTCCAGGCGCGGGCACGAAAGCGCTCGCCGTTGCGGGTCCAAGTCGCCGCTCCCAGCGTGGACTCGAACGGCTTGTTGAGCGCTTCGACCATGCTCGTATCCATCGGCACCGAGCAGTACAGCCACAGCCAGGTGCCCTCCTGGTACACGCAGAAATCCGTCATCGCCGGCAGCTCGTCGGCGGGACCCCACAAGTGCTCGCCCCTGAGCTCGCCGACGACGATCGCCGTCGAGGGCGGCGGCAGCGCCTGCGCGAGCAGCACGCGCGGCGCGCGCGCCTCGCCGACGATCATGACCACGGGCTTCCCGGCGTCGAGCCGCTCGCGGTTTTCCGGCGAGATCACGGGCGCGAGCACCGGCCCGATGAGCGACAGGCTCTTCTTGTCGTCGATGAGCGTGAGCGCCTCGAACGTGCGCGCGGCGCGGGCATCCCCCGGCATGCCCGGATGGAATGCCGCGGCGACGGCGATGTCGCCCGCGACGAGCAGCCGCTCGAACGTCGCCATGCCGTACGTTTTCGCGGTCGAAGCGAGGCGCTGCTCGCCCTGCTGCAGCAGGAGCTTGTTCACCTGCGTGAGCGAGAGCCACGCGATCAGCGCGAGCGGCAGGAACGCCGACAGCAGGAACAGGACGAACAGCCGGCGTGAAACGCTTGTGGCGATGAAGCTGCGCAGCGCACCCACTAGGGATCGAACTCCTGCGCGGTGCCGATGAAGGCGCCGTCGCGCGCACGCACGATGTCGTCGCGGCTCCACGCATGGCCGAGCGAGGCCTGCGTGAGGCCGTCGGGGCCGATGCTGTACAGGTCGAAGTCGGAATTCAGCGGCGCGAGCCGCTTGTCCTTGCGCGCCACGCCGTTGCCCGTGGCGGCCCTCAGGTTGTAGTACTGGTACGCATTGCCCCACGGATCGGTCTTGCCGCCGTATCCCGCGTCGGCGAGCGTATTGGGCAGGACTCCCGTCGATTTGTCCGTGCTGCGGATCTTCTCCGACATTTCCTTGAGGTCGATGACCGCCTGCGCGCGGCGCGACTTCTCGACGTATTCCTGCACCGCCGGGATCGTCATGGCGATGATGAGGGCGGCGATCGACAGCACGATCACCAGCTCGACCGCCGTGAAGCCCCGCGACCGTCGCGGCACGGTAACGATTCCCCTCCCCTTTTCCCCAAGCGTGAGGCTAGCACGATGCGGCCGATCGGCCTTGATCAGGAGCAGGTGTTTCCCCCGTTGGCAAGGCTCGTCTTGCACGAGCTCACGGAGGCGGCGCATGCCTTCACCTCGGAGACGAGGAAGGAGGTGATGTTGGTGAGGCCGCCGCTCGCGGTCGCATCGACGGGCCGGATCTCGACCGAATCGAACGCCCCCGACGGCGTGACGGAAAAGCTCGCCAGCCGGCCGTCGGCGCGGCAACCCGATTTCACCACCGGCGAGCCGACGGCGACCCCGCCGTTCTTGAACGTGAGCTGCACATTCTCGGTGTACGTGTTGCCGCCCGACGGATAGGTGCCGAAGTCGTCGAGCGTCAGGGCGAAGCTCGATCCCTTGTTCGTGAACGTGATCACGACGTACTCGCCGGCGTCGCTGCTCATGAAGTTGCCGCCGGTCCCTCCGGCGACGCCGATGCCGTCGGTCGACGGCGACCCGACGGTATCGAAAGAGATGTCCGTGGCGACGTTGCTTCCGGTGAAGCCGGAGACGGTTGCGGCCCCGAAATTGAGCGTCGCCGTGCCGACGTCGCCCGAGGTCACCGCGTGGCCCGCCGCCGCGGACACGCTGGCGCTATCGAACGTCGTGGACGTGGTGACGCTCTCGGGCCAGTCGCGCGCGCCCAGTCCGGCCGCGGTCACGAGGTCCGGCAACGTCTTGTACGCCAGCAGGTCGTCGAAGTGCTGCCCGCTCGACACGCCGGTATCCGGGTCGGAAAACGCCTTGATCGTGAAGGGGCCGGTGGCTTTCGTGTTGTTCTTCTCGGTGCCCGCGGGCATGGAAAGGCGCGCGCCCGAGACCGTGTAGCCGCCGAGGCCGGTCGCGCCGTGGCTGATGAGGATGAATGCGGCATCGGTATGGTTCGTGCCGAAATCGTCGATCGTGAGGCCCTTGTTGTTCAGGAAATTGGCGGGTGTGGTGCTGCGCTGGTAGGGATCGGCGCTCGCGACGCACAGGCCACCCAGGCTCGCGGCGACCGCGGTCGCGTTGCCCGCGGTCGGCTCGACCGTGTCGCACTCCACCATGCTCACGCCGCCCGGCTGCGTGAGGCTTCCCGCGTTGCCCGTGTACACGCGGTAGGAGATCCTCCTGCCCCACGCGTCGTAACCGTCGTCCGACTTCAGGCCCAGCGTTTGCCAGGGGAGCGTGCCGTCGTCGAAGTTGCAGCGCGCCGCGGTGAGCTGCGATTCCACGCCGTCCGCCGCCGCGCCGCTCGCAGCCGTCGGATCGGCGGGACACGGCAGGCGCTGGTTCACCGCGGCGTACTGGACCAGCGCGTTGGAGGCGCGCGCGAGCCGCGCCTGCGTGTCGTTGTTCGCGTCGGTACCGGAGATCGTGCGCTGCAGCACGTAGCCGGCGAGCAATGCCGTCACGACGAGAAGCAGGACGACGAGGAAGAGCAGTCCGCTCGCCCCGTGCTGCCACGTGCGGCGCATCAGTGCGTCCGCGGCGCGATGCCGGCCTTGGTCGCGACGCTCAGGATGGACGGGCGCGAGACCACGTCGTCGAAGTGGGTCGCGCCGGCCGTGTCGTTGATCGTGTCGTCGAGGTAGTACGTCACACCGGCGACGTAGGGCTGGCTCGCGTAGTTCTTCAGCTCTTCGTTGCCGTCGCCGACCGTGCTCGCCGTCACGATGCCATTGCTGTTGAAGGGGTAGGCGCCGCCGCCCGATTCGCCGGCGCTGATGACGACGTAAGCGGCACCGGTGGGCGCCGCCGCCGTCGGATCCATCACCACGACTCCCGCGACGGTCTTCACCGTGAGGCCCCGGTTACTGATGAATCCCGTTGGCGGCGTGCAACTCGCCAGCGCGGTCGAAGTGCAAGCAACGTTGCACGCGCGAGGCGTCCCTCCCGCTTCGGTTCCAGCCGGGTCGCACCACGACATGTTCATGCCGCCATCGGCGCCGAGGGCGGGATCGAGACGATAGGTGAGACGGTGATCCCAGCCGTCGGTCGCGTCCCCTTCGGAGAGCGCGAGCGCGCGCCAGGGCACGACGCCGTTCTGCTGGTTGCCGGTGCAGCCCGCGGCGTTACGGCCGCCCTCGACGCCGGCGTTGTTGTCCGACGAGGCGAGCGTGCCGTCGGCGGGACACGGCAGGCGTTTCTGCTGCATCGCGAATTGCACCAGCGCCGCGTCCACGCCGGTCATGCGCGTCGCGGTGGCCGTGCGCTTCTGCGAAGCGAGCACGCCGCGCGTGACGGCCGCGGCCATCGCGAGGATGAAACCGAAGATCAGCAGGACGACGACGACTTCGATCAGCGTGAAGCCGCGCGCACGCCGCGATTGCCGGGATGGATGCTCCATACCGGCGTAATGATAAGGGAGAGGGAAGTCAGGCGAGTGTGAGCCGCATCACATCATGAGCGGGCCATGCTGCGCTCGTCCTGCCAGGGCGCGACCTTGTAGAGGCAGAGCGTGAAATCGTTGGGAAGGTAGGTGTGGTCCAGGCGCAGCGCGTCGGTGAGCGCGAAGCCCGCCTCGAGCGCTTTCGCCGGGTCGATGGAGATGCGCTGCTCGACCGGAGCGGGCGAGCGCGCGCCGAGGAAATTCATCGCGGCGCCGATGCGCGCCCAGCCGAAGATGCGCTCCATCGTCGGACGGATGCGCTCGCGCGCGCCGGCCGAATCGAGCCCGAAGAGGCCGCTCGCGACGACGTAGTCGTATGTCTCGTCGGGCTCGAAATCGAGCACGTCGCCGACGAGGAAGCGCCCGGTGGCCGGTCCGAAGAGCTGGCGGCAGCGGTCGACCATCGGCTCGCAGATGTCGAGCCCGGTGTACACCGGCTTCACGCCCTGCTGGTGCAGGTACACGAGGAAATCGCCGAAGCCGCAGCCCACGTCGAGGAGCCGCGCGCCGTCCAGATCGCCGAGCTCCATCAGCGCATCGAAGCGCTTCTCCTGCGAGGAGCGATTGCGCAATCCCAGGCCGCGGTGGTCGTAGCCGAAGCGCCGGACCTTGTCGCCGTACCAGACCGAGGCGTCTTCAGGCCGCAAGGCGTTCATCGTGGCGAGACTACGGGCCCATCGTTTCCGCCACGCCCGCGCGCCATGCGCCGAACGGAGCAGCTCGGGCGTGACAAGCGCAACAGGCGGCGCGGCACCCCTGCGCCCTGCGGGGTCCAATTTCCATGGACCCTTTCCTCGAAACGAGAATGAACAGCAGGACAACGATCTACCCATCCGACCTCTATTTGTTGCTCGACCGCGAGTTCAAGCTGCGCAAGTCCGCGGAGTGCGGCGAGTGCTACATCCAGCTTCCCTATCGAGTCGACCGCGAGGAGGAGAGCGCGCCCAACTGGGAGATCGTCATTCCCCCGGCGTGCCCGCACAGCTGCCACCAGCTGATCCTGGAGATCGTCGCGGAATACGGCGCGCGCTACGACCTGGCGAACGAGCGCCGCGGCTGATCCTCAGCGCGGTTCCACGCGCACGTCGGACTTGACCGAATTGGCGATGAAGCAGCGCTCGTGCGCCGCGTGGTGCAGCGCGTCCAGGTCGGCCGATGTCGGCATGACGTCGCCCGAAAAGCGGATCGCCGGCCTGAGCGTCACGCGCGTGATCGCGACGCGCCCCTGCGCGTCCTTTTCCATCACGCCCTCGGCCTCGTCGTCGTAGCTGTCGACGCGGAATTTCTTCACCGCCGCGAGCGAGAGGAACCACAGCATGTGGCAGCTCGACAGCGAGGCGATGAAGGCTTCTTCCGGATCGACCGCCGCCGGATCGGAGAGCGGCGGCTTCACGACGTCCGGAGACGACGAGGCGCGCACCTCGACGCCGCCGTCGAAGCGCCAAGCGTGCGCACGGCTGTAGCGGTTGTCCGTGAAAGCCTGGTCGCCGCGTTCCCACGTGACGCGCGCGGTGTATTTGCTCATGGCAATCCTCCTCGATGCGCATGATAACGAACCGAACCGCGGCCGGCCCGGAATGTCTTACTTCATTGGACGTCGGTAGGACTGTTCCTACGAAAAGGAGGCACCATGGTTCAACAGCACGCTCGACCCGACCCCGACAAGAAGCCGGCGCCGAAGCTACACGCCACGCAGATGCCGCTCCCGAAAGCGGGCGAGAAGGAGCACGTGCACGAGGAGAAGCTCCTCGACGAGGCGGTCGACGAATCCTTCCCGGCGAGCGACCCTCCGGCGATCTCGCAACCCGGCAGCTCGCTCGCGGTGAAGAAGATCGCGAAGGAAGGCCGCGAGACACCGCCCGCCGAGCCCGATCCTCAGTGCAACAACGTCCAGCCGACCAAGAAGGACAAGTAGGTCAGCAGCACGCTGCGCGGGCTTCCGCGACTTCGCGAGGCCCGCAGCAGCTCGTTTCCCGCTTCTCCTCCTCTTCGGCGCGATGGAACGGCACGCTCCCGAGCGAGCGGAACGATTCCCACGCGACACCCGCGGGATCCGTCACCCAGTACTTGTCCGAGCGCGCGTAGCAGCACGCGACGTTTTTCTCCGCGAGCGCTCCCGCCCCTGCCTTTTCCAGGCGCCCGTGGATCTCCTCGAGCTCCGCCGCCTCATCGACCTGGAAGCCCAGGTGATCGATGCCCGTCACGCCCTCGCGCTGCGAAATCGCGAAGTTCACCCGGGGATCCTCCAGCATCCATTTCGCGTAATCGTCCTTGCGCACCGCCGGCTCCATGCCGAACAGCGTGGAATAGAAAGCGATGCTCTTGCCGAGATCGTTCACCGCCACGTGCACGTGGAATCGTTTCATCGCCTCGCCTCCTTCGCGGTTTGAGGGGCGCAGCGCGATTTGCCGCGCCCGCAGCAGTTCTCGGTGAGATACGCGACGAGGGCGTTCATCCGCTCGTAGCTCGCCGAGTAATAGATGTAGCGGCCTTCCTGGCGTGAAGCGACGAGGCCCGCGTTCGCGAGCTCCTTCAGGTGGAATGACAGCGTCGCCGGAGCGATGCGCAGGTCCGCGCCGATCTCCCCGACGGAAAGTCCCTCGCGCCCCGCCTCCACGAGCAGCCGGAAGATCGCGAGCCGCGATTGCTGCGCGAGCGCGCCGAGGGAATTCACCGCCGTAGCGCCGTCCATGATTCGACATTACTGGAATTATCGAACTATTGTCAAGCAGGGTCTTCGAAAAATATTTCGTGACGGCAAACGTAGTGTCGATTTGGGACCCTTTCGTTCGACTCCCGTGTGATACCTTGGCCGCGCGCCGCCACAACCACGACAAGAACACCCTCATGCCCTTTCTAGTGCGTTCACTACAGAAATTCCCCTTTGTGCTCATGGCGTTGGCTCTAGCCGCGTGCGGTCCGAAGGGGCCGCCGCACGGCGGCGGCATGCCGCCGGCGGTGGTCGCGGTGCAGGAAGTGCAGCTGCGCTCCATCCCCGTCGAGTTCGAATATCCGGCGCAGACCGCGGGATCGCGCGAAGTCGAGGTGCGCGCGCGCGTCCCCGGCATCCTCGAGAAGCGCAACTACGCGGAGGGCACGACCGTCCAGGCGGGGCAGTCGCTCTTCACGCTCGACCAGGCGCCCTTCCAGGCCGCGCTCGCGCGCGCCGAGGCCGACGTCGGCGC
>JACXTT010013316.1_pt1 | contig 10848 bp, 12 predicted proteins | sample 9270951 | NCBI WGS metagenome assembly JACXTT01 (sample SAMN15532306, study PRJNA645909) | rock metagenome | isolation source: weathered quartz diorite | place: Puerto Rico | collected 2017-06-21
AACGCCGTTATTCTGCTGAGGACTTTCTTCCGCTCCCATTCCGCCCTTTATCTTCCTGTTTCAATTCTTAACCAAAAATAAAGCGTATGAAAAAGTATGTATCGGTGCTTGCCATTGCACTAACTTGTTCTGCCCTGTCATGCAACAACAAAAGCGAAGGTGGCCTTTCGGCAACAGCGCAAAAAAACCTGGATGCCATGCATGGTGTTACACAATGCTTTGATACCAAGGATTTCAGCAAACTGGGCGATTACATTGCAGAAGATGCGGTAGACCATGCAGGGGATAGCGGCGATATAAAAGGACTGGCCACCATAAAGGCGCAATTTGAAAAATGGACGGAAGGAGTTGAAAACCAGAAAACCGAAACAATAAAAGATATGGCCGACGATGAATATGCCATGTCGTGGAACCATTATACGGGTACTTATAAAACGGCCATGATGGGACATAAGGCCGGCGATAAATTTGACATGAAAGCCATTGAAGTGGCCAAATTTAAAGATGGCAAAGCCACGGAACATTGGAATATGATGGAGCCCGGCGATGTTATGAAAATGATGGGCAGCATGCAGCCGCCGTCAATGGCCATGCCTGCCGATACTACCAAAAAGAAATAAAGCAGCCTGTTTATAGAACACCTCACCAGCGTCGCGGGGCCTTATGGCCCCGCGACGCTTTGGTAGCTGCTACCGCATCATATTTGGCAATATTTGCCTGTTTTTCAAAAAATCAGCTAACCTTTGCAGTATGAAGCTCTATATCAAAAACATGGTGTGCGACCGCTGCATCCTCGTGGTGCGGCAACAACTGGATCATGCCGGCCTGGCCTGGAAAAACATCCAGCTGGGCGAAGTGGAACTGGAAAAACCCGCTTCGCGCGAGCAATTGAATAAACTCTCCGCCACATTGCAACCCCTCGGCTTTGAATTGCTGGACGATAAAAAAAGCACCACGGTAGAAAAAATTAAAAACGCCATTATCACGCTTATCCACAGGCCGGGCGAAGAAGGGCTTACCAAAAAACTGTCGGTATACCTGGAAGAAAAACTGGCAATGGACTACCATTACCTCAGCAACCTCTTCTCCTCCATAGAAGGCATTACCATTGAAAAATACGTGATCTTACAGCGCATCGAAAAAGCAAAAGAATTGCTGCTTTACGATGAGCTTACCTTAAGTGAAATTGCCGACCAACTGGGCTACAGCAGCGTACAACACCTTTCGCTGCAATTCAAAAAAATAACCGGCCTCACCCCTTCCCATTTCAAAACACTGAAGGAAAACAAGCGAAAACCGCTCGATAAGCTGTAGACCGGTAAATTGTATAAACTTTGCGCGCAATTCTGTAACAATCACCCCGCGCAGATACGCCAACTTGCATACTGTATCAACACCGAAACAGTATGCCCTCCAATATAACATCCGTTAAAGCTACCTTCCCGGTGCTGGAAATGACCTGTGCTTCCTGTGCCGTCAGCGTTGAGTCCATGCTCAAATCGGTACCCGGAGTGGCCGATGCCGGCGTTAATTTTGCCACTCAATCTGCATGGGTGCTGTATGACAAAGCCACGGTTACCCCCGAAATGCTGCGTCATGCGGTGCAGTCGGTGGGCTATGACCTGGTGATAGCAGAAGAAAACCGCGAAGCTATACAGCAATTCGCCCGGCAAAAACAGTATAATGCGCTTAAGCAGCGCACCATTTGGGCTTCCGCGCTGTCGCTGCCCGTTGTTATCATTGCCATGTTTTTGATACACCTGCCTTATGCCAACTGGCTTATGGCGGTACTGTCTGCACCGGTGGTATTTTATTTCGGCCGCAGCTTTTTTATCAATGCCGTTAAGCAGGCCCGGCATGGCAAGGCCAATATGGATACGCTGGTGGCGCTGAGCACCGGCGTTGCCTGGCTGTTCAGCCTGTTCAACACCCTGCTGCCGCAGTTCTGGGAGAGCAGGGGCCTGCAGGCGCATGTTTACTTTGAAGCGGCATCGGTGGTCATTACATTTATATCTTGGGGTAAGCTGCTCGAAGAAAAGGCCAAATCCAATACGAGTTCCGCCCTGCAAAAACTGGTAGGCCTGCAGCCGCAAACAGCGCATATCATCCGCAACGGCGGCCAGGAGGATATTGCCATCACGCAGGTAAGCGTGGGCAACCTGCTGCTGGTAAAACCCGGCGAAAGAATACCAGTAGACGGAACCGTAACCGGCGGGGGCATGTCGTTTGTAGACGAAAGCATGATAAGCGGCGAGCCGGTACCCGTAGAAAAAAAAGAAGGCAGCAATGTATTTGCCGGCACCATTAACCAGAAAGGCAGCTTTACGTTTACCGCCGCCAAAGTGGGCGCCGATACCTTCCTGGCGCACATCATAAAAATGGTGCAGGAAGCGCAGGGCAGTAAAGCCCCCGTGCAAAAGCTCGTAGATAAGGTGGCCGGTATTTTTGTGCCGGTTGTAATAGGCATAGCCCTGCTTACCTTTTTTGCCTGGATGATTGCCGGCGGCCCCAATGCCTTTACACATGGTTTACTGACCGCCGTAACGGTACTGGTCATTGCCTGTCCCTGTGCACTGGGGCTGGCCACACCCACTGCCATTATGGTGGGTATTGGCAAAGGCGCCGAAAACAATATCCTTATTAAAGATGCCGAAAGCCTGGAGCTGGCGCATAAGGTGAATGCCGTGGTGCTGGATAAAACCGGTACGCTAACGGAAGGCAAACCTGCCGTAACCGATATGATCTTCGGGGATAAAGAAAACCCTGCCCTGCTCAAAAGCATCCTGCTGGCGCTGGAACTGGCTTCAGAACACCCGCTGGCCGAAGCCATTGTTACCGCCTTGCAGGCAGCGCATATTCAGCCGGCGCCCGTGCAGCGCTTCAGCAGCATCACCGGCAAGGGGGTAATGGCATATTACGGGAGCGGGCGGTGGCTGGCCGGCAATGCCGCCCTGCTGCAGGAATATAGTGTACCCGCAGGCGATAGTTTTGATGAACGCATCCATGCGCTGCAGCAACAGGCCAAAACGGTGGTGTACGTTGCCCGGGATAACCAACTGGCGGGTATAATAGCTATTGCCGACCGGGTAAAAGAAAGCTCGGCCAGGGCCGTTGCCGCATTGCAAAAACAGGGCATTGAGGTGTATATGCTCACGGGCGATAACCGGCATACTGCCGCCGCCATTGCCGCACAGGTAGGTTTGCAGCAGTACCAGGCCGAAATGCTGCCCGGCGATAAAGCGGCATTTGTGCAACAGTTGCAAAAACAGGGTAAAATAGTAGCCATGGCGGGCGATGGTATCAATGACAGTGAGGCGCTGGCGCGGGCAGATGTAAGCATTGCCATGGGCAGGGGCTCCGATATTGCCATCGATACCGCTAAAATAACGCTGGTAGGGTCCGATTTAAACAGTATTCCCAAAGCACTGCAGCTTTCGCGCCATACCGTGCGCACCATAAAGCAAAACCTGTTCTGGGCCTTTGTGTATAATATTATCGGCATTCCCATAGCAGCGGGTATCCTGTACCCGGTCAACGGTTTTTTATTAGACCCCATGATTGCGGGTGCGGCAATGGCATTAAGTTCGGTAAGCGTGGTCGGCAACAGCCTCCGGTTAAAATGGTCGCGTATCAATGGGTAACCGGCCCCGGCAGTAAATTATATAACGTTTACCAATGATTATATAACAATGGCCTTTCCCGCCGGCATTAATTTTGTCATTATAAATAAAACAACAGGTATGGAAACAATACAATTTAAAACGAATATAAAATGCGCGGGCTGTATTGAAAAGGTTAGCCCCGCGTTGAATGAAGCAGCAGGCCCGGGCCACTGGCAGGTAGCTATCAACAGCCCCGATAAACGCTTAACCGTATCGGCCGGCGGTATTACGGAAGAAACAATAAAGGCCGCTGTTGAAAAGGCCGGGTTTAAAGCAGAAAAAATATAAAATACTTCATTCCTGTAAAATAAAAAAATGAAAAACATACTGTCCGTTATAGCTATTGCAACCCTTTTTATGGCTGCGTGCAACAATAGCACCAGCCCCTCCACGCAGGCCAAAACCACCGATAGCAGCAGCGCCCCTGCCGCCCCCGAAACCGTTGTAAAGGCAACCCCTGTAAAAGCAATTCTAAACACTTACCTGCAATTAAAAAATGCCTTTGCCGATGATAACGATAAAGACGCTGCCGCTGCCGGAAAGGGTATGGTAAAGGCATTTGAACAATTCGATACAACGGCATTAACCCCGGCGCAGGCCAAAATTTATGCCGATATAGAAGACGATGCCCGGGAGCACGCGGAGCATATTGGCAAAAATGCCGGTAATATCAAACACCAGCGGGAGCATTTTGAAATGCTGAGCAAAGACATATACGACCTCGTAAAAACCTTTGGAGGCGGGCAGGAACTGTACTACGATCATTGCCCGATGTACAATGATAACAAGGGTGCCGACTGGCTCAGCGAAACAAAAGAAATCAAAAACCCTTACCTGGGTAAAGCAATGCCCACCTGCGGTATTGTAAAAGAAGAATTGAAATAACTGACCAGGGTCATAACCGCTTCTAATAATCGTCATAGTCCCGTGCGCCCGGCTGAACTACCTTTATGAAGGATTAAAACTCCCCTGAAAGTGAACAGGATCATTACCATATTTCTGCTTACCGTTTACAGCAGCACGGCTTTTGCTGTGGCCATCGATTATCACTTTTGCAGCGGCCGTCTTTCAGAAATAACCTTCCTCCACAACCAGGCGCCTTGTGGCTGTGAATCTTCTGCCGGCCCAAAAAACTGTTGTAAGGATAACATTAAATATCAGCGGGCAGATAATCACAATAGGGCTAATGGAATAGCAGCCCCGCAAACGCCGGTCTTTATTATTATACCTGCATTGTTCTGGCCCGGTAATGATGGTATTGCTTGCCAGGTCAACAGTATAAGCATTGCCTCTTTTCAACCCGGCCGAAACCGGCGCTGCCTGCCCATCTTTATTGTCAACAGGGTATTCAGGCTATAATACCTGCTATCAGCCCTAATCTTCTGTAACTACTTTTAAAATTGCTTTGAATGCATCCGCATAACCGGGGTTCTGAACCGAACGGTATAAGGACGCACGCCGTAATAAATTATTTCTACAAAAAATTAAAATCAATCAAAATGAAAAAGATAACTTATTTCCTGATGCTGGTAAGCGGCCTGCTTACTTTTTCCGCCACCATGGCACAAAAAGACAGCAGTGGCATTTATAAGACCGCCAATGATTATGTTTCCGGCCGGCTTTCCCTGGCTATTAATTGCAAAACGGAAACGCATAAGATAAAACTAAACGATTTCCTGGACAAAGATTTCATTACCGTGGTGCATGAGGGCAAAAAGTACAATTTAAAAAAATCTGAAGTATATGGTTTTAAACTGTGCGATGGCAAAACATACCGGTTTTCCGGCAATGCCGATTACGCCATACTGAACCCTGCCGAAAAAATACTGTTATACAGCAGGGAAGGGCTCAAATCAAATAAAGGCTCCGGTATTAAAACCTATGAATACTATTTTAGCATCAATGCTACAGCCCCGCTCCAGGCGCTGACCATGGATAATTTAAAAAAGGCTTATCCCAATAACCACAAATTTCACGATGCGCTGGAAGCTGCATTTAAACCCAATGAAAGCCTGGCTTCCTACGATAGTTTTCATAAAATGTATAAAATCAATCACGTCCTCGAAATGAATAACAATTAGGCGACAACACAGCACATAAAATTTTCTATTATCTTCGAGCATGACCCTATGCGTATAGCATAGGGTTTTGCCTGCCTTACCATAAACCTCTTTGTACTATAAAATCCTTATTATGTCAGGCGAATTAATAGCTCTTATTGCCAACCTGGCGCTAACCCTATCCTTTATCGTAGCGGTTATAGCTGGTATTGCGCAGGTTAAAGCCGCCAACCGCGACCGCCGCGAACGGCTGCTCCCGAAGCCGGCCAGGTGCCGTTTATTCAATTCGGCCTGCAAATGGAATCAATGGGTAGGTTGCTGGCAGAGAAGTTAATTAATATCGACCTGGTAGATAAGACACTGCGCACTTTTATGGTGGCCTCCCCGGAAAAATACGGCCCCTTGTTTTCAGATTTACGCCAGAAGCAACCCGATCCCTTTTTAGGGAATACTTCCAATGGATGGCAGAACAGATGGAAGCCCGGTTGAAACTGAACAGGTAAACCCCTATAGGTTTTCCAGGATATCCCTATAGCCCCGGCCAATGGGAATGGGTATGCCGTTGACCTCTACCGTTTCAGCGGTATACGAATCAATCCGGCTTACGGAAATGATAAATGAACGGTGTACCCGCCTGAACAGTGGCGCAGGCAACAGCGCTTCTATTTCATGCGTGCTCATTTTTGACAGGTATTCCGTCCGGGTGGTTACGATTTTAATGTACTCCCGCTGGCTTTCTACATAAACAATCTCCGAGAATAAAATCTTCACCTTCTTCTTTTGCACGTTCAGGAAAATAAAATCCTTTGACTCCGGGCTTTCGGAGAGCTTCAGTTTATCGGCTTGCGCGGTTTTTACTTTATTTACGGCAATTAAAAAACGTTCAAACTCAAACGGCTTCAGCAGGTAATCGGTTACGTTCAGATTGAACCCTTCTACAGCGTACTGGTGGTAGGCCGTGGTTACAATTACCGCGGGCGGGTTGGTAAGCGTTTTTAAAAACGCCATGCCTTTTAATTTGGGCAGGTGAATGTCTAAAAAGATAAGCCCGGTAGTGGTATCGCGCAAAAATTCCATGGCGCTGATGGCATCCCTGAAACTGCCCTGCAGCTCAAGAAAAGGCACCTGCGAAATATAATCCGATAACACCTTTACCGCCAGCGGTTCGTCTTCTATGATAATGCAGGTTATTTTAGACATGGCTTGCAAGATTGATGGTTAAGGTGGCGGTAAACCGGGCCTCGCCCTGCTGCACGGTAAGGTTATAATCGGTAAAAAGCAATTCCAGCTGGCGCCGGAGGTTGGAAAGCCCGATATTTTCTTTTACACCGCTTTCGGCGGCCAGCTCTTCGGTCGAGTTTTTTACCACAAACACCAGCTGCCGTTTATTGATAGTAAGATGAATGTCTACAAAAGGCCGGCTCCTGGTTTCCGACACACCATGCTTAAAGGCATTTTCCACCAGCGGAATAAGCAGCAGCGGCGGTATGGCCTGTTTCATATCTTCAATATCGTAGTTAAAAGTAACCAGTAACGAATCATCGTAGCGCAATTTTTCAAGCGCCAGGTAATCACTGATTATTTTCAGTTCCTGCTCTATGGCAATATAGTCGCCGCCGGTTTCATACAGCATAAAACGCAGCATTTTAGACAGGCGTAAAATAGACTCCGGCGCCAGGTCCGACTTATCCCTGGCCAGCGAATAAATATTGTTTAACGTGTTGAATAAAAAATGCGGGTTGGTTTGCGACTTCAGGTAGTTCAGCTCCGCCTGCTGCTTTTCAATGCGCAGCTGCTGCGTGGCCTGTCTCAACCTGATATGATTATAGATATGGCGGATAATGCCGAAAAAGATAAAGGACTCTATGCTATACCCCATCCGGTCGGCAACCTCGTGCGATATAAAGCGGTATGTTTTGTACGGCGTATAAACCGTTAAGCCAATACCTATATGCCGCCAGGCATACGAACCCCAGGAATAGAGGAAAACCTGGAGTGCTAAAAGCAACAGCGAGCTAAAGAACCGTTTCCAGCTCAGCCGGGGCAGCGTGTATTCAAACAATAAATAATTGACAACGGTAAGGTACACAGCGGCCCAGGCATTATTGAGGGCCCTTCTAAACAGCTCATCGTGCGATTCCGATAAATCGGAGAGTACCCCCAGCACTATAAAACCAAGGCCAACCCACAAGTAGAACGTAAATCGCTTGGTATTGGGTGGTTGTTTCATTTGGTGGTTTGACAGGTTAAATATCGGTAAAACTTTCCCTTCCCCCACCGGTTGTTTGTTTACCATAACCTGCTGTTTGTTGACAGTGGCTTTCAGCACAAGCAGTAATATGGTATTCTTGTGTAAGAATGACATCACCCCCCAAAAAACCAACCAACATGACTACAGGTATACAATTTGGCGAGGCTGTTGAAGGGTACAACATCCCTGTTTTAAATGAACGTGAAATAAGGGCAGCAGCGGGAATACTGTTCCTCGCCACTTTTCTGTCTTTAATGTTCATTATGTTTAAAAACAATTTCGTACCCATAAAGTATGTGATAACGGCATTCCTTACCGATTTCAGCATACGAGTGCTTATCAGCCCCAGGTATTCCCCTTCCTTAATCCTCGGCAGGCTGGTGGTGCGCAACCAGGTGCCGGAATACGTAGGCGCAAAGCAGAAAAAAGTAGCCTGGATAATAGGTGTTGGGCTGAGTGCTGTTATGTTTATTTTCCTGGTGCTGGTCAACGCATATAGTCCCATCACCGGTCTCGGTTGCCTGGTATGCCTGGTATTCCTGTTTTTTGAATCAGCATTCGGCATTTGCCTGGGCTGTAAATTTTATTCCCTGTTTTATAAAGACAAAGCGCAGTATTGCCCCGGCGAAGTCTGCGATGTAAAGGCACGGCAGCCCATACAAAAAACATCCGGGGCGCAGCTGCTGGCGGTGCTGGCCTTTATTGCCTGGATGGTGCTGGCCGTATTTTTATTGAATGATCAATACCGGAAAAAGCCGCACGATTTGTTTGGCGTACATAAAATAGCAAAAGTTAAATAAACAGCAGTTGCTCACCGGTTACGCCATACCACATAACCCCGCCGGCATTGCAGCCGGGCCAACGGCGCTGGAGCATTATTTTGCTCCGTTCCGCACCGGCATTATTGGCCGTGGCCAAACCTTTGCATCGCCATGGGGAGAAAAGGAAATCCTTTATGCCGACTGGACGGCCAGTGGCCGGGCCTACCATCCCATAGAAGCCTGTATACAAAACGAGATCATGCCCTTTGTGGCCAATACGCATACCGAAGCCACGGTTACGGGAGCGTTGATGTCCAACGCTTATGAAGAAGCAAAGGCTATTGTGAAGCGGCATGTAAATGCCCGGAGCGATGATGCATTGCTTTTTTGCGGTAGCGGCATGACGGCCGCCGTAAATAAACTGCAGCGCATACTTGGGCTGCGCATACCCGACCGGGTAAGGGAGTATATGCCGGCAGAAGACCCGCAGGAAACCGCAGCGTGGAAGGGCAAATTAATCAACCGCAGCGGCAAGCCCGTTGACTGGCTTCCTGTAGATGAAACCCTGCGGCCCGTGGTCTTTGTAACGCACATGGAGCACCACAGCAATCACATCAGCTGGCTGGAAACCATTGCCACCGTTGAAATCATTCAGCCCGCTAAAAACGGGAATGTGGACCTGCTCCATTTCAGGAGCTTACTGGAACGCTATAAGCACCGCAAAAATAAAATTGCCGCCATTACCGCCTGCTCCAACGTAACCGGCATTCAAACCCCTTACCATCAAATGGCAAAGCTGGTGCATGCTTACGGCGGGCTGTGCTTTGTTGACTTTGCCTGCTCCGCGCCTTATGTTACTATCAACATGCACCCGGCCGACAAAAGCGCAGCGCTGGACGCCATTTATTTTTCGCCCCATAAATTTTTAGGCGGTCCCGGTGCGGCTGGTGTTTTGCTATTTACTACCCGGCTGTACAAAAACGCCATCCCCGATCAGCCCGGCGGCGGCACGGTAGTATACACCAACCCCTGGCGGGTGCATGAATACAGCAAATCCATCGAAGAGCGGGAAGACGGCGGCACGCCGCCTTTTTTGCAAGGCATAAAAGCAGCCATGTGTGTACGCCTCAAGGAAGCGATGGGGGTAGACAATATGCTCAGGCGCGAAGTGGAATTGCTGGAAATCGTGTTTAACCGGTTTTCAAAAATGGATAACGTGCAGTTGCTGGAAGGCAATATCAAAAGCCGGCTGGGCATTATTTCCTTTATGGTAAAGGGAGCACATTACAATTTAATTGTGCAACTGCTCAACGACCGCTTTGGCATTCAAACCAGGGGCGGCTGCTCCTGCGCGGGCACCTATGGGCACCTGCTGCTGCGGGTAGACGAGGCCCGATCGTACGAAATACGAAAGCAAATTCATTTGGGCAACCTGCAGTGCAAACCCGGCTGGACCCGGTTATCCCTGCATCCTACCATGACCAATGCGGAAGTGCATGCTATTATGGATGCCATAGAACAAACGACAACCCATTTCCCGGAGTGGTCAAAGGCATATACTTACCATGCCGCCTCCAATCAATATATCTTCAACGGCGTTGCGCCCAACCAGCAGGGCCGGGTACAGCATTGGTTTACCGCCTCCACCCGGTGTGAATAAAAAATTTTCCATAAATTATTGTGCAAGTGAATACTTGCACATATATTTGCAAGCACTTACTTGCATAATTTATGAAAACCAGGCGCGATGTATACCAGGCCATAGCCGACCCCACCCGCAGGGCCATCATTAACATGATAGCCGCTGAGCCCCGGAATGTAAACGCTATTGCCGAAAATTTTGACGTAAGCCGGCAGGCCATATCGCTGCACGTTAAAATACTGGAAGATTGCGGCCTGCTCATTATAAAACAGCGCGGGCGCGACCGGTTTTGCGAAGCGCAGCTGGACCAGCTTAGTGAAGTAGCCGTATGGATAGAGCAGTACCGCCAGCATTGGGAAAGCAAATTAGACTCCCTGGAGTCTTACATAAAAAAACTTAAAAAGGAAAGGTATGGAAAACAAAAAAAGTAGTACACACGACCGGGAGTTGCTCCTGTCGAGAACGCTGGATG
>JACXTT010013317.1_pt1 | contig 10846 bp, 10 predicted proteins | sample 9270951 | NCBI WGS metagenome assembly JACXTT01 (sample SAMN15532306, study PRJNA645909) | rock metagenome | isolation source: weathered quartz diorite | place: Puerto Rico | collected 2017-06-21
GCGGATCACAAGGCGCGGCGTGGCGTGAGGGCAGCAACGCCCTCGAATTCTCTGCTCTCGTCAACATTGGCGGCATGACTCCCGCAGCAGCCCTTCAGGCTGGCACCATCAATGCTGCAGCGGAAATGCGCTGGAAGAACGATATCGGCTCGATCACCAAAGGAAAATTCGCCGACATCGTCGCCGTCTCCGGCGATCCGCTAGCCGACATCAGCGAAACCGAGCGAGTGAAATTCGTAATGAAGGGCGGCGAAGTCTTCCGGAACGATTTCGCCCCAGGCACGATCGGCGCAATGACGCTGTCTGGTGAAATTCGCTAGAGGCTCAGCTGGCGTGATCCTGACGTATAAGCTCGAACCCGACCTCGACGTAGCCGAATTTATCGATGTTCTTGTGCGCTCCACGCTCGCCGAGCGGCGACCGGTTCATCGGCCCAATGTCGTGCGCGGGATGCTTGAGCATGCCGACGTAATCCTTACGGCTAGGGCCGATGACAGATTGGTTGGCGTGTCGCGGGCGGTCACGGATTACAGCTACTGCACCTATCTCTCCGACTTGGCGGTCGATGAAGCCTACCAAGGGCGCGGCATTGGCCGGGAGTTGATCCGACGGACGCACGAGGCCGCCGGTATTCATACGACACTGATACTCCTTGCCGCTCCCAAGGCTCAAACGTACTACCCGCACATCGGCATGGAGCAGCACCCTTCGGCCTGGATTATTCGAGGTCAATCCTGAGGCGTGGCGGCGTGCATCGTCGCGGCCCTGCTGTTGTGACGCTGCGATGTCGACTTTCGCTGCTGGGGCAAACGAATCCCTCCGTTATCGGCCGCCGCTGGCTTGCGGCTTGACGGTGACTTTCACTTGACCATTGGTCCAGCAGCACTGGAATCCGCCGCCGCCGTCTCCTGACCAGTCGTTGGCGACCACGCGCAACACGTACTCGCCGGGCTCGCTGAACGTAGCGGTTGTCGTCGCCTTGCCGCTAAAGACAGGAGCGGGGGTGGTCTTCCACTTGCCGTCTGCTTTTTCGACCGCGGGCTTGGGATTGGCAAACTTCACGGCGCCTGGTCCGCGGAACTTGCTCCACGTCACGGTCACTGGAGGAGTATCGGGGGCCTTCCCACCCTGAAATGTCTTGGCATCGTCGGCGGCCCATAGGTTCAGCGTGACCGGATTCGGGAACGTCGTCTCGAGCGCGATATTGATTGCGCGCGGACCCTGCGCCGACGGTCCTCCTTCTTCAAAGCTGATGAGAGGCGGGGTGTTGCCAATGCCGACTTCTTTGAAGGGCGAGATCTCCCACCGGGCATCCAGGTGCGCGGGCACCGCAGTTGCCTGGCCGTTGGTGACGAGCGTCCAGGTGAGCTTCTCGGTCCCGAAATTTTGCGGCACCGTTACAGTGAAGACGCCCCATTGCCTGCGAGGGAGAAAATGAGTCGGCTGGCCCTGGTCAGGCGGACCGGGCTCAATCCGGTTATTATCTCCAACCGGGATGTCCAGCTCTTCCTTCAGATTGCGATTGAAATACCCAAAAAGCATACTGAAGCTGCCGTCCGGATTCTTGAACCAACCCTCATAGGCGGCCGTCACGGTCTGACCCGAGTCATGTAAAGGCTCCATGGGCAACTGTCCGGACTGGCCGTATGCGGGCAGCGTCGCTGACGCGAGCGCCCAGCCTGTGAGCAGGATCGCGAGATGCAAAGATCTCGCCCCCGACTGCAGCGTGCGCATCGAAGAACCTCCCTTCCCAGTGAGGTCCGAGCCGCAACCAAAAGAAGCTTCAGCGGTTAAAGCCGAACTTTGCACGAACTTTGAACGGCCGGGCTGAAGCCCGGCCCTCCAACACCACCCCAAAGCCGCCCCAAATTCGTCGCGCCACGCAAGGAATCGAACAGGTTAGTAATGCAGTGAGGTGTGTCCCGCGTCTGTACGCGCAACGCCACAATGATCCGGAGCGCCAACTACGAAAAAACCGTTGATTCTGCCTGTCAGTCAAGCTGCGAATTAATGGTGGTGCATCTCGTCCGGCATAGGTTGGGCCGGCTTATTCTTGGCGAGCCATTCCTTGTAGTCGTCGTCGGTGAGGTAGGTGACGTTCACCCAAGCGTGCGCCATCTCGTCGACTGTGCGCTCGCCCCAGCCGACCCACTGGTTCGGGTCGGGATTGTTCGGGTTGGCGGCAGTGTTGTCATGCCAAGCCGTGATGCGGATCACCGTGCCCTTTGGGAGCACCGGCGCGGCGTCCTCCGCATAAATGTAATTATCCATCCAGTTGAAGACGAAGCGGTCGACGTAGCTCAGCATCTGGGTTGTGCCGTCCGGCAAGATCGCTTCCATGGACATGGCCTTGCCGCGCAGATGCATGTGCGGTTGGAAGTTCTCAAACCTGGCGTTCTCCTTCAGCACGTGGAAAGCCTGCGTCTCGGTGACCGTGTTGGGAGGAATATCCAGAACCCTGCCAAGCTGGTTGGCATGAAATTCCATCAGACGCGTCCGGTACTTCGGCGTAACGCCTTTAGGGTAGAGATAGATACCTATCATGACATTGTCGCGAACCTGTTCGCCGACGGAGTGGTAGTGCACATCCCAGCGAATCCTTGCTCCCGGCAGCAGCAACTTGCCTGTGTTGGAAGGGTAGACGTCGAATTGTTTCCCGATCGCCCATTCCATCAAGAGCCCTCCGTCACTGCGTCTCGCCCGGCTCAGCGGATCTATGCCGTCGTCGTCAGCGGCGCTGCTGACGCCCGGTTCATCTTGAAGGAGCTGGGCAAGGGCATGATGAGTGACACGGCGTCCTGCGAGGGTCCCTGGCCGCATCTCGACCGCGCGGACCCATCGTGGCTCGGTGATGGGGAGCGCGTCGCTCAGCGGCTTCCACCATTCGTCCTGCCCAACTGCCGCCACGGTGTACGGCTCCGACTTGACGACGATATCCGGCTGGCCGAATTGTTCCGCCAACTGCCAGCCTTCATCTTTCGGCCACTCCTTGGCGGGCGGCATGTCTTTCAGGTTACCGGGCGCCTTGCCTGAGTCAACCCAGCGGACGATCGTGTCAATCTGCTCATCGGTCAACGAACTGTCGTTCTTGAAGCGTTGGATCCCAACCGTTCTGTCCATGTGCCACGGCGGCATATTGCGGGTGGCCACGCGGTCCTTGATTTTTTCAGCCCACGGAAGCGTCTCTTCGTACGTCATCAGCGACATGGGCGCCACGGTCCCTGGATGGTGACACTCCTGACACTTTGCCTGGAAAATCGGCGCCACGTCCTTGGCGAACGTCACCGGCTTGCTAGGCGCAGGCGGATCTCCGGCGATCGAAGGGTACGGAAACATTAGGAACGTACTGAGAATCAGCACGCCCACCACAATACTGTGTGCCAGCGCACCCGGGAATTTGGCATTGATCATGACATGATCCTTTCTCAGGCTGGTGTACTCTTGCCGATTTAAGCCATGCTACCGGGAATTTTGATTGGTCCCAACTACCCCTACTATACGCCGCTCCAAGCAGGCCAGCGCAATATTCTTCTTTTGATGAGCCTGCGGCCTGGCGACAGGCCTATGGGGCAGGTCCTAGCTCCGAGGGCTCTCCGCATGTTGCAGGCGGAGGACCTTCCAGTCATACTCCAGGCCGCGCACGCACGCTCATGGGAGGCAGACCGGCGTGGATGGTCTTGTTAATTTCTGTCCGCTGGCCGACTACGTTGCGGAAATCACCACGTCAGGAACTTTTGTTCTGGTTGACATCGGCGTTGCGGGCGGCATCGGCCGGCCATGGCGACGCTTCGGGCGCCGACTGCGAGCGATCGGCATAGACCCCCTAGCAGACGAAGTCGCCAGGCTCACCGCAGCCGAAAAAAATCCAAACGTAACATATGTGAACGCTTTCGCCGCGCTACAGCCGGGGCATCCATTTGCGCAGAAGGCGCGCATGGCCCCGCAGGCGGACCGCAGCCCGCAGTCGCGTCTCAGCGCCAGTCAATATCTGGAGCGGGTCTACTTTGCAACCAGCCAGATTAGCGCCAAGGAGAGGCTAGCCGCCAATCTCTGGCCCGGGGCGCATTTGGCCGCCCCGGAAGCGTCTATTGTCGTGCCGGAATTCCTTTCGCGCAACGGGATTCACAGCGTCGACTTCCTGAAAATTGACGTTGACGGCAAGGACTTCGAGATTTTGAACTCATTCGAAGACGCGTTCGCCGATCTCCGAATCATGGGCATCGGCATCGAAGTGAATTTCTTCGGGTCTGAATGCGAGACGGCCAACAGCTTTCACAACGTCGATCGCTTTCTAAGGTCGCGTGGTTTCGACCTTTTTGACCTCACGACCCGCCATTATTCCGCGAGCGCCTTGCCCGGCGGGTTTGTCGGCCGCGAGGCGGGCGCGACAGAATTTGGGCGGGTATTCCAGGGCGACGCGATGTATGCCCGCGATCTGGCCAGCGGGCTTTATCGCGACTTCGCCGCCGCTGCAAGCCCCGACAAAATTCTGAACCTCGTGGCCATTTTCGCGGCGTTTAACCTGCCCGACTGCGCGGCGGAAATAGCGCTCACATTTCGCACCGCGTTATCCTCGTTGTGCGACGTCGACAAGGTCCTTGACCTGCTGACGGCGCAGGCCGAGACGACGGTCTTTGGCCGCGCCGATTACCGGCGGCGGATGAACCGGTTCGCCCAGGAGCCACGCAGCTTTCTCCGGACGCGGAGTGCATTGGCCCGAACAGCGAAGGCGCTGAGAGAGAAATACCTAAAGCGGCGTGGGAGAAAACAACTCCGGCGCTTCGAACGCGACCATCGCCCAAGTTGACGCAATCGACAGGAGGAAGAGATGCTTTCCCAATTCGCACGCATCCTGATGAAGCAATTCATGTTGGTTGGGTTCACTTTGCTCTTTGCAGTTGGGTCATCATACGGGCAAGCGGATTCGGAGTTGAATCTAAAGGGCGCTATCGACTTCCACGTGCATCAGGGTCCTGACAGCGTCGCCCGCGTGATCGACGCCGACGATTTGGCGCGTCTGGCGAAGAAAATGGGCATGCGCGGGATGGTGATGAAGAATCACTGGGAGGATACGGCTGCGCTTGTCTACATTGTGCGGAAGGAAGTTCCGGGCATCGAGCTATTTGGAGGCATCACCCAGGATCTGGCGGTCGGCGGGATGAATCTGGAGGCGGTGAAACGCATGGCCGCCATGGAGGGCGGCTGGGGCAGAATCGTCTGGCTTCCCACCTTCGATGCGGAAAACGCTGTGAAGTCCGCGAAAGGAACGGGGCCGTTTGTTCGCGTCTCGGAGAATGGCCATCTGCTGCCGAGCGTGCTGGAGTTGATTGATTTCATCGCACAACATCATGACCTGGTGCTGGAGACCGGACACCTCTCGGCGGAGGAAGGGGACCTGGTTGTTCATGAGGCGCACCAGCGCGGCGTAACGCATATTGTGGTGACGCACGCAATGTCAGCGCCTATCCGCATGACGATCCCGCAAATGCAAGCAGCCGCGCGCGATGGCGCCTTTATCGAGTTTGTGTATGGCGCGACGCTCGGAACAAATCCGGTGGTCAGCATCAGCGAATATGCCAATGCGATTCGTGCTGTCGGAGCAAAATCCTGTATCGTCGCCACGGATTTCGGCGCTGTCCAAAAGCCACCCGAGCCACAGCGTCCGCTGGAACCGCAAGGTCTACTCGATTTCATGACGGCGCTACACAAAGAAGGAATCTCTGTGGCCGACATCAACCTCATGACCAAGACAAATCCAGCACTCGCCTTGGGCCTTCAGCCCTAGAGTGCATCCGGCGCGGCAACCGGACCAGCTTCCTGATGGAAGCGTAAGCTCCTGCCGCGCTGAACTGAGTCGTGAACTACTTTAGCGCGTAGACGTCGTATGAGACTGTAGCGCCAGCACGCTCGCCCACCGCGACCGCCTGCAGCCGGGTGAGCCATGTATAGCGTGAATCGCCGGTCTCAAAGAGGGGCGCGGCACGCAACACCGCGCCTGTGTCTGTCGTTTGGCCGATTCCGTTGTAGGTCACCAGGATCAGCGCCCCATCGTCTGTTTTCAGTGTGATGCGGACGTCAAGCTTGTAGCTGCCGTCGGGCCGGTTGGTAATCCAGTCGCCAGCCGGCGTCTGCACCGTCGCCTTGACACGCTGGCCTTCGAAACGGCCGCCGAGGATCTGCACGATGGTGCGCGTCCCCTGCGGGCCGTTTTCGACAACGGTGCGGGTGCCGATTTCGGCGCGCAGCTTGCCAAGGTACTCGAAAACAGGAGCGCGCGGGGGCTCGCTGGTCTTTTGGGCCATCGAAGCGGGCGTACCCGGCGCGCTCGCGGAAGTCTGAGCGAAAGCGAATGGACCGCAGAAAGCCGGTCCGAGGCAGATCAGCAACGCAATTACGACACGCATTGGCCCTCCTTATATTGAATGGCTGCTATTCGGCAGCCTTCCCTGCCAACGTTTCTACCACCGCGGTACTTTAAGTTGCGCGAACCAGTCCGATCCCGACCACCAGCGTTGTAACGGCGACCACCACCGCGCCCAGGTATAGCAGGCCCCGAAGAGCGCGCACGTGGGCAACCGCGAAAAATCCTCCCGAGACCAGCAGCGCACCGGCAATCGCCCCGATGCGAGCCGACCACACCAGGGACAGCGGGAGCACCGCATGGTCTATCGCTATTTGGAGAAAAAGCGCCAGCAGCGTGAGGACTCCGGCGTGGGCGTGGCCTGCCCGGTAGTAGCTTATTTGTGTGCCCGACAGGTGCTGCGGCCCGCCTGGCCCGAGCGCCCCGTTCGAAATGATGTAAAGAACCGTCAGTCCGCCGTAAACGATGGTGGGGATGAGGATCAGGCTGATTCCGCACATCAGACGAGCATCCGGGGACATGATGGGCCTCCTTGGCGTTTCGGCCGCACGAGGGCGGCGCGAAGATGCGAAGCCTACCCTCAGGGGTCGGCAAATGCAACCTGATGCCCCTCCGCCCGTTCAGTGAAATGAGTCACTACCACTTTTTTGAAAGGTTGACAGGTGACGGGGAACTGGGTATCGTAGGCGAATAAAAAGCGAAAGTACTTACTTACTTATGCCGACCATTCCAACTTTTCGCACTGCTCGCCTCAAAGAGGGGGACTTCGCACGCGGGCTCGCGGGGCTTGCTAGCTGGCCTCGCGTACCTGCCGTGCTTGAGCCAAGCGGGGTGGTGGAGCTTGACGCGGTATTGGGGGGCGGATTTCCTCGTGGCTCGCTCGTGGAGCTGTGCGGCCCGGCCTCTTCGGGGCGAACCAGCTTGAGTCTGGCTTTGCTGGCCGAAGCCACCCAACGAGAAGAGGCGTGCGCGTTTGTGGATGTATCGGATTCCTTGGACCCTGCATCATTGGCCGCTGCCGGAGTGGATATCAGGCGCTTGTTGTGGATTCGCTGCGGTGGGGATGAGGGAAACGACTCTTCACACCATGGACGGCCCACGCCAGCGACATTCACGCTGTCAAAATTCTGGCGGGCTCCAAGTGGAGCCCGCACCCGAAATGATGTGAAGGGCAGCGCTCTTCAGCTCTCCGCGCAGAGCCGCGAAAAACCGCATGCGAGTTTCCTCTGGCAGCATCCGCGCGATCAGATGCGTGGGATTGAGGTATCGATTCCCTCTCTGATGGAAGAGGCTTCAGAAAAAGTCCATCGGGAGCAGGTTTTAGTAGCACAGGCACTCTTGCCTGTGCGGGGTTCGCAATCGTCGTTGGGTACACAATTGCATCCGCGGTCTACAAAACCGCACAGCCAAGAGTGGCTGTGCTACTCGACCAGCGAAACCGGAAAAAGCGGAACCGGCCTTCGCAGCGCGCCTCTGGCGCTTGTTCCTTCGCCAGAACCAGAAATCGACGTAGTTGCTAGGTGCGCTGGAGAACAGGCGGAGCCTGATCGGCAACGACCCCGACGAGGGGAGAACGTTCGCCGTCGCCGCTTCCCATGGAAACAGGCTCAGAACACAGATCCGCCGCCAGCGACTGCAGGAACAGCGTTACGAACAAAACCTTGGAAACGGCTGGAACAAGCACTGAAGACAACCGATCTTCTTTTGCACAGTGGAGGATGGGGTGTCGTGGTGTTCGATCTCGGAAACATTTCCTGGGTGGACACGCGGCGGATCCCTCTCAGCACGTGGTTCCGGTTCCAGCGCATCGTGGAGAGCACGCCGACAATCTTGCTTCTGTTGGGAGAAGAGCCTTGCGCCAAGAGTTGCGCTTCTCTTGTGCTGCGGTGCCAGAGAGGGCAAGAAAAATGGAGTTCCGCGGCTCTCGCAAATGAGGCGTGGAGCGGTATCGCAACCTTTGAGGGCTTCGAAATCCAGGGGAAAGTGGTGCGTTCCCGTCGGCAATTACAACCGGCCAATTCCGCCCGCTGGCAAACGCGCACTCTATGGTCCGGTAGCTTTTAGAAGTCCCCGCTTCAGGCTGGTCTGGGTTCCTCTTTTTCGAACATGGGGTTCGAACGTGCCTTTTGCTTGTCTCTTCGCTCCTGATTTTTCCGTGCAGGCCGTCGTTCGCCTGGAAACGGAGCTTCGGGGCAAGCCCGTCGCGATTTTCGACGGCGCCGCGCCCCTCACAAAAGTGTTTGCCGCCAATGCGGCGGCAAAAGTGCTGGGCGTGGAAATCGGCATGACGAAGGTTCAAGCGGAAGCGTGCAGCGGAATCGTGTGGCGACCTCGCTCCCGCCCTCAGGAAACAACGGCGCACGCAGCCTTGCTCGACTGCGCCTGGACGATCTCGCCTCGCGTGGAAGAAAACGCGGGCGGCAACGAAGAAGGGTTGCCGGATACCGTGGTGCTGGACATAGCGGGTTGCGAGAAGCTCTTCGGCTCTCCCGAGAAAATTGCCGGCGACCTGAAGCGTGTTGCGGCCAAAGTGGGATTCGACGCGAACGTAGCCATTGCCGGAAACCCGGAAGCGGCCATTTGCGCCGCCCGAGGATTTCCGGGCGTTACCGTCATTCCCGCAGGGAGTGAAAGCGACCGGCTCGGCACACTTCCCTTGTCTTCGCGCAAAATTCCCCCAGAGCTTCTGGATACGTTGACGCGCTGGGGCATTCACACGTGCGCGGAATTCGCCGCCCTGCCCGAGGTCGCCATCGTCGAACGGCTTGGACAGGAGGGCAGGCGCCTGCAATTGCTGGCGCGTGGTTGCGATCCGAGACCTCTGGCCCCGAAGGAACCTCCCACTCAATTCGAAGAGTGCATGGAACTGGAATTCCCTGTCGAATTGCTGGAGCCATTGATGTTTGTGTTGAACCGGCTCCTGGACCAGTTGTGTATGCGGCTTAGGATGCACGTCCTGGCAACGAGCGAGATCAAAGTCACGCTAACTCTTAAGAAGAGCAATTCGCGAGCCAAAGACACGCCGCTCCACATTCGAACGCTTAAACTTCCCGTTCCGGCGAAAGAGACCAAATTTCTTTTGAAGCTCCTGCAACTGGATTTGCAAGCGCATCCGCCGAGTTTGCCTGTCACCGCTGTCAGGATATCGGCCGTGCCAACGCGTTCGCGAACGAGGCAACAGGGACTGTTTCTGCCGCTGAGCCCTGAACCGGAACGGCTCGAAGTTACGTTGGCGCGCATTTGCAGCACAGTCGGCGAGGGCCGAGTCGGAACGCCAGTGCTGCTGGATACGCACAGGCCGAATGCATTTCAGCAGACACATTTTGTCTTGCCTGAAAGCTCGACGAAGACCGCTGTCAGCCCGCGCCAAGCCACGGCAGCTCTGAGAATTTACCGCCCGCCGCTTCCTGCCTTCGTGGAACTGCGCGACGCGAAGCCAGTCAGTATTGTTTGTGATGGGGCACGCAGGGAGATCCTCGCTCTTGCCGGCCCCTGGCGAACCAAAGGGGATTGGTGGTCGGAATCAGCGTGGGCGCGAGATGAATGGGATGTCCTGATCCACGCCTTGTGGCCAAAGCATCGAGCCGACTCCAGTGATTCCATAGAAACAGAAGAAGAAACCGCCGTATATCGGATTTACCGGAACCTCCGTTTGCGACACTGGTTCGTGGAGGGAATCTACGACTGATGTACGTGGAACTGCATTCTTGTTCGGCGTTCAGTTTTCTTGAGGGAGCTTCCCTGCCGGAGGAGCTTGTCGCCGAGGCGTTCAGGCTCGGGATGCCGGCAATTGCCTTGCTGGATCGCGATGGAGTGTATGGCGCGCCGCGTTTCTACATGGCGGCAAAGAAAGCAGGAATTCGCGCTCATGTCGGCGCAGAGATTTCCGTGGCGGATTTGGGAACTCAGGCAGGCGTGCCTTCTTGGATGCCGAACAAAATTCCTACGAGACCAGTCCGGCTGGCTTTGCTGGTCGAGAACCGGACTGGATACCAGAATCTCTGCCGCCTCATCACGCGTTACAAGTTGCGGGAACAAGAGAAAGGAACGGGAACAGCAACTCTGGAAGAGATCGCGGAGCACGCGGAAGGGCTGGTGTGCCTAACGGGCGGCGCAGAAGGAATCTTAGCAGCGTCTTTGGCAAGTGGAGAACATGAAAAAGCCCGGCGAAACATCGAAAAGCTGCTCGCGATTTTTGGGAAGCGAAATGTCTATGTCGAGGTGCAGCGGCACTTCGATCCAGTCGAGGAGATTCGAAACCAAGCTGCAGTCCGCATGGCCGAAGCGCTAAATCTGCCTCTCCTGGCGACCAATGGGGTCCGCTACGCGCATTCCCAGGGCCGTGAAATCCTCGACGTGTTTACCTGCATTCGCAACCACTGCCAACTCGAAACCGCGGGACGATTACTGGAGCGAAACGACGAGCGTCATCTCCGCTCTGCGGCAGAGATGACTCAGCTGTTTTCCGATTTGCCGCAGGCGATT
>JACXTT010013318.1_pt1 | contig 10846 bp, 9 predicted proteins | sample 9270951 | NCBI WGS metagenome assembly JACXTT01 (sample SAMN15532306, study PRJNA645909) | rock metagenome | isolation source: weathered quartz diorite | place: Puerto Rico | collected 2017-06-21
GCCGATCATCATTACCGCAATCTTCGCGGTCGGGGTGATGCTCCTCATAGTGGCATTGATCCTCGAGTTCGTGGAGATGAGTATCAGCCTTCGCACAATCGCGATCGAGATGAAGGAGACCGAGAAGAGGGCAGGATCCCTCAGGGGGGGCGAGTAGCTTGCAAACCCCGTGCGTCAGCGTCGCCGCCGACGTACTCCTGCCCGTCGATCGTGAGTGCAGGGCCTTGGGCTGCAGGCGGGGGCCGGTTAAAGCCGGCTGGCATGCCGCCCACGTCGCGCTGCCACACGAACTTTGAGGGGAAGGGCTCGCCGTAGCCGCTCTTGCCGTGCCCGTTGCTGTTCGTCCCGCCCGGCCATGATCCGGTGGAAGTCACGCTACAGGGTCAGGAAGTGGCCGAACACCGTGTCGTCGTTCATCACCGCCCGCGTGATGATGTTCATGTTCGCCTCGACCTCTAGTTTTGCCCTGCCGTCGTTTTCGGGGGAGACGTCACCTCAAGGACTCCGAACCAGCGGTACATGAGCCACGCGAGGGGTACGACGACAGCGACCATCTTCGTTAGACTCCGCATTCTACGAATTCCCGAGACTACGCTCTTCGTTCGTCATTGCAGTAGCTCCGTTCGCCGAGCGCCCTGGCGAGCTCTTCTGGGAGGGCCGGACCGAAACTCGGCCGGCGGGATGTCCGCCAAACTACTGTGCGGACGACGCCAAAGGCCTACTACCCGTACCTACGGGAATGTCGCTCGGGCTGGCTGCGGGTCGTCCCGAAGACGGCACTACCTGGACAATAGGTGAAACCGAGGAGGGGGCCCTATCCGTCGCGAAAACCGCGGCTGGCGGCAGGCGGTTGATCTGTCACGACACCGGCCACCGCCGGAGCACCAAGTGACTCTCTCACGCGTCCATTCGCCGTCGTGACCGGCGCGTCGACAGCGCCCGGTGACTAGTAGGTCTCAGACCGCTCCATCAGCTCTTCGACGGCTCCGCCAACGCCACGCCGAACTGTGACGCCGCATTCCCGCCCATCATCCGCGCGATCAGCTCGTCCGGTACGCCGCCGCCGCGCAGCGTCTCGACGGCGTCGATGGCGCTCGTGGTGTCGTGATGCGGGTAGCGCGAGCCCCACACGACCTTCCCGGCGAAGTCGTGTGGCAGCTTCCTGATCAACCGCTCCTCGGCGTCGAAGCCGAGCATGACGTTGCCTTCGTGCCACAGCTCGTCGGTATCCGTGCGCACCGGGTAGTGGTGCAAGAGTGGAATGACCCGCGCGGACGCCTCCATCTTCTCGAGCACCTCCTCCATCCAGGAGGCCTTGCCGTGCGCCACCACGACCTTCATGTCAGGGAAACGCTGCATCACGGTGTAGCCGATCAGCGTCGCTGCGACGAACAGGTGGTTGTCCAGCCAGTACGACAGGATCGGCGCCATCGGATGGCCGAGGGGGGTCGCGGCGGTGAAAAACGCGGTGCCCGCCAGGCCGTTGCCGCCGCCGCTCGACGGGCCCGCGCCGCCGGCCATCATCGGCGGCTGAGCCAGGCGGTTCTTGATCTTCTCGAAGAACTGACCGTGCGAGGTCCACTCCGGATTCCACAAGCCCGGTGTGGGATGCACGGCGGCGACCAGTCCTGAACGCTGCAGCTCCGCCCACAGGGGATCGTAGCTCGGATGGGTGAAATACCGGCCTTCGATGAACATAGGCCTTAGGAAGGCGCCGCGAAAGCACGCGATGAGCGCGACCCGTCGCAACTCCTCCACTGCGAAGTCCATGTTCTGCAGCGGCACCATGGCGGTGGCGAACAGCCGGTCCGGCGCAACGGCGCAGAAATCGGCGATCCAGTTGTTGTAGGCCCGTGCGAGGGCATACGCGACATCGGGATCGCGAACGAGGTGGAACCCCTCGGCGAACCAGGTTGGATACATGAGCGTCTGGTCGATGCCCATCGCATCCATGTCGGCGAGACGGGAGTTCGGGTCCGACGCCCCCTCGGTCATGGGATGCCGCACCGTCGGATCCAGCTCACCGATTGCATCCCAGGTCATTCCCGGCCGCCACAACGCGTGCCGCGGCAGGTTGGGGTTCATCGTGTCTCGGAATGTCTCGCCGTTGACCTTGAGATACGACGTGGTCGCCCCTTCCTGGCGCCACAGCGCGTGGCGGCCCAGGGTGCGATATTCCGGCTCGAGGTACTCTCCCCACAGTGCTGGTGCCTCCACCACGTGCGAGTCGCTGTCGAACACCGCGAGGCGCTTCGTCATCGGGCTACCGCCGCGTGACGGAGGCATCGGCGGTTAGCGAGGCCTGGATTTCGGCCTCGGTGGGCCACCAATCCGGACGTTCGATCTGGGTGACCCGTCCGCGAATGAACGTTCGAGGCGCCGGGATGGTGTACAGCTGGCGGGCGTTGGCGCCCAGGAACTTGGCGTGGTCGGCCACCGGGAGGTTGTACTTCCGCATCGTCTGCATGGCCCGCCACGCGTCGTCGCCGTCGTGGTGATACACGTCCGACGACCAGATCAGGATGTCGCCGTAGAACTCCGGGAACCGGGGCGGCGGCGCCTCGTCGCCTTCGAACCCCGTCATACAATGGCGGAAGAACGTCTCAGACGGCGGACGCACCAGCGGCGGCAACTGGCGCTCATTCTTGTACAGCCTCGCCGCCTTGTCGCATTCATCAAGCAAGAAGCTCAGCCACGTCGAGGACGCCTCGAACACCGCCGCCTTGATCCCCGGATGCCGCTCGAAGAAGCCCGACATCAGGACGGACGAGACCCACAACGCCGCCTCGGCCTGGAAGTTCTGCACGTTCGACAGAAACGAGTGCGGCACGCCCGATGAGGCAACCGTGCGCCGGACCAGCTCGGCCCCGGAATGCTGCTCGGTGTACCCCGGCGGCTTCAACGCGCCGCCGGCGGGAAACGGGTGCATGCCATAGATGAGCCCCGTATCCTCCAGGGCCTTCCAGACAGGCTCGTATTTCGGTTGCAGCGGATAGTTGCCCATGGCGTCGTTCGGACGGATCAGGGCCACGCGGCAGCCGAGCTTGGCGACGCGGTAGACCTCCGCGGCGGCGTAGACGGGATTCTGCATGGGCAGCAACGCGGCGAAGAACAGACGATCGGGATCGGCCTTGGTGTAGCCGTACGCCCATTCGTTGTAGGCCCGGCAGAAGGCCTTGGCGCCGACGGCGTTGGGCAACCACGGATAGGTGTCAATATCCGTGGGAATGATCATGACCTGGTCGATGCCCTGCACGTCCATGTCCTTCAGGCGGGGCTCCGGTTCATAGGAACCCGCGAAATCCAGGTACGACACCTGCTCCTGCGTCAGTGCGGTCTTCGGATCGAGGTTGCGCACGTTCAGCGCTCGCTGAATGTCGTGTTTCACGCCAGGGCCCGCGTTGGAGATCACCCGCATAGTTCCGGGAATGCCGCCCCGCCTCGGGGAGCCGATGCCGACGCCCGCCCTGCCGTCGACGATCAGTTGCTGGCTGTCGTTGTCCCACCAGATCGTTGCCCTGAGCGCCTCCATCTCCTCCCGGGTCAGGAATTCGCCTGCGCGTTCCCAGATCAGCGGCGGCTCGGTCACATGCGCGTCGCAATCGAAGGTCGGGAAATCCTTGGTCATCGGTTCGAAGGTCTGGATCGGCATGGCAATCCTCCGGTGTCAGACGGCCGCGATCAGCTGGTCGTCTTCGAGCCAGCCTGTTGGTTCCGTGACGGCCTGGTGCCGGGCGAAGACGGCATCGATCTCGGCCATCTCGTCCGACGACAGATGCCACCCCAGAGCGCCCAGGTTTTCCTCGACTTCCTCCGGCCGGCGGAAGCCCACGAGCGCCGTAGCGATCGCGAGGTGATGCGCGCTCCAGCCGAGCGCCAGCTGCGGCAAGGTCTTGCCGCGGCGCTCAGCGATGCGCTTCAGCTCCTCCACCGCTGCCAGGTTGCGGGGGAAATGCTCGGGTCCGAACAGCGTCCGAAACAGGTTCAAGCTCCCCATCGCGCCGCGCTTGGCGCGCCAGTCGTTCTCGTCGAAGGTCATCTCCGCCTGGAACGTTCCAGACAACAGGCCATACGCGAGCGAGCCGTACGCCATCACCCCGACGTTGTTGCTCTCACACCACGGAAAGATGTCCTTCTGCATGCGGCGGTCGAACATGTTCCAGCCGTACTGCGCGACGTCGAGACGCCGCAGCTTCATACACGCTTCCAGCTGCCCGAGGCGGAAGTTGGACACGCCGACGTAGCGCGTCTTGCCCTGCTGAACGGCGGCGTCGAGGGCGCGCATGGTTTCCTCGAAGGGCGTGTTGACGTCCGGCCAGTGCACGAGGTAGACGTCGACGTGATCGGTCGCGAGATTCTTCAGGCTGCGGTCGAGCGCAGCCGTCAGGCGCTTGCGTGTACTGTCACGGCGGTTAGGAGCGTCCGGGTAGCCGACGCCGCCCTTGCTGACGACCGCGACGTCCTTCCGTCGTGCGCCGAGCGCCTTGGCCAGCGCGCGTTCCGAGATGCCCATGCCGTAGGCCTCGGCGGTGTCGAAACAATTGATGCCGCTGGCGACAGCGCGATGAACCGCCCGGGTGAAGTCTGTTTCGTCGATCTGTCCGTAGGTGCCGCTGATCTCCCAGCAACCGAACCCGATGACGGAGACACGCAGCCCGGTCTGTCCGAATTCTCGGTATTCCATCGCCCTCCTCTTCGGTGCCGTGCGCGAGACCACCCGTCATCATCCGCCCGGTTCACCGCGAGCACGAGCGGCGCGCGAGCCTTACAGGGGGCTTGGTGCCGTCTCCTTGGTATGTCAACCGACCCGGCAAGTCAACCGACGCTGCAGCGGCTCGAGAAGCGCGGTGGGCCGGGCCGGCGCAAGCACGCGGCGGCTCTCACGAAGCGCCTCCTCCATCATCTGTTCGTACGCGCGACGCGCTTCTTCCTTGTCGTCATCATGGCGGTACGCTACCGCGATGATCTCTGCCCGCTTGGGCGTCAGTTCTGGCGTGAAGTGCTCGGGGTAGAGATGCCCAACGCTTCGCCTAAGCCAAACATAGAAGAAATCGGACAGGTCGGAGTAACTGATGTTGTCGTAGTACGGCGGATCGGCGATCTCCGCGTCGAAGGTGGCCTTCTCGTACGGCAGCGGTTCCACAGAACTGCGTCCAGGACGGTGCAGGTCGCGGTATGACTGGGCGAGTGCGGCAGCACGGAGGAGCTGGCCGGGTTTATCGAGCATGGTTACTCGATGACCTGATCCGCCCGCAGCAGCAGCGTCTGCGGGATCGTGAGCCCAAGCGCCCTGGCGGTCTTGAGGTTGATGACCAACTCAAACTTGGTCGGCTGCTCCACGGGGAGATCGGCGGGCTTGGCGCCCTTAAGGATCTTGTCGACATACCCGGCGGCGAGGCGAAGCATCTCGTCGGCATTCGGCCCATATGACATGAGTCCGCCGGCCATGACCGCGAGTCGCCAGGCGTGCATGGTCGGGAGCCGGTGTCGAGTGGCCATCTCGGCGATCCGCTTCGCGTAGATGAAGGTGAACGCCTCGTCGAGCACGATCACCGCCTCGGCGCGCTCGCGCACGAACGCGGAGAAAGCCCTCTCGAAATCATCGGCTTCCAGAACCTCCTGCATTTGGATTTTCAGCCCCATTCCCTGCGCCGCCAACCGCGTCCGTTCCGCTTCCGTCGGCTTGCTCACGTTCGCCGGGTTGTACAAGAGGCCCACACGGGACGCCCTGGGCACTGTCTCCCGGAGCAGGGCGACGCGCTTGGGCGTGAGCTCGGTCGTCAAACAGGTTACGCCCGTGACGTTGCCCCGGGGCCGGGCCAGGCTCGCGACGAATCCGACCGTCAGCGCGTCGCAGGCGAACATCACGATTGGAATCGTTGTGGTGGTCTTCATCGCCGCGACGATCGCCTCGTCGCCGAACGCCATGATTACATCGACGTTGAGGCCGACCAGCTCACCAGCGAGGGCAGACATGACATCGTGGCGGCCTTCACCGAACCGGTACTCGATCACAATGTTCTGCTTGTCGGAGTAGCCTAGCTCGCCCAGACGCTGTACGAAGACCGCCGGCACGACCGCGGCCCCGACCGACAAGTAGCCGACCCGAGGAACCTTCCGAGTGGGCTGGGCCTCGATGGCCAGCGGCACGGTATAGAGGCCGAGCGCGAAAACGACCGCGAGCCCAATCCAACGCATCGACACCACCTCGTGTTGGGATGGCTGGCGAGAGTGTAACAGACCGAGACTCAGAGACCCGTGCGGCGAGCCCCGAGTTCCCAGGAGTTCGATGGGAGACGAAAGGTGATATTCTCGGCTGCGCCAATCCAGCCGGTTTGGAGGTGGGCATGCTGCGACGATACGCGTTGCTCGGACTTTTCGTGCTTGTGCTCTTGAGCGGGATCGGCGCACCCAATGCCCAGATGGCTCCCCGTGGCACCTCGAGTTCGCCCCAAGTTCCCAGTACCCCTCGTCCATATAACCCGTACAGCACGCCGACGCTTCCGCAAGTTCCGGATAACGCGTATCCGACTACCCCATATCCCTCCCCCGCAAATATCTGTTCAACGCAGTGGGGTTGGTGCCATCTCCCGGCGCCGACGAGGTTGTACGGGGCCGCTTGTGGGTGTCTGACGGCGCAGAATCAGGTGGTGCAGGGTGCGACTCACTACTTCCCAATTGGCGAGGGGCCACTGAGCCCATACCTCCAGCCGCACACAACGCTCTCTCGCTGAGTAGCCCTGAAGCTCTAGCGGGTGGCTGGCGGGAGCTTAGCAGACCTGAACTATGGGCGGTGTGCAGGCTCCAGCGTCTGGCTGATGACCGCCCCGTACGTGCACGTCATCCAGATCCCTTCGTCTTGTGCTCGGCCGTCCAGTTCTCCGCAGTCGCGGTGCTCATCAAGGAAGGCGACCAGGCTCGCGAGGAGATGGCTCAGTTCGCCGCGATCAGGCTCGTGTGGTGATGACATTGCGGAGGAACCTAAAGCCGGTGAGGTAGCCTCGTCAACGGCTACGTTGCGATACGACCCCCGCACGTTCATCCAGGCCACTGGATTGCTCGACGAACTCGGTCGGCGTCAGGTGGCCGAGCGCCGTCAGGTGGCCGAGCGAGCCGTGTGGCCGGCGCTGATTGTAGTCGACGCGCCACGCTTCGATCTTCGCCTGTGCGTCAGCCACCGAGGCGAACTGCACCACGTTCAAACATTCGTCCCGTAGTCGCCCGTTGAACGACTCGTTTTCCACGGATCGACGCGCCACGCTTCGAGCTTCGCCCGCACACCGGGGCCGTTTCGCGCTGCCCACGTGGATCGCGCCGCTTCTCTTCCGGCGAGGGCTCGGACCTGAGAATACGCAAGACTTGACGGGCCAAACGGTGACCCGCAGCAAGAGATGGCGCTACATGAAGGAAGACCTTCTCGTCTATCCAGACGTCGCCGGCCTGTTCGAAGGCGCGATGAATCTCCCCAGTATTGTGGGCGAGATGGGGCCGTCGGCCGTGCTCGGCTCAAAAGCGACCCATGTCTCTTGCCCATCAAAGCGAACTCCGAGGAGGGGTTCATCAGGAAAGGAGAGACGCCACGTATGAGCGACCGCCCAGCTATCACCAATCACGGATAGATATGCGCTCATCTGTTTCCCGCCCTGACTGACTTTGTCGAGTATGACTGCTGCCGAAGCTCCAGCCCCACTTCGTGCAACTCGACGGAGTTGAAGAGGAAGAGTCCTGACGGGCAGGGATTGTTCATCGTAACCCGTGGAGCGGCGTCATCCGGAGACGTACTCCCGGCCATTGGCGTCGACCAGGGTACCATCCAGCGCCCGCGGCGCTGTGGCCTCGGGTTCAGCCGCGGGCCCGTCCAGGCCTCGTACAAAGACCGCGGGCCGCGGCGCTTGGCTGTCGCCGGTCTTGGTCTCGTGGGGCTGTAGGCGGAACACCTTCTCGGTGATGTCGACCGTCTTGATGAACTCCTTCAGCCCGAGCCCCCGCCCCCGCGTTCGAGGATCCGCTGCAGACCTTTGACCATGTCCGCCTTGCCCGCCATCTCGACGACCATGCGCCGGCTCTTCGTCTTGCCCGGGAGCTTGACGAACCGGATCTGGCTGCCGGCAAGAGTCTCCATGAAGATCGCCCGGCAGACGTTGATCCGGAGCTTGCGGTCGGGCCCACGGTGTACGCCGCCGTTCGAGCCTTGAGGGTGGCGGACGAGCGCACCTTGCGACTGGCCGGTACGGGGGTTGCGGCCCGGCTCCGTCGCGGGCATTTTGCGGCCAGTCATCCCGGGGATCGATCCGGTCTTCTTTGCCATCAGGCCGCTTGCTCGAGGAGGCGCAGGAAGATCACCGAGGCGGCATCTCACCGAGTCGGTAGAGCGCGGCGAGCTCCTTCACGCGCGAATAGCTGGCGTCCAGCGGCTCGTCCTTGAGGCTCGCTGGCTCGTCGTTGAGATCGTCGTAAGACCACTCTCTCATGGCCGTCTCACCCACTCAGTGTCCCCGATAGGCTGACGGGGGCTACCGCAAATAAGTCCTCTCTCAAGCCAACCAGTCCGCCAACTCCGTCAGCGTCCGAAACTCTCGATCCGGGCGGATCGCCCCCGTCGGCCGTTCACCCTTCCGATTGATCCAGGCGACCGGAATACGGTGGGCAACGGCGGGTTCCACGTCGTGGAAGTAGCTCTGAGCGACATGAAGCCAGCGCCGGCCGCCGATCTGGTTTCGCGCCGTCGCGAAGTGCCCGGGTGCGGGCTTGTAGGAACGCACCTGCTGGGCCGTGATGAGCAGAGGGAAGGTCGCTGCCAGGTGCCGTCGTGTTCCCGCCAGCAGATCATCGTCCACGTTCGACAGAATGCCGAGGGCATAGCCGGCCTGGCTCAGTCGATTGAGGGCGTCGTTGGTATCCGGGAATGGTTTCCAGTGAGGCAGACTTTCCGGGAGGAAGGCGGCGCGCTCTCGGCTGATCGTCCATCCGAGGCGCTTCCCGACCTGCACCGCCGAATCCGTGAGGAGCTCACGGTAGCTTCGGTACTCGGCAGCCTGGGCCTCGGGCTCCTTCTCGAATACAGCCTTGAGAGCGGCCGCAGGGTCCAGGTTCACACCGTCGGCGGCCGCGGCACTCCTGAAGGCCTCGGTGATGCCGGCCTCCCAGTCAATGAGAGTGCCGTAGCAGTCGAAGGTGATGACGTCGAAGGGGCGCGCCCGCGTGGATTGCGAGCCGTACGTGGACATAGCTCACCTCCCAGGTCAGCGTACGCGCTACGCAACACTTCTAACAAGGCGCTGGGCTACATCTGCCCACTGACGGAAGCACTCTCGACGTTGTCGGTCAAGCCGCCAAAGTGCCGGGGATGGTATGTGTAACCACAGGACTCGCCTGCCGTCGATTCCCAGAATCGGTTACGCCACCGGGCTCGGCGATTCCGTTAAGCCCCTATGAGCATCACTCCCCAGGGGCTACTTCCACGCGACATCGGAACGCGCAATCGAACGCCGTCCCTACTCTCGCACTGGATTCTTCGGGAGTGACTTCTCACAGGAGTTGTGGCGGACGCTGGTCGTCGACTCCGGAAGGAGTACCTTTGGGCCGGGCCCGCCGACGGGCGAACGGTGACGAGCTTCTCTGCGTCGCGCAATGAGCCACGGCGACCTGGATCTCCTCGACGCGCGCGCGGGGGTGACATGCCCGAAGTCATGCCCAAGCGAGTGCGGAGGGGTGCTGTTCGGTGCGCCTGGGTGCGACGAGACAAAGAAAACCGCCCCGGAAACGTTGAATTTCCAGGGCGGCTTGAGGCGCTGACGAGGCTAAGATACCCCCGTGCCATTCGCGCGGACCGACGACCAGGTGCGGCTCTACTACGAGGAGCACGGCCGCTGGGGCACCCCGCTGGTGCTCGCCTATGGGATCGGCGGCAACACCGACATGTGGGACGTGAACCGCGACGCGCTGGCGGCCCACCACCGCCTGGTACTCTGGGAGCCCCGCGGCCATGCGCGGTCCGAGAGTCCGGAAAACCCCGCCCAGTTCTCGTTCCAGTGCTGGGCGCTGGACCTAAGGACGATCCTCGACCATCTCGGGATCCGGAAGGCGCACTTCGGAGGGCTCTCGCTGGGCGCCGGGATCGCGACCCGCTTCGCGTTGCGGTTTCCGTCGCGCGCCCGGTCGCTGGTCGTGACCAACTCGTCCTCGGCCGTCGGGCTGCCGCTCTCCGTCGAAAATCTCGTGATGCGTGCGCGCTCGATCGAGATCACGCTCACGAAAGGAATGGACGCCATGGCCGAGTACGCGATGGCCGCCAACCCGAACCTCTCGGAGCGGCTGGCCATCAACCCTTCGGCCAAGGGCGAGTTCTACGCGGAATACCGCCGGCTCTCACCGATAGGGTACGCGAACTCCCTGCGGGCCCTGCTCGCGATGGACCACATCACCGATCAGCTACCGCGCCTGCGGCTGCCGGTCCTGCTCGTCGGCGGCGACCGCGACCCCTCGCTCGCGCCGATGAAGGTGATGCACCGAAAGGTCCGCGGCTCGAAGCTCGGGGTGCTCTCGCCGGCGAGCCACTTCGGCAACCGCGATCAGCCCGAGGTCTGGAATCGGACCGTGCTCGAGTTCCTGGCCCGCTGCGATCGGCGGGCAAGGGGGTAGTCGCCGATGGATCGTCCGCGAGTGCTCGTGGTCGACGATGACGCCGACGTCGGGGAGTTCATGCGCGATGCGTTGAGCTCCTGGAACTACGACGTCACCCACGTGGCGAGCGGCCGGGAGGCCGTCGACCTGATCAGCCACCAGATCTTCGACGCCGCGCTGGTCGACATCTGGATGCCCGAGATGGACGGCCTTCAAGTTCTCG
>JACXTT010013319.1_pt1 | contig 10846 bp, 12 predicted proteins | sample 9270951 | NCBI WGS metagenome assembly JACXTT01 (sample SAMN15532306, study PRJNA645909) | rock metagenome | isolation source: weathered quartz diorite | place: Puerto Rico | collected 2017-06-21
TGGCTGCCCGAGCACTTCTGCTCCAAAGACGTGCTCGAACACACGCTCAGCACGAAGCTCGTGCGCGGACACTAGGTCCCGCGGCCTGGCGCTCGCTGCGAGGGCTCGCGCGGGCGCGAGGTCGCTAGTGACGGCGCCCGCGCGCGAGGATCCGGAACGTGAGGCCGCCGGCGTCCGAACCGCTGCCGTCGAGCACCAGATCTGCGCGCGCGTCGGGTTTCTCGCTCTCGAAATAGCGAGCCTCCGCGGGCATCCAGTCGTCAACCCACACGGCGCGCATCTGCTCGCCGTCGCGCTCGACGCCCCGTCTCAAGCGCTCTTCGTATGAGCATTCGACAACGATCGTGTAGTCGAAGTAGCCGCACAGCGGCTCCGATGCCGAATAGACGCCCTCGACCACGACCACCGCGCCCGCCGGCACGTCGTGCCAATCGGCGAGGCGATCTTCGTCCCAGTCATAGCGCTGGTAGCGGCCTGCGCGGCCGCACTTGAGCGGCTCTAGGACCTCCGCGATCAGCCGCTCGCGATCGACCTCGGCGCCGGGAAGGTTTGGGGACGCAATCCGCTCGACCGATGGCCGATAGAAGTCGTCCATCTCGACGACCTCTGCGTTTGGCCATCCGTCGACGAGCCCGCGAGCGAGAGTTGACTTCCCCGAGCCACCCGGACCATCGATGGCCAACAGCCGCGCTCCTCGCGAAGCAAGTTCGCCGCGCAGGGTGTCGAGGTCGAGCGCGAGTGCTTGATCGTGGGGACGAGAACGCGCCTGATCCTGCATGAAGATCCTTAGATGGTGTCAAGTCGCGGAGCGAGATTCGGTCGAGGCTCAAGCCAAGAGCTGCTGACCTGGATCCAGGTGTTCGGGTGGTTGAGCAACCAGATGATGTCGGCGGCCCGCCGCTCACCCAGCCCCCGCCGCAGGGCTCCTGGGCCGAGGCTGCGCACCACGGCGAGCTGATTGGCGTGGTACTCAACCTGGATTCGCTCCCAGAGCTCGGCGATCGCCGGCTCCAGAGGCGCAGCGTAGGCAGACGCCGTCACTCGTTAGCAACGCTGATGATGCAAATGGCAGGACGGCCTGCAAACCCCGCAGAACGTGCTCGAGGTCGTCCTCGAGATTGCTCGCACGCCCTCGGATCTCGCGAGTTGTAGATCTCATTCGCGCTCGTTCGCGGTCAGGACGTGTCGCTCAAGGAAGTCAAGCTGGTCTGCCACGAATGCCTCGTGCCCCGGGCCGTCGTAGATGTCGAAGTGGTCGATTCCGGGGTAGAGGCGCAGCTCCCCCCGAGGCGCCCGCTTGGCTGCCGCGATCGCGGTCGCGGGCCTTGCGACCTGATCCGCGGCTCCGACACAGACCAGCCACGGGCAGTGGAGGCGCCTCGCGTGCCGTCCGGGGTTGAAGGGACGCCCGAGGAGCCACCTCGAGGACGCGCGGTTGCGCCACCGTGAGTCCTCGCCGATCGATACGACGTGCCGCCATCCGGCCTCGGAATCTGGCGCGTTGACGAATGCCGCCTCATTTGACTGCCCGACTGCGGGCATGTACTCGTTGCGGATCGCGGCGAGGAGCATCCTGGCGCTCGCGGTCGGGCGGGCGCGGTAGGCCTGGCGCACGATGTTCAGGAACGGAACCTGGCTGATGGCGGCCGCCACGCGCGGATCCAGTGCTGCTACCGCGAGCGCGTTGCCTCCACCCATCGAGGATCCGAACGTCACAACGCGGTCTGGATCGACCCCGGCCCAGGTGCGTGCGAACGTGACCGCGTGGGCCCAGTCCTCGAGCTGCCGCTCCGGCTCGAACAGGTCGGGCTCGCCCGCGCTGTCCCCGAACCCCCGATGGTCGAACACCAGGGCGAAGCAGCCGTGCTGGGCGAATCGCTCGGCGAAGCTTCCCAGTCCGTCCCGGCGTGTGCCCGTCAGCCCGTGTGCAATCACGACGATCGGCCTGCTGGACGGAGGTTGACATTCTTGTGGTTCGTAGATCCACGCGGCGCACATGTCGCCGGCGACGTTGAAGTGCGTATCGATTCGGTTCATGTGCGGAAAACGCCGTCGCGAAGCAGAACGTGAGGTCGGGAGGCAAACGCCGCGATCGACCCCACCTCTGAGCGGCGCGACTACCCGACATCTTCGGTCTTGTGCGGCGGAGGCAGCGATACCAGCTCAGCCGCGATCTGTGCCCCCGGGTTCGCATCGTGTGTGGCCGCGGGCCGGGCTACTTGGCGTCGTCGAGCCTGGCCTGCAGTCCCGGCCAGAGGACAGTCATGACGCCCTCCACCACCGTCTCGAGCGAGATGTCCGGGTTGCGATGCCACCACCGGGCTAGCTGCTCGGCGGCGCCAGAGACCATGTGCGCCCCGGCTACAGCTTCGTACCGTGGGATGTCGGGGGCCGCTGCGACGAACAACGCCGAGATCTGCTCGGCGGCCCCGAACCGCAGCTCCGCAGTCTGCTCGGCGAGCGGCCCGCCCGGCCCGCCGGGCCCGTAAAGCAGCTCGAAACGCTGCGGATGATCGTGGAAGTACGCGAAGTAGCTCTCAAGGCCCGCTCTCAACTGGTCTCGCAGGTCTGCGCCGGCGCGGGCGACGGCCTCGAACAAGCGCCGTTGCATCTCCTCGCGCGCGGCACGGTGGCATTCGAGGTAGAGCTCGTCGATCGCGGCGAAGTGCTCGTAGAGGAGTGAGCGCGTGACGCCACCGCGAGCGCCGACCAGCTCCATCGTCGCGCCGCTGAATCCGACTTCGGCGAACACGGCCTCGCCGGCGGCGAGCAGCTTCGCTCGTCGCGCCTCCTTGGACAGACGGCGGCGGGGTTGGGTCGGAGCGCTCGCCATGGGCAGGCAATGGTATCTCGAACTGACGTTGGCATCAGTTGTGCTGACGTTGGCGTCAGTTATGTGCTAGGGTACCCCACGATCATCGGTTTCGAGAGGGAGGCGCTGTGAAGCTTGGGGGCAGGTTCCTGCTGGTCGGGTTGGTCGCGCTACTGGCGTCGGGGGTGTGGGGCGCGGAGGCCCAGGGTGCCGTGCTGAAGATGGGCTACATCACGATGTCCGACGGCGTGAAGCTCCACTACGCCGTGGAGCTGCCTGCCGACACCGGTCGCTACCCGGTGGCGATGAAGTACGACGGCTACTGCGAGGGAACCGCGCCGATGACCTGCAACGAGGGCGAAGACGCGTCGGCGCTGCTGGCGGACGGGTACGCCGTGCTAGGGGTCGCCGTGCGGGGGACCGGATGCTCGCAGGGGCAGTTCGATTTCCGCAGCCCGCAGGAGAGCTCCGACGGGGCCGCTGCCGTCACGTGGGCTGCCCACCAGCCATGGTCGAGCGGGCACGTCGGCATGTTCGGCGACTCGTTCCCGGGTCTCTTGCAGCCCGGAGTGGCAGCGCTGCGTCCCGCCGGCCTGAAGGCGATCGCGCCATGGCAGATCGTCGATGATGTCTATCGCGATGTCGCCTATCCCGGCGGGATCGCCAACGGCGAGTTCGGCGCGTTCTGGGCTCTGGTCGATCAGCCGGCCGCCTCGACAAGCAGCTCCGTCGAAGGAACGAACGCCGGCGAACCGGGGTGCGTCGAAACCCTGCCCGAACATGCCACGACAAATCCGCCGGACAACATCTTCGTGACGGCACTGCAAAACCCCTACATGGATCCGTTCTGGATCTCGAAGACCGTCGGCGCAGCGGCCGAACAGATCAATGTGCCGGTGTTCGGCTGCCAGAGCTGGCAGGACGACGAGGTGGGCAGCCGCAGCGCCCAGACTCTCTGGCCGAGGCTCAGCCCCCTCCGAACCTGGGTGGTGGCGACCAACGGCTTCCACAGCATGTGCGTGTACTCGAAACGTGTCACCGCCGAGCTGGTGAGCTTCTTCAACCGATACGTCAAGGGCGAAAAAGACGGCTTCGGAACGACCCCTCACGTGAAGATCTGGCACGACACGACCAACGCCACCGACCCCGAGCCGACGTGGGTCACCACGAGCAGGAGCTGGCCGCCCGTCACCGAAACCAAGCGGCTTTACCTCAGCGCCGGGGCGGCTCTGACCGCTGCTCCCCCGACCGCGGCGGGGGCGGGCGACAGCTACGCCTCCCCGACCGTCTCGGCAGGCACCGAGGACGGGGTCGTGTTCGGCCAGCGCAACGAGCTGTGGAAGGTCCCGGGCAGCTCCGGCGGGGCAGTGGCGTACACCACTCCGAAGCTCGCCAAGCCCATCGAACTGCTGGGACCCATGAGCCTCGATCTGTGGTTGAGTTCCACTGCGAGCGACACCAACCTGCAGGCCACGATCAGCGAGGTGCGGCCCGACGGCGAGGAGATCTACGTCGCCCGCGGCTGGCTGAAGGCGTCGATGCGCGCGCTGGACACCGCAGCGAGCACACCGACAATGCCGGTCCAAACCGACGTGGAATCAGACGTGCACCCGCTTGTGCCGGGCGAACCGACATTCATGCGTCTCGCCGTGAACCCGATCGACTACGTGTTCCGCGCCGGCTCTCGGATCAGGCTCATCATCGACACCCCCAGCCAGACTGGCGGCTGGAACTTCGAGCCGCTCGCGAACGGAGGCGTCAACACCGTCCTGCACGACGCGGCGCACCAGTCCGAGCTGGTCTTCGGCGCCGCGCTCCGAGTCAAAGCGCCGACCACGTATCCCTCGTGCGACACGCTGCTGAACCAGCCGTGCCGGCCGGACGCCTTTCCCGAATCCGATCCGACCGGCGAAATAGGCTAGCCGACGGCGCTTGCACGAGTGGCGAGCCTCGCTGACGTACGGGCCAGCGGCACTGGCCGCTTATGCCCCGTGCGGGACTCGAACCCGCCCCACCGGATTAAAAGGCTGACTGCGACCGCGCGGCCGCGGCGGATACGGACGTTTACGAGCGGTGGGGGTCCGTTGTGGCGGCTCGGTCGCGCTCGTTGTTACCCACTGTGTTACCCGGCGCCGCCGGACGCCTGTCCTTGACGGGACTCGTGTTGCGATTTCGTGGTGCTCGAGGATGACACGGTGCCGGCGAGATGGTCGCGCGCTCGGCGTCGGCAGGTTCGCGAGAGAGACGGAGCCTAAAGTGAGGCCAACGACGCGTAGGAGCCAAGCCGTGTCTGCGCGATCCGCGCCATCGCGGAGCCTCACACGGCGGCGACGTCTTGCGCGCGGAGATCTGGTCGCTCAGCCGCCGCGCTGCCCGTCGGTCCGGCAGCCATCAGCGTCTCGAGTGCGCGCCTCGAGAAGCGACGGTGCCGGCCGATCTTGACGGAGGGCAGCACGCCTCTGGCGCCGTATTCGCCCACGGTCCTGGGCGAGAGTTTGAGCAGCTCGGCGACCTCGTTGACGCTCAGGATGTCACCCGCGGTGGCGGGCCGCTGATGTGGCTCGCCGCTCTCGGTGCGCACCGCGCGCTGCCGCGTTGCGTTTGCTTGCCGTGAGCGCTGAGATGGCGCGGCAGCTTCGTTCCGCCTGGACCCGTCGACCGGCGCTGGCTGCGTGCGATGGGTCCGAGGCGAGCGTGTCGCGTCCGGGGTCATCGCATCCCCGAAGCGCTGCACACAACACCGCCGTCAGCACCGGCGTGGGTAGCGGCGGATGACACGCGGGGCAGGAGTTCGGGTTCGCGCTCCGCGGGCAGGTGGCAGGATGGATGTGACATCAACGCCGGAATGTCGTACACGAACGACCGCGGCGCGCACGCGCCGGCGTCCTCCCGCAGCAGCCGCGGCAGACTCGGAGCACGGTCCATCGTCCAGTCCCCGGCGCGGATGCGGTCACGGCTCGTGAACAGGATCTGCTCTCTCGCGGGATGAGTGCCCTCACGTGGGCCGGTGTCGCGACAGCCGTACCATGCGCTGAGCACTTGGTCGGCGGTTTCGATCAGGCAGCGCAACGGGCGCTCACGCGAGGTGATGAAGATCACCGCAGGCGGCGTGGTGTGCGTCGCAAAGTGAGTTTGACGCCAGCCTTCGAGCAGCCACCAGTCGTAGCGGCGTAGGCGATCTATCTGCTTGTGCGGCCGGTCGGTGCGGTCGTACTCGATGAGCACCGCCAAGCGGTCACCGCCGGACCTTCCGATCAGGGTGGCATCGGGCTCGAGATAGCCGCTGCGGCTCCGGCACGGATACAGGCGAGTGCCCGTGGGCAGCAGCGCGGCGGGCGAGCGCTCGACCTCTTCGTGTCCATCCAAGCAGAGCTCGTCGTAGGCATCCAAGTCGAGCTCGTCGTGCGCCTCCAGGTAGCGCTCGTGCTCCGAATTCCGCTCCATGCCTCGGCGACGCGGCCCCTGCCAGGGGATGCGGCCGCAGCGCGGTCCATGCCAGGTGAATGGCATCGTCTCGAGCAGGCCGTCGGTGGATGAGCCGGCGGCTTCGGCGGCGATCCGCAGGATGAGCGCCGAGAGCTCGAGGTCGTGTGCGGTGTAGCTGATGCTGGTGAACTTCCCGGGCTTATAGCGTGCGCTGCCGTCCACGATGTCCTGCGAGACGAGCGCATTCCATCCGCGGGCGCTGAGGCGATAGATCCACTCAGCGCTGCCGGTCCTGCGAGCCGGGCGAAAGCGATCGAGAAAGCCGGCGTCGTGTACGACCTTCAGTCGTTTCTGTGCGGCCCTGGTGCGGGAGGATCCCCAGCCGAGCATCACGAGTTGGCTGGTCGTCAGGTAGTTGACGTCGAGCAGCAGGGCCATCAGGTGGAGGTCCCGCTCGGTGAGGCACATCATCGGAGCGGCGCCGCGGCGGCGTCCGAACTGCACCGAGAGGAGGGCGAGATCCTGACCGGAGAGGAGGGCACGCTCGATGAGGGTGGAGCGAGCGTACATGCTCACGCCGCCGTTGGATCGTCGTTGGTCGCGGGCGGGGAACCGGGCTCGAGCACGAGCACCACGAGCGGCCACCGCTGTCTCATGACTTGCGCAAGGCCCATACCGGGAAAGCCGAGCAAGGTGCTGACCGCGCAAGCCGATTACACGCCCGGCGCTTGCCAGGCGCTCGCCTGCGCCTGACGGGAGCGACGCTCCCCTCCACGGAGTGGATTGCCTCAACGAGCGACCCAACAGCCGTGGAGGAACCGCAACAGACTTACCCCTCGATGCGGCCGTAAGCGCTTCGTCTCAAGCGCCCGCACGCGGTCCCGCCATGTCCGACACCTCCTGCCCGATCTCGCCACCGGTAATCCCCACGATCCCGGTCCATGCTCCCCGGCTTTCACCGCCCCGACCGCCGCTGCCATGTTCGCCACGGACGTCCACTTCCCGATCAGCCTCGTGTGGTTGTCGTTCACGCCCGTCAGGCTGCTGCTGCCCGCTCGCTCCCGCTCACCGCTCTGCATCTGGCCTCGCCATAAACATCTGTAGATGTTGTGGTCGAGGAAGGGGGTCCCCGGGTCGAAGCGAAGCGCAGAGCAGGGGACCCCCTTCCTCGATGCCGGTTGCAGAGCCAAATTTCGGGAGCGAGCGGGCAGCCGGGTGGCGCGCAGGGTGGTCGCTCTGGAGACGAACGGCCTACCGACCACCCTGAGGACCACCTTGGCGCGTCCGTGAGGCGCCTGTGGAGGGCGCCGGCGTGGGCTGTAGCCGGAGGCTTCGCCGGCGTAAAGCTCGGCCTTCGGCCGCGCTGCGCGCGCCGCTGCCGCGGCTCGCTTGACCCCGGCGAAGCCTCCGGCTCAAGGGGCGCTCAGGTCGGCTACGCCGACTGGGCCTTGCGTCCGTGTCGCGAATTTCACGAGTCGCCGGCCATGCATCAGCGCTCGATCCGCCTCCCGGTCATTCTCTCCTGAGGCTTCTGCAACTCGGCTCCATAAGAACTCACTTGCGGGAATAAGCCAGTTTTCCGAAAGCGCCGATGGTAGGATGATACCTATGACTAGGCGCGATGAACACCAGGTCGCCTACGCCGTGGTGGAGCTCGAGGATGCGCGAAGCGAGCTGCGCGCCGTGGTTCCGGCTCAGGGGCGTCGCCTTCGACGGACAGCTGCTGCCGGATCGAACTCGGACGGCGTTGCGGCGGCGCTCGAGCTGTTGGAGGGCGCGCTCGAGCGCTTGGAGCACGGAGCGGCGGCCGCTCGCGGGCTGCCCGTCGCCCAAGCCGCTCTGTATCTCCGCGTGTCTGAGCCGACGGTGCGCGCCTGGCTAAAGCGCGGACTTCTGCGCAAGGTCCCTCGCTCCAAGCCGCTCCTGATCGAGCGCTCAGGCCTGCGCGGGGTCCACGCGGCGCTCGGCGAGCTGCGAACCCGCGGACAGGAGCGCGACTGGCTCATCGCGCTCATCGATCTCCTCCACGATCGCGCCGAGCGCCGGCTCCCGGAGATTCAGCGCGGGCTTGATGAGCTCAGGCGCGGGCGGCTCGAACCCGCGTAGTGGCCTACGAGGTCCTGCGCGTCGCAAGCGTCGGTCGCACCGTAGAGGGCATGGCAAGGCGGGAGCGCCGCGCCTACGACGCGGCCGTGCAGGCGTTGCGCGGCGAGGGCTGCCGCGCAGGCGGAAAGCGCCTGATGGCGAGCGCGGGCGAGGACTATCCGCTCTGCCAGCGCGCGCTCTACGCCGCCTGGCGGATGACGACGGCCTACCCGGCGGATGGGAGCGTCGTGATCGTGGCGCTGGCCGAGCACACCGCGCACGAGGAGCCCGCCGCCACGTTGGCCGAGATATTCCCCGGACTCTCGGCCAAGGGTAGGCGCGGGTCCGAACAGCCGCCCTGCTGCGACGACCCAACCGCACCGCCTGCGATGTCGCCTGAGCTCGAACGGATCCTCGCGGGCGTCTTCGGCGTGTAGCCACGGGCTACGCAGTTGGCGCCAACAACTTCCTCTTCGATCCCGGCCAGGACCCGCATCTGCCCGCCGGTCGCCGCGGCGAACTGGTGGGCGTGCTCGCGAGTCGAGGCCTTCGCGCGCGAGCCAAGGCGGGTGTAATTGGGGTGGCATTTCGGTGCGGAGCAACGATTCCGGTACTGGCCGGATCAGCCTGGCCCGCGAAATTGCGTGGGACGCGCGCGTAGGCTCGCTAGCCACGAGAGCGCGACGAGCGCCGCGCCAAGCGCGAATACGAGCCACTCGACCGTGTTGTCGGACCCAGCCGCCGGTTTCGCCGCCGCGACCTCGATCGGTAGGGCGTGCCCGGACACCGTCGCGACCCGCTCGATCGCGGTGATCGTCGCCGCCGCGAGATCGCCGTTCGTAACGCGAATGCCGGCGAGTGCGGCCCGCTCGCGGGCGACTGCGTGATCTGGCCGGTAGAAGCCGAAGCCGTTTGGCATCGCAACGAGCAGCGGTCCGTGGAACAGAAGTGCGAGCTCCTGACCGAGGAACCGCGCGTAGGACTGCGGCTGGCGCCAGAGCGCCGATACGGCCCCGAGGTCGTCCGCCGATGCGATCAGGGCGACGCGGATCGGCAACCCGCGGCGCTCGGCGGCGGCCAGCAACGCGCTCAGCTGGGTCTGCTCCTGGACGCGGGCGCCTGCGTCTTGCGGTATGAACAGCGGCTGTGACGCCAGCACGTCGCTGGCGGGGTCGCCGTCCGCGAGCGTAGCCGCTGGGCTCCAACAGGACGCGATCGCAACGAGTGCAATCGTCGCACAGGTCCGTCGACGAACGTTGCAAGGCGAGCGGCGGACGCGCGGTTTCGTACAGTGCATCGATCGTTGACTCGAGCTGGAGGTGGCGCGTGCGGGGCGTCGGCAGGAGCGCCGCAGAGTCTATGGCGCAAACCCGGCGAGGCGCGCTCGCGCTCGTGCTGCTAGCGCTTGCGACCAGCGGCGCATCGCCGGCCTCCGCTTCGGCACACGGACCGGTCGCGCCGATCGCGTCCAGCTATCTCGCGCGGGTCACCGCTGTGCCCGCCGGGGTGGAGGCGAAGGTGGTCGACGGAGACCAACGACTGTGGATGCGCGTGCGGCGCGGCGAGGATGTCGTGGTCTTGGACAGCCGAGGCGCCCCCTACCTGCGGTTCTCGGCGGCAGGAGTCGAGGTGAATCAGAGCTCGGCGATGTACTACCTGAATCTGTCGCCACCCGACACGTCGCCGCCGGCCTTGACACGGTCCACGCCGCCGAAGTGGCGAAGCGCTAGCGATGGAGACGACTACGGTTGGCACGACGGGAGACTGCACGCGCTGGCGGCGGTTGCGCTGTCGCCCGGCGTCGCGTATGTCGGGCGATGGAGCATCCCGGTGCTCGTCGATGGGCGGTTGAGCTCGATTTCGGGAGCGTTGTGGCATGCGGACAATCCATCGATCGTGTGGTTCTGGCCCGCCGTCGTGGTGCTGTTGTGCACGTTGGCCGCCGCTCGGGTGGCGCGACCGGAGCTCGACGCCGTGGTATCGCGGGTGCTCGCGGCCGGGTCGCTGATCGGCGTCGCGCTCGCCGGAGCCGGCGTCGAGCTGCACGGACAACCATTCGTCTCGGTGTTCCAACTGATCACCCTCGCGCTCGTCGCCGGATTCGTCGCGTGGGGCTCGATTCGCGTCGTTTCCGCCCGCTCGGGGGAGTTCTGGAAGTTCGTCGTTTCCGGCGCGGCGGCGTGGGCAGGGCTCGCGCTGCTGCCGACGCTCCTCCACGGGTTCGTGCTTATGGCTTTGCCGGCCTTCGCAGCGCGGACAGCGACCGTCTTGTGCCTGGGCTGTGGTGTATCGCTGCTGGTGCTGTGGTTTCGCGTTGTCGACTTTAGCGACGCCGCGCCGTTACATGCCGAAGGCCCATGCGACGGCCGAGGCGGACCTGGCGAAACGACCAGCGAACGTCGAGCGGAAGGGGCGTAGACTCGCTTCCGATGTGCGCGGCGTGCGCAATGGCGGCGGCGGCGGGAGCGTCGGGTGCTCGATCCTGGCTTCAGGCGCAGCACATGACGTGGCTCACACCGAAGC
>JACXTT010013321.1_pt1 | contig 10844 bp, 14 predicted proteins | sample 9270951 | NCBI WGS metagenome assembly JACXTT01 (sample SAMN15532306, study PRJNA645909) | rock metagenome | isolation source: weathered quartz diorite | place: Puerto Rico | collected 2017-06-21
GCAACAAGGTGCGCAAGGTAGATTCGCTGCCGGCGGATTTCGACGCCGAAACCGTGCGGCGCATGCTGGTGGATGCGCCCGCAGTCTACGTTGCGTTCGGCGCGGGGTCGTCGCCCGGCGCGCGCAGCGGCACGACGGCGGAGATACTCGCGCGCTGGGGCGTGTTCGCCGTCACCGCGCATGCGAGCGGCCAAGCCGCGCGGCGGCGCGGTGACTCACAGCAGATCGGCGCTTACGAGCTGCTGGAGATACTGATCCCGCTGCTGCACGGTTTCACGATTCCAGGCGAAGGCACGCTGTCGCTGACGGCGGTCGAGAACCTGTTCAACGGCGAGGTGGAGAAGAAAGGGCTGTCCGTGTACTCGGCGGTATTCCAGATGCCGATGATATGGTCGAGTGATGCGGACCTCAGCCTGCTCACGCCGTTCCAGACCTTCGCGGTGCAACTCGACATTCCGCCGTTCGAGACGGAGGCGGAGCGCCGGAAGTGGCTGGCGGAGAATTACACCACCAGCACGCCCGACGCGAAAGACAACGTAACTCTACCGCAATAGGAGCGAAGAACGATGAGCCAGACCATAGTTGTGAAACCCGCCGCCGGACTGCGGGTGCTTGACCCCGACACCCGGCAGCCGCTGCCCGCCGAGGGTGCCGAGGTGCCGCGCAATACCTACTGGGAGCGGCGCCTGAACGATGGCGACGTGACGTTAGCCGCCAAATCCAAAAAGGAATAAGCGATGCAAGGGACGGTAAAGTGGTTCGACAAGAAAAAAGGTTACGGGTTCATCACACCGGACGGTGGCGGCGATGATGTGTTCGTGCACTACTCGGCGATTGACGGCACCGGCTACAAGTCGCTGGATGACGGTGCGCGGGTCGAGTTCGATTGTTCGCGTGGCCTGAAAGGGTTGCAGGCCACGCGCGCCACACCCCTTTAACGACCAGGAGAACAGTCCATGATTTCGTTCAACCAGATTCCGATCGACATCCGCACGCCCGGTCATTATATCGAGATCGACAACACCAAGGCGGTGCAGGGCCTGCCCGCCATACACCATAAAATACTCGTGATCGGCCAGCGCCTGCCGGCCGGCACCGTGGCCGCCGGCGTGCCGACGCGCATCACCTCCGCCGCGCAGGCCGAGGAGGCGTTCGGCCGCGGCTCGATGCTCTCGGCCATGTTCAACGCCCTCAAGGCCGCGAACAGTTACACCGAGAGCTGGGGCGTCGCGCTCGACGACAACGGCGCGGGCGCGGCGGCGCTGGGCAGCCTGGCATTTTCTGGCACCGTCACCGAGACCGGCACGCTGAGCCTTTACATCGGCGGCCAGCGCCTGCAGGCTGGCATTGTCGCGGCGCAGGCCACGACCGCGATCGCCACCAACGTGGCGGCGGCGATCAACGCGCAGACCGATCTGCCTGTCACGGCGGCGGTGGATGGCGCGAACCTGAGCAAGGTCAACCTCACCGCGCGCCACAAGGGCGAGAACGGCAACTACATCGACCTGCGCCTCAATTACTATTTCGGCGAGCGCACACCCAAGGGCCTCACCGTCGCCATCGTGGCGATGGCCGGCGGCACCGGCAATCCAGACGTGCAAACAGCCATCACCGCGATCGGCGCCGAGCAGTATCACACGATGATCATGCCGTTCACCGATGCCTCGAACCTGGGCAAGATCGAGACCGAGCTTTCTACCCGCTTCGGCCCAATGGTGCAGAAGGAAGGACACGCCTTCGCGGCGGCCTCGGGCTTGCATTCGGCGATCGGCACGCTGGGCGATGGGCGCAACAGCCCGCACCTCAGCATCATGGGCGCCGGCAAGTCGCCGACCGCGCCCTGGGTGTGGGCTGCCGTCACCGGCGCGGTTGATGCCTTCGAGCCCGACCCGGCGCGCCCGCGCCAGACCCTGCCCCTGCCGGGCTGCCTGGCGCCGGTCGAGGCTGACCGCTACACGCGCTCCGAGCGCAACCTGCACCTGTACGACGGCATCAGCACGTTCATCGTGGACGCGGGCGGCACTGTGTTGATCGAGCGCCTGATCACCACGTACCAGACCAATGCGTTCAACGTGCCCGATATCAGCTACCTCGATATCGAGACCCTGCGCACCATCGCCTACCTGCGCTACTCGGTGCGCTCGCGCATCGCCCTCAAGTTTCCGCGCTACAAGCTGGCCAACGACGGCACGCGCTTCGGCCCCGGCCAGGCGATCGTCACGCCCAAGATCATCCGCGCCGAGCTGATCGCGCTGTTCCGCCAATGGGAGGAGGCGGGCCTGGCGGAGAACTTCGAGCAGTTCAAGACCGACCTCATCGTCGAGCGCAACACCACCGATCCCAACCGCGTGGATGCCGTGATCCCGCCGGATGTGATCAACCAGTTCCGCGTGTTCGCGGCCTCTGTCCAGTTTCGTTTGTAAGGAGATAAATCATGGGTCAACGATTCGGTAAAGCATTCATCAAGGCCGACGGCAAGCTGCTGGAGACCATGCCCGGCGCCAAGATCGATCTCGGCGGCGTCACGCGCGACGTGGTGATCGGCGCCAACGCCGTGCACGGCTACGCCGAGAAGATCAAGGAGCCGATGGTCGAATGCGAGATATCGCTCGGCGTGGACGCCACACTCAAAGACCTCGCCGCCATCACCGACGCCACCATCACCTTCGAGTGCGACACGGGGCAGGTGTACGTGGTGCGCAACGCCTGGCTCGCCGAGCCGCCGGTGCTCACTGAGGGTGAGGGCGGCAAGGTGCCGCTCAAGTTCGTCGGCATCACCGCCGAGGAGACCAGGTGATGGACGCGCCCATCACCATCACCCTCACGCACCCGATCGAGATCAAAAACGGCGAGGGTGAGATCATCGAGACTATCCGCCAGCTCACGCTCCCGCGCGCGCAGGCCAAGCACCTGAGGGCGATGGACAAGGCGACGGGCGACGTCGGCAAATCGCTCGCGCTCATCGCCGCGCTGGCCGGCGTGCCGCCCTCGCATCTGGACGGCCTGGACGGTGAGGACTTCATGGTGTTGAGTGGGGCGCTCGCGGATTTTTTAGGGGTGCCCCAGCCAACTGGAGCGATGTCCTCGCCGACATAGCGGCGACGTTGCATTTCCCGCTCGCGGAATTGTGGGAGCTGGACGTGGATGAACTCCTGATGTGGCATGACCAGGTGAAACGCATCAATGAGCGCTTTAAAACTTAGTTTCATCATCTCGGCTGTTGATCGCGCCACCGCGCAGGTGCGCGCGGTCAACAACGCCATCGGGCGAATCACCGCGCCGGTGCGGCGCGTGCAGGCCTCATTGCGCTCGCTCGGCGTTGAGGCCGGCCTGCCCAAGGTCGGCGAGGCGGCGAGCCAGGTGTCGCGGCGCTTCGGCGAGCTTACCGGCGTGGTGCGGAGCCTGACGCGCGGCTTCTTCTGGCTCACCGCCGGCGCTACCGCCGCCTCCTACCCGCTGCTGAGGTTTATTGATGAGGCGGGCAAGATCAATGACACCGCCGCCATGCTGGGCATGAGCGCGCGCAACCTGCAGCGCCTGTCCTACGCGCTCACCCTCGACGGGTCGAGCATGGAGGATGCGGCGGGTTCGCTCCGCTTCCTGCAGCGCAACGCGGTGGAGGCGCTGAGCGGCAGCAAAGAGATGCAGGTGTGGTTTCGCCGCGCCGGCATGTCTGCGGCGTTCCTCAAGAAAAATCTCAACGACCCGCAGGCGCTGCTCTACAAGTTCGCGGACGGAGTCGCCGCCATCGGCACGCCGGCGAAGCGGCTGGCGCTGGCGCAGGCCGTGCTGGGGCGCGGCAGCGCACGCACCGTGCAGACGCTCGCGCGCGGCTCGGCGGAGTTGAAGCGCCTGGGCGACGAAGCGGAGAGTATCGGCGCCGTGCTGGATGACAAGCTCATCGCGGAGATGGACGAGACCGGTGACACCATGCTCAAGGCCCGGCGCTCGGTATGGGCCGTCGTGGGCTCGCTCGCCACCGCGCTTCTGCCCGTTATTCGGACGATATCGCTCAGCATCATTGAATGGACAAAGGCGAACCGTGAGCTGATATCCACGCGGGTCTCGGAGTTTGTAACTGACATAGTGCAAGGTCTCCCGGAATTCTGGAAACAACTGAAAGAGATCGGTCTCGCGCTAAAGCAAATCGGGGGCGCAATCAGCTCTGTGGTGCAGCTTCTTCGCGGCTGGGGTGTCGTGGCAAAAATTCTTGCCGGTGTGCTAGCGCTCAAGCTGGTGCTCGCCGTCTGGGGGCTCGGCGCCGCGATTATAAAACTCTCCGCAGTCGCACTCCCCTTTGCGATCCAGTCGATCATCGCCCTCAGCACGGCGCTGTTTACCACGCCCGTGGGGTGGTTCCTGCTGGCCATTGCCGCCATCGCCGGTGCGGCTTATCTCATATACAAAAACTGGGAGCCGATCGCCGCATTTTTCACGGGTCTTTGGGATGGCATACTCGCTACATTTAATAAAGCGGTGGAATGGATTAATGGAAAATGCAAATCGGTCATGGGATGGGTGAGCGGGATCGCCGGAGATATCTCTAATCTGCTGCCTGACTTTCTCAAGGGAGGCATACCGGGGATCACTGTCAATGCGCCGAGCTCGTACATGCCGACGGTGCAATTAGCCCCTCCCGTGCCCAGCTCGTTGCCCCTCGCATACACACCCGCCTCGGCGGATGTGAGCGGCAAGATTCACATCCAGATAGACAGTGAAGGCATGCCACGCATCAAGGAGCTTCGCAGCGACAACAGGAAAATTGACTTCGACATGGACGCTGGCTACGTCATGGTGACGCCGTGAGCGCCGAACTATTTTCGGTCAGGGTCGGCTGCCTTTTCCAAGGCGCTCCACTCCAGAGCGGCCTTGAAGCCAAAAGCGCAACCGACGATCCAGAGCAGGAGCAGAAACCACGGACTAGCACTTGGCGCAAAAAACCACCAGCCACCAGTCACGATCGTCGACAAAACAGCCCCCTCGGTAACCGCCCGCTCCTTGTAGTTCATAGAGATCATGATTACCTCCACAGGGTACTGAACTCAGCGTTAAGTTTATGACCTGGCGCGATCAACTGCAACCCGGAAAGTTCCGCGACGCGGCGTTCCTGACCGACACTTCGGACACCGGCGTCGGGCGGCGCACGGTGCTGCACGAGTACCCGTTGCGCGATCTGCCGTTCGCCGAGGACATGGGCCGCAAGGCGCGCGAGTTCACCCTCGAGTGCTACGTGCTGGGTGCGGACTACATGGCCGCGCGCGACGCCCTCATGGCGGCTATCGAGAAGCCGGGCACCGGCACGCTGGTGCATCCGTACCTGGGCAGCCTGCAGGTTGCCGTGACCCACTGCCGGGTGCGCGAGAGCAGCGCCGAGGGCGGCATGGCGCGCTTCTCCATCACCTTTTCCGAATCTGGCGCGAACACATTCCCGGCGGCGCGCGCGGACAGCGCCGCGATCGTCGGCCAGGAGGCGGATGCGGCGCTGGACGCCGCGCTGGAGGATTTCGCTGCGAGTTTTTCCGTAAAAAATCTGCCGGGGTTTGTTTCCGATTCGGCCTCCTCGCTGATTACTCAAGCCCTGGACGCCATCGGCGGCCTGCGCGCGTCGTTCCCAGCGCTGCCGGGTTCGGTCACCGGCCTCCTGGCTCGTCTCGGCAATATCAAAAGCTCGATCGGGTCGCTGCTGTCCGATCCGCCCGAGCTCGCCACGCAATTGGCGCAGATCGTCTCCGGCCTAAGCGGCCTGTTTCCCGCGCTGTCATCCGCGCGCGCCGCGCAACTCGGCCTGTCCGATTGGGGCGGTGGTGCGCCACCGGTGCCGCGCACCACCGCCAACCGGATACGCCAGGCGGACAATCAATCGGCCATCGTGCGCCTGGTGCAGCGCGCCGCGCTCATCGAGGCGGTGCGCGCCAACTCCCGGATAAGCTACCCCAGCTACAACGATGCTATCACTGCGCGTGACGATCTCGCCGGTCGGCTGGACGCTCGCGCGGACACGGCCAGCGACACCGTCTACCACGCGCTCACCGCTCTGCGTGTGGCGCTGGTGCGTGACAGCAATGTCCGGCAGGCGGACCTGCCGCGCATCACGCGCGTCACGCCCGCCACGACCTTGCCGGCGCTGGTGCTGGCGCATCAGATTTATGGCGATGCCTCACGCGCCGAGCAACTCGTGGCGCGCAACAAGATTCGCCACCCCGGATTCGTGCCTGGCGGCAATGTTCTGGAGGTATTGAGCGATGCCGCATGACGTCACACTAAAGGTCGCCGGCCAGCTCTACGGCGGCTGGAAAGATATCAGCATCGCGCGCGGCATTGAGCAGATCGCCGGCACGTTTGACCTCAGCGTGACCGAGCGCTGGAGCGGGCAGAATACGCCGCGGCCCATCAAGCCGGGCGCCGCCTGCGAGGTCGCCATTGACGGCCAGGCCGTCATCACCGGCTACGTGGATGACGTGCATCTAAGCTACGACGCCGAGACGCATACCGTAAGCGTGTCCGGGCGCGACAAGACCGGCGACCTGGTGGACTGTTCGGCCATTCATGGTGGCGGCCAATGGGCTAAACGCACGCTGGCGCAGATCGCGGGCGATATCTGCAAACCGTTCGGCATCAGCGTGATTGACAACGCAGCGGCGGCGACAGTGTTCGGCTCGTACACCGTGCAGGAAAGCGAGACAGCCTTCGAGTGCATCGAGCGCGCCGCGCGCATGCGTGCCGTGCTGTTGATGAGCGATGGCCTGGGCAATCTGATTATTACCCGTGCCGGGAAGTCGCGCCTCGGCACGCAACTGGTGAAGGGCGAGAACATTCTCAAGGCAACTGGCGAATTCAGTTGGCGCGACCGCTTCAGCCGGTACACCGTGAAAGGTCAGGCGCAAGGCAGTGATGCAGGCTGGGCCGACACCGTCGCGCAGCAAAAGGGTGTGGTGACCGATGCGTCCATCAATCGCTACCGGCCTCTCATCGTCATCGCCGAAGATCAAGGTTACGCCGCGACGTTCAAGCAGCGCGCCGAGTGGGAGCGCAACGTGCGCGCCGGGCGCGGCGCGACGGCGGTAGTTACCGTGCAGGGCTGGGTGCATGGCGGCGGCTTGTGGCAACCGAATACGCTGGTACGCATCGAGGATGACTTCCTGTCGCTGAATGAGGACCTGCTGATTTCAGCCGTCGCATTCAGCCTGAGCGATAGCGGCACGACCACCGACCTGACACTGACCGGCCCGCAGGTATTCGATTTGCTGCCGGAAAATCCAAAAGGCGTGGGGTATCTCAACTGGCAATGATTAAGACGCTGACAAGAATGACAGCGCCACTCGCGCGCCGCGCGCGCCTGATGGTCGCGCGCGCTGTGGTGCGCATGGTCAACGACGGCTTGAAAATGCAGGGCCTGCAAATCGGCCTGCTGGCGGATGAGGCGCGCGACGGCGTCGAGCGCATGCAAGAATACGGGTTCACCAGCCATCCGCACCCCGGCGCCGAGGCAGTGGCCGTGTTCGTGGGAGGCAACCGCGACCACGGCATTGTCGTCGCGGTGGACGATCGGCGCTATCGCATTAAAGGGTTGGCCACGGGCGAGGTGGCGCTCTACACCGACGAGGACCAGAGCGGCGGGCATCGTATCCATTTCAAGCGCGGCAAGGAGATTCATCTGATTGCGGGCGCCAGCTCCATCGTGATGACGCCGGCGGGCATTACCATCACCACGCCCGCCTTTGACTTGGTGAAAGCCTGATGCCCGGCATCGCGCGTAAAATCGTGGACAGTGCCGGCGGCACGCAGCTCGCCGGCGGGCAGGACTTCGTGCGCGTTGAGGGTGAGATGGTAGTGCTACTCGGCGACCCGGTGCAGGGCCACGGCACCGGCACGCATGCCGCTCCGGTGATGGCCGAGGGTTCTAGTTTTGTGCGCATTAACGGCATCCCGGTCTGCCGCGCCGGGCACCTGGCGAGCTGCGGCCACGCGAGCACAGGCAGCGCCAATATGAGGGTGAGCGATTAATGGACGCCGCGATCATCTGGAAAGACCTGGCCGGTGACATCCAGCTCAACGGCTACGACCTCGCCAGAGAGGACGGTCTCACCACGGCCGTAATCATCTCCCTGTTCACGGACCGCCGCGCCGCCAATGACGACGTGCCGCCCGGCGACGCCAGAGACCTGCGCGGCTGGTGGGCGGATGCGTTCCCGGCTGTGCCGGGCGATCAGATCGGCGCGCGCCTGTGGCTGCTGCACCGCGAGAAGCAGACGCAGAGCGTCCTGAACCGCGCGCGCGACTATGCCGAGGAGGCGCTGCAATGGCTGCTGGAAGACGGCATCGTAAAATCCATCCGCGTCACGGCTGAGATCGTGCGCCAGGGCGTGCTGGGCCTGAGCATCGACATCACGCGGCCCGACGGCAAGACCGCCAATTACAAATTCAAGCAGATCTGGGAGGCGCACTTAAATGCCGTTTAATCGCCCCACGCTCGCTCAACTTATCGAGCGCAACCAAGCCGACATCGAGTCGCGTCTGCCGGGCGCTGATGCCAGCCTGCGCCGCACGCTGCTCGGCGTGCTCGCCCGCATACAGTCTGGCTGCGCGCATGGACTCTACGGCTATCTCGACTGGCAGGCTCTGCAGCTCATGCCCGATAGCGCCGAGTTCGAACACATGGAGCGCTGGGCCTCGATCTGGGGTATATCGCGCAAAGCAGCAGCGCAGGCCAAGGGCAGCGTGACTTTCACCGGCGACAACGGCAGCGTGATCCTGGCGGGCATGGTGCTGCAACGATCGGACGCGGTCGAGTTCAGCACCGATGCCGAGGCGGCCATTACAGCGGGCACCGCCACGGCAACCGTCACCGCCGTCGATGGCGGTGCTGCTGGCAACACTGCCGCCGCCAGTCAGCTCACGCTCGTCTCGCCCATCGCCGGTGTGAGCAGCACCATCACTGTGGCTGCTGGCGGATTGACCGCTGGCACCGACACCGAATCCGACGCATCCCTGCGCACACGCCTCATCGCGCGCATCCAGCAACCGCCGCACGGTGGTGCGGATTTTGATTACGAAACCTGGGCGCTGGAAGTCGCGGGCGTCACCCGCGCCTGGGTATTTCCGCAGGAACTCGGCCCCGGCACCGTCACCGTGCGCTTCGTGCGCGACGACGACGCTTCCATCATTCCCGATGCCGCCGAGGTCGCCGCGGTGCGGACCTATATTGATGAGCGCCGCCCGGTGACGGCCGCCGTCACTGTGGTCGCGCCCATCGCCGTGCCGCTTAACTTCACCCTCGCCGTCACGCCCAACACGCAAGCGGCGAAGGATGCCGTCACCGCCGAGCTCACCGACCTGCTGCGCCGCGAGGCCGAGCCGGGCGGCACTATTCTGCTCTCGCATATCCGCGAGGCGATCTCTATCGCCGCGGGCGAAACCAATTACGTGATGACCGCGCCCAGCGCCGACGTGACGCACACCACCGGCCGGATGGCCGTGACGGGGACGATCACATGGGCATGAGCGCCGCCGATTATTTGAGCCAGCTCCAGGCCCTGCTGCCGCAAGGCCCCGCTTGGCCGCGCGACCCGGACGCCACCCTCACCCGGCTCCTCGCCGCGCTCGCGGAGGAATTCGCGCGCGTTGATCTGCGCGCCAAAAATCTGCTGGACGAGGCCGACCCGCGCACCACCGCCGAGATGCTCTCCGACTGGGAGCGCGTCGCTGGGCTGCCAGACCCCTGCGTCACCGCATCTCAAACCATACAGGAGCGCCGCTCAGCGCTCTACGCCAAGCTTACAAACCTCGGCGGCCAGTCGCGGCAGTTCTTTATCAACTTTTCTGCGGCACTCGGCTACACCGTCACAGTTACGGAGTTTCGCCAATTCCGCGTAGGGCAATCCGCTGTCGGTGACGCCCTGCACGGCGACAACTGGGTATGCGCCTGGCGCGTGAACGCACCAGGCGCCACTGTCAGCGATTTCCGTGCCGGAGAATCCGCTATCGGCGACGCGCTGCGCACATGGGGCAACGAACTGCTCGAATGCGCGCTCAGCCGCCTCAAGCCCGCGCACACGCACGTTACTTTCGGCTACAGCTAATCGGGAGACACCCTGCCATGCACCGCATAGATCATTCCACGGCCAACACCTCACTGCCCACGCCGGACGCCGCCGGCACGCCAGGCTACTTCCGCAAAGGCGATCCGCAGAGTGGTCAGGCCGCGACTGTAGTCACCGCCGATTTTGCTAACGCCATCCAAGAGGAGATGGCATACGTCATCACGCAAGCTGGAATTACACTGAATAAAACCGACAACACCCAGTTGCGCGCGGCGATCCTCAAGATGATCCAGGACGCCGGCAAGGCGGTGGTGATTCAAAGCGCCACCTTCGAGGCGAGCGTGACGAACGGCAAGGCCGTGCGATGGGACGCCGTGAACAACAGCTTCGCCGCGGCGATCGCGGACGGCACCGTGAACAACCAGGCGGTGGGCTTTGCCGACGTCACCAACGGCAAGGTCTACTGCTACGGCGAGACGCCCGTGCTCTTCTCCGGCCTCACGCCGGGCGGTCGCTACTACCTCTCGGCTACGCTAGCGGGCGCGATCACTGCGACAGCACCTTCGGATAAAGTCGCAGTCGGCATAGCGAAATCGGCCACCAGGCTCTTGGTCGACATCGATGCGGCATCTGGCGTCCAGGTCGGCAACAACAACACCTTCACGGCCGCGCAGCGCGGCGCCGTGGTCGATCTGGCCGATGGCGCGAAGATCACGCCGGACTTCAATACCGGGAATAACTTCCGCTTGCAGCCCGCGCTCGGCGGTAACCGCACGCTGGCGAACCCAACGAACCTCGCCGAGG
>JACXTT010013322.1_pt1 | contig 10844 bp, 11 predicted proteins | sample 9270951 | NCBI WGS metagenome assembly JACXTT01 (sample SAMN15532306, study PRJNA645909) | rock metagenome | isolation source: weathered quartz diorite | place: Puerto Rico | collected 2017-06-21
TCCGATATTCGAATTGATCTTAACCAGGAAATTGCGTCCGATGATCATCGGCTCGGACTCCGGATGATTGATGTTGGATGGAATGATCGCTCGGCCGCGCGCGACCTCATCCCGGACGAATTCGGGTGTGATGAATTTCGGAATGCTTGCGCCGAAGGACTCGCCGGAATGCTGAAAACGAACATCTCCACGATCGCCGGAGCTGGCCTCAAATGCTTGCTCCCTTCCGAGATTCTCGCGGATGGCGATGAACTCCATTTCAGGAGTGATCACGCCTCGACGTGCATACGCCAACTGCGTCACGGCCGCGCCATTGGCGCCTTTCCGCGGCCGACGTTTTAGTCCGGGAAATGACTCGAATCGAACCCGGCCCTGACTCTGCGTAAGATGTTTGAGACTAAGATACCCGTTGTCTTCCGGTCGAACGTCCCGTCCTTCATATTCCACGGTGTCGCCGCGGTCGATAATCCATTGCAAACGACGAGGCGGCAAACCCTGCTGAACATCACAAACTTGGCCCGGGTCGCCCCAAGGACCACGCGTGTCATAGACGCGGAGCTGCCCTCCATCCTTTGTTGAAACCTCGCGCAACGGCACGCGTACTGAAGGATGCAGCTTTCCTTGAATGTAAATGCGCGCGCTGGCGGGGAATGCGGTTTCGAGGTAGGCGGAATCCTTTACTTCGATTCTGGAAGTACTCATTTCAGGCTCCCTTCGTCGGCATTATCCGAATCAGGTTCTAGGGGTCGATCCCATTTGGGACCCTCTCAGCGTAAACGCTCCCCCGGAGAAAAAAACTACTAGACGCTAAATGAACTGCCGCAGCCGCAAGAACCAGTGGAGTTGGGGTTGTTGAATTTAAAACCAGCTCCATGCAGACCTTCGATGTAGTCGACTTCAGCGCCGTCCATATAAAGAAGGCTCTGCTTGTCCACGAAAACCTTCAACCCATCGAATTCGAAAATTTGATCGTTCTGGTCGTTGAAGTTCTTATCGAAACCCATTCGATACTGAAAGCCGGAGCAACCGCCGCCAACGACCTGTATGCGCAGCCCGGCATAAACCTCGGGCTGTTCGGACAGGATTTCCTTGACCTTGTCTTCAGCCTTCTTCGTTAACATAATTGCCATAAACTATTTTTCTCCTATGCCCATTGCCTGAATCCGTACTAACCGCTCACGCGGACCATCGAATTCGGCAAGGATAATACTTTGCCATTCGCCCAGCACCACATCGCTGTTACCGACTTGCAAACTCAACGATATGCCCAACATTGTCGAGCGCAAATGGGAGTCCGCGTTATGTCGATCGCAATCCGACCACGCCGGATCATTATGCCGGTAATACACATCCTTATTAATAGCTCGGGCCAGGTAGGCCTGAACATCGTGAACCAAAGCGTCCTGCCATTCGTTGACAAAAATACTGCACGTCGTATGAAGTGTCGACACTATGACCAACCCGGTTTGAACGCCTGACGATTTGACGAAATCACGAACCAAGCTGGTCAGGTTAAGAAGTTCTTCGCGGCCTTTAGTCTGGACCTTAACGAGCGTGCTCGCGACTCGGTAAGGCCCGGTTGCTATCTCAACGGTGGGTTGCTCAAGAGCTTTCGCTGAAGCAGAAGCCATTTGTTTTGACCCCTTAGGATAGAGTTATCGACTGGAATAAAGCCGGTGGTGCAAGCGAACATTATACACAGAAATTATAGCCTTGAAGTGCCGCGCTTTACTGTTCAAAATCAATGATTGTGTTGATTTATCTACTCCTCACCGTTCCGGTCCTCATCGTTCTTGCAGTCGTCGTGGCAGTGCGCCGGCAGTCGAACATTACACCTTCTTACTCTCGGAAAGCGCAAGAAGAGGACGCTAGGATTCTCGCCGAATCGACGAAGGTCATGGAGGCGACTGTCGCTGAGGCCCTCGCCGAGAAAGCGCGTGATCCACGTCTGGCGACAATGTCGCAAGAAGATTTGGTGTACGAAGTGTTAAAGGAATGTTACGACCCGGAGATTCCACTCAACGTCGTCGACTTGGGACTAATTTATGAAGTGAAGGCGAGCACCGATGAAGTTCGTGTGAAGATGTCGGTAACTTCTCCGGCGTGTCCTTCCGGTTCGATGATCGCCGACGATATCAAGATCAAACTCAGCAATGCGGGCTTTCCGAACCCGAAAGTCCAGATTGTCATGGAGCCGGCTTGGAGCCCGCAGCGCATCTCGGAAGCAGGGCGCAAAGTACTGGGGATTTAATTCCAGGACGGTTGCGTCGTTTCCCTAATTCGCAAACCAGAATTAGGGAAACGACGCAACCGTCCTGGAATTTACCGATCTCGATGGGCCAACTCGATCTTCACCAACTCCGTCTTATCGTTCGATCCTAGATTCTTCCCGAACGTCAGCTCATCAACCATCTGTTTCATCTTCTGAGCTTCTCGAGCTTTCTGCCGAGCCAGCCGCTCTTCTTCAGCCGCGGTCTCCGGCACCTCACCATGCTGACGCACGCGAGCGACATCGACCGGATTCAAAACGAGGTTGTGATCGTAGCTTTCGAGAGGAACGGAATGGCCACCGGCGTAGACGGCATGCTTCCCATGCTGCTTGTTCCACTCCGCAACGGTCGCTGTCTTGTACATGTTCTCGATGATCTTTCGCCAGCCGATTCCCGTGTTGTACGCGCAGAAAGAGATTTCACCCAACTGCGTCGCGTAAGGGATGATGCACATTTCGGTCCGGCGGAAATCGTAATTGAACAGATCTTGGAACCACATTCCCGCGACGAACAAGAAGTTCCACGGGTCGCTGCGCCGCTTCTGGATATCTTGCATCGTGCGATCACCGGTCACTTTTCCATAACTCCTGCCAGACAGCCCGAACGACTTGTCGAACTTCTTCATGATATCCATCAGTGTGAGGCTTGCAGGCGCGCCGAACGGGTTGTAATTCTTGAGGAGGGCCAGTCCCATCATCGCATTCGAGAACCATTTGCCGCGGCCCGAGTCCGTAATCTTTTGCATGTCGGCAACGAGCCCCGGGATGTTTAGGAACTGCGGAACCGGCGCAAACTCCTTGGTCTCCTTGTTGATCATCATCGCCGTACCAACGCCGCAGTTGGGATGGCAGCCGCAACTCACCTGACCCCAATCGGCGCCCGGTCCGTGGACGAGGTCCGCGAAATCAGCAAACGCTCCCATCATCGAAAGTGGGAACCAGTCACGTGTCGGCTCTGTGATACCAACCTGGGTTTTCACATCGTTAGCGAGGTGGCTCAGCGTGTACCGCTGGCGCAACCGGCGGTCCGGTGTGATGTCTTCGTCGCGTCCGGTAAACGAAACGGGCTGAAATGCGATGAAGGCAATCTTTTTCGGGTTGTCCATGGCGAACCGAATGATCGATCCAACCTGATCGTTGTTGACGCCATTCACCAGCGTCACGACCAAGATAATCTCGACTCCCGCTTCGTGGAGGTTGTTAATCGCACGGAGTTTAACGTCGAAAAGATTTCCGATCTGACGATGGTTGTTCGCGTCGTTCCCGATACCGTCGAACTGCAGGTATGCATAACGCAGTCCAGCTGCTGCAGCTTTCTTCGCATACTCCTTGCTTTTCGCGAATTCGATTCCGTTCGTCGCCGCCTGAACGCTGGCATACCCGATCTTGCGTGCATAGGCCACCGCGTCGATGAAGTAAGGCGACATGGTCGGCTCGCCGCCGGAGAACTGGATGGACATCTGACGCCTCGGCTTAATCTTGAGGGCATTGTCCATGATCTCCTTGATCTCGTCCCAGGTCAGTTCGTGAACGTAGCCGACCTGGTTGGCGTCCATGAAACATGGATCGCACATCATGTTGCATCGGTTTGTCAGGTCCACGGTGAGAACAGCTCCACGTCCGTGCTGAATGGTGCTGCTGCCGTGATTGTGAAGGTCTTTATCAGCGTGGGCTGGGATGTCGCGTCCGGGAAAGTTCTTCTCGATCCATTCCAAGAACTTCACATCGATGGCCATCAGGTCTTCCGTCTTGCCGTGTTGCGGGCACTCTTTCACCATCCAGACCTGGCCATTTCGCTCAATGATGTTGGCCTTCACCTCGCCGACCTTCTCGTGAAGAAGTTTGGTCCAGTCGGCCTTTCCGGTTGTGATAGCTTCACGCGCTTCCTTGACGCATTGCGGACATAGCGAATCCGTTTGCCGCGGCCAGCCTAAAACAGGCTTGGTCTTTTGCCAGGACTTCAGGAGCGGCTTTTCAGTCCACTTCGGAGTGAAGGCGGGGTTCGGATTGAACCGGTTGAAGTACTGAATCGTATCGAAGGCCACAGCGGCGCCGTAGCAAACGGCGGAATCGACGTACTTCAGGACCCGTTTGCTGAACTTGGCTTTGACCTGGGTTCGGGCGGTGTATTCGGTCTGGGGGGCATTGTCGACCAGGGTTTCTTCCAAACTAGACAAGCTACCTCCTTACGTATGGCGCAATAAGACAAGCGTAAAAGACTAACCGAAGGCCGTTGGAGCTGGCCCTTAAAACGAGGGGAAAGAATAGCGCAAGGATTTTGAGATCTTCAACATAAATCTCCGCCAAATCTAATTTTTCGAAGGGATTAGCGGGAACGAACGATCTCAATTGAGACGTGACTCACGCGCGGTTCCACGACTGGCGAGATTTTCCGGACGACGACCCTGACCTGGGGTGTCGGAAAAACTGACAATACTCGGCTGGCCAAAAGTTCCGCCAGAGTCTCGATCAGGTGGAAATCCCGATTCCGGCAGGCTTCCATGACCAGGGTCGCGATCCTGGAATAATCGATCGTGTCTTTAAGGGAATCGGAGCGGGACGCTCGGGCGGCGTCGATTAGAATCTCCACATCGATGGAGAGTCGCTGCTTGATCGTCCGCTCCTCCGCTGTAACACCGATGGCAGCGACGCAGTCAATGGAAGAAATTAGGATTTTGTCCATGTGGGTTTAATGATCTGTCTCATCCAACGGTTCGCGGCCGGCGAACCCGGTTTCGATGTCATGCCAGTACTGAATCCGGTCCTCTCCGAGTTGCCAACACAAATAGACGATCCGTCCTTCGCGCATATAGGGAAAGTCGCATAGCCCCTTATCCGCATCTTTCAGTAGAACGCCCATATCCTTGATTTGGTGAATCAAGAACACGAGGTGCGACACCGACTCGACGTACTCGACGCCGGATTTGCTGTAGCCATCGAATTGAGCCTTGTCTCGAGCCTTCTGAACATCGGAATTCAGTTCTCGGACGTGGCTCCACTGCTCGCCGATTTCTGAAAGCAATGACCGAAGGCGCGGCAACAAACTTTCCGCCTCTGCAACCGTGAAGATCCGCTCTTCCTCATCCATTCTCAATGTTCCAACCAGCGTTCGGCTTCGATCGCCGCCATGCAGCCGCTGCCGGCGGCCGTAACCGCTTGCCTGAAGACGGGGTCCTGAACGTCGCCGCAAGCAAAGACACCAGGAATGTTCGTTCGGGTCGAATCGGGCTGAGTTTTGATGTAGCCCTTCTCGTCGAGATCGATTTGTCCTTTAAGGATGTCCGTGTTGGGGTTGTGGCCGATCGCAACGAAGAGCCCATCCAGGCCCTGTTCCCATAGATCGCCGGTCTTTACATTGCGGAGCTTCACACCGGACACTCCCGTTTCTTTCGAGCCGATGACTTCCTCGACGACGGTGTTCAACACGAATTGAATTTTCGGATTCTTCAACGCGCGATCCTGCATGATCTTCGATGCGCGCAGCACGTCGCGCCGATGAATCACGGAAACCTTGGTCGCAAATTTCGTTAGGAAAGTGGCCTCCTCCATCGCGGAATCTCCGCCGCCGACCACAGCGATCTCTTTGCCGCGATAGAAGAACCCATCGCACGTCGCGCAGGTCGACACACCGTGGCCCATCAACTTCAATTCCGTTTCAAGACCGATCAACTTCGCCGACGAACCGGTGGAGATCACGACTGTCTTCGTTTGAACCTCCTGGTCGCCGTAATAGACACGAAACGGGTGTTCTTTCAACTTCACCGCGTGAACGTAGCCATTAACAACTTCCGCTCCGAACCTCTGGGCCTGCTTCCGCATGGCGTCCATCAAGTCGGGGCCCATGATGCCGTCGGCAAAGCCGGGGTAATTTTCCACGAGTGTAGTTAATGTCAGTTGACCACCGGGCTCTTTACCTTCGATAAGTAGAGGCTGAAGATTCGCGCGCGCCGCATAGACTGCAGCGGTTAATCCGGCCGGGCCTGATCCGATGATGACCATGTTTCGCATGTCGATAACTTACCATAACCGCTTCTGCTAGAATCGAGGGCACGCGCCCGTAGCTCAGCTGGATAGAGCATCGGACTTCGAATCCGGTGGCCGGGGGTTCGAATCCCTCCGGGCGCGCTTACGTTTGAGCGTCGGGCCCACCGGCCACCGCACTTCGGTACACCGCTTCGCGGCCTTCTTGATAGCGGTTTGGCCGGTCCCCCTACGCCGGTAAAATCCAACCATGAACTCACGTTCATCATTTGTATTGGCTATCGGGTTTGGCATCCTGGTCGTCCTAATTGCTGTGCTTGGATTCGGCGCTATCCGCAGAGCCGATACGATCTATGTCGAAGTGCGGACCGCGCAGGAATCCTATCTCCAAACGGAGGCAGGCCGGCGTGGGATCGTGACCGACTTGTATCTCGCCGACATCCTGGTTCGCGACTATCTGCTCGATCCCGATCCCTCTCCGCAGACCGTACAAAACCATCGCCAGGAACTGGTGAACGCGCGCGACTCCCTTCAACAGCGTCTCGATCACCTCAGTGAAGTGGTTCCGGAGAACGACAGTCCGCGCTTAGCGCGCCTGCAAGAAGAGGTCGAAGGGTACTGGGATTCGCTGAATCCGATATTCGAGTGGACGGTTCAGGAAAAATCTCTGGAGGGTCCTGGATTCCTGAGACGCAAAGTACTGCCGCGCCGGCAGGCCGTTGTGGATCTCGCGCGCGAGATGGCCCGAATCAACGATGAAAATCTAATACGGGCTCGCCAGCGGCTGGAAGCCAGCCAACAAGTGCTTCACAAATTCTTGCTGCAGATGATGGCCTTCACGCTGGGTTTGGGAATCATCGTCGCAGTTTTAACGACACAGCGGGTCGCATTACTCGAAAGAAAGCACGACGAACAAAGAAAACAAATTGAAGAAACACAGAATAATCTACGGCGGCTTTCACGCCGGCTTGTACAAGCACAAGAGTTGGAACGGCAAGCGTTATCTCGCGAGTTGCATGACGAAGTCGGGCAGATGATGACTGCCCTCGGCATGGAACTCGGCCATCTCGAAACATTGCGCAACGGAAACCCTGAGGCGTTCCGCACTCGAATTGAAGATGCAAAGAGGTTGAATGCGGAAACGATGCGTGCGATCCGCGATCTCGCCATGGGCCTGCGCCCTTCAATGCTGGACGACATCGGGATCGAAGCGGCCCTTCAATGGCAAGGCCGTGAATTTTCGAGGCACACCGGAGTTCCTGCGACAGTTCTCGTCGATGGTTCGCTTGATTACCTCAGCGATCCGCAACGCACCTGCATCTACCGCGTCGTACAAGAAGCGCTTACCAATTGCGCGCGACACGCGAAGGCCAAGCATGTTCTCGTGTCGCTTCGCGCGGACGAGCACGGCGTAGTCGTGATTGTGCAGGATGATGGCGTCGGCTTTAAACCTGCTGCGCCTCGCATCGGTCTGGGTTTGCTTGGTATGCAAGAGCGCGTCCAGGAACTCGACGGCAAGGTCACGATCACTTCGCAGCCGCGCAACGGGACCACGATTAGAGTCGAACTGCCGGCCGGAGTCCTCGCTTGAAGAAAATCCGAATATTAATAGCGGACGATCACGGTATCGTCCGCAAGGGGTTGCGCCTGCAGCTCGAGCAGAATGCCGACTTCGAAGTCATCGGCGAAGCAACGGACGGCCGCGAGGCCGTACGCCTGGCCGACGAATTAATGCCGGATGTCGTCATCATGGATATTGCGATGCCGAATCTGAATGGCATCGAAGCCACAACGCAGTTAGTGAAAAAGAATCCTCAAGTGGGCGTCATCATTTTGAGCATGTACTCCGATGAAACTTATTTGATAAGAACGCTCGCTGCCGGAGCGAAGGGCTACTTGCTGAAAGACAGTGCGGACGTGGATCTTCACCGGGCTGTCGAAGTCGTCGCCGGAGGAAAGCCTTTCTTCAGTCCCGCGATCGCAGACACGCTGCTCGAAGACTATATGCGTCAGCTTCAACAGCGAGGCCTTCAGGATTCTTACGATCTGCTCACCGAACGCGAGAAAGAGATCCTTCAATTGCTGGCGGAAGGCAAATCGAACAAAGATGTCGCCGGCATTTTGAACTTGAGTACGAACACCGTGGAAACCCACCGCACACGCATCATGCAAAAGCTCGACCTGCACAGTACGGCCGACATCGTTCTATACGCGGTTCGTAAGGGAATCATCTCGTAACCTGATTTACGCAGCAAAATACGGCGAACGCCGTATTCATCCACATCCTCGTCTCGAACCATACTCAGGCATGACCAAAGTGGCACCGAAAACCACCGGCTATTCCCGTTTCATGCAAGAACTCACCGCCGCAAAGCATCGTGCTTTGATTCTGGACTATGACGGCACGATCGCTCCGTTCTCTGCACACCGTCTTCGCGCGTTTCCGTATCCGGGTATACCGGAACTGCTGCACCGGATCATGGCGGAATGCCGGACTCGGCTGATCGTCGCGAGCGGCCGCGCCGTACATGAAGTGATTCCGCTACTCGGCATGATTCCGCCGCCTGAAGTTTGGGGAACCTATGGAGCGGAACGCGTGTACGCCGACGGACGGTATGAAGAACTTGCAGTGAGCCAGGATGCCATTGAAGTCCTGCTGAAGAGTGAAACGCTTTTGGAGAAGGAAGGCTTGGCTCATTTGCTCGAAGTCAAATCAGCCGCCGTGGCCGTGCATTGGAGAGGTCTTCAACCCGCTGAAGTTCTTCGCGTCCGAACGAAGGCATACAGGATCCTGGAACCGCTTGCAAACACGTCCCGCCTCGTCTTATCGGATCTCGAGGAGGGCATTGAGATTCGCGTCCGAGGCGCGAACAAGGGTGCAGCCTTGCAGCGTCTTTTGACAGAGTTGCGTTCGGACGTGCCCATCGCCTACCTGGGCGACGACATCACAGACGAAGAGGCGTTCCGAGTCCTGAATGATCGGGGATTGACTGTCCTGGTGAACTCAAAGCCTCGATTCACCGCCGCTCAAATGTCCATCAAGCCGCCGGATGGACTGATAGGCTTTCTGAACGCATGGATCACGGCTTGCAGTGTCGGACCCGCGTAACCCGTTTTTTGTAGAAAAATACGGTACATGCCGTATTTCGAATATTCACGACCAGCCGCTATGATCGCGGCTCAGTCCTCCAACATTCTCTGACTAGGGTGTGGATGATCCAAACGCGAACAGCATCCACATCCTATTTTTTTCTCTGCGCGGTGTGATAGGCGTCGAACGCCATATAGAAGAAGAATGCGATTCTGACCCAGCTAAGTGTGTCGCGCATCGAACCCGAAGAGACTGCCCCCACTATCGTCGAAAGGAGAACAAAGATCGCAACATGGATGGCAGCCTTCTTGTATTCACCGTTGTAAAGCGCTCCGACTCCAGGGATGAAACCTAGGAGAAAAACCTTCTTAGAACCTTTGCGCTTGAAAAGAGGATCGGGAGGAGCCGGAGCTTCCAAAACGCGTTCAGGTATGGCTTCGGGGCGAACCTGTTGGCTCGTCGAAAGATCGCGTCTCAGGCGTTCCAAGTCTGCGCGCATCTCCGAAGCATGCTGGTATCGGAACCGCCGTTCTTTTTCAAGAGCCTTATCAACGCTGCGATCCAGGTCTGCCGGGACGGAAGGATTCAATCGCGCGATGGGGAAAGGCTTTCGATTGAGGATTGCATCGAACACCACAGCAGCGCTAGAGCCGGCGAAGGCTTGCGCACCGGTTGCCATTTCATAGAGAACCAGGCCGAGTGAGAACAAATCGGCTCGCCCATCGACTTCTTCAGCGCGTGCCTGCTCCGGCGACATGTACGCAACCGTGCCGAGCGTGGTGCCAGGCGAGGTGAGATCTTTGCCAGCCGTCGTCGACACATCCGTACCCATGGAATGAGCGGGAGCCAGCTTCGCAAGACCGAAATCGAGAATCTTGGCCTGACCGTAACGTGTTATGAAAATGTTGGCGGGTTTGATATCGCGATGAACGATCCCCTTCGCGTGCGCCGCGCCCAGCGCATCCGCGACTTGGATGCCGACATCGAGAATCTCGTCAATGCGTAGAGGTTGCCCCTGAATGCGCTCCCTTAACGTTTGCCCATCGAGGTACTCCATCACGATGAACGGCCGGCCATCGTATTCGCCGATGTCGTAAATCGTACAGATCTGCGGATGATTGAGCGCGGACGCTGTCCGTGCCTCGATGCGAAATCTTTCGAGCGCCTGGGGATCTTTCGCCCATTCTTCAGGCAAGAACTTCACCGCCACCGGCCGGCCCAATCGGACGTCTTCGCCTCTATAGACGACACCCATCCCGCCGGCACCTAGTTGCTCGAGGATCTTGTAATGTGAAACCGTCTTGCCGATCATCGGCGTATGGTAACAAATGATCTAACGCTTCGCGCGGAATCTGAAAAATCGATCGTTACAGTTCTCGCATCGGTAGGGATAAATGCACAACAGCTTCAGCAAGAATTCAGCAATACCACGCCGCATCGATCGCCGAACCATCCCCGACGAACATCGCGGACACTGCATTTTCACACCTAGCACAACGATAC